>SDBV01000061.1_pt1 | contig 110725 bp, 107 predicted proteins | sample 2277081 | NCBI WGS metagenome assembly SDBV01 (sample SAMN10402039, study PRJNA504765) | marine sediment metagenome | isolation source: marine sediment core GS10_PC15, 223 cmbsf | place: Arctic Ocean: Southern Knipovich Ridge | collected 2010 | reverse complement strand
ACCACACTCTGAATGCGATGCACCTTCGTCGGCGAACCGCTCCTGCCGCACCAGCCGAGGTCCGCCTCGAGAAAATCAAGGTCCCATTGGTCAATAAGTAAGCCACTATCTTCAAGCAATCCGCATTTCCTGGCAACAAGTCCCACCACCGTCTTTTCGTCGGCATCCGGGTTCTGGGCTTTTATCTGCTGCGCGACTTCAATTTTTGTCATCGCCTTTTTATACTTCATCAATCTTTTTGCCGCCGCGACTCGAGGCTCGTTGGCGTCACCCGTTACGGTCAATAGAACCGGCAGCTCGGCTTTCACCTGCTGCCACCCGTTACCGATATTCCGCTGCGCCGTTATATTATTGCTCGCCAGTTCCAGCAGTTTTTCTACATATGTTATCTGCGTGATGCCGAGCTTTTCTGCTAATTGAGGCCCGACTTGCGCCGTGTCCCCGTCAATCGCCTGCCTGCCGCAGAGCACTATATCGTATTCGAGTTTGTTGACCGCACAACGAAGAATATAACTGGTTGCCAGCGTATCGCTCGCCGCGCACCGCCTGTCGGTCACCAGTATCGCCCGGTCTGCCCCGCGATAAAGCGATTCACGAAGTATGCTCGCCGCCACCGGCAAACCCATTGTTATCACTGTAACAGTACCGCCGTATTCAGACTTGATTTCCAGCGCCAGCTCCAGTGCATTGAGGTCTTCAGGATTGAATATCGCAGGAAGGGCTCCGCGATTTACCGTACCGTCGTCGTTCATCGCCTTGCCCGTAATACGCTTCGTATCCGGCACCTGCTTTATCAGTACGACACAGTTGTAACCCACCTAAATCTCCTTACTTACTTACCTGGAATACCAAATTTCAGGCAAAGACTGGTAGTTTACTCCCCACACCTCAAAAGTCAACCCAAAACCCCTCAAACCGCCCCTCATCCCTGATGTTTCATGGCCTCCTGCAGCTTTTGGCGGTTCTTGTTAAGCCACCGTGTCTTGCGGCATATCATCTTCAAAAAGTCCTCCCCGTGCAGATTCCCAAAAAATCCCGTCGTCGCCACCGGCAAAATCGCCTCGGCTATCATCGTCTCAATCATCAAATCAGGCAGAGCATCAATTTCATTCTCATTCAGCGGCACTACCTCCTGATACCCGGCAATAAAATCAACTAACCTCCCCTGGTTGAGATAATCAGGCCAATCCGCCGGATTCGGCCTGCCTGATACTATCGAAAACTGCAGCGCTCCGTTCGCCAAATCCGTTACTGCCGGCGCAATCTTCACCGAATCAAAATCAAGCAAAGCAACGATTATGCGCTCATCGTACAGCATATTACCCGGATGCCAGTCGCCGTGAACAATCTGCTCAGGCCACGAATCAAATCCCAGAGAATTAACCCGCACGCTTGCCTCCTCATACAAACGCATAAGCTTATCCGCCGTGAACTTCATCGGCTCAACCGGAGCCTTTCTCTCCGACGATATCGTCTTGAGGTGACTTCGCACGCCGCCCGAATCATGAAAGCTGCCCCTCAGGGGTATCAGCAATTCATAATCGAAGTCCCTCAGCAGTTTATGAAACCTCGCCATCTGCCTGCCCGCATCACGCACAGCCTGAGCAGAACCGTCGTATCGAACTCCGCTTAAAAACAGGAACAATTCATATATATGATGGTCAAGCCGAAGGATTGTATTCTTATCTTCCTCAGTCTCAATCAGCGTAGTGACGGGAAATCCATTTTGAGCTAAGTAAAGTTGAACCGCGTGCGCAAATGCCACCCTGTACAAATCATCCTTACCCCTGCTGCGGCGTTTGAGCAGATACTTGCCCTTATCGGATATTACAACAACTTTCGGCGCTCGACGATTACCCGCCGTCAACGGCGTAATATTGATAATCTTACCGATATCATAAAAGCCGAGTACCTTATCTATTTCCTCAGATGTAAAATGTGCACCACCACGCGGCATAAGCTCTTTTCCTTTACTCAAACCGACCATAGGCCGGTTTGAATTATATACCATATCCCTTCACCGCCTGCAACGTCGTAGCTTTAGCGAAGATTTATGCAGGGGGATTCTTTGGGTTTCGGAATAGGTTCTATTCTCACCTTTGTTCGGAAAAGATACAAACAACTCAAAGACAAATACAATAAGCAGATATTGGGTGCTGATGAATACTGGCAGAACAAATCCGCCTGCCGGTACGGTGTTTTAGTCTGACAGGGTGCGGTTATCGCCAGTTGCCGGGGTAGTAAATAGAAGCTGGGTCGATGTTGAACCTGCGGGCGAGCTTGTCAGCGAGATGCTCGGTTCTTCTAAGTTGGGAGTTCGTAGCGAGTCGGTTCTGGCCGTCGGCTACTACACAGATACGGATGGTCTGGGGCGTGCCGTACCAGGTTCGGCTTGGTATTACTGCCCATTGCCTCTGCCATTTCTTCGTGGCCTCGACCTGGCCGTCTTTTCCGCCGAGGCCGTTGCAAACAACGAAGTGGCAATCGATGAGGTCGGCAGAGGAAAGCCCGGATACAGAGGCAAGCTGGTCGATATTACCGGCCGTAGTTCCGCTAAAGTAAACCTCGATGCAGTTCCATCGGTCGGAAGATTGAGTTGCTTCGGAGAGAATGATTTGTTCGATGGGGTCGAGCCGGTAATAAGTTGAGAGACTGAACGGGCCGGCTGAAGGCGGGCTGCCACTCATCGCCATGAGGATGACCGCGCCGATAGTCATTGAGGCCAGCAGTGCTACTAAAACCTTTGCCACCCGAGGCTGGTTCGACATAAATTCATCCCTGAAAAGCCGCCGTATCTTAGTTGCGTATGACCAAGGTGTGGTTACTATATCAGAATATCGGCGTTCAATTTTCAATTACTTCAAATTTTGCGAATATTTTGCAGATTTGCGGGTTCCTAAGAAGTCAACATGATGGTTGCTCTTATGTTTTTGAATCGCAACAGTGCAGATTAATAACTGGGTGGACTTATATGGAGGTTTGTTGCGTGTGATTTTGCAGTTGCTTCAAGTAACCTGCTGGGTGCGGTTAAGGGCGGTTGTGAAAGCAGAGCTTTACAATAACGCGCCTGAGCGAACTGACAATTGCGCATATATCAAAACAGTCAGTCAGTTTTCGCTACGGTCATGTTATCGCAAGGTCTGATAATAAGTTATGCAGGTGCAGCGACTCGGTGTGTTGAAACTCTGTCGCACAAAACATAACAAATCCGCTGTGAGATTTTCTATCGCCTCATTTCAAGCAAAGCATCCTGTGCAAGTTAGTGCTTGTTGTTATTGCACGGGAAGTTCACTTTCATCAGGCTGTTGGCCTTCGGCATAGACTACCTCGGCAGCATTTCTAAGTGATTTGACGTACTTTGAGGCAAGTTCAGCTTCTCGTCCTCCCTGAAGCATCATGAGAATGTCGTCTTTGGCTTCATCGAGTGGTGTCAAGTCCGCTTCTTTGCGTTCAGTTATCTTAATAATGTGGTAGCCGAAGCGTGTCTTAACGACATCGCTGATTTCGCCGGGCTGCATGGCAAAAGCGGCATCGGCGAATGGCTTGACCCAGGACCGTCTCTGGCCAAATCCCAAGTCTCCGCCCTTTGAGGATGAGGGACAGGCTGAATTTTCCATGGCCAACTGGGCGAAGTCGGCGCCTTGTTTTACCTGCTCAAGAAGTTCTTCGGCTTTAGCGCGAGCGTCTGCGTCGGCTGTGTTCGGGTCGGCGCCGGCAGATGTGTCAGGTTTTATTAGAATGTGGCTGGCTTTTACCTGTTCAAGTGTTTCGTAGCGGGCCTTATTTTTCTCATAGAATTCGAGAATATCAGCATCATTTATGTCCGGTGTACCCATTCCTTCAATCTCTGTGAGCTTTAGCACACCGATTCTTTTGTCGAACTGCATCTGTTCTTTCCACTGCTCATACGTTAGTTGTTCGCGGGAGGTGATAATGGCTTTTAGGTCCTCGACGGTCATTCTTTGGCGAGCGGCCATCCAGGCGACATATTCTTCAATCTGCTGTTCGGAAATGACTAAGTTGTGTTCTTTTATCTTCTCGTCGATGAGTGTTTCGATTATGGCTGCTTCTATCGCACCTATTAGCAGCCTATCTTTCATGCTTTTGAGGTGATCCTCGTTCAGTTTTATTCCTCTACGGGTCTTAACCTGGTCCATGCGAGTGTTGACCATTTCGTCAATCTTTGCCCTTTTAATATCGATGCCGTTTACTGTTACTATGACATCATCAGGTGACGTTTGCGGCGCCTCTGGTTCGGGTTCGACCTGCGGCAATGCTTCGGGCACGGCCTGCTCGTCTGGTACCACAGGTTCGGGTTCGACCTGCGGCAATGTTTCTTGCACAACCTGCTCGTCTGGTACCACAGGTTCAAGTTCGGGTGTTACAGTTTCAGCCGGTTCGGGTTCGAGTGTTACCTTTTCAGCTGGTGCAGGTTCGGGTTCGGATGTTACCGTTTCAGCCGGTGCAGGTTCGGGCGTTACTGGTTCTTCGATGGTTGTTTCGGCCTTGGCCTGTTCGGCAGCCTGCTCTTGCTGGGCCTGTTGTACCATTTCCTCTATCTCAGCACGGGCTACTTCCATTTGTTCCTGTGTTTGCTCGGGCTGTTGCTCGACGGCGGTCTCGGCCTGGACCTGTTCCGGGGCAGGGGCTGGAGCTTGGGGTTCCGGTTCACAGCCGGCGGAGAAAAGCAGAAATATCGATAATACAGACGAAATAACAGTCAAGGATGACCTCATTGTATAATCCTTTCAAAAAGAGTTTAATAACTTCCAAGAGGGTGCATTGTTCCATCGAAACGCATATTAGTCAACAGCTAAATGGCATTTTCTCTTTGGGCAGCCATGTGAGCTTGCAAAGTCGATTTTTTGTGGTATGTTGTCGTCGGGTACACAATGGATTTTCCAGAACGAGCGACAATCAGCAGTCTTAAGATAGGGATTCGGCCTCGGTACAATGAGACGGACCAGGGCGGAGTGGCGCATCACAGCGTTTATCCGGTGTGGTTCGAGATGGGCAGGACGGAACTGCTGCGGGTGAACGGATTAGCGTATAAAGACCTTGAGGAGGCGGGGGTATTTTTCGTGGTGGCGAGGCTGGAAATCAAGTATCGGCAGCCTGCCAGATACGACGAGGAGCTGGAGCTGGAAACGAGCTGTACAAAAGTCGGGACGTGCAAAATCGAGCATAGTTACCAGTTGAAGCGTGTTTGTGACGGTGCTCTTCTGGCCGAAGGGTCCAGTACGTTAGCGTGCCTGGATAAGTCGGGCAAGGTCAGGCGGATACCGGAATTCATGTATCCAGCGTGCGATAGCTTGGCCATCCCACAGGGAGAAACAACCGTTTGACTTGAGCGTGTAAATCTACTACACTGACAGAAGGGTCGATTGCTTGTCGTTTCAATCACTTGTGTTTTATATATGAGGCGCTGATGGTCTTTGAGAAGAAAGAGGAGTGCGGCCTGTTCGGGATATTCGGTGACCCGAAGGCTGTACAGAAAACATACTTTGGGCTTTATGCTCTTCAGCATCGAGGACAAGAATCGGCGGGGATAGCATCGAGCGACGGGGAGAATATCGGTGTTTATGCTAATATGGGTACGGTCGGCCGTGTGTTCAGGAAAGGCAGAGGCATACTGGAGAAGCTGGCAAACCCGATTGCGATAGGTCATGTGCGTTATTCAACTTCCGGTTCAAGCAAGGCGATGAATTCCCAGCCGTTCTTTACGGAATACTCGCGTGGTCAGGTGGCGGTTGCTCATAACGGCAATATTATCAATGCATCGCTTCTTCGTGATGAGTACGAGGCTTACGGGAGCATCTTCAAGACTACGTCGGATACGGAAATTATCAGCCATCTTCTGGCCAAGCCGAGCCACACTACAAAGCCTGATTCGCTGGGGCATGTTCTTAATCATCTGCAGGGCGCGTATTGTTTGCTGTTTCTTTTCGCGGACAGGATTGAGGTGGCGCGAGACCCATATGGAATCAGGCCTTTGTGTATTGGTCAGACTGAGGAGGGATATTACTGCGCGGCAAGTGAGAGTTGTGCGTTCGATGCAATCGGCGCCAAGTTCATCAGGGAGGTTGAACCTGGCGAGATAGTGACACTGAACAAAGATGGGCTCAGCAGCAGGTTTTTTGTTAAGTCCCGACAGGTCGGGATTACACCGGCGCACTGTCTGTTTGAGCATGTTTATTTCAGCAAGCAGAACAGCACCATATTCGGTGAGAACGTGCACGAGTTCAGGAAGAAGCTTGGGATACAATTAGCGAAAGAGCATTCTGTAAAGGCAGACGTTGTTATACCGATACCGGATTCTGGAACGAGTTCGGCGATAGGATATGCGGAGCAAAGCGGAATACCTTTCGATATGGGTATGGTGAGAAGTCACTATGTCGGCAGGACGTTTATATCACCGAGCCAGTCACTGCGTGAGCTGCAGGTCAACCTTAAGCTTGCGGTAGTTAAGGAAATCGTAGCAGGCAAGCGGGTTGTGGTGGTGGATGATTCGATAGTCCGCGGGACGACAACCCGCGGTAAGATGCTCACGCTGCGAGAAGCAGGAGCCAAAGAGATACACATGCGGGTGAGCTGTCCGCCGATACGGTATCCATGTTTTTACGGTGTGGACTTTCCCACCAAGGAAGAGCTTGTAGCCAATAACAAGACGCTGGATGAGATACAGGATTTTCTTGGTGTTGAGAGTCTCGGGTATATGTCACTGGAAGGTATGCTGTCGTGTGCGTCGAAGCCGGCGGACAATTACTGCACGGCATGCTGGAACGGCGAGTACCGGATACCGGTAAATGTTCCTGTGAATAAGTTTTCGATGGAAAAACACCAGATGGGACTTTTTGAGGAAGAGGAAGAGGAAGAGCTTTAACTTGTTGCTCGATACTGGACTCGCCTTCGCTAAAGCTACGGCGGGCAGGTGCTTGATACTCGATAAAAGGCAAAGACGCATGCGGAAGGAAGTATGAGCAAGGCTGTTACATACGAACAGGCTGGGGTGAGTATCGACGCTAACGACGAGATGGTCGAGCGGATACAGTCTTACGTAGCGGGTACATTCGGGCCTCGTGTAATGGGGCTAAAAGGCGGCTTTGCCGGATTGTTTCGCCTGGATTACGATGAGAGGCTATTCAAGAAAAACTACAGAAGTCCGGTTCTTGTAGCATGTACCGACGGGGTGGGCAGTAAGGTCCAGCTTGCCGCAAAGATAAAGAAATATGATACCGTCGGGATTGATTTGGTTGCGATGAGTGTCAATGACATGCTGGTCCAGGGAGCGGAACCGCTTTTCTTTTTAGATTATATCGCGGTGAACAAGCTTGTGCCTGGGACGATTGCCCAGATGGTCAAGGGGATAGCGGCAGGCTGCAAGACGGCAGACTGCGCGCTGATAGGCGGTGAGACCGCGGAGATGCCGGATACCTATTCAGCGGGCGATTTCGATATGGCCGGTTTTGCCGTTGGGATTGTCGAGAGGAAGAAAATAGTAACAGGCGAAGACATTCGCAAGGGAGACGTAATTTTAGGGTTAGCATCAAGCGGTCTGCACAGCAACGGCTATACTCTTGCCCGCAGCATATGCCTGAAGAAGCTCGGGCTGAAGATGGCGGACAAGGTAGCCGAGCTTGGCGGGCAGAATATAGGCGACGTGTTGCTGGAGCCTACCAGGATATATGTGAAATCAGTAGTAAAACTGCTGAGCCAATATAAGGTTAAAAAGGTCGTTCACGGTATGGCTCACATTACAGGCGGCGGTCTTGTTGGTAATATTCCGAGGGTGCTGCCGAAGGACTATAACGCGGCGATAAATAAAACGTCGTGGCCTAAGCACAAGATATTCGATTTTCTGCAATCAAAAGGCCCGGTTGAAGAAGAAGAGATGTATCGCGTTTTCAACATGGGCATCGGTTTTGTGTTAATAGTGGCAGAGGGCTTTGCCGAGTCAATGGTGAAAAAACTTGGCAGATACGGCGAGCAGGTATATAAGATAGGGAGAATCACAGGCGGAACCGGAAAAGTTGTGCTGAAGTAAATCTCGATGCTTGATACTCGATGCTCGATACATAGTGTCGGATACTCGGCGCATATAAATGAATGGATTCGGGTGGTAAGGTTTTAGCAAAGGAGGCGAAGAATGAGCGGCATTTTCGGCGTAGTGTCAAAGGGTGACTGTACTGATGCCCTGTTTTACGGGACGGATTATCATTCACATCTTGGTACGGAGTATGGGGGGATAGCAGTTCTGGGGGACGGCTTTAAACGGCAGATACATAATTTAAGCCAGAGTCAGTTCAAATCGAAATTTTTCGACGATTACACGAGCATGAAAGGCAATAAAGGTATCGGTGTAATCAGCGACCTGGAGGAGCAGCCGATTCACCTGAATTCTCGCTTCGGGGCTTTCTGCATTGTGACCAGCGGCTATGTCGAAAATGCGGAAGAACTGTCGGCGGGGCTTATGACTGAAGGTATATCGTTCACCGAGGTGAGTAAGCGAGGTGTGAATACGTCGGAGCTTCTGGCGAAGTTGATTAACCAGGGGTCGGATATTGTTGACGGTATCGAAATGATGTTCGCGGTAATCGAAGGTTCGTGTTCGTTATTGCTGCTTCACAAGGACGGTCTTTATGCGGCGAGGGACAGACATGGATATACACCGCTTGTAATCGGCAAACGTAAGGACGCGTGGGCGGTGACGGCAGAAACATGCGCGTTTGGCAACAATGACTTTGAAGTTGTCAAACACCTCGAACCAGGTGAGGTTGTTTTAATTAATGAACAAGGCCTTCATCAGAAGCAAAGGGGCAATAGCAACGTAGACCAGATATGTTCGTTTCTCTGGATTTACACGGGATTTCCTGCGAGCGACTATGAAGGTATTAACGTGGAGATAGTCAGAGAGAAATGCGGCAGAAGTCTGGCGAAGCGCGACAAGGATATCGAGGTTGATGTCGTCAGCGGAGTTCCGGATTCGGGTTTTGGTCACGGTCTCGGTTATGCGATGGAATCGGGCAAGCCTTTCAGGCGACCTTTGGTCAAGTACACACCGGGATACGGCAGGAGTTACACGCCGCCGAGTCAGCAGACGCGCGACCTTATTGCAAAGATGAAGCTGATACCCATAAAGGAAGTGATTGAAGGCAACAGTATTGTTGTCTGTGAGGATTCGATAGTTCGAGGGACACAGCTCAAGAACTTTGCGGTGAAGAAGCTTTGGGATTGCGGTGCCAAGGCAGTTCATGTCCGGCCTGCGTGTCCGCCGCTGATGTTCCCGTGCAGATTCAACCTGTCGACGCGTTCAATAGATGAGCTGGCTGCGCGGCGGGCGATTCGAGCACTTGAAGGACATGACATTGAAGACGTCAGCGAATACGTCGATTCCAACAGCGACAAATACAAAGCCATGGTTGACTGGATTGCCAATGACCTTGGCGTGACGACGCTTCGGTATCAGAGAGTCGATGATATGGTCAAGGCAATAGGCAGGCCGAAGGAGAAGCTGTGTCTTTATTGCTGGACGGGACAATGCCCGAAGAAAGGTGCGTGTAAGCCGACGGTGGAGATAAAGGAAGTAAAGAAAACTTCCGAAAAGAGCCGTGCCAAACAGAAGGCATGACATCAGCTCAAATTCTTTGTCGTTTGAGTAACAGCTCGGTGTACATTTTACGGTAACGCCGCCGAATGAAGAGCTACAGGCATGGAAAGGTTTGGCCGATGGCAAAAGTTGGCAAGGATGCAATTGCCGGTTCAATCTATGTTGTCTTTTGTGCATATCTTTTTCATCCACACCTGGCGACTCTCGAAATCGTCCAGTACTTAATTCCATTTAACATCTGCTTCGGCGCTTTTGGGGCTTATGTGCTGAGCAAACGGTGGGTGGCTGGTTTTGGGGGGAGATTTTTCGCCGGAACGATTTACGGATTCGGGCCTTTCATGTTTTTTCTGGCAGGGTTTCACCCGACAGCCGGAGGTTTTGCAGCTATTGTACCGTGGCTATTTCTGCTGGCTGCATTCGGACCGAAGGGTAAATTTCAGTGGACGAGGATACCGCTTGGAATAGTTCCATTTGTTATTCTGGCGGCGATGTTTAAATTGGCGGGACTGCTTGGATTGTATCCGATACCGACGCAAACAGCTATCAGGCCGGAGGATTTGGCATCGATACTTGCACCGGCGGCGTTAGCGAGCAGGGCCGATTTACTTGTTGGTTTTTACCACATTCCCCTGGCTGGTCTTGTGATTGGTCTTGCGATGTTAGCAGCGTCACGACGATACAGTGTTTTCGCTGTCATCTTTCTTGGAATTGTATTGAGTATATTTGATTCGTTTACCGGCACACCTCGAATCATCTGGCTGAGTGTTCCGCTGTTGTGCTGTTCGGCTGTGATTGGAGAAGGTATTGAGGGGATAATACACTGCGGCTACAGTGACAGGAAGTGGGTACTGGCAAGTGCAATTTTGCTGTTGATTTGCGGAATAACGGCTCTTCTTTTCGGCACAAAGGCTACGCATGTTTTCGCAGGGTTGGGAGCAAGGCATACGAGGCTATTTATAGAAGCAGCGCAGATGTATATGCTCGGAGCAATAGCAGTCGGTGTGGTATTCTTTCTGGCAAAGGGCAGGAGCCGCCTGATGTGGCTTCGCGTTGCTATTATCTGTTTGGCTGTGGGGGTAGATATATTTCTCGGGGCGGGACACATTATCGACAGCGTCATGTAGAAGGTGAGATTCTTTGGAAATCAAAAGGTTTCACGCTCTACCGGGCCGAGGGCAAAGCGGCCGTCGTTACGCATAAAATCGAGAATTTTGTCGAGCTGCTTGTTCACAAATTGTGTATCGTTTGAAACCACAGCAATGGCGATAATCGCGCTGGTTTTGATATCGTTATGGTCCACTTCGGATACGGAGATGTTGAAGCGGTTTTTGAGTCTTTCGATGAGACTTTTGACGATTTTGCGCTTGTCTTTGAGTGAAGTGACTCCGTGCAGATAAAGCTGAGCTGTCATTACGCCTACTATCATCGAGTAATCCCTGGTTATTTGTCCGATTTTGGATTGATTGTAACGCAGCAGCCGGCTATTGCAAGTAACAGTCCGGCGGGTATAATTAGGCAGGCATTTCAGGGAAAGATGCAGGGTTTAGATTTCAGACAATAATCAGGAGTAAGCTAAGATGGATTTAAAGGAGTATTTTGCCAAAGCGAAGGGAATGGGAATTCTTGCGACGGCTGATGCTGAGGGCAAGGTTGATTTGGCGATTTATGCAAAGCCGGTGGTTATTGATGAGCAGACAATCGTGTTTGTCATGAGGGAACGGCTTAGCCATCAGAATATCCGGAACAACCCTAATGCGGCTTATATGTTCGTCGAGAAGCCGCTGAGCAATAAGGGCTTGCGGTTGTATCTATCGATGATGCGCGAAGAGACAAATGTTTCGGTTGTTGAGCAGATTATCAAAGAGCATCCGGAAATCTGTCCTTACCCGGACGAAGCCAATAAGTACCTGGTACAATTCAGGGTTGAGCGTGTTCGCGAACTGGTCGGCGACAGAGGGCTTGAATAGGAAAGTTCAATGACAGAATCTCCGGAACAGGTTGAAGTCAAGCGGGTTGAAAATCCGATTGAGCAGGCTGTGAAAAAGCCTTCGCCTATGGAACGCCTCTATGTTGCGCTTTTTCCGATTCTTGGCGGTTTGATTCTGGATTTTGCGGACTTAGCGACGTTTGGGCCTATTGGACTTTATACGGGGATGATAGTCGGCTGTACCGTCGGCTGGCTGATTAGCGGGATATACGGATTTTCCAGGAATGGCCGTGTTATTTTATCACTGCTTGCCGGTATTTACTGCACGATTCCGGGGACATTTTTCCTGCCGCTTGCGACTGTGATATCTGCTATGAGCCGATTCCGCGAAAAACCCGCACCGCCTTCAAATGATTCACAGAAAACCACAAGATAAAACAGGATAACACCCGAAGAACTAAAATATTTGGCAAGGTGCGTCGAACTACTCCGCGACCAAACGGAGTTAAGCTGCCAAAAGAAGATAGGGTCGTTTGTTTAGTCAATAGTCGTTAGCGAATAGTATTTAGTAAACGACTTTATTGGGAGGCCGGGGGAAAGCCGTAACTGGATGCGTGGTAATAAAGGATTCAAAATGAAAGAGTTATTTGATTTGACAAAAGATGTTCGAAAGAAGTCACATGACATCGGGGAAGAGATTGCAAATCTGATGGGAATCAAACCGCACGAAATACCTGCAAGTGTATTCCCAATGATATTCAACAATATTACTCTTTTACTCGAACTGTTGAGTTACTATTTAGATGCTTGGGGAAAGGCGACGAGTACAAGGTGCTCTTCGGTTGAAGAAGCAAGAAGAGAAAACGCGGAACGGGTGATTTTGATCCAAAAGATGGTATTCATTCAAATATTATCATCTGTCGAATTCTCTTTTAAAGCATATGTAAGACAATACCCAAAGAAACTAAGCCAATTTAAAGGAAGAGTATATCTAAGAAGTATAATGGAAAAATCTAAAGAACAAGGTATCATTTCTGATTCAGACTTTTCGTTATGGGAGGGTGTTATTGAATTAAGAAATACATTAGTGCATAACAACGGAATCTCTGAAAAAACTGGGGCTTATGTATATCCCAAATGCAAAATAGAGTTTAATGACGATACAATGATACAAGGAAATATGAAGCTATTTACTTTTTTAACAGACTGGTTATTGGGAGCCTCTAAAGATTGGATTATTGAAATGCATGGGAGTTGAACATGCTAACAATTGGATTCACAAGAATCGGAGGACAGTTGTGCCGTCCTCCAATCTGTGATACAGAAAGTTAGGTGTGTAGGGAGTGCAACTTGTTTGCACACGCGGAATAATTAAATAAAAGAGATTGGACGAGTCCGCCATCTTGTCCTGCGTAGCTTTATGCGAAGAAGGAAGGCGGATAAATATTGAAGAACCAACGGGAACTTGTTATACAGGCTGTATAATTATTGTTGGGCAGGAAGGTTATTTAGTCATGTTCACAAAACTTAAAAATCGATGGAATAACATAACAGACTTTTCTTCTGACGAACTTCCCAAAGTGTTTTCCAAAGAGTGGTTTCTATTTATTCTTGTCATTGGTGCCATTCTCGCTTTTATGACACTTTTCGTTTTTATTACGGGCGATAAAGCGGGGGACATTATTATAATGCTTGCTAGTTGGGGATTTTTCTTTGTGCTTGGCGTGCTTTGGGGAATACAAAAAACTGAAAAAGCTCATCGAGAAGCAGAAAAACAAAAGCAGATAGAAGAAGAATACAAGCGAATACATAATCCGTAACTCACCGCTGTTTTTATTGTCCAACCAGATATACCCAATCCCGCACTTGGTGGCAAAAGACATCCCCAATTTCTCATTTGTTGATGGGCTGAGGGAACCAATGCCACTGTCCATCCTTTCCCTGTCGGGTTTCAAAACGGTGTAGCTCTTTGCGCACACAGGAAGGCCGCCATTTATATGGACGGTATGATAGCTTAACTGCTATGTCTGCTTTCTTAAACCAATAATTTTTCTTGCCAGAGAACGGGAGTTTTTCTGACCACTCCTCTCCGGGGTCAATCACACGTGCAACCTGATTCGGGTCAAAAAACCTATTGTCAAAGGGCACTGCAGCTTCCGCTCGTGTGCCATCGGGGAGTGTGATATACTTAATTGCGCTTTCGAACTTGACATCGCGAATAGCCAAATATCCCTCATTACGAACAACAAACATAGTTAACACCGGATTTGCTGGATCAAGAGCGACTGATGTATATACAAAAACACGAGGAGTAACTACTATCCAAATCGTAACGCACACTCCCAATAGTCCAAAAGCTGGCAAAACCTTTTTTGCAAGTTGCCATAAGACCTTACAAACGACCCAGAGGGACCATAAAACCTTTTTTACAAGTTGCCATAAGACCTTACAAACGACCCAGAGGGACCATAAAACCTTTTTTACAAGTAACCTCTTCGATCTCTGTGCATCGTCTTTGCTCGCCTTCGAAATGTTTTTTCCCATTGGCATCTTGTCCTGATTAATAGTTTATCTGTGGTTGATATTACCCTACCCCGCACTGTTTATCAAACCAAAAAATACATCAATGACAACTCTCTCAAACCAGATTAGTCGTTAGTTTTTAGTCGTTAGCCCCGCGCAGGGGAGCTGGACAAATGACAACTGTATGGCACTGGTCAAGCCTGATTTGCCCTTTTTGAGACTTCAAATAAGCCATTTGATACTTCAAATGGAGCATACGGCGAACAGATGGAGCATTCGATACTTGCAATGGAGCATTGCAGACTTACATTGAAGCTCTCGCCTGTGCAATGGAACATTGCAGGCTTACATTGAAGCTCTCGCCCGTGCAATGGAGCAAAACAAACTTGCATCATTCCATATACTTTTACTTAGCCTCTACGACTTTTTCGGAGAAACTACGACTTTGGTGTAGCTTTTTAGACTTTTGCAGAGAAACAATTCAAACTTGCTTAGCCTCTGCGACTTTAGCGCAGCTCTTGCGACTTTAGCGCAGGAGCAAAGTAAATTAGAGTTACCGGACATGCCGTGAATCGATTGTTTTGAAAAAAGGCGATTGTTTATATCATAAATAGTCTTATCGAAAAAAACACCTGTTTTTTCCGAATAAATTTAAACCTTCTGCAGACTGTTGTCGAAAGAGAGACAAGCTGAATTTCGGGGGCGATTAAGAACACCGAATAAACCAAATTTTATTTTTTGAAAGGGGGGTATTAAAAATGCCTAATTTCCCAAAAAGTGAAGCAGAAGTAGTAGCGCTGGTCGAAGCTATGGTTGCAGGCTACATAACACACCCTGCCGATTTTCCAAGCATTGATCCTTTGGTGGACCTGCCTGCCCTGCAGACTGCGCTAAGTGACTATCGGACCGACAAGCAGAGCCAGATAGATGCACATGCCCAGGCACAGTTAGCCACAGTAACTAAGGGAACAAAACTCGATGTATTGGCAGAATTGATGAGAAACGATCTGAAGCTCTCGGAAGTAGATGTAGCCGATGACCTGGAGAAACTGACCCAGATAGGCTGGGGACCCAGGCAGGACCCGCAGCCGGTTGTTGCTCCCGGTCAGCCTGCGAATCTGCACCCGGTTGCCGAGGGGCAGGGAATGCTCTGGCTTGCATGGGACCGGCCCGCAACCGATTCAGGCGGTCTGATTAGAAATTACATCGTTGAACGCCGAGAGCAGCCCGCCGGAGGCGGCGAGTTCGGCACATGGGCGATTATAGGCACCGCCTTAAATAACGAAATCAACCTGACAGAGCAGCCCAGAGGCATCCAGATGGAATATAGAGTAAAGGCCGTCAATGCAGGCGGCGAAAGTATGCCAAGCAACACTGCAGCGGTTGTGCTGTAATTAGTGATTAGTGAATGGTGATTATTTTCTGCTCCCTGCCAGCGCGGGGAGCAGAAAGTTATATTAACTACCAATCGCTAACAACTAAGGACTAAGCAATGCCTAAGTTCCCGACAAGACAAGCAGATATCAAGGCAATGGCTTATAGTATCGCTATGGGCGCGCAGAATCACAATGTTGATTTTCCCAATATCGATGTCTTTGAAATCGTTGGCGCGATCAATCTATATGTCTTCACCAGAAATGCACAGAATCAGGCCAGAGCCGCGGCAAAACTGGCAACTGAAGCTAAAAATGCCAGCTTAAAAGTGCTTGTACAATCAATGAAAAAATGCCTCAAAAAATCAGAAGTCGATGCAGCAGTTAACCCTGAGAAACTTGCACTAATCGGCTGGAGGCCAAAGACTGCATCGCAAGATATCACAATGCCCGGTCAGCCACAGAACCTGCGTATCATAAATGGTGAAAATAAACTCTTGCTCAAATGGGATAGACCTATCGGCGGAGGTACTGTTCGATATTATATTATTGAAAAACGAGAAGTGAAACCTGATAGTGTATGGACGCTTGTAGCCACCTCATACGACACACAAAAAAGCTTGAGTCATCAACCACACGGAGCGCAGATAGAATATCGCGTTAAAGCTGTAAAGACCGCCGGGGAAAGTATACCAGGCAATATAGTTTCAATCTCACTTTAGTTTGACAGAATCACTATATAATACTCCCTGTGAGATACGTTCTCAGGATTGTTTTTGGAGCAGTTCGATGATTTCTGCTTTGGTGGGAATGGCTTCAATCGAGCCGAATTTCGTGCATGCCAACGCCCCCGCCGCTGATGCGAACTCAACGGCTTTGTGAATGTCGTCTTTGACCGCACAGTAGGCAGCTAATGCGCCGGCGAATGCGTCGCCGCAACCGGTCTGGTCCACGAGCTCAACTTCAAAAGCAGGTATATGGTCGGCTGCAATCCTGTCGACTATAACACAGCCTCGCTTGCCCATAGTAATAACAGCAACACCAACGCCGCGAGCAACCAAATCCGAACCAATCATTTTTGCAGTACGGATGTTGGCCGTCGATTGCTCGGTAATATCCGCCGCTTCATAAAGATTCGGCATAATAATATCTACGCTGAAATACTCCATCGGGAAATCGTCGCTTTTGCTGGCTTCAATCGGCCTGGCAGGATTAAGAATAGTCTTGGTGCCGCCGATTTTTGCTGAACGAATTGCTGAAACAATCGCTTCCTGCGGCAGATGGCCGTGAATCAAACATACATCCGCCTCACTTATTATCTGCTCCGCCTGTTCAATCTCGCGACCCAGCAATGCTGTGTTAGCTCCGTCATATACGCAAGAGGCATTTTCCCCAGCTGCGTCAACCAGCGTTACAATTACTCCGCTGTTCTTGGCTTCGGCGGTATAGACGAAATCGGTATTGACCTGGTATTCTTCCAGGTTCATCCGCGCGCTTTCACCGAATGGACCGCCGCCGACTTTGCTTATAAAATGTACCTTGCATCCGCATTGTGCTGCCTGGACAGCTTGACGCGGACCAGGACCTGTTACCGTCAATGACAAACTCGAACCGGGCAATGACTGGCCTCCTTGCGGAATCACGTGGCATTTGATAGCCACATCCAGGTACGTCCCTCCGACAACTACAACTTTTGGCATCCGTCCATTCATATTTGACATCCGAATCCTGTTGACTGGAAAGTATAAGGCCCCTCAACTTAATTGCAAAAGCTTTTTTTCTTCTTTCATGAACCCTCATTCGCTACTTATCTGCATTTCAATCCAGCGACGAATCACACCGACCACATAATCGACTTGTTCTTGAGTCAGCTCTTTGCCGGTTTCGATATGATGCCACTTAGCCAGGCACTTGCGACAGCAAGTTGCCGTTGCATGCTGGGCTATGAAAACGGGATGGCCTTTAAACGGGGGCTAACCGCAAAGAAAATCGCATGCAAATATAACATTAGCTACTACAACGTGCTTAAGACCATCAATGTAATCAGAAAGCTAACCAACCACAAAGCCTACTCCGCCGAAGTAGCTTCGGCTACGAAGGCCGGACACAAAACAACTGTCAGGAACTACTGAGAAATGAGACGATGAAAATGACTGAGTACAGGATTCAAAAATCGTTTGACCGTTACAGTAATCTGTCCGAAAAGTGCATCGCGGTAATGCGGATGTTCGGCTTGACCAAAGGAAGATTAGACAGGATTGGTTTTAAGTGTGACTGCTCGCTTTGCATTGAAACGGGTGACATCATTTATATCACCGGGCCGAGCGGTTCCGGCAAGAGCGTCATTTTAAACGAGCTTCAAAAGGCCATACCCGCTCAGCGACGAGTGAATCTATCAAAGATACCGGTTCCGAAGGACAAGGCTGTGGTTGACTGCATCGAAGATGGACTTCTCGAGACACTAAAATACTTCAGCGCGGCAGGACTTGCGGATTGTTCTGCTATGCTCAATACGCCGGCAAATCTCAGCGAAGGTCAGCAGTGGAGGTTTAGACTGGCGATTGCACTTGCTGCGGGTAAACCATTTGTCTTCGCAGACGAATTCTGCTCACTGCTGGACCGAATCACAGCGGCTTGTATAGCATACAATATCCGCAAGTTCGCCGACCGTCACAAAGTCACATTCATATTAGCTTCATCGCATCAGGATATTCTCAGTGACCTGTTGCCTGAGACAATAGTAACGCGTGATTTCTCAGGCAACTCCGATATCACTTACAAACTTTCTGAACGGGCGAGAAAATGCAAACATCAACAATAACAAAACGTGTTCGTATCATTGAAGGCTCGTTAGCCGATTATCATGCTCTGAGCAGGTTTCATTATCGAGACAGTCGTCTTGGTCCTTTTGAAAAGATTTTCGTCGCTATGCTCGGCAGCAACAAGGCAGGCGTTATAGTTTATTCGATGCCGATACCAACACTTTCGCTTCGCAACAAAGCTACGGGCAATTACTTTCTCGGCCTGGACAGACGTTCGCTGATTTCGCTTGTCAATAAGACGGTCCGCACAATAAGCAGGGTAATCATCGAGCCGAGATTCAGAGGCCTCGGCTTAGCTGTGCGTCTGGTACGGGACACGATGCCTTTGATGAATGTACCGATGATTGAATCACTTGCCGTGATGGGTCATACCAACCCGTTCTTCGAAAAGGCGGGAATGAAACCTTACAAATCGCCGCTTTCTGCCGAGTCGGTGCGAATGGCTGAAGCGCTTAGCCTGGTTGGAATCGAAGATATGCTCACAGTCGATGCCGAAGCTGCTCAGAAACATATCGAAGAACTCTCACAAGGCAAGCAGCTTTTTATCGAACGGGAAATGAAAAGATTCCTACAAGGCTATGGCAAGCGAAAACACATGCCGCCGGGCATGGAAAGAACACAGTTTGTCCTGAGTAAACTCACCGACCGACCAGTCTATTACTTATGGCTCAATCCAGAAGTTTTGTCCAGATGAATGCCTTACTTGCTTTGCTTGAAACCGAAAGCAAGGCAAATCAAAGACACACTCCAGATAAATGCGCCTATTACGAGAGCATAAGAATAAAGGTCAATAACGAAGACAGGCTGAGATTCAATTCCAAAATGGACGTGAATGATCGTGGTTACGACTAAAACAATGCCGGCAATAACACTGAGTACAGCCAGGAACTTTCCCATCTCGATTCCTTTCGAAATTAACGGTATCTCAATTTAATAAGAGGATAACATGTCAAATCAAATACAGTCAATCGAAATTTTTCGCCTTTATCCGCATCCTGGTAATCCCAACCGGATGAGCAAAGAGAATTTCAGGAAGCTCGTAAGGCATATCGAATGTTCCGGTAGATACGAACCGCTGATAGTCAGGCCGATGTCGAATGATTCACAATATCAGATCATCAACGGTCATCATCGTCTCGAGGCGTTAAAGCAATTAGGCTATGAAACTTGTGATTGCGTCGCTTGGGAAGTAGATGACGATGAGGCTAATTTGCTACTGGCTACACTGAATCGGCTTTGCGGTCAGGATGTGCTCGAAAAGAAGACGGCGCTGCTGGATAAGCTCAATTCCAAACTCAAGGTCGCCGAACTCGCCAGGCTGCTTCCGCAGACTAAAACGCAAATCCAGAGGCTGATTGATTTGCACAAAGATGGACTGAAATTGAAACTGGCTCAGCCTGATGAGCAGAGCATCGCATATCCGTTTGTTTTCTTCCTTAACGCCAAACAAAAACAAATAGTAGACAAGGCCTTGTCGCTTGCATCTACAGATACAGCGACAAAAGCCGAGCGAAACGCACAGGCTATTACACAAATCGCATCGGGATACATCGGGATTATCGAACATCAAGAACCGGAGGTCACGGATGGCAACGAAAATCAAATACGTGCAACTGGAGCCTGCTGAGGTTCTGCTGGACTTCCACACATCGAGAATGACCGCTGAGCAGTTCGGCTGTTACTGGCTGATAATAATGAGCCTGTATTGTCAGAACAGTAAGCTCGAATTTGATGTTAAAGAGCTTGGACTTTTGTGTAATTGCACAAAAAACTTTGAAAAAATCTGGGAGAAAATCGAATCAAAGTTTCAAAAAAACGGCGGAAAGATAAAACAAAAAAGAGTCACATCCGAATTGCGTCGGGCAAAAAGATTTATACAACACCAGCGAAAAGCAGGACTTGCAAGTGCAAGGGCAAGGCAACCGCGGTTGAATTCCGGTTCAGCAACGGCTGAACCAAGTAAACGTAACGTAATCGAAGAAACGGAAAATAATATACGAATTCGTAAAGGTTCGATTTCGCCGTTGCAACCTCTCGTTTCTTCGAATTCGTTACGCCTCGAAAAGACTCTGCCGAGCCTAGCCTCAAAGATGCTTAGTTTCAACGAGTCACTCATGCAGATAATCAAGCCTCGCAATCAATCGGACCGCACGAGCTTCCGCAACATCAGCAACTGGCTGATGGTAGAAATCCATGCAGGCGTATTCAACGAGCAGATAATACTGCGCGTTTTGGAATACGCAGCCGAAGCAGTCAAAGGCCGAAGCCGAAATCCCGCAGCTGTCTTCATTTCAATACTCAAAAAAGAACTCGGCTACAAGCCTGGTTAATTGTGGCGCTCAATCGTTAAACAACAATACACGAAGTACTAATCACTAACCACAAAAGACGGAGATTATATCATGGACGATTCCAAGGTTTGTAAGATTCCGCTCACGCAGGGATACTTTGCTCTGGTCGACGCCGACGACTATGAAAAACTCAGTCAATACAAATGGCACGTTAATAGAAAAGGCGACATGCTCTATGCCTGCCGGTCTGAAAAAGGAAAGAAAATAAAGATGCACCGGCAGATTCTAAACGCCCCGCCCGGTATGCATTGTGACCATATTAATCACAACGGCCTGGACAATCGAAAGGCGAATCTTCGACTGTGTACTCCGCAGCAGAACGCCTGTAATCGCAGGCCGCTCGAACGTACATCAAAATACAAAGGCGTTCATTGGGATTCGCTCAGTCGTAAATGGCGAGCCGAGATCAAGCACAACGGACGAACAATTCACATCGGCTTTTATGATTATGAGCAGGACGCGGCTATTGCTTACGACGATTACGCGATTGAGCTGTTCGGCGAGTTCGCCTGGCTGAACCACCAGAACCGCCCGGAAATAAAGCTATGGCTGGCCCAAACCCGCCTGTTTTAATAAGATGTTCCGATAATAACCAAGCTAAATGCCATTAGATAAGATATACTAATCTTATACTAAAATATGTAAAAATAGTATTTGACGAGCCTTCAAAAGCCGATTATATACTAAAATAGTAGATATTAGTATATAATTAGTATTTACATAAAGCCTTATATACAAAGAGAATATAGCCATGAAAATGCCAAAATCGCCTCCTGACACTAATATAATTATTCAAGGTCTTGACGCGTTAAAGCAACTAGATTTTTTGAAATTGGCTCTTTCTCAAAATCCAAAGTTAACACAAGGTAAATACCTGCACTGGGATAAGCTGCGATATCATACCCCGCCAGAAGGATTAACTTTAGAGCAGTGGTGGCTTACCTTAAAAATTCAAAGACGCAAAGCTTATAAAAAGGTTCCTCTTGAAGATAAAAATGGTAAAGCTTTTAACTACCTGATTACTGACCCAATCCCCGAGAGGCTACATTATATTGACCAGGGTGCAGGTGGGATAATTGCCATGCCGGAACAAATCACGAATCCGGAAACAAAAGATCAATATTACATAGGTTCTTTAATCCAGGAAGCAACTACATCAAGTCAGCTGGAAGGAGCTGCAACGACACGTCAAGTCGCTAAAGAGATGATACGGACAGGAAGGCTGCCTCGTGAAAAAAGCGAGCAGATGATACTCAATAATTTCAGGGCCATGCAGCATATAGGCAAAATAAAAGACAAGCCGCTTACGAAAGAATTAATCTTAGAAATCCATCGTCTGGTTACAGACAAGACATTAGACGACGCGTCACAAGTGGGCAGGTTTCGAAAGCCTGAGGAAAAAGTTGTAGTTGATGACATGTACAATGAAGTTTTTCATGATCCTCCGGCAGCTGAAGAACTTGAGGAAAGAATAAGCGAAATGTGCGAATTCGCTAATGAAAATATCCCTAAGCATTTTGTCCATCCTGTGATTCGTTCTATAATTCTGCATTTTTGGCTGGCTTACGACCATCCTTTTGTTGATGGGAACGGCCGAACCGCAAGGGCATTGTTTTACTGGTCTATGTTGAGACACGGATTCTGGCTTTTTGAATTCATTTCGATTTCGCAAATAATACTTGGCCATCCTGCTAAATACGGTCGAGCTTTTCTTTATACAGAAACCGATGACAATGACCTTACGTACTTTATTCTTTATCATCTGGACGTAATTCATAGAGCGATCGAAGAACTGCACAAATACATAAAGCGTCGAATTACAAAACTCCAGTCAATAGAAAAAGAATTACGAGGGATTACTCTGCTAAATCATCGTCAACGTGCGCTGATTAGTCATGCTTTGCGTCACCCTCATCAGCGATATACAATTAAATCGCATCAGATAAGTAACAATGTCGTATACCAAACAAGCAGGCTTGACTTGCTTGACCTTGAAAAACGTGGATTACTGGAAAGCCAGAAAATTCAAAAGACATGGTATTTCACACCTGTTTCCGACCTCGAAGGAAAGCTATCCAAGATGTCATAAGGGAAAATCATACGCAGCGATTGCATACGATGATTACGCGATTGAGCTGTTCGGCGAGTTCGCATATCTGAATCACCAACACCGCCCGGAAATACAAACATGGCTGATCCAAACCCGCCCGTTCGCGATATACTAATTTAATACTAAAATGTACTAATTTAGTACTTATTGACGACAATATCCCTGATTTTGACTTAATAATTGTGTTTTTCGCAAAAAAACGTAAAATTGCAAGCCTGAATCTACTATATATATGTTGTATTATTATTAATATTTTACTATATTTATATAGTTAGATATGCCGATATACACTATGTATATATAGTAGCATTTTATGTTTTAAGCCTTAGAATCGGGTGCTGATATGAATGCCAAACAATTAAAACTCGCTCGCGAACAGCTCGACGCGACGCTCAAGCAACTGAGTCCGCTGAGAACGCTTACATCCCCTGCCAAAGGCTGGGTACGCGCAATACGCGATGCTTTGGGTATGACAGGAAAGCAACTCGCAGAGCGTCTAAATGTGAATCAACAACGAGTAGCGCGTATTGAGCGGGACGAAAAGCTTAGGAAAGTAACAATTGAAACGCTCAAGAAAGTAGCCGAGGCTTTGGATTGCGTATTCGTTTATGGCCTCGTGCCAACCGAAAGCCTTGAGCAAACCGTTAGAAAGCAGGCAAAGGCAGTCGCAGAAAAGCAAATGAAACGAAGCAATCAAACGATGATGCTGGAAAAACAGGAACTCAGCAATAAGGAAAAACAAAAAGCATTTAAATCTCTGGTTGAAGACATTACAAGTTCGATGCCAAGATCACTGTGGAATGAATAATGGTATTAAGAATCGAGTATCAAGCATCGAGGATCAAGCAACTAAAACCTGAAAAACTTTGATTTTTTGGCCCGGTGAGGGTATATATTCTAATGACAGGTTCAGTCCCGACTGGTCGGGATTCGAGGAATATAGCGATGGAAGAGAATAACCAGCCCGAACAAGAGGAAACTAAATTCGAGTTTCACCAGCATGACCAGGCCCAGCCAGCTAAGCCTGCGCCAACTGTTGTGCCGCTGCCGCTAACGCCCGGCCATGTCCTGCCGCCGAAGAAATACAAGCTCAAGACGACGCTGCTGTTCTGCGACTTCCTGGCCATCGCCGTATACATATACATACTGCTGATAATCAGCACCGCCCACGACGTATCCCAGGGCACGTTCAGTTTCATCTCCAACCGAATGTTCGCGTTCTATTGCGTACTTGCTATTACCATCGGCCTTGTTGTGCTCGTGCTCATCTGCAAAACCACCAAAAGCGCACGCACCCGGTTCCAGAGGGACAACGAGCTGCGGCAGGACGAGAACATAAAGGTCTGGCTGACCGGCTTCGACTGGGGCTGGCCGGTCCTGTTCGTACCGACTTTCATATTAATGGCTGCAGCCGGCATCCTCGGAATAATTCTCAACATCATATCAAGGGATTCATCGGCGGTCATAACAATTCAGCACATCATTGGAGGCTTCGTCGTTGCCTTCGGCGCGCTCAACGCCGCGGTCGTCATCTTCAAGCTAAAGCCGGTGACGTTAGGCCTGCTCCTCGGCAGCACCTGCATCGTCCTGCTCATTCTGCTGCTGCACGGCCCGAAAACATTCGTCGGCTTCTTCAGGTGCTTCAAATACATGGGCGTTACCGCTGAGCCGGTCGGCTACCTGCTGATGGCATACATATGGTCAATCTTCCTGCGGATTATTTGGATAAAGAGCCTGTTCTTCTATTGGGTCTTCCTGCCGAATCGCCTCGAACTGCAGCACGGCCTGAGCGAATCAAACGACTCGGTTGACCGTGATGACCTGCGACACCAGATTGACACTGACGATGTAATCCTTCGCTGGTGGAACGTCGGCATCGTGACGTTCTACTTTCCGCAACTGGACCGCCTGCCGATAACGAACGTGATGCTCGGCATCCGCAAAAAGGCCTTGTACGCAAACCGTATCGCATCGGTAATCACAATGCAGGATTAGCTGAGGTATGAGCCTAAAGTCGGATTGGCAATATAGAAATGGCAAGATATATTATTCCCATTCTGTTTGGCGTACTTATAACATCTCACCTGTTGCTGACGCCCTATCTCGGACGCAGGTTCAGGAAGCTTCAAACGCTCGCTTCAGCCAAACACCTCAAGTACGCCGTTTATATATCTTTTTACCTGCCTTTTGCCTTTTTGGCAATCGTAGTACTACGTTTAACTGTAATGACGATGAGAATTGCAACAGCAGAACAATTTTCCGTAAGGCCTTTTATCAACTTCAGCTACATATCTCTTATCGCTCTGTTATTTTTCATCGCATGGGTGATTCAAGGCGAGCTAAAAAGGTATAAATGGTTCATAAACAAGTCGCCATCCACTATCATGGCCAGCTTTTTTTTTCAGAAACAAGACGAGTTACTGAAAGACCAAAACTTTGACCAAGCCAAAGAATATCTCGTTAAGATCTGTGAGCTTTTTCCAGATAACGTTGAACTCTGGTGCCGATTAGGATTATTTAATCAGCTATTCGTGCAAAACCAAGAGCAGTGTGACCGATGTATGGATAAAGCCAAATCAATCATTGATTCTGCAAAAGAACCAAACAAAATAGAAATTGCTCATTACGAAAGCTATCTCGGAAACATACTGTGCAACCGGGGGCAAACGGAGGAAGGACTTAAACGTTTAGAAAAAGCCGTTGAGCTTGACCCAAGCCCTGATCGAATTAAAAACTATAAGAGAAAGCTCGCTGAACTGAAACCGCAAGACCAACCAATCCAGGATTAGCCGAGTTTTTAGAGGTTCCCTTATATGTTCAAACTCCGGCGGCATCCGGTAATCGTACTTCGTGCGGAAATCATTATGGGACGAGCCTGAGAGAAAAGTTCTGATTCTGGCATATCTGTACGAATAAGCACAGTCAAGCCCATTTGGAGTCGAAATATTCATGAGTTATACTTTAATTGGGTTCCTGCGCAAACTCGGCAACAAGGCATGTTACAGTCTGAATATAGCAGGAAAAAGGGTTCGGCCGCCCGGACTGCCTAAAGGCGGCCTGAGAATCTTCGCAGGATTTTCTAACTGGGAAGAACTCTAAAAAAATATCCAGGGGGATACAAAATGATTACAGCAAAAGATGTTATGATTCCATGGGTCGTTACAACCACCAGGCAAACACCGGTCTATAAAGCCATTGACCTTATGCTCGAAAACAAAGTCTCCGGATTACCCGTCGTCGATGATGATAGGGTCCTGGTCGGTTTCATCAGCGAAAGAGATATTCTCCAGGTTTACAACACAAAAATCCAGCTCGGGGATATGACAGTCAAAGACCTTATGGCCACACCCGCCATCTCCTTTGACAAAGATGACACGCTTGATGACATATGGGCATGTCTTCTACGAAACAATTTCAGGCGAGTCCCGGTGACTTCTTCAGGAAAAATCGTTGGAATCGTCTCCAGGCTGGACATCAACAGGAACATGCTGCAAAAAATTAAGCGCGCTCGACTTGTCGAAGTAAATTAAGAGCTTCTAACAAAATGAATTGTCGCATCGAAAGCGAGCGTTTTCCCGCTCCGGTAAGGCGGAAGGGCCAAAATCGTCGCAGGTGTAGCCAAAGCTACATCGAGAACGGTTTTGCGCCCGACAACGCAACCGAGCGGAAAATAAGCCGCTTGAATGCAAAGACATTTTGTTAGACGCTCTAAGTCAATCTCTACCGCTGTCAAGTAAAAGACCGCTTTCCGAAACCCGGCTGAATAAATCATCGCCCTGCTAATACATCCTTAGGACTTGTAAATAAATTAGGTTTTGTTTTTGGCTGAGCGAGGACAAGGCTGGCAAGGAAGCGAAACGCAGGCCTACTGGTTGGTAGGTCGAGTTTTGCTGACACCGCCAGTCGAAGCCGCAGCCGGCCAAAAATGGAAGATAATTTATTTACACGTCCTTACCTCTTCATGGAGAAATCACAATGACCCAACCCACGCTTTCCAGAAAGCAACTGTCCGTAATCGATGAAATGTTTATCGGCGAAATGGATACCGAGGCCATCCTCGCAAAGCAAAACGTCACGCGCAGGCAATATAATAAGTGGCTCGGCGATGATAATTTCAAGGCTGAGTTCACCCGCCGTATCGAATGGCTGAACCTGCAAAGCCAGGCACTGATAGCAAGGTACGCATCACTGGCAACGGCTAAGCTCGTTGCGCTTACCGACTCAGAAAACCAGGAGACCCGCAGAAAGGCCTATCTTGATATCATCTCACTGCCGCGGGTAAATGCACAAAAGCAAGGCGACACCGCCAGAGCCGGTAATATCGAACCAGCCGAAAACCTCCACCCCGAAACCGCCTCAAGGCTGCTCGAAGCACTTGCACAGGAAAAAATCGAAAAATAATACCTCTATGAAACGACGGTATTAAGCCGGAAATCACGTTATTACTTAAATTTTTTTAACATTTAAAAATACCTGGGTGCACCCCGATTGACAGTACTCAATCCTTTGTTATCCTGAAGTCGTAGCAAGGGCATGCTTCATATAGACAATAGGCAAGGGTGTATTTCTGACGTGAAGCCCAACTCAACAGTGGGGATGGTTTAGACCAAACTACACGGAGTTTAATAAAGCGTAAGTAAGCGCCTGCATTGATTTGGATACACGAACAATGGCGGTCAACACGGAGCAGGAAGAGATTCTTAGGGAAAAAATCCACCGGTGCCAATGCACTAAAGAAGTAAAGTGCATTGACACAGACTTCCAGAACGTCACTCCTGTCAGAAGCGTTGCCTCAAACGAATTGCTGGAATGTTACACCGACAGGGCAAAGACGTGCAAATTCGCACTGCCTTTTGGCGCAACGTACTTCTGCCGCTGTCCGGTCAGGGCTTACCTCTATACAGAACTCGACATCTAAACTTGATTAAACTCAGGTAAGCAATTCTCTCCAATGCGCATAAAAAAAAGGGAAACCGCGACCCGTTTAGTTTTTTTGTTTGCTTGTTCGGCTGGTTTCCCTTAACCAAATCGAGTTTTAAAAAGAGCCGCTTTCCCCCTTGTCCCGCCGTAGTCGAAAACGAAGGCGGATAATGTAATTGTTCTCTTTATCCCTGCTCCATTGAAAGTATAACTCAAATCCAGCCAAATACAAAAATACCACAGCGACTATTTGCGAAACCTGCATAATTCATTTCAGCGCAAAATCATTGAAGCCTCCGGAGATAACGAAAAATGCATAACCCAATTCAAATCTATGAATCACTACGTAAAACACGACCGGCAACCAGGACCGACCTGAAAAACTATGTAAAGGTCTTTCTGCACCTGGATATACCAGACAAACAAATCTGTCCCGACCATAATTCACCTCTCGATTACCTCTGGCACAGCTTCGGTGCCGACTTCACTCGTAACACGGGCATCTTGCCCGTGCATCATCCAAATGCCGACTGTATCGTCTGGGCAAATCGGGCAGGCGGAAAAACTGAACTCGCTGCAGTAGCTACACTGCTCGACTGCATCTTCAAACCGAACTGCCAGAGTCGAATACTCGCAGGCTCAGGTGAACAGTCATTCAGACTCTACGAGTATTTCCTGACCTTCCTCAAAGACGGTTTTGAAAAGTTTCTCGCAGCACCGCCAACAAAAGAACGCTGCACTTTCACAAACGGCTCAAACGTCGAAGTCCTCACACAATCCGCTACGAGCATAAGAGGCCAGCACATACAAAAACTCCGCTGCGATGAAGTTGAACTGTTCGCAGAGGACGTCTTCAACGCGGCAAAGTTTACAACTCAATCTAAGCACAACTTAATTGCCGCTATGGAAGTCATCAGCACCATGCACCGGCCGTACGGCCTGATGCAAAAACTCGTCGCCGATGCTCGAAGATATGACGTGCCGATTTTCAAATGGTGCATCTGGGAAACGATTGAAAAGTGCACCGACAGAATCTGTTCACAGTGTCCGCTGTGGCAGGACTGCCAGGGCAAAGCAAAGAACGCAACAGGCTACTTGAAAATTGACGATTGCATTACCCAAATGCGACGCTCCAGCAGGGCAGGCTTCGAAGCTGAAATGCTCTGCCTGCGGCCTTCACTCGAAAACGCGGTCTTCGCAGAATTCGACCCGACAATCCACGTAAAACAAATTGACTACGACCCAAACCTTCCGCTGTATCGAAGCCTCGACTTCGGCTTCATCAATCCATTCGTCTGCCTCTGGATTCAAATTGATGATACAGGAGCCGTCCGCGTTATCGACGAATACATCCGCAGCAGAGCAACCATCGACACGCACGCACAGGAAATTATCACCAGAACACCGTGCCCAGAGGCAAACGTCACCGCAACGTTCTGCGACCCCGCCGGTGCCGGAGTAAACGACGTCACCGGTACAAGCGCAGTCCGCGAACTGCGAGCAAGAAATATCAAGGTCCGTTACCGCCGCAGCTCAATCCTCCAGGGTATTGAGCTTGTCCGCCGTGCTGTAAAAAGCGGCGACGGCCAGAGCAAACTGATTATCTCCCCCCGCTGCTCGAAACTTATAGAGGCTCTTCGATGCTACCACTATCCCGAATCAGCCACACCCGATGAGCTGCCGCTAAAAGATGGAATCTACGACCACCCCATCGACGCACTACGCTACTTCTTCATAAACCACATACACTCAAAATCAGCCGTTTCTCGCCGTTATTAAATTATCTTATTTTGAACCATTTTCTCCTTGAAAGCAGCAGGCAAAAGGTTATACTGTTCCTTAAGAGGTCAGGAGGACTAAAAGCACACAGCCTGTGATAAATACCCTAAAACGGATTTTGTCATCCGGGAATCATATTTAGAAAGCGTATTAAGGAGAAAGGTTATGAAAGGTAAAATAATAATCATATCACTGTGTATCATTTGCTCATCCATACTCCTGGCAAATGACAATGAGCTGACACCCGAGCAGATCGACCGGCAAGTTGCCAGCCGCCGCCAGTCCATTGAAAACTACTACAAAGGCCAGGTTCTTGAGGTGACACTGCGCGCCGAAGAAGAACTGAGACAATTGGAAATCGATGATTCGCTGGTTTACAAATCATTAGAAGCCCATACCCTCGCAGCCGAGTTAGTATCAGGCACAGACCGCAGTCGGTCGGGGACATTCGACGTGGTTGTCCAACGGCTATACACAGACGGATACCGCAAAAAGCTTACTGTGAACTTCATCAAGAGATTTGTCGACGCTAAAACCAAAATCAACGAAACCAAAAACAGGATAATCGCACAGCGTGAAGCTGCCTTGCTTTCGCTTGAAATTCAAAAGCAGCGCGCACTGACCGTCGGCCTTGACGAGTATAAAAAGCAGCTACAAGCCCTGCCAAATACCGCCAATAAGAAAAAACAACCTGAAAATGTCGTTACCGGGATTCTATACTCTGACGATAACCCCGCCGCCCTGCTAAATGGAAAAATCGTACATATTGGTGACGAATTTGAAGACGAAATAAAGATTACCAGAATAAACCCGGACAGCGTCAAGTTTGAAAAAGATGACAAAATCTGGTCCCAGGCCGTTGGCCAAAAACCTCACAAAAACTGGTAATAACCGTCAAGGATATAGACCAGAGTGCTTGTTCTATATCCTCATTATTCAGTGATTACCAGACTTCTTGTCACAACCTTGATTTTACGTCCTCTATCACGCTGCTGAGCGTTTGCTCAAGTGACATTTTCGCCTGATAGCCGGCCACTGCCTTAATCTTGTCGAGGCAGGGAACGCGACGCATCATATCATCAAATGGTTTTCCATAAGCCTGCTCATACGAAACATATTTTTTCTCGCTGCTGCTGCCCGTCATCTCAATGACCTTATCAGCCAGGGCTTCTATACTTACTTCTTCATTCGAGCCAATGTTGTAAACATTTCCCGCAGCCTCTTCACAGTCCATCAATGCAATAAAACCTCCCACCACATCACTAACGTGTGCGAAGCATCGACTCTGCTTGCCCGTACCATATATATAGACAGGCTCGTTTTTAAGTGCGCTTGTTACAAACCGCGGCATGACCATTCCGTATTGGCCGACCTGCCTCGGACCAACTGTGTTGAATATACGCACAACAACTACCGGAAGATTAAACTGGTCCGAATAGGCAAAAGCTAAAAATTCATCTATCGCCTTGCTGCATGCGTAAGACCATCGCGAAAACCGTGTACTACCCAGGACAGTATCATCATCTTCGCTAAACGGTACTGCTTCGCTCTTGCCGTAAACCTCGCTGCTGGAGGCTATCAGCACTTTCTTTCCGTGCTTGTTTGCGTTTTCAAGTACAACTTCACAGCCGTGAATATTAGTCTCGATGGTACGCACCGGCTCATCTACGATAAGCTGTACCCCAACCGCGGCAGCTAAGTGATAAACCACATCACATCGCTCTATCAGATTATTCATGACTTCGTAATTGCGCACGTTGTCCTGCACGAAGCTGAATCGCTTTTTATCCATCACCGATTGCAGGTTATTGAGACTGCCTGTGCTGAGGTCGTCAATTACCGTAATTTCATGGCCGTCCTGCAATAATTTTTCCACCAGGTGCGAGCCGATAAACCCCGCGCCACCTGTTACCAAAGCTCTCATTCATTGCCCCTTTAGTATTCTAAGTGCTCAATATAGCCGGTTCAGATAGGCTGGCTTCGATTCTCTGGCAGGCTTCTGACGTACTGCTTGCCAATATGCGGTGTTAATATGATATTGTCAAGGTTTCTCAAGTCCTTACCAAGGCTTACAGGTTCGTATGGCTCGGTTTCAAAGACATCTAAAGCGGCGCCGGTAATCTGCTCCGATTTTAATGCATCATACAATTCAATCTCATCCAATACCGAACCTCGGGCAGTATTAATGAGGTAAGCGCTATGTTTTATTTGGGGTAAGCGTTCACCCAATTTCGAGGAATAGAAGTAAACTTTGGCAGAATATTGTTTTTGTCCGATAATGACTTTATCATGGACAAAGGCGCATATATAAAGCAATTGGAAGAAGAAAACACATCGGCCGACACCTCACTCCAGCCCGCCGAAAACATGGCCAAATACGATATTTAGCAATACTAAATTTGACAGGCTGACCATGGATGGTCGATACATAGCCTTGATGGAACACAGACCTCGGCGAGGTCACATGGCCCATGGAGACCCCAGAACCAAAGGCCTCGCCAATTCTTTTTCGCACCAAGACTACAAAAGATGGCTACATCAGAATCACTGCCGAAGGAGGGACTCGAACCCTCACCCTGTTGCCAGGACGGGATTTTGAATCCCGCGCGTCTGCCAATTCCGCCACTTCGGCTAATCAATTGAATATCGATTATTGACTATTGATTATTGATTGTCAATCTTGCACTTGAACACATTAATCTAAGTCTTATTTATCCAAACTGAAATTCAGCAGAAAGAGTGTCCAATATTCAATCTTCAATTTTCAATATTCAATCAGAACTATATCTTCTGGCACGGCGACGACGTCTCTTCGTGAACTACCGAGCAGCTTTCGTATCTCACTGCTGTGCTTGCCTGCCAACTGTTTCAATTCAGAACTGCTGAAACTCGTCACCGCCTTGGCATTATCATTGAGCATGACTACAGCCCCTGCCTCGAACGAGCCCGACACAGATGTTATACCGCTGGGCAAAAGGCTCTTGCTGTTTCGCACTGCCCGCATCGCGCCTTCGTCGATATGAATCGTCCCCGCTGCGGTACTATTGATTATCCACCTCTTGCGGTTGCTCAGTTTTCGCTTGGGCATAAAGACTGTACCGATATCAGCACCAGCCATAATCCTGCCTATCACATCCCTCGCCCGGCCGTTCGCCAGCACCATCCTGCAGCCTGCGTCCGAAGCAATCTTTGCCGCCTCAATCTTCGTCTTCATCCCCCCGACTGCATGCTCATGACCGGTCTTACCCCCTGCACTGCGGGCTATCTCTTTGGTTATCTCAAACACAACAGGTATCACCTTGGCATCAGGGTATCGTCGAGGGTCCTTCTCATACAGCGCATCTATATCACTGAGCATAATCAGCAAATCAGCATCAATTTTACTCGCCACTAATGCGCTTAGCTTATCATTATCACCAAACGCAGTGCCAATTTCCTCAGTCGAAACACTGTCATTTTCATTAATGACCGGAACTACTTTCAGTTTCAACAGAGTTTCAACCGAGTTGCGCAGATTAAGATAAGTCCTGCGGTGATTAAGCACCTCAGTAGTAACCAGTATCTGCGCAATCTTTACCCGATGTTTCTCGAACGCCTTGCGATATTCATCCATTAGCAAAGGCTGCCCTATCGCCGCACACGCCTGTCGCATCTTAGTATCAGTCACCCTGCGAGCCAGCTTAAGTTTGCCCGCTCCCATACCTATCGCACCGGATGTGATAATCAGGACTTCCCTTCCATTTTTGATTAGTTCACATATCTGCTTGGCAATCCGCCCGACGTATGCAGTATCAACCCGCCCGCCTTTACTGAGCGTATTAGTGCCTATCTTTACTACAACACGTTTTACTTTGCTAAAATCCCTCATTTAAATTTCGCAACTCTTATCAATTCTTTTATGTGTAAACTTTCTTCCGCTACCCGAATAATCGCTAACAACCTGCCCCTTGCCAATCAGTTTCCATTTATAAATCAAAAGTCCTTCAAGGCCGACGGGCCCGCGGGCGTGGATTTTGTTTGTGCTTATGCCAACTTCAGCACCCAAACCGTATCGAAAACCGTCGCTGAATCTCGTACTGCAATTGACAAAAACATCCGCTGAATCCACCTCGTCCATAAACTTCTTAGCTTTTTCCTTATTCGCCGTAACGATTGCGTCCGTATGACCGGAACCGTACTTATTTATATGCTCAATAGCCTCATCGGCACCATTGATAACTTTCACCGAAATAATCTTATCAAGATACTCGGTTGACCAGTCAACTTCGGTCGCCTTCTTACAGCCGATTAAATCTACCGTCTTTTGGCAGCCGCGAATCTCAACGCCTTGCTCTTCAAGTTCACCTTTGACCTTAGGCAGAAAATCAGCAGCTATTTTTCCATCGACCAGCAATGTCTCGGCCGCGTTACACACCGCAACGTACTGACACTTCGAATCAACGGTAATTTTTGCCGCCATATCCAAGTCCGCTTCAGCATCGACATAGACATGACATATCCCGTCTGCATGCCCGAGAACAGGTATATTCGTATTGTTCATTATGTGCCGCACAAATTCATTCGAACCGCGAGGCACTATCAAATCGATACACTCATCCAGCCCGAGAATAGCCGCAACATCTTCCCGCGTCTCCAACAACTGAATCCACCCATCAGGTATCCCTGCCTTGGCGCTCGCTTGGGCAATCACCTCAGCCAATATCGCGTTGGTCTTCGCCGCTTCACTGCCTCCTTTAAGCAAAACCGCGTTACTGCTTTTCAGACACAACGTCGATATCTGCACCAGCGCATCAGGCCGCGACTCGAATATCACACCGATTACACCGATAGGACAACTCACCTTGTAAAGCTCAAGCCCCTCATCAAGTTCGGTCGCACTTAATGTCTTGCCCACCGGGTCATCCAGTTTAATCAGGCTCTCAATTCCAGCTGCAACGTCCGCGATTTTCTTTTCATCGAACTTCAACCGCTTAAGCAAAGGCGCAGTGAGATTGTCTGCCTCGGCCTTGGCCAAATCTCCCTTATTAGCTGCGATAATCTGCGCAGACTTCTCCTGCAATGCTTTGGCTATTTCCGCCAAGGCCTTGTTCTTGGTCTCGGTATCCTCCGCAGCAAGCTTAATCGACGCTGCCTTGGCAGCCTGTGCTAATTCAGCAATATTCATATTCTTTACTGCACCTCATTGAACTTCTCTTTTGAAACACCGAAGATTTCGACAGCAGATTACCACCTTAGGCGGCTTTTTTCAACAGAATTGCCCGGAGGGTCTCGGCCCGTTCAGACCTCGTCGCTCGGCTCGAATTTGTACCCGATTGACCTCACGGTATGAATATACGTTGGACTGTGCTGGTCCGCCTCGATTTTGCCAACCGGCTGCCGGCAACAAATCCCGCTCGACTACTACTGGAAAAACCATCGACTGCTACGCCTGATAGAACTGAGGCAATGACTCCCTCTCGCAAACTACTTCGCTACGAACGGTGACAGCTCGCGCAGCCGGTTTACAATCTCCGGCATCTTTGCAATCGTTAAATCAACTTCATCCTCCGTATTGTATCGGCTCAGGCTGAAACGTATCGAACCGTGCGCCGCTGTAAAAGGCACCCCCATCGCCCGAAGTACATGCGATGGCTCAAGCGAACCGCTCGTACACGCCGAACCGCTGCTCGCACAAATGCCGTACTTGTCCAAAAGCAGCAATATCGCTTCACCTTCGATATACTCAAAACTGATGTTGCTCGTATTAGGCAAACGGTTATCCGCATCACCGTTTAACCTTGAATCAGTACAATTCTGTAGTATCGCACTTTCCAGTTTGTCGCGCAGACGTTTTATCCTGTTGTTCACTTCCTCAAAATTCTTCATTGCAAGTTCCGCCGCCTTGCCAAGACCGATTATCCCCGGCACATTCTCCGTTCCTGCTCGCCTGCCGCCTTCCTGGTGACCGCCCAACATAAACGGAGTTAGTCTCGTCCCCTTGCGCACAAATAACACACCAATACCTTTCGGTGCATGCAGCTTATGCCCTGACAAACTCAGCAAATCGATCTTGCTCCTGGAAAGATTTATTGGAATCTTACCGACCGCCTGAACAGCGTCCGTATGAAAAATCACACCTCTTTCGGCGCAAAGCTCCGCTATCCGCTCAACGGGAAATACCATGCCCGTTTCGTTATTGGCGTACATGATGGTAACGATAGCCGTATCATCATCCACCTGCTTTTCAATCGCATCGAAGTCCAGCCTGCCCGCCGAATCAACGCCAACTTCAACCAGTTCATATCCTTGCCCCTCCAACTGCCTGCACACCGACAGCACAGCAGGATGCTCAACACGGCTGGTGATTATTTTCCTGCGATTTGGCTTCGCTGACAACGTACCCATAATCGCGGTGTTATCGCTCTCTGTCCCACAGCCGGTAAATATCACCTCCCCCGGCTCACAGCCCAGAAGCTCTGCTACCTTCTCGCGAGCCTGGCGTATCTTTATTCCGACCTGTCCACCGAAGTTGTGCATACTCGACGGATTGCCGTACAGCTCACAGAAGTAAGGCCCGATTTCCTCGAAAACCTCGGGCGCAACCTGCGTCGTCGCGTTATTGTCAAAATATATCGTCTTCATTTTATCCTCTATGGTGATGCGGCTCATCCGCCGAGTCCTTATCTTCCTCCACGAAAAGGTCCTCAGCCACAAACTCTCTCAGCTTCGACTCAACCACATCCTTCATAGTATATTCAGTCAGCTTACACTGCGCGCACATACCACGAAAGGCCACTATCACTTTACTACCCTCAACGTCAATCAGTTCGATATTACCCCCGTGTGCCCGAAGTGCGGGCCGAATCTGCTCATTTATCGTCTGCTGAATCAACTGTATCTTCTCAATGTTCCGCAGGTCTTCACTGTGATGTTTCGCCGGCTCCCGCGGCTCTTTTATCTTATCACCCTGGATATTCTCCATTATTTTCTCAATCTCACCCTTACATCCGCCGCAGCCGCCGCCGGCCTTGCAGTAATTAGTAACTTCTTCCACAGTCCGCAAATCATTCTCGGTTATTACCCGCTCAATCTCTTTATCCGTCACACCAAAACAGTTGCAGACGACTTTGCCTTCAAGCTCATGCTTCCTCACGCCGCCGCCGCGGTAACTTTCAATCGCAGCCTCCAGCGCTTCACGCCCCATTACCGAACAGTGCATCTTCTGTTCCGGCAAACCGCCAAGATACTCGGCAATATCCTTGTTCGTGACCTTCGCGGCCTCTTCGATGGTCATCCCTTTTATGATTTCAGTCAGGACCGATGACGTCGCTATCGCGCTGGCACAGCCGAATGTCTTGAACTTCGCATCTTTTATCCTGCCGTTCTCATCCAGTTTGAACGTCAGCTTCAGAGCATCGCCGCAAGCAAGTGAACCTACCTCGCCCACACCATCAGGATTCTCAACCTCACCGACGTTGCGCGGATTAAAAAAGTGGTCCTTGACCTTATCCGTATACTCCCACATCGTTTCCTACCTCTGACTGGCACTCAGTGCCTGTTCAAAGTCTGTTATTATATCATCGATATGCTCAGTGCCTACCGAAACTCTGACATAATCTTCCGTCACGCCAGCCGCTAACTGCTCCTCAGTACTCAACTGCCGATGCGTCGTACTCGCAGGATGAATCACCAATGTCTTGCTGTCCAGAACATTCGCCAGGTGGCTGCACAGCTTAACACTGTTGATAAACTTAACGCCTGCTTCCTTACCGCCCTTGATACCGAATCCTAAAATCGCACCCTGCCCCTTCGGCAGATACTTCATCGCAAGCTTATAATCCGGATGCGATTTCAATCCCGGATAATTCACCCACTTAACAGCCTTGTGCCCTTCAAGCCACTTCGCAAGGGCAATCGCATTTGAGCAGTGACGCGGCACGCGCAGATGTATCGTCTCTAATCCCTGCAAAAACAAAAATGCGTTAAACGGTGACATGCACCCACCCATATCCCGCAAAAATTGTACCCTCGCCTTTATGATATATGCCAAATTACCGAAGCTCTCAACGTATTTGACACCCTGATAACTCGGGTCCGGCTCGGTAAGCTCCGGATACTTGCCGTTAGTCCAGTCGAACTTGCCCGAATCAATTACTATCCCGCCGATACTCGTCCCGTGCCCGCCGATTATCTTCGTACAGCTATGCACCACAACATCGACCCCATAATCAATCGGCCGAAACAGAACTGGTGACGTAACCGTATTATCGCAGAACAATGGAATCCCGTTATCATGCGCAATCTTCACTATCTCTTCATACTCTAATATGTCGTTCTTCGGATTGCCTATCGTCTCGATATATATCAGCCGGGTATTTTCCTTAATTGCCTTGGCGAAATTGGCAGGCTCCTTTGGGTCAACAAACGTCGCCTCAATCCCAATCTTTGGAAACGTCTGACTGAATAATGTCACCGTCCCGCCGTAAAGCGAATTAGACGTAACAATATGCTCACCCGACCGGCAGATATTCAATATACTGCTCGTTATCGCCGCCATCCCCGAAGCAAACGCCAAACCGCCGACACCGCCCTCCATCGCAGCCACACGCTTTTCCAGCACGTCCGTCGTCGGATTCATCAGCCGCGTATATATATTGCCGAATTCCTTCAGCGCAAAAAGATTGCCGGCATGCTCGGTATCCTTGAATACATAGCTGCTTGTCTGGTATATCGGAACCGCCCTGCTAAGCGTGTCCGAATCCACCTGCTGACCGCCGTGCAGCGCTAATGTCTCGAGTTTATAATCCTCTTCTGACATATGTACTAACTCCTTCAATTCGTCGGTATTATTTCAACCATCCTGTCCAGTGACTTTCTTGCCCCGACCCGTATTTCCTCTTCAACCACTATTCGTTCTTTCATCTCTTCCAGAGAAGTAATCACCTTATCAATCGTTATCTTTTTCATATTCGGACATATCGCCCGCTCAGTCGCCGGTATATATTCCGCGTTCGGATTTTCTTTCTTAAGAGCATGAATGATTCCCTTTTCCGTCGCGACGATGTATCTCTTTGTCGAGTTCTTCTTTACGAACTTCAGCATCTGACCCGTGCTCAGCAGCTCATCACTGATTTTCCTGACCGGCTCGGTGCATTCCGGATGGCTCATCACAATTGCATCGGGATACTCCTGCTTTGCCTTGCGTATATCATCTTCTGTTATGCAGACATGCGTCGTACAATAGCCAGGCCACAATTCAATGTCCCTGCCCGTCCTCTCTGCCACAAAACTGCCAAGGTTCCTGTCCGGTACAAACAATATCTTCTTATCACAAGGCAGCGAGTTAACCACCGCAACCGCATTGCTGCTCGTGCAGCAGTAATCACTTTCGGCCTTAACCTCAGCAGTGCTGTTCACATAACAGACGACAATGGCGCCGGGAAACTTGCCCTTAAGTTCACGCAACTGCTCAGCCGTTATCATATCAGCCATTGGACAACCTGCTGTTCTTTCGGGAAGCAAAACCGTCTTTTCCGGCGACAGTATCGCCGCGGTCTCCGCCATGAACTTCACCCCGCAGAAAACTATCACCTCTGCATCCGTCTTCGACGCCTCTATACTCAAGCCCAGGGAGTCCCCGCAAAAATCAGCTAAATCCTGAATCTCGCCAGGCTGATAATTGTGCGCAAGTATCACCGCGTTGCGCTCTTTTTTAAGCTGTGAAATCTTTTCGCCGAAACCGTCCAAAGACGCTCCCTTTAGCTGCCCCGCAAGAGTGTTTACTTGCCCGATTCAGTGAACACCAGGTCTCCGCTGTCCATACTAACAGTAACACCTGCCGGAACAGATTTCTTTATCCACACGTTACTGCCTATGGTAGCTCCTTTGCCTATTACCACATCCCCAAGTATCGTCGCCTCCGCGTAAATAGTCGCGTTATCCTCAATTGTCGGATGTCTCTTGCCGCCTTTGATGACCCTGCCTCGCTCATCCTTGGGAAAACTCAAAGCTCCCAGCGTTGTACCCTGATAAATCTTCACGTTGTCGCCAATTATAGAAGTCTCACCAATAACAACTCCCGTACCGTGGTCGATAAAAAAGTTCTTACCTATCTTCGCCCCAGGATGAATGTCTATACCGGTTACCGAATGCGCATACTCGCTCATAATTCGCGGCAGCAGCGGCACTTTCTTCAGGTTAAGCTCATGCGCAATCCGGTGCGTCGCTATAGCAACCATGCACGGATAACTGATTATAATCTCCTCATAACTCTTCGCCGCAGGGTCACCGTCGAAAGCAGCCATCACGTCACCCTTGAGCATCTCGCGAATATCCGGCAGACTGTTCAGCAAATGATGAGTCGCATTCTCAGCCATCTTCACGCAATCAGCCGTGTCACAACTCTCCAGACGACAACGGTATCGATACGCCCTTTCTATCTGCTCGGACAACGCCGTATACACATGGCATACAATATCTATCACAACATAATGCACATTGTCCTGAGTGACCCGCCGCTTGCCGGTATAACCCGGAAACAATAGCTCCATCAGTAATTGCAGGATTTCCAGTATCTCACTGCGAACCGGCAGATTCGTCGCATCGATAAAGTTTATACCCGAATCACCCTGATAGGTCGCGACTATATCATCTACCAGTTTCTCTAACTGCTTGTTGCTTAGCTCACTTTTGCCCATTATTACTCCATAGCACCTCAGGCACAAAATTCTTCAGAGCCTTCTGTTTCCTCGTACATCTCGGTCGAAATATACCTTTCGCCCGTATCACATATAAATGTCACTATCGTCTTGCCGGCGCTTTCAGGCCTCTGCGAAACCTGCATTGCCGCCCACACATTCGCCCCGCCGCTGATGCCCGACATGATGCCTTCTTTGCGGGCAAGCTGCCTCGCTATCTCCAGGGCATCGTCATTATCAACCTGGATTATCTCGTCAAGTATCTCACTGTTCAGCACCTCCGGAACAAATCCTGCCCCGATGCCCTGAATCTTGTGCGGACCAGGCTTACCGCCCGAAAGAACCGGCGACGCGGAAGGCTCGACTCCTATTATCTTTATCTCGGGATTCTTCTGCTTCAGGACCTCGCCGCAACCGGTTACTGTACCGCCTGTGCCGATACCGGATATAAGAATATCAACTTTGCCGTCGGTGTCCACCCATATCTCCTGAGCCGTCGTCTCCCTGTGTATCTGAGGATTCGCAGGGTTCTTAAACTGCTGAGGAATGAATGTCTTTGGGTATTTGCCCATCAACTCTTCTGCCTTGCTTATTGCCCCGCTCATTCCCTCACTGGCATCAGTCAACACAAGCTTCGCCCCAAACAGCTTGAGCAGCTTGCGACGCTCAATAGTCATCGATTCCGGCATCGTCAGAACAAGCTTATAACCCTTGCATGCACATATAAACGCCAGGCCGATGCCCGTATTACCGCTCGTCGGCTCTATAATCACCGTTTCACTATCTATCAGCCCTTCCTTCTCCGCAGCCTCAATCATCGAAAGAGCTATCCGGTCTTTGACGCTGCCGCATGGATTCTTGGATTCCAGCTTAACTAAAATCGTCGCCTTGTCCGAACCAAGACGGTTCAGCTTGACTAACGGAGTAAAGCCGACCGCCGCAGCCATGTTCTCGAATATTGCACTCATAAGCTTCTTCCTTTCCGGCTACGGCACGCTTCGCCGTGACGAGCGCCGAGATGAGCCAGCAATCAGGATTGTCAAATCTGGTAATTCAGAGTATCGTGCCGAATCTTCGCCTTCTCGGCCAGGTCTTTAAGAGTGAAAGAACGCAGAACATTCATCACTGCTTCCTGCGCCTGCATCCACGCTTCACGAACAACGCAGTCCGCCGCCCGGGCACAATAGCTCTCACCTTCCACGTATTCAGCAGCCGTTATAGAGCCTTCAAGCGATAAAAACAACTCATCCAGCTTTATATCCTCCGGAGCCCGACCAAGAATATATCCGCCCTTCGAACCCCTGATACTCTGAACACAGCCGCCCGACTTCAGCATTGCCATCAGTTGTTCCAGGTACTTGACACTGATTGCCTGCTTTTCGGCGATTATCTTTATCTGCACAGGCCCCTGACCATAACGCCCCGCAAGTTCAATCGCGGCCCTGATGCCGTATCTTGTACGCGTTGACAGTTTCATCTTAAAATCCCCTACAATTCCTACTACTTTAATATGATATTATACGAATAACAACAGATAGTGTTACAAAAAACCCCCTGAAAAACATAAAAACACCTTGAAATCCGCCTGTTAGAGCACTTCAGACCTCCGCTGCCGTAACTGTCCCAGGATGTGTGGTTGAGGTGTGGCCAAACCTATCAGTTGAATTACGACAGGCAATTGTTAAAATGGTGCGGTGATACCTTTTGAAAAGGGGAAATTATGAAAGTGAGAGAGTATAGCAAAAACATCTCAATAGGTGTTTTATACATAATCTGCTTCGCATATAGTATGGGTGTAATGGGTTCTGCATTATATTTTAATTGGCAATATGCCAGGGATTATGGTTTTGTTAAATGGGTTTTTTTCGGCGAAATAATTGCTTCGGCAAAGGCTATAGTTTGGCCATATTATGTGTTTTCTACTCCTGTTAATCGTTATGATTCACCTGATGCTAACCATTTCCGTAATTCAAAAAGGGCTTTCGATGAAGCATTAATGATTGTAGATAAAATTGGGGATGTTACTAAATTACCATCAGACCTAAAAATCAAATTTACAGACCTTCTAAGACTTGCGATTGCCGAAGCAAATCAGGTACAATCATTATACCTGCAAAAGACACATCCTGATTATCCCAGTCTGTATGAAAAAAAATATAAAAATGGAATGAGCATTTTATTACAAGGAATCGAAACTGATAATACAGCATTAATTTTAGAAGGAGCATATAAAGTTAATGAATTTGCAGATTGGATTCAAGAACACAAAAATGAATTTTCGCCTTAGCCGTTTAGCGGTGAGGAATTAAGACAGGCTATTGTTAAAATGGTGCGGTGATATTGAAAAGGAGATTTCGATCATGACTAAAAGACGAGAGACGTGTTGGCGGTATTCTAGGAATCCAGACGATAAGAATGATAAAAGCTGGTACATTCTTGCTTTCGTTAATGGGAGGGGCTCATGCAGCTTGACACGTTTCGAAGCTTCGAGCGGCCGACACTTAGGAACTTCATACGACAAAGGTGATTTCCAAGACAAATTTGATGATTGGCTAAATCCCGTCTCCTTTCCGCTGTGTCTTAGCCAAGTGATTAAATTGACGAAAGCTCGTAAGGAAGGTTTGCCGACATGGGCACTGTCAGAAATGAAAAAGCAAATCATTGAATTAACTACATCGTCGTTGTTGGCGCTATTAGATTGTTAATAGTAGCTGCTTTTGACAACTATAATCCCTCTTACTGCTCGGCTTAGGTGCGGTGATGTTGAGAAAGAAACGCAGTTAAGCTATTTTCACCCTTGATTATCTGCTCAGAAGTGAATACAATTTTACCAAATCAATTTTGAGGTAATTTTGAAAGGAGACAGAAATGAAGAGCGAAAGAATTACAATCATATTTCTGGTTTTACTTTGTTGTTCGCTTGTTTTGACGGGCTGCAAGGATACTGAGGAAGAAAAAGCTACTGCGGAGTCGGCAGAAGTAAAAGCTGCCGCTGAAGAAGCTGCTGCCGAAAAAGCCGCCGCCGAAGTAAAAGCTGCCGCTGAAGAAGCTGCTGCTGAAAAAGCTGCTGCCGAAAAAGCCGCCGCCGAAGTAAAAGCCGCCGCTGAAGAAGCTGCTGCTGAAAAAGCTGCCGCCGAAGCCGAAAAGGCAGAAGCTCAAAATCCCTAACAATCGACCGGCTAACTGAAGACCTCGACAGAAATGCAATTGTCAATTTCATCGATTTTGTGATTTTTGCAGATAAGTGGCTTTGGGAAGAATAGTGTTAGAGTTATCTCGAACACAAACCTTAACCCCGACGAGTACCTGCTGGGAGTAAGCTAACCTGCCACGCTCTTGTTGCCGGGATTGGGGCTTGCAGTTTTGCGAAAACGCGTGTAGGATAATGGTATGGCTTAACCCGGCCAGCGAAAATCGTTAACGATGTTTTGAGGGGATAATAAAGCAAAGAACATGATTATGGAGATGTCTTATGAAACGTAAAGTCATTTTAGTTGCCAGTGTCGCGGTGGTACTTGCCGTAGCTTTTGTGGTGAATTCGACCGTCCTGGCCAACGGACCGGCATCTGCTGCTCCGGCCCCTGGCCAAGCACAAGCCGCAACAGGCCAAGCTCAAACGGCCCCAACCCCCAGCACCATGATGGAGATGTGCCTCCGGATGAAAGCTCTGGCAGTATCCACAGACCACCCGAAAGCGACAGACCACCCGAAAGCGACAGACCCGAACGCGACAGACCCGAACGCGACAGACCCGAACGCAAACGACCCGAACAAGTAAGAATTGCTCGTAATCAGCGCGTGTGGCTGTCTAATTGCTTTTGGCGAAAGCACTGGCGAAGAATTGGATGTGGCCCCGGTCATTCTATGGAACTACCGAACCTGCCACACTCTTAGTCCTTGGCCTCGGTGCGGTGATGGTAAGAAGAAAATACTAACATTTATCAGAGATGAAATTGAGGCATATTGTTTTATTTCTTTTGCTACGTAAGTGGATTTTGCTTTCATTGTGCATAGTTATCCCGTTGGGATTTTGGTTTAAGTTCTACACGGGGCCGGGAGAATTTTGGTTTAATAATTATGGTGCAGGCTTGGTTTATGAGATATTCTGGTGCTTAGTGGTGTTTTTATTAGTCCGGCCTGTGAGGGAAAACACAGTTAAAATTGCAGTGATGGTGTTTGTGGGGACATGCTTGTTAGAAGTACTTCAACTTTGGCATCCGATGTTTTTGGAGAGTATTAGAAAGACATTTCTGGGAAGTGCAATTTTAGGCACTACTTTCGTATGGTGGGATTTCCCACATTATGTTCTGGGCAGTACAATTGGACTGCTTTGGATGCGCGGAATTATAAAGCTTATGAGTTATCGATAGTAAGCTCAACCTCGGTAGTTTATTCTTGAGAAAAAGAAAAAATCCACGTAACCAGCATCTAATAAAACCCGTGTCAATCCGTGAAACTTGCCCGTCGATTTTATCCGCCGTAGCCTTGGCGTAGGCGGAAGCTTTAGCGTAGGCGGGTCCGCGGTTAAATGAAGATTTGCGACCCTTCGTATTAAGGATTTGATGCAATTAGCGCAGCGTCGTGGACGAGTCTGTGGGTGGTGAAGATTTTCAGCTTTGAAGCACAGTTCCGAAGGAACAGCAGACGTAGGCTGCAAACCGGTGCGGCAAGGATACTTGTCGGGAGGTTTGTGCCTATGAATGCATAAGGTGTCAAAGACGCCCGCGTCAAAGCTAAACTCTGTGTGCTCTGTGGCGAAAAATAGTCTTTAGTTGTTGGTCTTTAGTAAATAATCCGACTAATCCTGTTATCCTGTCTAAATAAATCTGCGTAATCAGCGAAATCTGCGTCTAAAAACAACAGTGTTAATCCGTGTCTAACAAAGTCTTTAGTCGTTAGTAAATAGCAAATCCCCTTTATGCTCTTCATGTCCTTCATGGTAAAAAGACCGTGTTAATCCGTGTCCATCTGTGGCTATACATATATTCGCGAAATTAGTGTAATTCGTTGTTAAACATAAAAATTTCCCCTTGACTTTTGTTCAAAATATAGTATAATACCGGTGTAGTTAGATAAAATGTAAACATGGAGAAGTTAAAAATCAAATCATTAATCTCTCAACCAATTTACCAATTATTATCCGCCGACAGCGGAAACGAATTTAACAATTTAACCACTAACCAATTAACCAGTTATTTAACTTATTTGAAAAAACAAACCCAATTTTATGCGTTTTTTGGGCCAAAAACGGCTATTTGCCCAAAAACAAACCCAATTCAAAGCCAATTCAAACCCAATTTTTGGCTTTATTTAACTATAAAAACTCTGTGTGCTCTGTGACCTCTGTGGCTAAATTTTATACCTTTTTATGCAAAACGAACCCAAACTTCCCCATTTTCAGCTCAAAAACCACGATTTTCCCAAAAAACAAAGCCAAAACAAACCCAAACAAAGCCAATTTGCCAAACAACCAAAATGAACGTATGTCCTGTTTTGACAAAGCGTTATGAAAAAAAGCGACTATTTGACCGAAATGAAAACAAACCCAAAATTTATCGCGGCGAAGCGCAGCGAAGGCGGACAAACCCAATTTTCTGTCTTCTGTCTTCCGTCTTCTGAACTATATGACTGAACTTAGCGAAAACAAATATAACCGCAATCTATGCAGGGGCCTAACGACTCTTAAAACTGGTCGAATATATCTTTTAAGCCTTCGATGTCTATCTTTCCGTCTTTTATGGTTTCTTCGAGTATGCTACCTATATTTTGCTGCAAGAGCCCGCTGAAGTCGAGTTCCGGTTTGTCGTATGTTCCCTTGAGAGGCACTCTGATTCTTCCGGGTGTGTCCTCCTGGCCTATGTTAACTGTACGTCCGGGTGTATATGGAGTAATAATCAATGAGCCTTTTATGCTTTTGTTTATAAGATTTATTCTTCCGACGGAATTGAAAGGATTGTTGCCGGCGTTAAGCTGCATGTTGTCATACCTGACCAAACCGTTTTTTGCAATTATGTGTGTCGGCAGGATTTCCATTCGGTTGTATTTGCCTTGTTTTCCGAAGAACTTCTGGATGGCATCGAAAATCTGCGATTCTAACAACAGCTCTGACACTGAAAAGGTTCCATCAACAGCTAAATCTGTTTTATCGGCGCCGGCCAGAGGTATTTCCAGGGTATTGCAGTCAAAGCTGGCTAAGCCGCTAACCTTCTGAGCATCACTGAAAATAGGGAATATCTTTTGCAGGAGCTTAAACGCTATTTCCTTGTCGAGCTTGACGTTTTGCAGGATTTGCATTGGCTCGGATAATTTGAGTACAACTTTTTCCTGATTGAAGTCGGCCTGTCCCGCGTAGCTGAATGTTCCGTCGTTTACCTTTATTGAAAATTTCGGGATGTTAAGACGGCCCTTGTTGAACTGTATCGCGATTTGTGAAGGTTCCGGCGCTTTGAAGCCTCGATACTCGGCCTTGTCAAAAGACACCTTGATTGGTTTTGTGTTCATATTCGCCAGAAGCTTCTCGGGCTTATCGGCGGGGTAGGTGGTGGTAAATTCGACAGTAGTTTTATTTTGTCCTTCGATTGAGAGTTCATCGGACATGAAGGCAGAGAGCAGTGTGCTGACGAATTTCCAGTCGTAATCGCAATCGGCTTTTGCGGTCATGGTTCTGGTGTTTCTGGCGGTGTCGATATTGAAATTGCCTTTTGCCTTGATTTTGGGATTTGCGAGGTCGAACTTGACCGCGGTTTTTTCAGCGCCGAAGCTTGCGTCAAGTTTTGCGGTAACCAGGCCGAGAGTGACTTGTCCGGTCTTTGGTGTTCCGTAGGAGAAATCCTGTATTTGTGTCCAGTCGGTAACAATCCTGGTTGTGTGTTCGTCGAGCGTGAGACGAAGTTTTGAAGTTGCTATTCCGGCCAGGTACAGCTTTTTCGGGTAGGCGGAACTTAGCATCGCGAACGGCCGGATTTGGGCGAGGTCAACTTCGGCGTCTATTGGAAGAATCAGTGGTTTATTCGGTTTCTTCTGGGCGGGCAGCAGAGCGTTTTTGATTTGGATTTTTCCGAAGGCACCGTTGCAAGTGAGATTCTTTATCGTGATGTCGCTTGTTTTCCTTGCCATGTCGAGGTCCATTACGATAACGGCCTGTGGTTCGGAAGCGGTTTGCCCGTCGGGGGTGGTTAAATTCAGATTTTGTATACTTAAATTTCCGGTGAGATTGAAGGTGTCGTCGGATGTGGTGATTTTGCCGGTGCTTGTCAGAAGTCCCGCGGTTTTGTAGCCGCCGAGTTTGAGGAAAGAGCCAAGTTCGTTCTGGAGCTTTTGCAGGTCGACTTTTGCTTCGTAGGCGAGGAGTTTTTCTGTGCCGGTGCACTTTAACTGAGCGAATGAGGAAGTGACCTGGAGCTTTTCGAAGTTGATGCCGGATTTGTCGGAGCTTATAATCGCATGGGCTTCGATTGGTTCCGATAGTGCGACGCGTTTTCTGTCGACGAGTCCGGCGAGGTCTGTGATTCGCAAGTCAGCCTGTATCTGAGCCTTGTCTGCTTGTGTTGAACGGCTGATGTTTCCGGCGAGTTTGCCGGATGTTATTGTCGTGCCGGGTTCGAGTTTGAGTATGTTGGGCATCTGGTTTGCGATTTTGGGCAGATCGACGTCGATAGTTCCCTTGAGGTCGTAACCGGCTTTGGGCTCGATGAACTGCGAGAGGGATTTTAAATCGGTGGGGACTTTCCCGGAGGCGTCGATTTTTGCCCAGTCGGTTGTAAGTGTAAGTTTGTCGAGGCTCATCAAGTCCTTTTGCTGCGCCATTTTGACGTCGAGGTCGAGGGTTGCGGTTCTGAATCTGTCACCTTTAAGTGCGGGTCCGCCCACATCGATGTTTGTGCCGGTTGCGGTCCCGGTGAGCATCAGCAGTTTAGAGTCTTTGAACTGGGTCTTTATGTTGGCGGAGAGCAGGCCTTTGGCGTCGATTTGCACGTTGGCAAGGTCAAACAGAGGCGCCAGTGCGCTTAGCTGGAGGTTGTTTACTTCGACGGTGAGGTCGCCGCTGATTTTTGTAGGATTGATTGTTCCTTCGGCGTGCAGCGGGGTAGGTGTATCGGAATCGGCGATGAGCAAATCGGCGCCGAAACTGTTCATTCTGTCCGGGCCTTTGAGGTCGAGCCGGAAATCTATTTTGGTCAGGTGAATTGTATTTGATTTGGTGTCGGTGACTTTTACGTCGCCGTTGTTTATCTGGAGGTCCATTCTGTTTACGGGCAGTTGGAGGGCGACTTTTTCTTTAGATGGTTTTTCTTCCGAGGGTTTATCAGTGGTTGCGGGTGCGGGTCGCTTTCGAAGGTCGATGGATACCATTGGTTCGTCGACGACGGTTGTACCGAATGACAGGTTACCGGCGAGTATGGAAGCATAATGGGGTTTGGTGCTGATTTGTTTTACTCTTACAGAGGTCTGGCCGAAATCGTCGTCGTAAGTGAAGTTGGTCAGTTTTACGCCTTTGAACCAGCTCATGGACAGCGAGGCGAAGTCTGTGCTGCCGGCGACGGATTCGTTGATTTTTGTAAGTATGGTTTTTCTGCCGCTTTCTGAGGAGATGTATGCCGGGACGATAACGAGCAGGGCGACGGCGAGAAGGACCAGCAGAGTTATTACGGCGGTCAGGATGATTTTGAGAGTTTTACGTTTTTTAGGTTTGTCATTTTGTTTCTTGTTTGGTTCCATGTTTCCGGCCCTTTCAAAAGCGGATTCGGAAAAACCTCCCTTTGGCTATATCCCATTTTTGTCCATTCCCCGCCTTGGCGAGGACAAGATTAGTCTACGTCAGAAACAGGCAAAGTTCAACTACAGATTAAATTCAGCGATAATGGGTGTGTGGTCGCTGGGGCGCTCCTGAACTCGGGGTTCTTTGTCGATGTAACAGGCGGTGGATTTTTTTGCGGCCGGTTCAGTGGCCATGATGTGGTCGAGGCGCCAGCCGAGATTTCGTTTGAAGGCATTGGGCAGGCGGTAGTCCCAGAAGGTGTATTGTTCCGGTTCGTCGCAGTGTTTTCTGAATACGTCGACTAAACCCCAAGCCATAACTTTTTGCAGAGCTTTGTGTACATCGGGATGATAGCAGACGCTTCCAAGCAGGCCGTCGGGGTCGTAGAGGTCGCGGGGTTGGGGCGCTATGTTTAAATCTCCCAGCCAGATGAGTAAATCGGTTGGTTTGAAGCGGTCTTTGAAGAGTTTTAGCAGTCGATCAAACCATTGCAGTTTGTATTGGAATTTTTCGGAGTCGGGTTCAAAGCCTTGTGGGACGTATGTGTTTACGATGTTGAGGTTTTTGATTTTTGCAGTTATCAGGCGAGGTTCGTCCTTCGGTTCGTCGTCGAGGCCAAAGCTGAGGTCATGAATTTTGTGTGGCGTGAACAGAGCGACACCATTATAGGACTTTTGGCCTTTGAAGGCGCAGTTGTAGCCGATTTGCTCGAAAGTTTCGGCGGGGAAGTCCTTGTCCTGGACTTTTGTTTCCTGCAAACACAGGACGTCCGGCTTATTCTGCTGTATCCACTGGGTTATTATCGGAAGTCGAGCGCGAATGGAATTGACGTTAAAGCTGGCGATTTTCATAGTAGCTTCCCTTGGCTAATAAATTGTACAAAATCGGGCATTTTGTCCGATATTCTGTATAGAATCGTCGGCGCCTTTTCGGGCCGGCGTTTGCTAATTATGGTTGTACAAGGATGTTTAAGCAAGAGGCTTTGAGAAATTTGCGTTTCTGCAAAGTCTCTCATAAGAAAAAAGGAGTGCCGGCAAATGTTGAAGAAACTACTATTAATTGCTTTGTTAGTGGTGTTTAGTGTGTCCCTGATAGGCTGTCAGACAGTGGCAGGTGTTGGAGGAGATATTAAGTGGACCGCGGATACCACGGCTGATTTGCTTGAAGGCGGATAGGATTTTTGGGAACCTTTCGTTTTAGCCGAGCTGGCTAAGCGAATTACATCAGGCGGGATTTCCCTGTGACGGCTGGCGTTGTGAGGGTCTTTTTGCGCTTTCTTTTACCTGCTTAATTTCTATGTTCTTCCTTTTTGCCGGGGCAGCGGGTGGTTTCGCTGTGGGCTTGATTGCTTTTTCTACAACAGCATAGCTTTCAACAATAGTCAGTAAAGCCAGCAGAAAACTGAGTGTGCTCTCGGCGCCCTGATTGAAATTCACGCCTGTGGGAGTGAGACCGTCGTGACAGCCTTTAGTACTGAAGTTGTATAAAGGGATTCTCAGGTCATTGGCGCCCATGAACCAGTCGAAGGCCTTTCTCTGTAATTTCAGATAGTCTTTATTCCTGGTGATTTTATATGCTTCATCGAGCATCATGACTGTTCCGGCGGCTTCAATGGGCTGCTGGTCCCACTGCGCCTTTTTGCCGTTTCTTTCGTACCAGCCGTTGCATCCTACGAAACTGAAGTGGTTTCCATTGAATGTTTTTTCCAGCAGGAAGTTGCAGGTTTTCTGTGCGACTTCGAGATACTTGTCACCGAGTGTGCGACTGGCAACGAACAGTGCGTGCGGCAAGATAGCGTTGTCGTATGTCAACATGTTTTCGAACCACTGCCAGTCGGGAACACTGTTGTTCTTATGCTGAGCCAATAAACCGTCAGCGGCAGTAGCCATATATCTTTTTATGTCACTTGCGCCGGGGAACTGTTTGAGGTAATCGCTTAAGCCGAGGATCGAATATGCCATTGAACGTATGAATTGCATGGGTATATGCGGTACAGTTTTGTCGAAGGCGTCTTTGACGATAGACAGATAAGTAGGCGAGGGCGGGTTTGCCATTACATTTCCGTAAGCCCATAAAAGTCTGCCGAGGGCGTCGTGGACGGGCTCATCTTTGACCCAGGTGCGGTCAAAATCCATGAGATTCTTTACAAAGCCTTTTTGGTTTTGAGCATACATGGTGAATGACAAATAAACGTCAAAGAGTCTCAAGGCCTCCGGGTCAGGATACTGATTGTAGTATTTTGTCATAGCGATAACCGCTCTGGCATTATCGTCGGTTGTGTATCCGAACCATCGATTCGGGATGGTGAATTTAGCGTGCTGGTACATTCCGGTTCCGTCGGTCAGCCTTTTTATGTGGATAAGTGACGGTTCGGGCACATGCATTTCGAGAGACGGCTCCGGTGCGGCTTCAGCATGCTTATTCGTTACCCTGACAGGCAGGGTTTTTGAGCCGAACATTTTCCAATAGACTTGTCCGATTTTAGACCAGGTTCTGCTTCGGCCGTAATCATAGGCCCTTTTTCTGAGGCCGTAGAATACACTGTCATCATCAAGAACTCGTGTGATTTCGTCGGCCATTTGCCTGTGGTCACTAAATGGTATTATTATTCCGCGTCCTTCTGCGAGAAGTTCTTCAGCAGCCCAGTACGGAGTGGAGATGACTGCTTTACCGGCTCCTACGGCAAGGGAGAGTGTACCGCTGGTAAGCTGTTCGCGATTAAGATATGGAGTTACATAAACATCGGCGGCGCAAAGAAAGTTTTGTAATTCCTGGTCGTCAACAAACCTGTTGTGAAAGATGACGTTTTCGGTCAGGTGCAGTTCCTTTACCATTCTCTGAAGGCTGAATCGGTATGATTCACCATCGTACTTCAGTACCGATGGATGCGTCATACCAAGTATGACATAAAGAGCGGAAGGATGGGATTTGAGGATTTCGGCCATGGCCTGAATCATTGTTTCGATACCTTTGTTTTTGCTTAGCAGACCGAATGTCAGTATTGTTTTTCGGCCTTCCATACCGAACTTGTACTTATAGTAATTGTTGTCGACGAAGGGTATATCAGGTATTCCATGGGGGATCAGTTTTACTTTGTCGCCTGAGATTCCGTAGATATCGCGGAGCAAATCGATTCCGCGTTCGTTCATGGTGATGACCTGATAGGAGCAGTTGCACACGTCAACAAGCCCCTGGTAGTGATCCGGCGCCGGGTCGTCGAGGATGGTGTGCAGCGTGGTAATTACAGGTGCGTTGAGGCGTCGGAGCAGTAGATTCAGGTATGAGCCAGCCGGGCCTCCGAACAATCCGAATTCATGCTGAACTGAGACTGCATCTACGTGGCTGAAGTTGATGTAATCTGCGGCACAGACATAGTCAGTCTTGACTTCCTGCCTAATCTCAAACTTGACCGGCTCTCGGTAAGTGCCTGAGTCGACGGCCCGCATTGCAACGACCAGAGGTTCAAATTGCCCCTTAGCGGCAGCCAAAACATTATCTATTAAATCAGAGGTAAAAGTTGCAATACCGCATTTTCTCGGCTTGAATGAGGATATAAAAGCTACCTTTCTTGCGGCACCTTTGGCCATTCGTTTCTCCGCTAAGCTAACCAAGCATTGGGTAGATGTAATTTTATGATTATAAGCCATTTGTGTCAAGTATAATGACAGCGGGGTAATCGTCCCAAAAATTGTGGGGGATTTTGTGGAGCTTCTGGTTAAGACTCAATAGCCTGGTCCCCAGAAGGCGGAGTCTTCTGCAGCGGTGGGCAAAGTCAAATCCGACCAGTACATATATTTACCTGAACGATGCGGTGCCTCAAAACCTTTTGGCCAGACAGTATCGTTTGTTTTTCGGCCTTTGATATTTTCTATGTGGCCGTCAACGTAAAGCAGGTTCATCGAATTATTATGATAGAAACCGCTCGTGCTGCGGTGATGGCCGTCACGAGGAAGATTGTATTTGGCAATTGAAGGCGCATCGGCATCGTAGAATTGAGCGGCGTAGCTTGTCTCACCGAGAAGAAAACAATCTGAAGGCCGGGGTATATCAGCCAGGGTATAACCGCCTGCGGGACCCAGCCTGATATTATCCGGAACATCTTCGGCATTTCGCTGCGGATAGTAGCCGTTGGGGGCGTATGTCACCATAGGGTTATGAGGATTGTTCAAATATCCCTTTGGATAGGCGTCTTTGTCTTCGGGGCAAATCCACGTCGGGGCGGTGTTCTTTAATATGTCTTTTTCATTCGGTTTTCTGTCAATGTATGGAAGCAGCCTGACGAACCAGGCGCTGAGGACTTCATTAACACTATGAGCATACAATATTTCGCCGGCGGTAATGATTCGATGTTCGTGGTCATGGGCATAAGTCCTGACAGCGAGGGCAATCTGCTGGAGCTGAGCGGCACAGTAAAGTCGGCGAGCATTACGGCGGACCTTACTCAGAGCAGGAACAATGATTCCCATGAGCAAAGCGATGATACTGATGACTACGAGCATTTCGATGAGGGTAAACGCTCTGCGACGAAGTCTATGTGAATCCGATTTGTAGTTGCGAACAAACATCTAACGCTCATTTATTCCCGGCGTCACGGCGTGGAGCCTTGTTTGAGCCAGGAATCGAAAAAGATACTCAAATCTTTGAGGTCAATATGACCGTCCGGGCAAAGGTCAAAGTCCACAGAGCTTTGTTTATATTGCGCGGCGAGAGCAGCATAATCTTTAAAATCAATAACATCAATGAAATTTGGATTGACGGTTCGCGTATCTATATCCACCTGGTCAACCATTGCCGCGCCGCCAACCGGAGGGCTTGCATCTATCGGCAGGTGATTGGCCGTCAAGCGAACGTATTCGGCCTGCGGTTGACTGGTAAGTGTATAGGCGGCAGTGAGACGATACCATTTGCTGATATTGCCTTCGGGTTCGGCTAACTCGTCGATCTGTATATAAGCAAGCTGTGGGTCATTTGCATCAGTGAAGTTTGGGTCTGTAGCAACTGCAATATCATAAGTTTTGCCGCCGTCTTTTCGAGCGAGATAAGTCATCTGAATCCAGATTTGCTTTTGCCACAAAGGCCGGCGTTGTTTGTTGGGGATTTTGAAAGTAAGTGACACGTTGCCCATTCCTCCCCAGTAGCCTCGCCGCTGGGTCTCAAACCCTTCATAGTCCCACATCCATCCGACAATACCGGGGATGAATGTGGGATAGTCGCTGAATTGAACATCGACCAGACACGGTTCACCGAAAAAATTCGTCCAGTTTGGGTCTCCGTCAGGGGGTACGGGCAGGTCCGGGCCGTTTGGCTCGAGTGCTTCAGGGTAATTGAAGTCCCAGCTTTGGTGGGTAAAGTCCATTGAACCGGCCCAGTCGGGCGGATTCAAATAATCGGCAAAGCTCAACCCGAAAAAAAAGAATAGCCCAATTATAAAACTTTTCTTTGTGACGTTTCTCATATCATCGCTCAAAAAACAGACGTAGAAATATTATAGCACATTCAGCTAAAGTATTCGGAAGCAATTGTCATTTGCCCCAGAGCCAGTCGTCGGTGAAGAGCATAAGGTCTTTGAAATCGATGATTTGGTCGCTGTCGTCGATGTTTGCCGGACCGCAGTCCTGGCTTGAGCAGTCGAGCATCCAATAGCCTGCAAATGCGGCAAAATCTTCGAAATCAACACCGCATGCTCCGGCCATTTCCGCGGCAGTACCGGAGGTTTGCGTTCCCCATGTAGCTGTAGTCATCTCGAAAGGCACGATTCCTTCAACAGCAACACCGGAACCGTCCAGGCCGTGATTATGATACCACAAGTCCCAGATAGTATTGCCCCATTCTTTTAGTTGGGCGAAAAACGGGTCATTCTGAATTATATAGGCATTCGGCTCGCTAGACGGTGTGGGACTTGAAAGCGTATTAGCGTCACCGTTAATTTCATCTCTGAGAAATTCTATGTACTCCCGGCTTGTGCCCTGATAGTACAGGCCGACTTCGATATAGTCCGCACCGGCAGGTAAATTCATATCGATCTGGTCGTATCCGCCTGCATACTCAGCAGCGGTAAAGTAATTGGGGTCTATCTGGCCATGCCAGACAGGTTCACACAAACGCTGCGGCGCGCTATTGACGTCGAAGCCCTTCGGCGGAATTCGGTTGTCTTTATAACGGCCGGTTGCGAGAACAAAATGGAACGTTTCATCCTCACCGGTGAGTGAACTTTCGGGATGGACTTCATAAACCAATTCGTCAACGTAGGTTTCGTATTCCTCAAGCGCCGGTGACGAAGAAAAACGCGGCAATCCTCGCAGCGTTCCGACCGAATTATCATAGGGGTTGATTTGCTGAAGTATACAAGAACCTAAATAGCACTTGATGTTTATGAACATTCTGCGGCCTTCAGGGAAACCGGAGATAAGTTTATGGGCGGTGTTGTTTTGAATCTTGAAAGACAAAGCTCCGGTGTTCTGGTCGTAGCTGAGGTCTTTTATAGTCGCTGCGACCTGTAACTGGTCTTTTGCTCGATTAGAACCGGCAAGCAGAGCCGGCCCGTCTGACTTTGGTGTTTCACCGGCGTTCAAATCGAGTGTAAGAATCGCCGGGCCTTTATCCAGTATCGCAACGTTATTTGCATCATAAACCGGTCCGGCAGGGTCGAGTGTAGCGAGTATATAAGATATCCAGGCATTGCCTCCGGTCATATCGTGCCAGGGCAAACCGGAATCGGGATGCTCGGTACTTCCGCTCGGCCTAAGAACGCCTTTGGCTTTGTTGCAGCCTTTTCCGACAACGTCTCTCATATGACAATCCTGGCACTTAGCGACCCAGTTGATGCCTCCGGTGAGCGCAGCGAATTCGGGATTTGTTGCAGCGCCGCCCTGCTGCGAATAATCGCTGAGCATGAACTCGGAAAAGGTCCTTTCAACGTGGAAGTAGCGGAAAGCAGAGTATTGTTCGGTTATGAGGTCGGTTCCGCCGGACTGGTCCGGCAGGCCGGAGAGGCCGAGGTTCGCCAGAACGGGATTTGACACATCGTGACAGGTTGCGCAGAAGTATTTGGATTTGTGATAACGGCTGTAAAGCATTTGATGCGTCGCTGCGGCATCGGCGAAACTCGCTCTTTTCTGACCGTCACCACTGGAGAAGAACTGTCCGCTGGCGTTCTCGGTGTAGGTTGGATATTGAGGAATATTGAACTTGTTAAAAAAATCTCCGTTAGCAAATGTTTTTATGGAAGTCGAAAGAGTTCGGTCGGCAAGATATGTGGTATCCGCCTCGTCCTGTGAAAGTGTTCCACTTCCGGGCCCGGTGTTGGCGGCTTCGTCCCAGTAGCCGGGCCAGTCATTTCCTTCTCGAATACCGGCGTAAGTTGTTTCAAAGAAAGGATCGTATAAACTGTGACAGAAGTCGCAATGCAGACCATCGTAATCACTGCCGGTCATAAGTTCCGCGTTTGGCGGGTCGGAGCGCCCGGCGAGCCAGCCTTCGGGAAAGTGACATCGTTCACATAGGTCTCCGGCATTTGCATTACCCAGTGCCCAGACGGAGTCCTGCAGCGAGACGGTGAAGCATGCCCAGAAAATCGGGTCGCGTGCAGCCTGTGCCATCATCGAGCCTTTCCAGTTGAAGCCGGGCTCTACCGGTTGGTCGTAGCCTTCGTGACAATTCAGACAGCGTCTGGGACCTTCCAGGTTAACACCGTTACCGGGCTGAGTACCCGGCATGCGCACAAGAGGATCACTTTCAATCAGCAACGGAATCCACGCATAGAGAGTAAAAGAAATGATAACACCGAGAACAACGATTAATACAATTACACGGGCGACGCTTTCGCCCTTTGTCCTGCTGAGCGATTTGCGTTCTTTCATAGTTTCCTCCATGTATCAGTTTCAACTGATAGCTAAGCCAAATACTACCATAAACAAGGGGATATTTCAACAATATTTTCATAGCCGAATCTGTTTTTGACGAAAAAAACGTGTGCAAAATCCCCCGTAAAACGAGCGATTTGGGGGTCTATTGAAACTTCAGTCCAACAAGGCCAATTACGCTGTATTGCCGTTTATGACTGCAAGGAGAAGCGTAGCGGCAATTACCGGAATTTATGTAGCGTAAGAGTGCAGGCCGGGGAAGAGCCGGGAAAGGTTCACCCAGAGCAGGGTTATTATGACAGCGGCAGAGCCTGCAACAGCCCAGAGGCTGTTGATGCGGACGTATTTCTGTTTGAACATGAATCGGAAGTGGAAATATCCAACGTAAACAAGAAAAGTAACAAGCGACCACATTTCCTTCGGGTCCCACCCCCAGAAATCACTCCATGCGTACTGTGCCCAGGCGCTCCCCAAAAGAAGTCCGAGGGTCAACAGCGGTAATCCTGCGCGGATAAGGCGGTAAGTATCGCGGTCGTAGATGAACCTGTTGGCCGGTGTTGCAGTCATTGTTTGTATCGCGGAGATACCGGCTTTGACCAGGAAGATATAAGCGAACATGTAGGCGGCGACGTGGGGGACAAAGAACGGGCTTTGCAGTGCGGGCGGCAACTGTCGAGGCGCTTGGCTAAAAATAAAACCGGCGGGGAAAAGGATAATGGCGCCGAGGAGCATGTCGATGAGGCGCTGATTGATTTTGAGATACCTTTGGCAAAGCTGGGAGAGGATATATAAACTGGCGCCCATCGCGACGAACAGCTCAAAAAGATTCTGCAAAGGTACATGGCGGACTTCAAACCAGCGATAAACAAAAGACGCAGTTGAAAAAATAAAGGCGGCCATGAAAAAGCCATGCCCCGTGCGACGAAAACGCATAAGCTGTGAAACAGCTGCCAGCAGATACGCGGCAATGGCGGCGTAAATGATAAGGCCCTGTATAGAATACTTAATTGCCATAGTTTATGGGAACCTCTATTTTTTTCGCAATGCCCTGTTCACAGGCGCCAGCCAGCAGCGGCCGAACAACCCCGTAGCTAATAAAATAAAACCTCCAAAGAGGATGAACAGGCCGTTGTCGGAAACTACGTTCAGAACGGTGTACTTTCCGGCGACGTCGTCATAAGAATATTGATAAAAACAATAACCGCCGTAGTGCAGCGGATGGTTAACCTCGATTGTCTTTTTCAAAACGACTTTTTCATCCTTAATAACGCTTAAGTCACTGAAGAAATCTTTTGGCATTAGCGGCCCTGAATTGCCGGGCGAATCGTAGTACTCGATTCTGAAATCATCCAGGCCAAGTTCAAACGGCAATTCAAAGACACCTTCATAATCGGACATCATGACCTTGTTGATTTTTTGACCTTCGTAGATGAGCATTCGGCCTGAACGCATTTTGTACTTGCCGAACAATTGCTGCTGCATCCTGTGGCCGGTTTCAGAGGCCAATATTGAGCCAACAAGAATCCCAATACAGCCGAGATGAATCAGCAGGAGTGAGGGTCGCTTGATGAGTGACGGGAAAAGGATGACCGAGGCAATGAACGTTATAGTAAGCACAAACCAGAACATCTGGAGCGGAACCGAGTTGAACAGCTCCGCCGCGTGTTCGGCGCCGATGAATGCGCCGTAGATACTCAGGCCGATTAGCGCCAGTATAAGCAACAGCGCCAGCCACATCAGGATTTCTTTGAAGCCGTCCATAGCCTGGGACTATTATTAGCTACAAATGAAAAAGAATCAATACTAAATGCCTACAGGTATCACGATAAGCTTGAGGTCCTGAATTATCCCGGTACTACATCAGCAACCGGCCGAGTTGGTAAGCGAACAGAGTCAGGATGTACGCCAGGACGGTCAGATAAGTGAACTGAAATATCGGCCATCGCCACGAGCGCGTTTCTACTCGGGTAATGGCCAGCGTCATTACGCACGGTGCGTAAATCAGGCAAAAGAGCATGATGCAAAAACCGGTCAAAGGCGTGTAAACTTTTTTCAATTTATCACCGAGTGTTGCTGAGTGCTCCTCTGCATCGCCGACGGCGTAGATAATTCCTAACTGCGAGACAAAAACTTCCTTGGCAGCAGTTGCGCCGATAAGAGCGGTTCCGATTTTCCAGTCGAAGCCGAGCGGCTTAAGCACCGGCTCGATAGCTTTGCCGAACCGACCAATTACCGAGTATTCAAGCTGGGCCTGTTGTGACTGCTCGGGCGAGAGTTCTGTTAACGACTCGGCGGATGGTTTGGGATAACTCATAAGGGCCCAGAGGATTATTGATATGGCAAGAATGATAGTGCCTGCTTTTTTGAGGTACATCCATGCCCGCTGCCACATGTGTATTAGAACCGCGCGTGCTGTGGGCAGTCGGTAAGGCGGAAGCTCCATTACGAAAGGCATCGTTTCGCCTTTGAAGAGTGTATTGCGGAACAGTCGGGCGGCGATGACTGCTAATACAATTCCTATTATGTAGATTATCCAGAGCATCGGCCCCTGCATGTATACGGGGAAAAATGCAGGAATGATGAGCGCGTATATAGTGAGCCTGGCTCCGCAGCTCATCAGTGGGATTATCATAATTGTCGTTAGGCGATTGCGGCGGTTTTCGAGGATTCTGGTGGCCATGATGGCGGGGATGGAACAACCGAAGCCGATGAGCATAGGTATGAAACTTTTTCCATGCAGGCCCATCTTGTGCATGATGCGGTCCATAACGAACGCAGCCCTGGCCATATAGCCGGTGTCTTCAAGAAACGCAATCCCGAGAAACAACAGCAGGATATTGGGCAGAAAAACAAGCACCCCGCCGACACCCGCAATAACACCGTCAATTAAAAGTGATTTGAGCCAGGCAAGAGAATCGACGGGCCAGGCTTGTTCGAGCCAGCCTGCAACGGAATCGAAGAACCACTCAAGGCCCGCCATCGGATATGCGCCGAGCTTGAAGGTTAAAAAGAATACAATATACATAAACAGTAAGAAGATAGGCAGTCCGAACACCTTATGAATCACTACGGCATCTATAGTGTCGCTGATATTATGCCTGGCCTCGACAGTTGTTTTGATGGTTTCGGTACACGCCCCGCTGATAAAACCGTACCTGCGGTCAGCGGTGACAATTTCCGGCCTGTCTTTGAAAATCGACTCGATATGCGCGACAGATGGGGCAATAGCATCGATAAGTTCTTTTTCATTAACTTTTTCAGTGACTTCGCTATCCCGCTCAAGGAGTTTTACTGCCAGCCATCGCTTACCATATTTCTGGGCAAGTTCGTGCTTCTCGGCGTCAATCAGAGATTCAATCTTAGCTAGTTCTTCTTCAATTTCTGAACCATAGTGGACAAGATGCGACGTATCGGTATGCTCTGACCGGGCGACTTTGACAATCGCTTCGAGCAATTCACCCCTGCCCCGGTCTTTTCGTCCGACGGTAGGAACAATAGGTGCATGCAGCAGTTCTGAAAGTTTCTCGATATCAAAAACCAGCCCTTTTTGTTTTGCGATGTCCGACATATTGAACGCAAGGACAAGTGGAACGTTCATCTCAAGCAATTGTGTAGTAAGATACAGGTTCCGCTCGATGTTTGCTGAATCGATGATATGAATGACGACGTCGCACTTGCGGTCGATGATGAAATTGCGTGCGATGAGTTCTTCTTCTGAGTACGCAGCCAGGCTATACGTACCAGGCAGGTCAACGAAGGTCATTTCATAATCGCCGAACGTGCATTTGCCTTCTTTTATCTCGACGGTAACACCGGGATAATTGGCAACATGCTGCCGCGCACCGGTAAGCATATTAAAAATCGTCGTCTTGCCGCTGTTGGGATTGCCGGCTAATGCTATGGTGATTTTTTTATTAATCATATCGCTCACAAGTAATCCTTTTGGGGATAGCAGATCAGTTGATAGTTTGTTTTCGGGCGGTTATAACAATAAGGTCTTTTGAAAACATATTATCAACCGAACCAAGAGAGTCAAAAAAATCTATTTGCTCGAAGCCGAATACTGTTAGTAAAGATTCATACTCTTTCTCTGTGTAAGCCTGGAAGGTTTGTGCATATCGTGTAACGTTTCCTGTAGCAGCATCAATTATAAAGTACCTTCTTGTTGCGCAATGGCTTTGCTCCTGCCATGCATTTTCAATAAGGCACAGATGCGGCTTTTCGCTGAACAAGCCTGAATCTGAACTGGACCAGGAGGGCTCCTGACGGCCCATATTCTCTATAGTCGCAAATGTGTGCGCCTCCAGAAGCAACAATCCACCGTTATTTAATGAAGTATGAATCTTCTGAAGAATAACTTCGATATCACTTTTTTTGAAGACATTGAATTCGCCGAAAATAAGCATCGCCAACCCAAATCCTGAAGAGAAATCCGTAGTCCTCAAATCCCCAATCACATAATCGCAGTCCAGACCCGAATCATTTGCCTGCTGTTTCGCATAGTCTATTGAGGCCGGTGAGTAATCAATACCTCTGCACTGATGTCCGAGGGCAGTGAGTCTTTGTATATACAAACCCGGGCCGCATCCCAAATCCAATATGCGGGTGGGTTGCTCGTTGAGTAGATTTTTATGGATCCAATTTACTTGTTTGTCAATTATCTCAGTACGTCTGCTGGCTAAGTCATGCTCCTGAGAAAGGTGCTCAGTAAGCATCCTGCGACTGAAGTCCGGGTCATTCCATGGAATGTTATCACCCTCAGCCCATGGCTGAGGAGGTTGAGGCCGCTGTATAATATGTTGAATAGATGAACAATCGGTTGGCATATCATGGAGCATTTTGAGCTAACCTCCTAAGAAAGCTGCTTTTTTGTTTTTTAGATTGCCGGCTCGATAAATTATAAACAAAAACATCTTATATTTTGATTTAAGCCATAAAAAATCAACATTACCTGCCTTCCAAAACCTTGGTAAGGTAGGAATCCACGGTTTTCATACTTCGCTCACCATAATTTTATTTGCCATACCTCTGCCTAAGACCAATCTCGAACCGCGCAAACTAATAACAAACGGCCCGGGGTGGTGGTTATCTACAACTTTGAACTGGACGTTGGGCAATAATCCCATAGCCGCTAATCTATTATTCAGACCGTGACCGGCATCTATCCGAACAAGTACGACCGTTCGGCCTTTGGGAACCTGAGACAATAGTTTTAGTTTTTGCTCTTCCATATCACGTTACCCCCTGCTGCTATCACCGGTATTACTAAAGAACTTTTGGAATTGCCGAATAAGGTTATTTGCACTTTTGTTCTGCCGATTTACAAATTCACTGAAGCTTAATAATTTTGAAATGACTTCGGGCCCTAATGCGTGTTCGGCTTTGCATGCCGCATTCTGAGCGACTTGGTCATCTACTCCAAGGACATCTACAAAGAAGGACTTTATAATCTTGTGTTTTCTCGCAACTTTCTGTGCGGCGGTCCTGCCGGTTTTCGTGAGCGTAACACTTCCGTAAGGCTCGTAGCTGGCAAGCCCCCTGCTCTTTAGCGTCCGAAGTGCCCCTGTAACCGAAGGCCGGGCCACATCGAGCCTTTCGGCTATGTCTTTGCTGTGGGCGTGCCCTTCATCGGCTGAAAGGTTCAGAATCGCTTCGAGATAATCTTCCAGCGACGCACTTATCTCTATTTTCTTAGTAGCAGCCATATAATCCTCAAACCAGCCTTGATTATAGTTAGGCAAAGCTAACTTTGCAACAGGTTTATTACGAGAAATAAAAAAAAAGGCTTAGCCCGGATTGCCGATCGCCCGGTTGCCGACGGTGGGATGAGGCAAGGCAAAAGTATTTGAGTTCTGGCGACAGTTGTATTAGAATGGTGGTTAAGTTAAACGGGGCGTGGCGCAGTTTGGCTAGCGCGCTTGACTGGGGGTCAAGAGGTCGCAGGTTCAAGTCCTGTCGCCCCGATTCTGCCGGGCACGCCCCGGCTTTTTTTATTACAGGCTTTGGTACAGTTGTAATTTAGGTAAAGTTCAGACGAGGAACGTTTGAATTTGCTTGCAACAGGGGGGTGGGGTCTATAAAATGCGTTCCATGATTTTGGGTCGGTGCCCGAGTGGCTAAAGGGAACGGGCTGTAAACCCGTTAGCGTAAGCTTACGTTGGTTCGAATCCAACCCGGCCCATTTTTTCATACCATGCAAAAAAGCCATCGTTTTTCAGCCAAGCAGCAAAACGCGACAAGCTGTCATGAATCACCCTGCTACCCGCCGCCTCGACCCGCCCCCGTTGCTGTCTTGCGACAGCAAGACACGGGGGCGGGAGTGTGCCTGTGTGTTTTCACATTATCGGGCCAACAATCGGTGATTTTAAGTCCGAGAAAATCGGTACTCAGTGACATGAGAAACGGCGAGGAGCTTTAAAGCAGCTTTTTGTAATCAGCAAAGGTAGAAAAAGACGAAAAATATCTGAGTTACAGAATGTTTAAGAACGCCTGCGGCAGGGTGACCTGCCGCTTCTTAGTTGACAGGAGATTAATATGTCACCAGTAGTGTCACGACCAAAATCAATGAAGAGCGGACAAATCAAACAGAAAGCCAAAGACCTGGGCATCACACAGGGGAAGATGAAAAAGGCTGAGCTGATTCACTCAATACAACTGGCTGAAGGTTATAACCCCTGCTATGGAACGGCTCAAGGCTGGTGTGACCAGGAGGGTTGCTGCTTCCGGGGTGACTGCCTGAAATAAGTTATACAAGACTGTGCTTGAGGCACATCTATCCGGCAATTTGTCTTATTCGCTTTTGCGGAGGATTTTTGCGCCGGCGGGATTAAGGCGTTGTTCTATCTTTTCATCTTTTCTTGGTTAATAGCAATCCACCCAATAAAATCAGTGAAATACTTGCTGGTTCAGGAGTTATTGTTAGTGTTGCAGTGTCAAAATCTTCTATCAATGCACCAGTGTCCCAGTCATGAGCCCATGCTCTAATCTGAACCTGATGTTCACCTACTAATAAACCGAAATCATTAACAAGAGTATCATAAGATATTTGCTGCATTTCGTCAGTACCGATATAATGCCCTTCGAGACTCCACTCTAATCCACCATCAATACCATTCCAACCAGAATGCCTTCCACTTAAAGTTATTTCTTCTCCGACATCTATTGCATAAGGACCGTCAGCTTCGGCACGGGCGCCAGAACCTACACCGGCTCCACAATAGATGCTGAAATACTCAACTGGTACATCAAAGCCAATGCTGGCATCATACAAAGAAAACCAATATCCACCAGCTTCCCATGGCGAAAAATCAACGGCATGTTGGAATCCAGGGGAAGTGGCTGTAGATGAAACAAGTTCATAACCGGTACCGATACCGGTTTGGCTAAATGCTGAATGAGAACCATTAACACCTGCTTCAGAGAATGTTCTGGGATTGTTTAATTCTCCACTGCCTAATATAAATTCATCCAGAACTAAGTAACCGCTCCAGTCTGAATCATCGTCTGAATAAACTTGTATTTCAAATGTGTCAAAGGGTGTTATTGCCACTGTGTTTTTGCTCAGTTGCTGTCCCCACTCATCGTAAAGAAAAAGGTCACCAGAAGTGTTAGCTGAAAAAATGATAATTAATAACAAACAGGAGATTCTACACGTTTTCATTGTAGTAATGCTCTTCACAATAATTCCCTCGTATCCCCAATTATTATTCAGCATTATATGTCATAAACAAGGATTTGTCAAGTCTTTTTTACACAGCGACTATTTTCAAAAGTTGGAGAAAGTCTTAGAACCCAGGGTAGACTTCTATATACGAATGCTAATTTTCGTTATATCTTTTCTCTTACGATTTTAGCGCCGGCGGGATTAAGGCGTTGTTCTATTCTTTCATATCCCCTGTCGATGTGGTAAACGCGGTTGATGACTGTGGTTCCTTCAGCTGCCATTGCAGCAAGAACGAGCGCCGCAGAGGCCCTTAGATCCGAGGCCATGACCGGCGCTGCTTTTAGCTCATTTACTCCTGAAACAATAATGGTCGAGCCTTCTTTTCGCAAGTCGGCTGCCATTCGGCTTAGTTCGGCAACGTGCATGAATCGGTCCGGGAAGACTTTCTCAATAACTACGCTGTTGCCTTTGGCCAGTGAAAGTAAAGCCATGAACTGGGCCTGGAGGTCCGTTGGAAAACCGGGATAGGGCTGAGTTGTAATCTGGGCGGTTCGAATAGGCTCTGTGCGGGTGACGACGCAGCCATCACTGTTTTTTTCGACCGTGACACCGATGTTGCGGAGCAGGTCAACAACGGCCATGAGGTCATCGAGCCTGCAGTTTTCGATATGAAGTTTTCCCGAAGTTATGGCGGCGGCGACCATGAAGGTCCCTGCTTCGATACGGTCGGGTATAACTGAGTATTCGACAGGCTTTAGTTGTCTAACACCTTTTATGACCAGTCGCGGGGAGCCGGTTCCTTTGATTTTCGCTCCCATTTTGCGAAGGCAGTTTGCCAGGTCGGTTATCTCGGGTTCACAGGCGGCTGACTCTATGACCGTTATTCCTTTAGCGAGCGTAGCGGCCATAAGTACATTGGCTGTGCCGAGTACAGTTGAGCCGAAAGGTCCGCCGAGAAAGATTTCTTTTCCTACAAGGCCTTTGGGCACTTCAGCTACGATGTAGCCGTTTTCTATTTCGATTTGCGTGCCGAGTTCCCGCAGTCCGCGCAAGTGAATATCAACGGGTCTGTAGCCAATGGCGCAGCCGCCGGGCATTGAGACTTTTGCTTTGCGGTATCGGGCAAGAAGAGGCCCGAGTATACAGATGCTGGCTCGCATTTTGCGGACAATTTCATATTCGCCAACGGGATTATCTATAATAGATGAATCGATTGAAATGTCACCATTATCGCCGCGAGTAACCTTACATCCAAGGGAGGTCAGGAGCTCGTTACAAACAGAGATATCGGACAGATGCGGCACATTTGTTATTTTTGAATTTCCGGGGGCAAGGATAGACGCGGCCATGATGGGCAAAGATGCATTCTTGGAACCGTTTACTCTAACTGTCCCATCAAGACTGGTCGGGCCGGTTATCTCGAAAACGTCCATTGTCTATTTTCCTTGAAAACGCCGCATTGTTCTGACATACTCGGTGATGCACTATAATCAACGGGACTAATTTAATACAACTGAGGCTAATATAAAAGGAAAAGTTCCGGAACCGTTATTGTTTTCGATATATTCGATGTTCAAGGAATTCGCCGACAATTTCGACATTTCGATACCGCTGGCTATATTGGGCTTGTGCTTGTTCGGTTATTGGCTGTTCAAGACCTCGCTGGGCCGTGAGGCCCTTCTGGACTCGAAGCCGCGAAGAAACAGTATGCCCGTTTATTTTCCACTGACGGTGATATTGTTCTGGTTTTGTTCCGGGATGATTGCCATTCTTGCAGTCAATGAATTGACTGCCGAGATGCCGGAACATAGCCAGGTGCTCGTACAAACCTTTGCTTTTAGTACAGTCAGCGCAGTCAGCGCGTTAGGTGCTGTGGTACTGGTAAGAAAATACTTTTCGCGGGGCCTTAAAGGCTTTGGTCTGAATTTTAGTAAGCTGTTAAAGGACGCTTTTTTTGCGGCGCCCTATCTGCTTGCGGTCTGGCCGGTTACTATTGCGGTTCTGCTGTTTACTGCCGAAGTCGTCAAATTGATTTCCGGCACTGATTACGAAATTCAGCCGCATGAGAATCTTGTGCTGATTCGCAGTCACACTCAGCCGATTGTTCGGGCAATGATTCTTTTCAGCGGTGCGATTATCACACCGTTTTTTGAAGAGGTGTTGTTTCGCGGCCTGATCCAGACAACGATTCGGTCTTACACAATGAGACCGTGGTTGAGTATAACTATCACATCGGGCATTTTTGCGATGTTTCATTCACAGGAAGCTCACTGGCCTGCTATTTTTATCCTCGGCATGCTTTTCGGCTATGCGTATGAAAAGAGCGGGTCTTTGTTTCGCCCGATTTTTATTCATATGCTTTTCAACGGCCTGACCATCTTAGCCGTGATGAGCCAGAGCTGACAATCACAGGGGGTATTCAATCGCAATAAATAGTGCCTGTTTATAAAGCTCCCATAGTACGCGCTCGTCAAGTTTTTCGGTACCTGGTGGTAATTCGAAAGTGATAATTGGTATGCCGAGTGTTTCCCCTGCGAAGGAGCCGAGCGAGCCGGGCAGGGCGCCGAGTTTTCGCACGGGTAGATTGGCGGCTTGGGCCACTTGTTCGGCAAGTTCCAGTGCGGGACCGTCGTAATCGACGCAAGCCAGAGGCTCATGCACGGTTACGATTATAGCCGGTTTGTATTGGTCGATAAGCCGCGTTAGTACCTGTGACTCTGGTTCGGTCAGGCTCTGGAGCCCGAACTGGAGGGAATTGACCCTGTTAGCAGTTGGAAAGTTTCGATTAAGGTCAACGCCATTTGCATTGGAGCGAATACCTTCAGCAAGGCCGTCAGGATTTGCGACAGGTAAAACAACGACACGTCTGTCGGCCAGGGACGGCGACCGTGGATTAACGACCAGATATTGCTGCAGCTTGCGGACGAGTACGGCGCTTGTCGGTTCATTGCCGTGGATTGCGCCGAGTATAAGTACGGTTTGGGAGCCTGTTCCGTGGACTGAGTATTCGATGAGGCGGTTATTAACAGTACGACCTGCGACTTTCACATAGCCGAATCGCAGGTTTATAAGGTTGTCAACAGCCTGTGTGATTTCAGCACAACCAGAGGCAAAGAGAATCGTCAGTGCATATAAAAAAGTAAGAAGTATTTTGTGTATTTTCGAGGGCATTAGTTAATCATCCTTTTTCGTAATCTGCGAACAGCAAAGAAACCTACGAGAAGTACAAAGATGATTATATAGGAAAGGTCACCTAAAAGAGACATCGAATACCTGTTAGTGCAAACAGCCCGAGAAAGTCTTACAGAGTGAGTCAGCGGGAGAATTTCAGCGAAGGGCCTGATTTTGGCAGGTAAATCAGCGACGGGGAAAACGACCCCGCAAAAGAAAAACATCGGCGAGAGCAGGCCTGTAAAGTAAAAGTTGAAGTGGTTTATGGTCTTTACGAAGCTGGTTACAAACAAGGCGAGAGTTGAGAACATGACGGCGGTCATGAATCCAATCAGCGGGATTACCAAACCGCAGGGCAACGACACTACGCCAAAAGCGGCCAGGACGCAAAATACCGCAAAGGAGAAGAAGAAGCCTTTGCTTCCTGCCCAGAGGATTTCACCGACGATTAAGTTGTTTGCCGTTATCGGCGCGGCAAGCATGCTGTCATATACCTTTTCGAACTCCAGGCGAATGAACGTTCCGAACGTGCACTCGAACGAGGCGGTGAACATTGCGCTGGTCATGAGCAGGCCGGTTCCGAGGAATTCGATATAAGTCAGGCCGTCCATGGTCTTAGTAATGTATTGTGCAAGGCCAAGACCTATGCCTGCGAGAAATAATAACGGTTCGAGGAACGGGGGCAGAGCGTTGCTTAAGAGATTTCGGGTGTAGACACGAACGTGCCTGAACCAGACGCTGTGAAGCCTTCGCCAGAGTGGCGGTATCATTGGTATATCATTGCTTGTCATCGAGTCCTCTTCCCGTTGCCCGCAGAAATACATCTTCGAGATTGGCCTGTCGCAAGTAATACTGAGCGCCCTTGAGCTTATTGGCCAGTGCCCGGAGTTTTTCGGTGTCGTCACTGTAAAGTCGGGTCATTTCCTCGGCGCTTTCGATTCGCACATGGTCGGGGATTTCTCCGGTGACCAGGCTCTTTAGTGAATCGGAGCCGGTGACCTCGAGTACGAATTTCTCGACATGCTGTTTGAGCAGATTCTGGGGCTTATCGCACATAATTTCTTTGCCCTTGTGCATAATCAGGACTTCGTCGCAGATTTGAAATGCTTCTTCCATGTAATGAGTTGTGAGCAGGATTGTGGTGCCGCATTTTTTGAGTTGGTAGAGTTTGTCCCATATCAGGTGTCTTACCTGCGGGTCGAGGCCGGTAGTCGGCTCATCCAGTATTAATAGCTTCGGCTCATTGAGCAGGGCTCGTGCAATGACAAGTCGTCGCTTCATTCCGCCGGAGAGTTCCTTTATTCGGGACTTAGCTTTAGCTGAGAGTTCAAGGAATCCGAGCAGGTATTCAATTCGTTCTTTTGCAACGGTTTTGCCGAGGCCATAAAATCTGGCATAAATAAGCAGGTTTTGAATGACGTTGAGTTCATCATCGAGATTGTCTTCCTGCTGAATGACTCCGGAGAGGGACTTAATCGCAAGTTCATTCTTCGCGGGGTCGTAACCGAAGACGCTGACGGAATCGTGCTGGTTTTCGTCGCGCAGGCACTTTCCGTAAAGCATTTTCATAACGGTGGTCTTGCCGGCACCGTTTGGGCCGAGGAAGCCGAAGCAGGTATTCGAGCGCACTGTGAAACTAAGGTCGACGACGGCGTGGACCGGGCCGAAACTTTTATTGAGGTTCTTTACTGTAATAACATCTTCAGGCATACTGACTTTCTGAGAGAATACGAAACATCCTTTGCAAAGCAGCAACAAAGGTACAAGCTACTTTGTAACCAGGCCGAGGACGTCGGCCATAGTATAAAGGCCGGGTTCTTTTCCGATGAGCCACTTAGCTGAACAAATAGCGCCCTGAGCAAAACCCTCCCTGCCGTGCGCGATATGGCTTAGCGTAACGGTCTCGCCCGCGTTGCTGTAAATAACCTGGTGCCTGCCTGCTATGCCGCCTGCACGGACAGCATGGATTCCGATTTGTCCCTTTTGGCGCATTGCGTCTTTGCCCTGCCTGCCAAAAACAAGAGAGCTTTTTGGGTCTCTGTCCGTAGCTTGGCATATATTTTCGGCAAGTGTGAGCGCCGAACCGCTGGGAGCGTCTTTTTTGAATTTATGGTGCTGTTCGACTATCTCGATGTCGTAATCATCGCCGAGCATGGCGGCAGCTTTGCCGACCAGATTAAAAAGTACATTCATGCCAACACTCATATTTGTCCCGTAAATGACGGGGATGGTTTTAGCTGCGGATTCAACTTTTTGTTTCTGGTCAGCGTTCAGGCCGGTAGTGCCCATAACCAAAGCAGCTTTTTTCTCGACGCAGAACTCGACGGTTCTTTCGCCGGCAGCGGGCAGAGCGAATTCAATGACCACATCAGCGGCCTGTGGGAAGTCGGAACTGATGTTCACACCAATCGGTCCGGCGCCAGCGAGCAGGCCGGCGTCTTTACCGATATCGGGGTGGTTTGCGGTCTCGACCGCTGCAATAATGTTAAAACCGGCCGCGTCTTTACATAGAGAAAGGACTCTTTGGCCCATTCGGCCTGCGGCCCCGACGATTACGAGTTTTGGATTCATATTCGGTGTCCTTTAAGTTTTGTGCGACAGCACGCCGATATTATAAGCGTCTAAATATAACCCCGTAAATCGAGGTTTACAAGTATTATTGGCTGAGGGTTGGCGAGAGTATAAAAAATAAGGCTAAGAGCCCCGACAGCTCTTAGCCCATGCTATAGTTAACCACCATCATAGTGGTGGTGTTTTTCTCAGGTTTGATTGATTAGACGGGATTGTATGAAGTGTAGTTCTCGTCGGCATCTTTTTGCGGCTGGTTGGGCCAGCCGAGTTCATCGAAGAGAAACTCAGTTGCCTGCCTGAGCATGACCGCGGGCATACAGGGGTACATCTCCAGCGAACCGACGACGTCATTGTCGTACTTGTTGAGCACATCAAGCAGGTACTGCCAGTTTTCGTAAGGCATGCCGCCGCGAAGTCCGGGTGGTTCATGGTCATCCATCCGGCCGTAGTTGTCGGTAAGGTGCAGGTGAGTTACCCTGTCGGCGAGCTGGTCAACGTACTGCTCGAAGCTGTACTTGTCATCGAGATGTGCGTAGCCCGTATCGAGACAATAGCGAAGTGAATCGAATTTGTCGCCGGCCTCGAGGACTTCTTCGAGAGGGCCGGTTTCCAGGCAAATAGTGACATCGAGTTCATCAGCCATCCTCATTACCTCTTCTGCGCGAGTCGAACCGTTTGTGTCTTTTCCGGGTGGCCTTCCAAAACTCTGCAGGTCGGTAACGATGTTGGCGCCGAGCAGCTTTGCGCAGTCGATTTGCTGGCGCCACCTATCCAAAGCCAGTCCGCCGTCGGTGCGCTGCAGGGACCTCATGGAGACGAGCATATCTTCAGTCGCGGCGGCGAGGCGGGGCCAGTTGCGAGGCTCGTAGCGGCATTCTTCCTGGCCTCGAATGGTCGGCCAGAGTTCTATGCCGTAGCCCATGGACTTGAGGAACTGGCACTCCTGCTCGAGCGAGAGCTTATTCTCCCTCCACCAGAAAAGCATCGAAGATGCAACGTAACGAATCCTCATCAGCCGAGACTCCTTTCTATCTTGGCCCTTTGTTCCTCAACGAGTGTATCGGCAAAATACGATAAGGCTTGAAGTATTCTCGAAAAATACGGTTTTTTCGGGCCCAGGCTAAGGAAAGTCCTTATTCGGGCTACCAAGAAGACTACGCAGCAGCCCTATAAAAAATACGAAATCATGGCAGAAATCCAAAAAAAGAATCACGAGAAAATTTCTGTTGAAAAAGGCTACAGCGGTGGTAAAATGCTAAGCTTTGGATTATGGAGTAATTTGCGATGAAAAAAGATATTCACCCGAAGTACGACAAAGTTATGGTTCACTGCGGCTGCGGCAGCACGTTTGAGACCCGCAGCACGGCCAAGGAAATCCACGCGGAAATCTGCTCGATGTGCCACCCATTCTACACGGGCAAGCAGAAATTCGTGGATACAGCCGGTCGAATCGAGAGATTCCAGAAGAAATACGGTAAGAGCTACATCAAGAGCAAAAAAGAAGCCGAAAAGTAGCTATAGCCGGTTCATAGCGGATGATGTATAACGGCTGAGGAAGTCAGAGTGGCCGTTAAGCGTTATCCGCTATTTTTATGCACACAGGAAAAGCTGATGTCCGAAAGTAAGGATTCACTTACAGTAAAGCTCGACGAACTTGAGTGCCGGTACGACGAGATTGAAAAGCAGATAGCCGACCCGCAGGTGGCCTCCGACCCGACACGGCTGATAGCGTTGAGCAAAGAGCAGGCGAAGCTGCGGAAAATTGTTACCAAATACCGCGAATATAAGCAGGCAGAGAAAGGTATCACCGACGCCGAGCAAATCCTGGCAGACAAATCGGTTGAAGACGATTTGAAAGAACTTGCTCGCGAGGAGGTGAAGCAGCTTGAGTCGCAGAAGGAGGTTCTGCTGACCGAAATACAGGACAGTCTTGTCATGGCTGACGACGATTCAATCAATTCTATCATCGTCGAGATTCGCGCGGGAACCGGCGGTGAAGAAGCGGCGCTCTTCGCAAAGGATCTGTACAACATGTACGTCAGGTACGCCGAGGGGCGAAGATGGAAAGTCGAACAGCTCGATTTCAGCCCAGCTGAGATGGGCGGATTTCGTGAAGTGGTATTCAATATAAAAGGGGCAGGTGTATGGTCTGAATTGGGTTATGAAGGCGGCGGGCATCGAGTTCAGCGGGTACCTGAAACCGAGTCCCAGGGCAGAGTCCATACTTCAGCGGCTACCGTCGCGGTGCTGCCTGAGCCGGAGGAAGTGGATATTCAAATCAATCCCGACGACGTCGTCGAGCACGTAAGTCGTGCAGGCGGGCCAGGTGGACAGAATGTTAACAAGGTCAGCAGCGCGATAAAACTCGAACATGTGCCGACGGGTATAATGGTCAGCATGAGGGATGAGAAGAGCCAGCACAAGAACCGGGCCAAGGCGTGGCGAATACTGCGGAGCAGGATTTACGAACACTTCGAGAGCAAAAAGCGGGCCGAACGTGATTCAGCAAGAAAGAGTATGATAGGCTCAGGCGACAGGAGCCAGAAAATCCGAACTTACAACTTTCCGCAGAATCGTGTTACCGACCACCGAATCAATTTATCGCTGTACAGTCTCGATAAGATATTGGCAGGTGACATGAGCGAAATAGTATCCGCGCTGCAGCAGCATGAAAAGCAACAGCGATTAAAAAATCTTTGACGATTCAAGACCTGATAGGGGAGTCTGAAAAATGATTGTCGTAGTAACCGGGATGGTTGGTATTGACAAGAAGAGCTACCTGCAGAAGGTCTGCGACTACGCGAATTCTAAAGGCAAAGGCACGCTGTTGTGCAACGTCGGTGACATGATGTATGCTGAAGCGCCGGATATTGCCCCGGGAAAGATTCTCGATGTTCCAATGAAGCGGCTGAACTCGCTTCGCAGGAGCATCTTTAAAGACATCATCGCAAAGGTTTCCGAGGCTGAAAATCTCATAGTCAATACACATGCAACATTTCGGTGGCGGCACGGGTTGTTTCCTGCCGTTGATTTCGACCAGATGCGCCAACTAAATGCCGATATGTATATCAATATAATAGACGGAGTAACCAGCCTGCATCATCGGCTTGAAAGCGAGCACGAAATCCAGCACAGCCTAAAGGATTTAATCGTCTGGCGAGAGGAAGAGATAATCGGGACTGAAATGCTTTGTCGTGGTGTCGGTGAAAATATCCCGTTCTACTGCCTGGCACGCGGAGCAGATATTGAGACAATCGAGACTTTTTATGAGCTTATGTTCGAGCCTCAGCTTAAAAAAGCGTACCTGAGTTTTCCGATGACTCATGTGACCGAGATGTCAGAAGTAAAACGAGCGATAGATGAATTTCGTTCGGGGATGAAACAGGGATTTACCTGCTTCGACCCAGCGGATTTGGAAGAGGCCTCTCTGCCGCAGAAAGCACAAAAGGCGAAGCAGGACGGGCTTGATTATGTTGAAGTCGATTTGTCAGGGAAGGCTTACCGTCTCGATTTGCAGCAGGTCCTGCAGATAGCCAGAGACATCAACAGCCAGATATATGCCCGTGATTTTCTTCTGATTGACCAGTCGGACATGATTATCAGTTTTATTCCTGTGCTTCCTGACGGCAGGGCCGCAATATCAAGCGGTGTCGAACGTGAGTTACAGCATGCGCATGAAGCGGCGAAGGAAGTTTATGTCATCTGGACATCAAAGCAGGCGCCTTCGGTTTTTGTTACTCAGACCGCAAACAAAGTTTTTACGAGCACCGACCAGGCGATAGTATTTTTTAAGAGTAAGGGATACCTGGATTGATGGAAATTACTGCAGAGAAACTTGCAGGATATATAGACCATACGCTGCTGAAGGCTACTGCAACCAGTGATGACATAAAGCAGTTGTGCGCCGAGGCTAAGAAATATGGTTTCTGCGCCGTGTCAATCAACGGCCGCTGGGTGAGTCTTGCGGCGGATATTCTGTCTGATTCCAAGGTCAATGTCGATGCTGTGGTGTCGCTGCCTTTAGGCGGCGATACTACGGAAATGAAGGTTGCTTCGGCAAAGCAGGCTATAATGAACGGAGCGGATGAGGTTGATATGGTTGCCGATTTGGCGGCGATTATTGAAGGTGACCAGAAGTATCTGGGAAAACAGCTTAGTGCTATACTTGAAGTATGCCGTGCAGTCCGCCCTGCCGTGCCTTTGAAGGTCATTATCGAATCAGCAGCCCTGACGCAAGAGCAGAAGATATTCGCCTGTCAAACCGCCAGCAGGTGCGGGGTGGATTTTGTCAAGACCAGCACAGGCATGAACCCTGTCGGTGGGGCAACCGTTGAAGACGTCAAGCTGATGAAGGAATACTCGCCGAATTGCAAAGTCAAAGCAGCAGGCGGAATACGCACAGCCAGACAGGCAATCGATATGCTCGAAGCAGGCGCTGAAAGAATCGGCACCAGCAGCGGTATACAAATCACCGAACAACTGAAGTCGGGGAAACTTCAATGAGTTCAGTTTCCACGCTCACAAAAAAAACGACGGTCAACTGTCGACCGCACTACAGAGGCGTTGCGGCCAAAGTCAGCCTTGATTCGTTAAATCAGTTGTTCTCCACTTATTCTTTGCCTTCGATACTCGGCGGCAATAAGGCCAAAGCCGATACCGACGGTTTTAGTTACTGGGCCTGTGAGCCAAGAGAGGTCTTTGAAGTTGATATGGACTGTGACAATCCCTTCGGAAGATTGCAGACCGCCTTAGATAAATACAGGCTCCACTCAGCCAAAACTGATGAATTGCCGGATGGAACGTTTCGCGGCGGATGGATAGGTTATTTCTCTTACGAACTCGGCAGATACATAGAAAAGATTCCGCAAACAGCGGTGGACGATATCGCGATGCCGCTGATTCGGCTTTGCTTTTATGACAGGGTCATCTGCTATGACCATAAACAGGACTGTTTCCGGTTGATAGCTTTAGAGCTTGACGGGGATTGTGAAAGTCCAGATGAGAAACTTGGCTGGTTGGAGGGCATACTTCAACAGGCGGAGCAGATTGCAGTTGGTCAGATTAAGGAGGCTTACTTAGAGGACATAAATCCCGATTCTCTGCAGTGTAATATGGCAAAGGATTATTATCTGCAGAGTGTCCAAAGAATCCGCCGCTATATCTATGATGGGACGGTTTATCAGGTGAACTTTTCGCAGCGATTCGATTGCGATTATCATACCGAGCCGATCGAGCTTTTCCACTGGGAGAATCGGTATAATCCAAGCGGCTATGCAGCTTACCTAGCAGGTAATGATTTTGCTGTTGTCAGCGCTTCGCCTGAAATGTTTCTCACTGTCATTAACGGGCGAATCAGTACCAAACCGATAAAGGGCACTCGCAAAAGGCTGCCGGAAACGAGCGAGAAGAATAGTGCAGCAAATAAGAACAGTTTTGCCGAACTGGTCAACAGCGTAAAGGAACAGGCTGAGCTGAATATGATAATCGACCTGGAGCGAAACGACCTGGTCAGAATCTGTGAATACGGAACGCGGAATGTCACACAGGGTCGAACTATCGAAGCCTATCCGACTGTTTTTCACGCGGTTGCGACTGTAAGCGGGCAGCTAAGGCCGGAGGTTACATTTTGTGACATAATAAAAGCGATGTTTCCCGGCGGTTCTATTACCGGCGCTCCCAAGATAAGCGCGATGAATATTATTGATGAAACCGAACCGACTTGCAGAGGGGTTTATACCGGTTCGATTGGGTATATCGGTGTTGATGGAAGTGTTTGTTTGAATATCGCGATAAGAACGGTTATCATCAAAGGCCGAAAAGCCTATGTGCCGGCAGGTGGCGGAATTGTGGCAGACTCCGACCCACAGGCTGAATACGAAGAGACAATAATCAAGGCCCGTGCACTTTTGGCAGGGATTAATAGCGTACAGCGGTTTGATAATGAATAAAGTTTTTTTAAATGACGGACTTGTTGATAGTGACAAGGCGATGGTGCCCGTCACCGATGCAGGTTTGCTTTATGGGATGGGATTGTTCGAGACCATGCGGGCGTACAACGGCGTTGTATTCGCGCTGGACGGCCATCTCAAAAGGCTGTTCGCTTCTGCGAAAGAGCTATCAATAGTTAATTCTTATAAGAAGCAATTTATTAAAGATGCGATAGAGCAAACCCTCGAAGCGAACAACCTGAAAGAGGCTCGTCTTCGGCTGACTCTGACTAACGGGTCTATATCCGCTGATGAAGGTGAGCCTGTTTCTACGCTGCTGATAACCGCGACAGAATTCAAACCCTATCCGGCTGAGTATTATCAAAAAGGTGTATTGGTAGTGCTCTGTCCTTATAAGCAAAACGGTTCCAACCCGGTCTTCGGCAACAAGACGACCAGCTACATGTCACGGATGTTAGGCCTGAAGTTTGCTCATCAAAACAGGGCTGCCGAAGCCTTGTGGTTTACTGCCGACAACAAGCTGGCAGAAGGTTGTATCAGCAACGTGTTTGCAGTAAAAGACTCAGCGCTTTTTACGCCCGCAACAAATACGCCGGTACTGCCGGGCATCGCCAGGAAAACCGTTATGGAACTGGCAGGGGAAAGTTCAATCAGGTGCAGTGAGAAAGACCTGACTATAAATGACCTGCTTGATGCGGATGAAGTTTTTCTGACGAATGTAATAATGCAGGTTATGCCCGTTAACAAGGTGGAGAAACACGGCGTCGGCGACGGCAAAGTCGGGCCGGTGACCAGGGAATTACAGAAGCGCTTTTGTGATTTTGTGAAGAAAAACTGTGGTGTTCAGAATGAAAGCAAGTGACATCATAAAACAGATAGAGCGAATGGCTCCGCCTGCTCTTGCCCAGGACTGGGACAATACGGGTTTGCTCGTAGGTGATGCCAATAAGCAAGTAAGAAATATTCTGCTTACCATTGATATTACCGATGCGGTTGTCGCTGAAGCTAAAAAGCTAAAGGCACAGATGATAATAAGCTATCATCCGGTCATCTGGGACGGTTTGAAAGATGTGACGGCTGACGGCAGCGGCAATATTGTTTATGACCTGGTGCGAGCGGGGATTTCGGTTTATTCGATACATACGTCGCTGGATGTTGTCGCGGGCGGAGTGAATGACGGCCTGGCTGAGATGGTCGGTATCATCGACGCCAAACCCATCGGTGATTATGTCCAGGACCAGACCAAAGATAATTACAAGCTCGTTGTATTTGTGCCCGTAGCTAAAGTGGACAAGGTTACCAATGCAGTGTTCGATGCGGGGGCAGGCTGGATTGGCAATTACAGTCACTGCGGTTTTAAGATACCGGGCCAGGGCAGCTTTTTGCCGCGCGACGGAGCAAGGCCTGCTATCGGAAAAAAGGGAGAACTCGAAACGGTGAAAGAAATCAGATTCGAGTGTATTGTCCCTGCAGCGAGGCTCGACGTGGTATTGGCGGCTATGAAAAAAGCCCATCCTTACGAGGAACCAGCCTTTGATGTATTCAAACTGTTCAATCCGCAGGACAGTCTCGGCCTTGGACGAATCGGCAAGCTGGCCAAACCAACGCCGCTGAGCCGAATCATTACAAAAATCAAAAACCAGACCGGCGCCAAAGCTATCGGAATCGTCGGCAAAGACAAACGGACGGTTAGAAAAGCAGCCGTTTGCGCCGGTTCGTGCGGAAAGATAATCAACTCGGTAATCGCACAAAAGGCCGACCTTTACGTGACCGGTGAACTGAAACATCACCAGGCATTGGCGGCACAGGAGGCAAATCTGACCTGTCTTTGTCTCAGTCATACGGTTTCTGAGCGGTTCATTCTGAAAAAATTGGCGAAACAGTTGCAAAAACAGCTGAAAGAAGTGAAAATTGCAGTCAGCAAGAAAGATGCAGACCCCTTTACATGGAAGGAACTATGACCGACAGCCAACAGCAAAACATTCAAGACGAACAGTCGAACCTCGAAGATGTCGATTCGCAGGCGCTCAAGGAAACTGCAGAAGAGATTGATGAGCAATCTGAGATTGCAGAGGAAAATGAAGACACCCAGTCCGAGCAGTCCCAAGAGCCTGTCTTTGCCGAACCTGAGGAACCCATCGAGACTACAATCGAATCGGTAATCGAGGCGATACTTTTTGCAAGTGATGAATCACTGTCGGCGACCAAGCTGGCTGCGATTGTCGAAATAACCACCAGACAGGTGAACGAGGCCGTCAAGACTCTTAACGAAAGATACAAAGCGGGCAATCATGCTTTTCGCATAGTACAAATAGCCGGTGGTTATCAGATGCTTACTCTTTCGCCTTACAATCACTGGCTTAAAAAGTTGCTTCGCGCCCGCGGTGATACCAAATTAAGCGCAGCAGCGCTGGAGACATTAGCTATCATCGCTTACAAGCAGCCGATTATCCGCGCGGATATCGAAGCTATTCGCGGAGTTGCAGCCGGTGAGATGATTCGCTCGCTGATGTACAAAGGGCTGGTCAAGATAACCGGACGAGCTGATGTGCTCGGCAGGCCGATGTTATATGGCACTACTAAGAAATTTCTGGAAGTGTTCGGCTTGAACACGCTCAAAGACCTGCCTAAAATCGAGGAATTAAAAAAGCCCGAAGGCTGATTACCCACGGGCTTTAACATGCAATACTCTATACACTCGGACAAAACCAAAACTTCTCAGAATGCACCCCAGGTTTGCTTGCCGGGGATGTATGCCGACGGGCAGACCCACTTGAACATATTGGCGAACCTTTGAGCCTTTTCGATTTTCTCCTGATTCTGGGCCTTGGAAGCAGCTCCCTTGGCCGCCGATTTCTTCAAAAAATCTTAGCCGGATGAGACAAATACACAAGAATAAAAATGGACCTGACTTTGATATTCTGGCAGGTATCGCCCATTGCCACAAGCACAGGCCCCGTGACCGCCGGAGCTTTTGGCTTTACAATACAGACGGGCACTGCTACAATTTGCCCACAAATGGCTGGAAAAATAAAAATTGATACCGAGCGCTGTAAAGGTTGCGGTCTGTGTATAGTTGTCTGCCCGAAAAAGAACATTCGCGTCGCTGATGTTTCCAACAAGAACGGATATTTCCCGGCCGAGTGCAGCAACGGTGAGTGTACGGGCTGTGCGATGTGCGCGATTATATGTCCCGAAGCAATCATCGAAGTAAGCACCGACAGCGACACGGTCGAAATCAAAGAATTGAACGGCAGGACTAAAAAAAAATCGTTACCAAAGCAGGAGGCGGGCAAAGTTACCTCGTAGTCAGGTGACCGCATAAGCGGCAATGATACAACAGGTACAGACCAAACGAGAACGGATTCTTATGTGCGGCAATGAGGCCATGTCCGAAGCCGCCATCATCGCCGGGTGCGATGCGTACTTCGGCTACCCCATCACTCCGCAGAATGAAGTCACTGCGTACATGGCCCGGCGGATGGCCGAAGAAGGACGTGTCTTCGTACAGTGTGAAAGTGAGCTTGCTGCGATAAATATGGTCTTCGGCGCAGCCGCTACCGGCAAGCGGGCGATGACCAGTTCATCCAGCCCGGGCATCAGCCTGATGCAGGAAGGTATCAGCTACCTGGCGGGCGCTCAGCTTCCCTCTGTTATCGTCAATGTGATGCGTGGCGGACCCGGCCTTGGGAATATCGCCCCGTCGCAGGGTGATTACTTCCAGGCCACACGCGGCGGGGGACATGGTGACTACCGAACTATTACCCTGGCCCCGTCGACTGTACAGGAACTGGCGGATATTATGCCGCTTGCTTTCGACCTGGCTGATATGTATCGAACGCCGGTTATGGTGCTTGCCGACGGAATCCTCGGCCAGATGATGGAACCGGTGCTTTTCGAGGAAAAACCGCAGAGGAAATTGCCGGCGAAGGATTGGGCGTTGACCGGCGCCGACGGCCGGCCGCAGAATATAGTAAGGTCACTCTGGCTCAAAGAAGGAGCCCTCGAACAACTCAATTACGATTTGCAGAAGAAATACAGGCAGATAGAAGAAACCGAAGTCCTCTGTGAGCAGTATGAAGTTGAAGATGCCGAAATTGTAGTCGTGGCTTACGGTGTGGCGGCACGCATAGTTCGGTCGGCTGTTGATAAGGCAAGACAGGAAGGGATAAAGGTCGGCTGGATAAGACCTGTTACACTGTGGCCTTTCCCTTATAAACAGATTTGCGCCGCCGCCGAACAGTTGCGTATTTTCCTGACGGTTGAAATGAGCTTAGGCCAGATGGTCGAGGATGTAAAACTGACGGTCGCAGGCAAATGTCCGGTTGTCTTCTACGGCCGAGCCGGAGGAGGTGTACCAACCGTCGAACAAGTCTTCGAACGAATAAATCAACTCTGGACAAAAAAGAATAAGTGAAAATGAAAACGGTATTTAAGCGAACCAAGACTTATAAAGATGTCCCGACGCATTACTGTCCCGGATGCGGTCACGGTATCGCTCACAGGCTTGTTGCCGAAGCTATTGATGAGTTGGGTGTTCGTGAAAGGACAATCGGCATCGCTCCGGTCGGCTGCGCGGTCCTGGCATATGATTATCTCGATGTCGATATGATAGAGGTTGCACACGGCCGGGCGCCGGCTGTTGCCACGGGAATGAAGAGAACGAATCCCGACAAGATAGTTTTTTCATACCAGGGCGACGGCGACCTTGCTGCTATTGGAACGGCGGAGATTATTCACGCAGCCCACAGGGGTGAAAAGCTGACCGTGATATTTATAAATAATGCCATCTTTGGAATGACCGGCGGACAGATGGCGCCGACGACTCTTGTCGGCCAGGTCACGGCTACTACACCGCAGGGAAGAGAAGTTGCTGCTACTGGTTATCCGCTTCAGGTCTGCGAGCTTCTATCCATACTGCCCGGGGTTATATATGCTGAACGCTGTGCACTTCATAAGCCGGCCCAAATCCGAAAAGCCAAAAAAGCCATTCATCATGCGTTTGAACTTCAGGTAAATGACGCGCCGGGCCTGTCGCTGGTGGAACTGCTTTCGCCCTGCCCAACCGGATGGAGGATTTCGCCGCCTGATTCGTTGGAATGGATTGAAAAAGAAATGACCAAAGTTTTTCCGCTCGGCTGCTTTAAGGATTATCAGCCAAAAGGTTAAAGTAACAAAATGCAGGCGACTAAAACCGACATTTACGAAGAAGTAATAATCGCCGGATTCGGCGGCCAGGGGATTATACTGGCAGGGAAACTTCTCGCCCAGACGGCAATGCTGGCAGGCAGAGAAACAACCTGTATACCCAGCTACGGCGCTGAGATGCGAGGCGGCACCGCTAACAGCATGATAATCGTCGCCGATAAACCAATAGCCTCGCCGATGGTGACAAAACCCACATCGCTGATTGCGATGAACAAGGCTTCGGCAAACAAATTCTGCACGCGTGTCAAAGCTGATGGGCTGGTAGTTTATAACAGTTCACTCATCAACGAACTGGGCCAAGTTGATGGCTCCATCGACACTGTCGCCGTACCAGCCGACGACATTGCCGTCGAGCTTGGCAATATAAGGATTGCCAATATGGTCATGGTCGGTGCGTATCTTGGGAAAAAAGGGCTCTTTACCGTGGACCAGGCGACACAGGCCCTGCCGTATATCCTAGCTAAGCGATACCATAAGATGCTTGACGTGAACACCGAAGCACTGCGCCGAGGTGCCGAATTGGCAAAAGGTACCGGATAAGTATCCTTTGCTGTTATGAGAATGGAATCTCTAAAAACCGACCACTTCACAAGGCTTTTTGCCCGCAAGCCGCTTAACTTTACTCTTCGCATGGCCCCGATGATTGACATAATCTTTCTGCTTTTGATTTTCTTTATGGTTTGTGCGAAGTGGCGGCCGCCTGAACAGTTCCTTCCTCTGCAACTGCCCACCGCCGGCGCATCCGAATTGCCGCTGGTAATGACTGAACCGCTTTGCATTTATATAACGGCGCAGGATTATGGCTGTGATGTTCAAATCGGACAGATACACAGCGTTCAAATCAGACAGGGGAACGTTGAGAAAGACCTGGCTGTACTCGTTGAGCAACTGGAGGATTGCCTAGCTGCGCAACATCGATTTGCCAGCGACCCTATTGAAATCATCTGCGCTGCCGAAGTCAAGTGGGATTACTTTGCCAAAATCTACAACGTGCTCTACGGTGCAGGCCTGACGGACATCACATTCCACCTGACGGAGTCACCTTAGAATGTTTCGGGTAAACGCTTTGCTGCTGTTTCTTTTGGTTTCACCCGTTTCGGGAGGAACTGAAAAACATCCCTCCGCCGAAGATATTAACAACCTAAACGAGCTGGCCAAACAAACCACAAATGCTTTTTATCAGCACAACTTCGACATTCGCATGCGTTACGAATTCGCAGGACGATTCTTCTGCAAAGATGACCGCCTTGAATTATTCAGCCTGTCTCAGGGGAATTCTCAAAAACTAACCGGCATTATTAACCAACTCGAAAAGATTGTCCGTCAAATAGAATTATACTATGGCCCCGATTGGCAGCAGCGTTTCGGTCAAACCAGGCTGTATCGAAACTCTTCCAATTATTTGTTAAACACACGGTTGAGCAAATTTGGAATCGATTATTACACCGTCCTTGCATCTGAAGATAAAGAAAAATCGGCTATTGCCGGGGAATTACTCAGGCAAATCGACTCATTTAGCAAGGCATATAATCCCTTTTATTTGCAATTAGTAAAAGGTAAGACCCTCGCCCTGCTTGCTGAGACTGATGCCAATTATCGCCCGAAAGCGTTACACCTGTTTGACCAGTTATATGAAAGGTCGGATACAAACCAATCGCTGGCGCTGACGGCTTCGGTTGAGAAAGCACGGCTGAGGGCAGCTTATGCAAATACCAACGCCGATGCGGATACCCTGACAAATGACCTGCTTGAAAATCCACTGAGCAATGACCCTGAAATAATCCTGCCGCTGGCTTTTTTGCAGAGAAGGCTAAAAGACATCGATAGCTACGAGAAGTTACTTGCTGCCAACTCACACGCCCGTGACGTCGCCGCAGGGATAACACTCATGTGGCTCGAAGCAGGCAATGAGCCCGCCAATCCGCTTGATGCGGTACTGGCCGCCGAAGCAGCCCTGAGGATTGGCCCCGAAAAACACAAAGAAGTACTTTTGAAACTCACCGAAAATAATTCTTCAGCAAGCCCAATTGTGAACTATGCCGCGGCTCTTTCAAGTATCGAAATAGACAAATACCAAGCGATACAATTGCTGATAAAAGCAAGCGTATCTCAAAGCGTAAATCCAAATCACAGGTTGGATATAAGTGCAGTTGAAATAGCGAAGCAGGCTACCCTGTTGGCCTATGAAATGTACGTAGAAGATGTGAACAATTGTGAGTTTGCAGCTAATGCGTTTTACAATTATCGCGACTTTGCAGGTGATGATATCGATGAGGATATCGAATGGAAATTCGTCCATCTGCATCTTGAAGATTTTGACGCGTTGGCAGGATACCAGAGGCTTGAGCAAATCCGCGACAGAGGAGGAAAATACAGTCAAAAAGCCTCCCTGTGGTTAGCCGCAGAAAAGATAAGAACAGATGGCTTCAAAGAACTTGACCAGAGACAAGCCCTGCTGAGAGAATTTACCGAAAATCTTTCGGGGTCCGATGACTGTATTTTCTCAGCCGAAGCCTTTAGCTTAATAAAGGATACCTTGGAATGGTTCGAGGCGTTGGACCTCAACGAACCGGCAAAAGATAAGGTTGCTACGGACTGCACTAAGATTGCAGAATTTCTGTTAGGCTGCAGTAAAGATTCCGAACTGAGGTTCATCGCAGCAGAATGTTTGCTGTTAAAAGCAGAACCGAATGAGATGGAACTGCGCCGGGTTGAATCGACGATTATAAACCTGCCTGCTGACCCCGCGCTCGCCCCGGTTTTTACACGCTGCCGGGCAAGGTTTTCCTATGAACGAAAAGATTTCGCCGACGCCGCTTTTCTCTGGGCAAAACTCGCCGAACAACGGAAATTCAGTGAGCTTCCCGATGTGCCGCCGAATTGGCAGTGGTGGCGAGCTAAGTATTATCAACTGGAATGTGCCACTAAGGCTGGCCAGGACAGCAAAGCAATCGTTCATGCAATCGATGTGCTCCGGGCCACTCACACCGACATTCCTGAAATCTGGGCCCAGAAGCTTGAATCGCTGCAAAAGAATTGCGGCGGATAATCTCAAGGCCCTTGCCTAACCGCTCCGACTGAGTTAAAATGGCCAGCAAGATAAATCCTAAATGTAGCGAAAGGCAATCATGGCCAAACAATCAAATACGCGTAAAACCAAGGCGATTTGCAGTTTTTGCGGGCGGGCCTCGACCCAGTCCGACACTTTTATCGAAGGACCTAACAAGGTTTATATCTGCCCGGACTGCGTGGACCTTTGCCATAATATAATCACGCAGAACCGCAGAAAACTTAGCAGTCCCAAAATGACTCGCGACAAGATGTCCAAGCCGCGGCAGATTAAGGAATACCTCGACGAATACGTCATCGGCCAGGACCACGCAAAAAAATATCTCTCGGTGGCCGTCCACAATCACTACAAACGTCTCATGCATAGCGACTTAGAGGACAGCGACGTCGAACTGGACAAATCTAACGTGCTGCTCATCGGCCCGACCGGCTCAGGCAAGACTCTTCTTGCCCGTACCCTTGCAAGTTTTCTCCAGGTTCCGTTTGCCATCTGCGACGCGACGACAGTCACCGAGGCAGGCTATGTCGGCGAAGATGTAGAGAACTTCCTCCTTAGATTGATACAGGTTGCAGATTTCGATGTTGAAGCCGCCCAGCGAGGCATTGTGTACATTGACGAAATCGACAAAATCGGCAAGACCAGCCAGAACGTTTCCATCACTCGCGATGTTTCCGGTGAAGGCGTCCAGCAGGCGCTTCTGAAAATGCTCGAAGGCACCATTGCCAATGTCCCGCCTCAGGGCGGAAGAAAACATCCCGAGCAATCCTATCTTCAGTTCGACACCTCTCACATTCTTTTCATCTGCGGCGGAACGTTTGTCGGACTGGACAACATCGTCAAGAAACGCCTCGGCAAAAAAATGATCGGTTTTGACTCCGAACTTTCCCGCGCTGTCGATGATAAAACAGAATACAGTAACATCATAAGTCAGGTCGTTCCCGAAGATATTATCGAATACGGTATGATTCCTGAGATGGTGGGCCGCCTGCCGATCATCACCACACTGCAGGCGCTCGATGAAAATGCTCTTATCGATATTCTGACAAAGCCGAGGAACGCCCTGATAAAACAATACCAGCGATTCTTCGAGATGGAAGAGGCGGAACTGGGATTCACCGACCAGGCCCTGCGCAGAATCGCTCAAAAGGCCCTTGAGCGCGACACAGGCGCTCGTGCCCTGCGAGCTATAACCGAAGAGTTAATGGTCGATATGATGTATCAATTGCCCGATGAACCCAAAGGTGCAGAATACACTATCACCGAGAAAATCGTCGAGGGCAAAGCAGACCTGTTCAGCACCAAAAAACAGAAGAAAAAAGAATCAGCTTAGGACTTACCCCTGTTTTATTCACTCTTCCCGCTGCGTTTCGGCCAAGGTTGCCAGCCGCAATCCTGTAGCTGAGCTTTCTGCGGCGGCTGCAAGAGCGTATTGAGCCTCGCCATAGCTGATATCTTTGTCGATTCGAAGCACTACCACTGCCTCATCTTCCGGCAAAGTCTTCAGGCATTCATTCAGAGACTTTCGTGCTGTCTGCAGCAGGTCTGCTCTGTTGGCTGTTTCAATCTTTTCGGCTCCGACGGCAAAGCTGACTTCGCCTTGGTCCGTTCTGCGCATGGTTATAGTTGCGGGAAACATTTGACTATCATCGATGCTTTCTGCAAATTCACATCCTGCGGGCAGTTGTACCTGTGAGTCTTCTGTACCGATGAATTGAAATGTTACTACAAAGAATACAATCAGCAAAAAAACGATGTCAACTACCGGCGTCATATTAAACGAAATACCGCTGTCTCTAAAGCGCTCGGCGGATTTCAAGAACATGGCTTTGCCCTTTTACTTGCTGGTGTTTTTTGTTTTAGTCGCTTCTGGTGTTTTGTCCTGCATAGGTACGATTGGCACATTGCGAAACTGCATTGGCTGGGCCTTGGGCTGTTGGGGCGATTGCTGTTTCAGAACTTCCCGCAATATCGGCATGACGGCTTCGCTTTGGGTAACAGCTTCGCTTACAAGTACCTCAATACGATTGCGAAAGATGCCGTGCATCGCCAGTGCGGGTATTGCTATGAACAGCCCCCAGAACGTGGTTACCAGGGCCACGCCGATACCGTCAGCTAAATGGGCAGGCTGAGGTTGGCCGCCCGCTGTTACAATGGCATCGAAAAGCTTAATCATTCCGAAGACCGTACCGAACAGACCGACCATCGGTGAGACACCGCCGATAAGGTTCAGCCATTCGATTCTGCGTAACAGCCTTCCCGCCCGGTCCTGTAGAGATTCCTGAATAATACTTCGCATCCGAAACCAGTCGCCGCAGCCTTTATCAATTCCATCACGCAGAGCAATGCTTACCAGGTCCTCTCGTTCCGCGAGAGCCTGCTGCAACTGTTGGCCTGTGAGACCGGATATCTGTTCCTTCAAACGTCCGTTACCGAGGAGGTTTTTTCTATTTATAGTCAACGCATGTTCAGCCACCAGATACATCGTAACCAGCGACATTGGAAACAAAACGAACCATACCACAGGCCCGCCGGCAATGAAAAACTGCTCGAAGAAATTCTGCCGCTGTCCCGCCGCCAAAACGGCTGAGTTCATGCTCCTGGCAACAAAAATCACTACCGCAACCACTGCCAAAGCAGCGAACAGTACAAATGCTTTTGCTAAACTATGTTTTTTCATACTCGGTCAACCACCTTCATAAATCCGATTCAGTGGCACAAGTAAACTCACCGCCGCTATTATAGGCAATACTTTCCAGCAGCCGGCGGTCGCTTTGGCTCGGCCAGAATCCGATAGCATTGATTTGACAACGGCTGAGATACTTTCGCCGCAATTCAATGACTCTCTGCCTGAACTGATAGGCGTCGCTTGCGGATAATTCGAAACCATCAGTCAGAAACAGTATCACCTCAGGCCCGTCGCCGGCTTCGTTCCGCATCCTGACCGCACTTTTAAATCCCGCCAGTGCATTGGTCCGCCCTGCTACATGAGTCGATTTGATAAAAGTCAGTGCCTTTGCCTTAGCTGAAGTTGAAGCCCTTACAAGTTTTCCGCCTGCAAATTTCACTACTCTGTCATCACCGAAAAAGATGATTCCAAAATACTGATCCGGCTGCAGGGTCTGTATAGACCGAATCATTTCCTCCTTCACCTGTCCGAACAAGCCTTTCATGCTTCCGGAACAGTCCACCAGGTAGCAGAGTCGTTTGCAGACGGCGCCGCTTGAAAAAAACTGTACCTGCTGCCGCTCATTCCGGTCAGAGAAGACCATATCCGCATAGTTGCTTACAGGCGGCGACACGGGCTTGTCGTCGTTTGTCTGTGTCTTTGCAACCAGAGCCTTAGCCAGCTTTGTTGATTCCGGCAGCATGGAAACGAACTTCTTACCACTTGAACGTTTGACCTCAGGCTTGGGAACTACGGGACATATCTGCGTAATACGTTTGATTGCCGCGACTCTGGCTTGTTCTTTCTGCTCTGTCCCAAATTGGGCAGCTTGTGGATGCAATCGAGATGCGGCCATGACTGAAAGAACAACGACGTGAAATAAGACAGAGGCAACTGCCGCCCACAGTTTGTATCGTCCATGACCCAACTGCCAATCCTCCGAAGATTAAAAGCACAGCACAAAGCCGCTTCTAATCGGCCACCATGACCTTCGACTCACCCGGCATTACCAAATCGTAAATCAGTATCACATCTCCATTATACAGCCGAATGCATCCGCGGGATTTCGCCACACCAATCTCATGCGGGTCCTTTGTGCCGTGAATTGCAAAACCCGTCCTGTCCCTGGCCTCACCTTCGAGTCCGTCCAGGCTAATCCATCTCGAACCCAGCGGATAGTCCGGGTCGTCCGGCTCATAGGTTTTGCCTGTATCCGGGTCTGTCCATCTGGGCTTAATGAGTTTTCCACCCGGCCTGACTATCCATAATCCTGTCGGCGTCTCATAACCCGGTTTACCAAGCCCAACTGGGAAACTTCTCACAAACGTATCCTGCAGGTACAAGTCCAAGTTAAACGTCGTCCGATTCACCTTGGCATGAAACGGCCCCTTGATGACTTTGATACTCTGGTCCGCCTGAAGGGCCTCCGGTTTTGACAGCCCGTTTATCTGCTGCAGAATCTGCCACGGCATTTTATGCGCCTTGCCTATCGTCGAGAGTAAATCGCCGCTTTTAACTTTGTACATACCGCATAGCGAATCGCCCGGATACACCGTCTTACTGAACAGCCACTTGTCCGCCAGTTTTGATAGCTGTTGCTTGATGATATTTCGCTTCTGGTCGCTTATATCTTTGCCAAGCAGTTCATTGAGCATCTCTCTGGCCTTGACGACTTCAATCGGCCTGGAAATAAGCAGCCTCTGTACTTCTTCAATCACAATCGACGCTTCCGCATCGGCTCTGATACTCGTTTTAAAAACTTGCTGCACCGGTGGCGGAGGTTCATCTGCGGCTATGGCCTCAGTTACATCGTTCTCATCCACGGGTTCTAAATCCAGCTCATCCATAGCTGTCTCGGCTACAGGTTTCCGGTCCAAATCCAACGGCATGGAGAAACGAGCTGGTTCCTCGGGTGGTTGTTCGGCCGGCTCAATGGCCGGTGTTGGCTCTACCGGAGCAAGCGCTACTGGAACTGGCACAGGTTCTGGCTGCTCTGCTTGTGCGGATTGCTGCTTTCCCGAAAGGCTGTAGAGTGTGATGATTACAATAATTATGATTGCTCCGGCTGCACCGGCAAAATATATCCGCCGCAAATACCGTGTCCGCGGGCTTACGTACTTCCTTGATGGATATTGGACCATCCTGAAATCCTTTTCTACGATTTATCCGAATTAAAATACACTACCTGTTCATCCGTGACCAGCATATCAACCGGAACGTCATGGTCGGTGACGATTACATGGTCCACTACCTGTTCAGCAAAAGCAAGACCGCATTTTATGGCTCTGAGCCCCTTATTGGTGAAGAATTTATCGTAATATGAACCACCTCTTCCTAATCGATTACCGCTCTTGTCAAACCCCAGACCGGGCGTGATAACCATATCAATCTCTTCAAATGGTATCGGCACGCCCTTCACCGGGTTGCGCAGCTCGCCAATTTCGCTGGAAAAACCGGTATCAAGCGACTTGATTTCCACGGGAATCATGTGCCTTTGCTGCCATGAAATCTTGGGGGCTGCGACGGTCTTGCCTAACTGCCAGGCACACAATATCGCCTCTGAGGTATCGACCTCATGCGGCAAAGAAAGAAATGCCATAACTGTGACCACATCGGCGAACTGTTCTGTATGCATCAGATTCTGACAGGCCTTTCTGCTCTTTTCGACCCTCTCCTCCAGGCTCATACCAAGCAGTATCTTTCGAAACTGTGTCCGTAACTGTGCTTTGTCCATTTACCCTTCCTTACCCAAAGTGCCTTTCTCATTCTCTTTTATCAGCTGTTGCAGGTTTTGTAAATACTCACCTATGTTTTTTTCGTACCCTCGGTCACTCGGCCTGTAGTATTTTTTCTTTATTTCCGGCGGTAAATACTCTTGTGGCACAAAACCACCCTCATAATTATGGGGATATTTGTACTCGACCCCGAAACCCATCTTCTTTGCCGCCGCATAATGAGAGTCTTTCAAATGTTTCGGCACAGCAGCGGTCTTTTTCTCTTTGACGTCCGAGACAGCCTGCGATATGGCCGCCGTTGAAGCGTTCGATTTTGGCGCACATGCCACATATATGGCTGCCTGACCAAGCGGAAGCTGGGCCTCAGGAAAACCCACAAATTCCGACACCTGCACCGCCGCAGCCGCTAAAACGGTCGCCATCGGGTCTGCATTACCAACGTCCTCAGCCGCACAAACCACTATTCGCCGGGCTATAAACCGCTGGTCCTCACCGCCGGCTATCATCCGTGCCAGCCAATATACCGTCGCATCCGGGTCGCTGCCCCGCATACTCTTCTGAAACGCACTGGCCAGGTCATAATGCGTATCACCCGTGCCGTCGTATTGTATGCTTTTCTGCTGAATTGATTCTTTGGCAACGTCCAGGTCGAATTTTGTTTTCGCCGCCATCGGGGCCTGTGACATCTGTGACAACACGCCTATCTCCAAAGCCGTCATTGCCCTGCGGGCATCGCCATCACTCATGACCGCCAGGTATTTCAGTGCCTTTTCCTCGGCCTGCACATTCCTGGAACCCAATCCTCGCTCAGAATCCTTCAGGGCCCGCTTCAGCAGCTCGACTACATCTTCAATACTGAGCGGCTCGAATCGAAAGACGGTGCTTCGGCTGATAAGAGGAGAAATGATCGCAAAAAACGGATTTTCCGTCGTCGCCCCTATCATAATCACCACGCCGGACTCGACGTCATCCAGAAGAACGTCCTGCTGGGCCCGGTTAAAACGGTGAATCTCGTCGATGAACAAGACGGTTTTTGCTCCACTCGAGGCCAATCGGTCCCTGGCTGCGGCAATAACTTCCCTGATATCTTTCACCGATGCCGCTGGAGCGCTGAGATAATAGAACTTCGCCTTGGTATGGTTGGCTATCACCATAGCCAGGGACGTCTTGCCGGAACCGGGCGGGCCATAGAATATCAGGCTGCTTAATCGGTCCGCTTCCAGCATCCGCCGCAAGAGCTTGCCCGGTCCAAGAAAATGCTCCTGGCCAAGAAACTCATCCAGAATCACCGGACGCATACGCACAGCCAGCGGTGCAGCCGCGTCGAGTCTGGCCTGCTCGGCGCCTGAAAAGAGCGTATTATCCGTGCTGTGTGATTTCATTTAAATACTATTATACCGCAGAATCACCCCAACCCAATCCTCACAACTTTCAAGATAGCCGCTTCAAGCTACGCGAGAGGCGACGAACTCGGCCGTTTCAATCAAGGCTGTCCTCGCTGTACTTTCGGGCACCGATTCCAACGCTTTAATAGCTTCGTCAATGTATCGACGCACGTAAGCCCTTGAGTACTCCAGGCAACCATTATCAGTAAACATCGTCGAAAGTGTGCTTCCGGCGTTTTGCTCGCCGCTATCGACAATATCGATTATCTCTTTACGCTTACTCTCACTGACGCTGCCTAACAAATGTATAAGAGGCAACGTAGGCTTAGTTGCAGATAAGTCGGTCCCCAGGGTCTTGCCGGCTTTCTCTTCGTCTCCGATGATATCAAGTACGTCGTCGACAATCTGAAAGGCGATACCGAAGTTCAGTCCATAACTGCCGATTCTTTGGGCCATACTCTCATCTGCGCCGCCGAGTTGTGCTCCAATCTGACAGCAACTGCCAAATATCGCCGCAGTTTTATCGGTTATAATCTCGATGTACTGGTCCTCGTTTAACTGCCAGTTTTTCTTCTGGAGATTCTGATTCAACTCGCCCTGACAGGTCCTGCCCGCCGCTGATGCAATTTCCTTCGCTATGTCGCTGGGTAAATCGGCAGACATGCCAAACACTTTACTTAATAAAAAATCACCCAGCAGAACAGCAGACTCGTTGCCGTACAGCTTGTTCAGGGCGTATTGGCCCCGCCGCTTATCGGCATCATCTATAACATCATCGTGCAGCAGCGTCGCCTCGTGGATAATCTCGAAAATGGCGGCGACCTGAATATGCTCCGGACCGATTTTCCCATAGCAAAGACCGCTCAAAAGGACTAATCCTGATCGAAGCATTTTGCCAGACCGAGACCGTATGTGCCCAAGCATCTGCTCAATCCCTGCAGTTTGCGGACTACATGAGAGCTGCTCAATAATTACTGACTGGACCTGTGCCAGGTACTCGGCAACCGTTGAGAATGGTTCTATCACTCCGAAGACCGCATCGTCCAGGATGTGCGAATGCTTAGGCAACTGCATCAAATACCGGGGGCAAAATACCTTTATTTTCCGTGGGCGTATTCAAAGAACTTTTTCCTGAGCAGTTTCGTAACCGGGCCGGGCTTACCGTTACCGATCTTTCTGCCGTCGATTTCAACAACTCCAATAACTTCGGCGGCTGTACCGGTCAGGAACAGTTCATCACTTATATACAGGTCGAGTCTTGTCAGATTCTTTTCGACCACTTTCATCTTCTCTTTCTGTGCAAGGGAAATTACGACACCTCGTGTAACACCTTCGAGCGAACCTGCATGGACAGGCGGGGTACATACGACGTTATCCCTGACAACAAAAACATTGTCGCCGGTCGCTTCGGCCACATATCCCATATGGTTGTACATGACAGCTTCGGCTACATCGTTATCCAGAGCTTCGATTTTAGCCAGAATATTGTTAAGGTAATTAAGGCTTTTTATCTGAGGCGGAATCGCTAAGGGATGATTACGCACCGTCGTAGCGCTGATTATCTTCAGTCCCTTTCCATAAAGTTCTTCAGGATAAAGCTGAATTTTGTCGGCAATGATAAATATACTGGCATTCTTACACTCAAACGGATTAATTCCGAGCGTACCTACGCCGCGCGTTACGACTAATCGGACATACCCGTTTTTAAGATTATTGGCCTTAACAGTCCGCTCGACTGCATCTATCATTTTCTTTTTTGACAGCGCTATCTTGAGTCGAATACCCCTGGCAGAATCATAGAGCCGGTCAATATGAGCCTGGAACTCGAACACCTTGCCGCTGTAAACCCGGATACCCTCGAACACACCGTCCCCGTAGAGCAATCCGTGATCGAAAACACTAATCCTGGCTTGCGCCTCACCAACCAGCTTGCCGTTAAACCAGATTTTAAGCGCCATATACTATTCCCAAAAAAATCAGACGGTACGACACAAACTCGCCCGTCCTGAGTGAGTCTATTTCTCCTTGCCAATCACTCCGTCCGCCAGACGGATAACCCGGCTTGCCCGAGCGGCTATGCGGTCGTCATGTGTTACTATCACGATGCTCTGACCGGCCTTATTCAACCGCTCAAGAACGTCTAAGATACCATTTCCTGTCTCAGAGTCAAGGTTTCCTGTCGGTTCATCGGCCAAAAGCACCTCAGGTTCGTTCATCAGGGCCCTTGCTATGGCCACCCGCTGGCGTTCTCCGCCGCTGAGCTGGTAAGGCTTATGCCTGATTCTCTCTTCCAGACCGAATTGGCCCAGAAGCTGCCTTGCTCTTTTCTTTGCGTCCCGCCGGCATACTAACCAGCCGGCCACGCTCTTGCCCGCCATTGTGGGCAGCAGCACATTCTCTAATACATTAAGTTCGTCCAGAAGGTGATAAAACTGAAAGACAAAACCCACTGCCTTGTTGCGAAATCGGTTCAGTCGCCGTCCACTCTGCTTGTTAAGGTCGCTGCCCCTGAAACATACCCGTCCCTTATCAGGCGTATCCAGGGCACCGAGTATATGGAGCAGCGTACTCTTGCCGCTGCCCGAAGCTCCGATGATAGCAGTAAACTCACCCTGGGCCAGTTTGAAATTCACACCTTTGAGGACCTTAACCTGAGTCTGACCCATCCGATAGGATTTATGAAGGTTCTGCGCCTCTAATATGATATTATTATTTGTCATAACTGAGCCACCTGCAGAGTATCAACACATTTGGTCCTGCTCGCCCGCCAGCTCGGCAATAACGCACCGATTAAACAAGCCGCCACGGCACAGAGTATTATTGCAGCGAGCACCGTTAAGTCAACTTCGTTTGGTATGTCGCCTATAGAACTTATCTGCCTGTCCCACAACTGGAATCCATATTTTTCGAACAGCCAGTCTTCAATCGAATTAATACTAACCAGAAACCCCCAGCCGCCAAGTGCTCCTATCGCCGAGCCGATTATTCCAATCAAAAACGCAAAGTTCAAAAACAGTGAAAGAATATTAGGCCCGCTGGCCCCGACACTCTTGAGTATGCCGATGTCCTTGCTCTTGTGGCTGACTATCATGTAAAAAACGACTAATACGATAAACACGGCAATCATACCTATCAAGGCAAAGCTGACAATCACCATTGTCTGCTGCGTCTCGACCAGGGCCACTATCATCTTACTGAAATCCTTCCAGCTTTGGACCTGGACGGCCTGCAAAAGATTGGCATATCTTTCTCCTTCTTTGCCGGCAATAAAATCTGTCCATAACTTTTTGACTTTTTGCGTCCCGTTATTAACACCTACACCTTCTTTGAATTTGATGTGAATATGTGTAATTCGCTTGTGGCCGGTCGCCATGCCGCAGAGAAGCTGAACATCTTCAATTGGCAGGAATATCAGTCGACGGTCAAGACTGTAACCTGCTTCGAAGTGGTCGCTGTAATAAAAAGTCTTACTGTTGAATTCTCCGGCTCCGACTTTGGCAAGAGCACCTTTTGCAGTCAGAGGTACGCAGCTAATCTCGAACGCGGTCCTTACCAGTCGGCCGGTCGTATTGTAGTTGCCCTGCTGGTCTTTATTGAAAATGACGTCTATTCCCGGCACACACCCCGGCAAATTCACATCGTAAGCAGGCCGAAAAACATCTGCGACATTATCCTTGTGATATTCAATCCACCTGCCAAAACCCATCACTTTACTGAGCGAAACCGGCTCGATGCCGACTATTTCCCGGGTGCTCTCGCCATATATATCCAGGCCACCCGTCTCGGCCACAGATACCAGCCCGAAGTTTTTGATTATTGGTGTCGCGGCTTCTATGTAGTCCTGTTTGCCAAGGATATCCAAAAAATCGTCGTAGTATCCGAATCCCACGAGTGATTTCGTATGAACCACACAGTCACCGACGGAACTGTAAACTTTGTACTTGAAATCGCGGCTTAAGCCCGACAGAACGGTAATCACCACAAAAACAACAAAAACGCATAATGCTACCGCCGCCACTGCGAAGTAGCTTATCCGCCGTCTTATCAGGTAACGAATTGCCAAAGTAAACTTGTACATCTCGCCTTTTTCTATTCGTATCTTAGAATCTTGACCGGATTCGTCCGTGCGGCGATTATGGCCGGTATCAACACGCCAATCAAACAGCCTGCAATTGCAGCGCCGACTATCCACGGCACCCCAAGCCAATTTACCTGGTGCGGAATCGTCGCCAGACCGTATGAACTCGTTCGCCACAACTTAATCCCGAAGATTAACCGCACCCACTCTTCGATTGTGTTTATGTTGCACGTAATAAATATCGCCAGAACAAGGCCCATGACAGAGCCTGTTATCCCGACGCATATTCCGAACCCTGCAAAAATGGAAGCAGCCGCGGAACCGGACGCACCACAGCTTTTGATTATCGCGATATCCTTCTGCCTAACTGTGACTATCATATAGAAAATGCAGAATATCAGCAGTACAGCCACCGAACATATAACGCCGAATATCAGCAATACCACTGTCAACTGATTCCGCAAATCTTCAAATACATCCTCGTGCCAGTCCTCGGACATGTGAATCGCCAGGTTCGGTACGGCATCAGGCGCGAATTTCATCTGCTCAACTGCAAAATCTCGCCAATATTTTTCTATAGTTCCAACTATCGAACTGGGGTCGACGCCTTGTGCGACTTTGACTTTGATAAGACGGGCCTTGCCCAGGTCCCGCTCGCCGAATCTTATCCGATTAAACTGCTCAAACGGCAGGTACAGGGTTTTGTCACCGAAAAAATTCTGTGTATACGCAATATCCGAGACCCAGAATTGTTCCACCCTGCGTTTTCCCCCACTACTTACCGTCGTAAGAACCATCCGCTTGCCGACAAATTCAAGCGCACTGTCAATATCATACTCATCCGTTTCTTCATTCGGCTCAGCTATAACGTTTATTCCCAGCCAGGCCCCTGAATTGTCGTTGTAATCAGGTATGGAAAAATCTATCTGTCCTTTATCGTTTTTCTGCCTGAGGAGTTTATTATCCCATTCGACAAAACCTTTTTCCCTCACAGGGTCTATTCCGTAAATTCCTACCTCGCGAACGATGCCCCCTTCCATGTGCAGCAAACCGCTGCCTATCACGAAAGGCGCGGCAGCGGCGATATTGGGGTCGCCAACCAGTTTATCCAGAAAGTCGTCGTAATCACTGATAGAACTGCCGCGAGGCCAGAAACTAATATCGCCGATATCTGTAACGGTCATCTGGCGAAGCGCTTCGATGTAGCCGGTAAACAGGCTGTCAACCACTACCATCAGGGCCACGGATACCGCAACCGCGGCAATGCTAAGAAGCACTATCTTTTTCCTGCGAAGATACCTTAGCCAGAGAAAAACCTTTAACATGCAACTTGACCTTTAAGGTGTCATTCTGAGCGCAGTGAAGAATCTCAGGAATCGAAATACGTTTTACGAAAAACTAACGACTATTCACTATTTACCAACGACTATTTAGTCGGCTTTAACAGCGGAAACAGCACCACGTCTCGAATGCTCGTTACCCCGGTTAATACCATTATCAACCGGTCAATACCGATTCCCAAGCCTCCCGCAGGAGGCATAGCATACTTCAGGGCCGTGACAAAATCCTCATCCATCGTAGCCATCGTCTCATCCTGGCCGCGCAACTGAATCCTGAAGTTCTCTTCCTGCACAGCAGGGTCGTTCAATTCAGTATAAGCGTTCGCCATCTCCATCTTGCCGATGTAAAGTTCGAATCGCTCGGCATAGTCGGGATTATTTTCTTTGCGCTTAGTCAGCGGGCAAAGCACCGCCGGATAATCAATTACGAACGTCGGATTAACCAGGTTCGGCTCGACCGTCTGCTCAAAGACCTCATTTGTTACAACGGCGTCGTCAATATCCGCCTCATCCAATCCGAGTTGTTGGGCTTTATTCCTTACCGATTCGATATCGTCAATATCGCAGCCGCCGTATTCTTTAAGAAGCTCGGCGTAACTGGCCCTTCTCCATCCCGGCGCGCCGGGACTCAGGTCAATCTGCCGGCCGTCGAACTCTATTATGCTCTGCCGGCAATATTTTTCAACCAGGGAGGTTATCAACTCCTCGGTCAGGTCCATCATGACGTTATAATCCGCGTACGCCTGGTACACTTCCATCATCGTAAACTCAGGATTGTGTTGTCTGCTCAATCCCTCGTTGCGAAAGTTTCGGTTAATTTCAAAGACTTTTTCCATGCCGCCGACCAGCAACCGCTTGAGGAACAGTTCCGGCGCAATTCGAAGATAAAGGTCCATATCCAGACTGTTATGGTGGGTGATGAAAGGCCTGGCCGCCGCTCCGCCTGCGATGGTCTGCATCATGGGAGTTTCAACTTCAAGGAAACCCTTGTCGTTAAGAAATTGGCGAATCGATGATATTATGTCACTTCGCTTTTTAAATCGTTCCATCACTTCGGGATTGGCCCACAAGTCCACGTATCTCTGGCGGTACCGCAAATCAACATCGGCCAGTCCGTGAAATTTCTCCGGAGGCTGAAGCAGCGATTTACTGAGAACTGTTACTTCTTCGGTCCAGATGGTCAGTTCTCTCGTTTTGGTTGTACCCAATTGACCCTCGGCACCGATGATGTCTCCCAGCTCGAGCAGCTTGCAGAGTTCCCACTGTTCAGAAAGGTGTTTCTTGCTCAGGCCGAGTTGAATCGTGCCTTTTGAGTCCCTGAGCGTGATAAAAATCAGCTTGCCAATGTCGCGAAGAAGCACAATCCGTCCGGCACACTTTGCTTTTTGGGTATCATCGTTCTCTTTGTAGCGGGCCCTGATGCTGTCGGTTGATTCGGCCCCATCGTACCTTCGGCCGTACGGGTCGACCCCCAACTGCTTCATTTGGTCTAATTTGCGTTGCCTCTGCTCCTCGAATTTGTCGATTTTCTGCTCTTCGGCCAAATCCAAAATCCTTTTCTTAGAATCGTAAATCTAAGGGCGCGTCAGTTCATCGCCGTTACCGCGCGTCCCTGCTCTAAGAGTTTAGTGCGGATTACGAGAAGTGCAACAGTTAATTGCGGGTCGGATTCCAGAGTCTCGGCAAGTGAACGTTTATTTAGCGGGGCTGCATCCATGTCGTGGTCGGCCTTTACCAGCACGTCATTGTCCCTCTGCACATTGTTTAACTGTCCCAATTCCTCGCCCGTCAATTTCACCTCCACATCCGGTGTTATGCCCCAGTCGGTCCTGTCGAGTTTTTCCATGTCCTCTCGGCTTTCGACGCGCTGGCCTGAAGGCAGATGATAATATGCTATAGTAAACTTCAACCGGGCGCCGGCGCCGGGCCTGTATGATACCTGCTGGACACTTCCCTTGCCGTGCGTCCGCTCACCTACGATAATCGCCCGACGATATTTCGCATCCTGCAAGGCGCCAGCGACAATTTCCGAAGCACTGGCGCTGTATCGATTCACCAGAACCACAAGCGGATAATCCGGATGAGTCTTTCTCCCCGTGGCACTTCTATAAACAGGTATGCCCCAGCGAGGTTGAGTCCTGACAATCAGTCCCTTGTTGATAAATTTATCCGCGATGTCTACGGCGCTTTCAAGCAGACCGCCGGGATTGGAACGCAAGTCCAATACCAAGGCGCGCAGCCCCTGCTTTTCGAGCTGCTTGAGTACCTTTTCGAATTCATCTGAAGTGTTGTCAGAAAAGCTTGTCAGCCTGACGTAACCGATTCTTCGTTCCTCATCCAGCATATACCGCCACTGGCTGCTTTTGGTGCGCTGCCAGCCGCGAATGGTCTGTACGACAATTTTTGCCCGCACAATGGGCAATTCGCGGGTCTCATCATCGCCTGGTGTTCTAACTGTCAGAATCACAGTCGAACCCGCAGGGCCTGTGATATGCTTGACCGCGCATTGGAGTGACATATCTTTTGTAGGGACGCCGTCCACCGCCTCGATCATGTCTCCGGCATCCAGGCCGCTTTTGTAAGCAGGTGTATCCGGAAGCAGGCTTGCGGCTTTTAACATTCCCTTTTCCCTGCTTATCAGAATTCCGATACCGGTAAATTCACCCGTCAGGCTCTTATTGAAATCCGACACATCCTGAGGCCATACAATCATCGTATGAGGGTCGAGGATAGACAGGGACGCTTTTGTAAACTGAGCAATCAAAATTGATTTAGGCAGGGAGACTGTCATCGAATTCAGGAGCAATACCTGGTCAAACAGGTCGATGAAGCGTTCCCTGCTGATACCCTGCTCCACGAGCTCAACATCCTCTTTCAATGCATTCAATGCCGATGTCCAGGCTTTCATACTGTTGTTGTCGGGGCAATACATCATCTCTGAAATGCTACCGTCAAAGGCTTCGCTGGTTTGACTTTCCTTAATCTCGTCATAAGATGTCCTGACCACCTCGGCCAGTAGTCTGCTCCTGTTAAGAGCCTTGATGGCCATTTTGCTGTAATCAATAAACATCGGATTAACATACGTCGTATCAATCACCTCAATAGCCCGCTTGAACATCAGGGGTTCGACTTTCTTGAATCTTTGCGAGCTTGTCTCACAGGGACTATCCTGAAAAGCCCCCAGTATGTCTGCCTTATCTATCAACTCTTCGATATGTTCTTTGTACTGCTGGTTATCTTTATCAAGAACACCGAGCCAGTACCAGCAACTGGTGTAAGAATCGAACCATTTGCCCTGCTGTTCATAACCGGCCGCCTCGAGTTTAGCTTTTTCGATTGCCTTTTTTACAATCGCTGTCTCAAGGATACTTTTTTTCTGTTGCTCGTCCGCAAGCTCTGACACCGATGCCGCTACCGAGAAAACCGCCGCCGGTTCATTCACATCATTTGCATCATTGCTGTCAACACCCCAGCGTAGATTCTGAAGCTTCTTCCATTGCTTTTCATAGCTTTGTTTCTTGGCTTTTGCCCGCCGGTCGTTCAGCGTTTCGTACTCTCGGGCAATTGCCGCGACTTCGGCATACTCTTTCTGGTCCTTACAGCCCTGCTCGGCAATCAACTTCGCCGCGTTGGCGAACTGCCCATCATAAACCAACCGGCACACTTGTCCGAACGCGTCGGCAGAAGTTGCCTCAGCAATTTCCGGTTGCACGTTAGAGGCCGATACCACTACGCTGAGCAAAATCAGAAATGCAATCGGTAAAAATCGATTTGTAGCAGGGGCATTTGCCCGAATGTACCGCGAGCCGACTTCCGAAAGAAATCTATCACTATGACGCATACACCACCTCGTAAACAATCCCGGCGCGCCGGGGCTAATTCCTACAAGTCGGCTTTTTCATGCTCTTAGTTAAATAGCGTCAGCCATCCTCTAAGGGACTGCGCCTGGACGAGTCCGGTAAAACACACACAGGCGTAGCATTAAACAGTTGTTAATTCGTTAATTGGTTGATTCGGTTTTGTGTACGTCAGGATTAACTCGGACCCACCTAATTACCCACTCACCAATTAACCACCTGGCTACATACACTCAGCCGCTTTGCCCGAACAACCCAGGAGTTGCAGCTTGTGCTTAACCATATCCTTGATAGCCTCACGGCCGGGGCCGAGATACTTACGCGGGTCAAACTCACCGGGTTTTTCCGCAAAAACCTGCCTGATTTTCGCTGTCAACGCCAGCCTCAGGTCGGTATCGATATTTACTTTGCAAACCGCCATCTTTGCGGCCTTGCTGATTGCATCTTCCGGCACACCCATCGCGTTGGGCATATTTCCGCCGTATTTGTTAATCAAGTCCACAAATTCCTTTAAAACACTGCTGGAACCGTGCATAACCAGCGGAAAACCGGGAAGCTTATCAGCACACTCTTTTATTACGTCAAACGCTAACTTAGGTTCGATTTTGAACTTATAAGCCCCGTGGCTGGTTCCACAAGCTATGGCCAGTGAATCGACTCCGGTTTTGCCAACAAAATCAACAACCTGGTCAGGGTTCGTCAGATGCGCTGATACATCTTTCACCCCGACGACATCCTCTTCGATACCGCCCAACTGGCCGAGCTCAGCCTCGACCACTACGCCTTTATCGTGTGCATATTCAACGACCTGCCTGGTAATTTTAACGTTCTCCTCGTACGGATGATGGGAGGCATCAACCATTACCGAGGTAAATCCGTCATCGACGCACTGCTTACATGTCTCGAACGTATCGCCGTGGTCCAGGTGCATGGCAATTGGAATGTCGGGATTTTCGGCTATAGCCACATCGATTATGCCCCGAAGGTAACTCATGCTCGCGTACTGCCGCGCACCGCGTGAAATCTGCAAAATAAGCGGGGCCTTCTCTTCAGCAATTGCCGAGACAATGCCCTGCGTAATTTCCATGTTGTTCACATTGAACGCGCCTACTGCATAGCCGTTCTTGTACGCCATTTCAAACATCTTTTTCGTGTCAACTAACGCCATCAAAAACTCCTTAAAAACTTCAAAATCGAATTGTTATTCACTACTTAATCGCGTAACAGTGCTCAACCAATCCCGGTCCACAAATCATTGGCTCGGCTGTTTATTCATATCAGCATACCGTCTATGTCCAAGGGCAAGTTCGGGAATTCCCTGAGGCCAAATACTGACGACAAACGACTGCGTCTCGAGTGAATTGTCCACACTGTAAGTTATACCCCAGAAAACACGATGATACTTTCTAATCAGCGTAACGTCGCTGCGAATGTTCGAGCCGTAATCAAAATCAACCTGCTGGGCAAAAACCAGTGTATAGCGAGGGTCAAGTTCATACGTCGCCGCAAAGGTAAGCGCATGTGAGCCCTTTTCACCGAGAACCTGTACCCGCCTCAGGTACCTGCTGCCGATATAATAGCTCAGGTTCGGCCAGACCAGACGAGAAAAGCCGACATTCATCTGATTGACCACTCCGCTGCGAGCGTCATAATACATATCGCTCAATATCGCAGTCGTATCACTTACCCGCCAGATGTAGTCGGCGCTGAAGTAGTCACGCTGTGGCCCGTATTGCTCTACCGTCCCAATACGTGTTGGAATCGGAATCGTAGGTGTCGCCAAATCTCCATTGAAAATCTGGGGCGCAGAGAACACACGCATAGGAACGAAAGGCTTTGCCCATGTCAACCGGTCTGGTCCGGGACCCGAATCAGAAACGTCCTCGTTATCGTTAAGCCATACTGAATCCAAGTCAAGACGCATCCAGTCGACCGTCCGTTCCTGCCCAGGGGCTCCGCGTTTTGTCTGCCACCGCTGCGAAACACCAACATTCAGCAAATCCTTCTGTCTAATATTGACGTCACTTTCGGTAAAGACCGTCGCGAGTACGTGAGGCTCAATAATATGCCGCAGCCCCTGTAAGTCCCAGAGCCGCGATTTAACTGATGGATATGTCTTCCACAACTGGGTGCTCGCACGAATTCCGGCCTCCATTATCCATTGGCAGTTGCCGCCGTGCGGCGCTTTGGTCATATCGCCCATTAATGCCCTGTCGGCGCTACTGAAGTCAACCAGCCCGCGCTCAAACCCGCTGCGGTCGTCGTAGGCCAGCGTACCTGCTACATAAGGCACGACTTTATACGGTTCGAGCCACAGGGGCAGGTCCAGTTCCGTCCGATGCGACATGAAAGTGAAAGGTTCTTCTCTGATAAGATTAAAATGCTCATTGCCGATTCGCTGACGCAAATGGCTCGCCTGTGTATCGCTATACAGGGTGAAATTGTCATCGAACAGTGACTGACCGGTCAGGTGAAACTCTGCTGTCGGAAGCTCTTCGAGTCTATCCTCGAAATCGTTTATCCTGGCCTTGCCGAGAATAGACAGACCCCAGTTTTCCCGAGATTTTTTCAGATGTACATAAGTGTCTCTGTCTCGGAGGTTATATTCGTTGCGCCAGTACTGTTCTACGAAGTTTTCATCACTGGAATAGTCCACGCCCATTGTCAACTGCCAGTCGTCGGGCAGGAATTGTCGGTGTTCCCAGCTAAACCGCCCGCGGAACTTACGAGGCGGATCGACATCCTTGCGAAAACGCGCACTGCCAAGCCTGTCTTCGCCGTGGTCTTGTATCAAATAGCCAAACATCCGGCCGAAGTTATCCTGGCGAACATACTCGATCTCAACTCCCGTACCGAGACCCCTGTCGCCGTAATAATCGAGCATAAAGTGACTCTTGGTTCCGGGTGCTTCTTTCATGCCGAGCAGACGTGCGAGGAACCATCGAGTCTCGACCGAAGTTCCCCATGTATTGTCATAGCCGACATGGATGCTCTGCAGCGGGATATCAGGCCTCTGGAGATTACTTCGCATTGAAGGCAGAGAAAAAAGCGTACGCCTTTTGTATTTGACTTTAACGTCCTTCAGGTAAGCATCGTAGCTCGAATCTCTTAATTTGCCAAGTTGTTCATCAATCGCTGTCGTATCGGTAATAACCACACTCGAAGCGGCAACCGAAATCTGCGGTAAATAGAACTCGCTGGTCGTCAGTACAACGTTGTTTGCCGAGAACTTGGTCTCGGAAAGCTGCTTCAGTCGCGCCGCCCGGACATAAACCGGAATACCACGGTCGTCGTCGTAGTTTCGCATTACTGCGTTTATCGCGATGGCTTTGTTACGCTCAAAGTCATAGAATATTTCGTCAGCCCGAATCGTGCGTTGGCCTTCGGCCATAACGACGTCACCCGCAAGATATATTGCCCTGATACTTGCGCGGGAAAATAAATCCTCAAGGTCGGAACCTTCTTTTTGCTTATCACCCGCCCCGCTGTAAAAAACCACGGCATTATCAGCCTGAAGCTCTAATAGTCGACCCTGTTCGTCCTGCTTCTGTGATACATAGAATCGCTGCCGAATCGTCGCAACGTTCGTCCCGTCCGGCGCCGGTAATGAATCAATCTTTAGCGGGTCAGGCCCGGCTGGAGCGAACACCACCGGATATGCAAATTTGGGTTCTGTCGGTGCAACTTCTTTCGGAGGTTCTTCGGGACCAAAAACTCGTTCGAACAATCCCGGCTGCTCTGCTTTAGCTGCTTCGACATCGACCGGCTTGCCTTCTTCGGTGACTACTTCCTGAGCCGGCCTGGCCCGGTCCGGCAGGTCCGGAACAATGGCCTCTTCCTGAACCACAAATCTCGGTCCCGAATCGACCGACTCGGCATGGCTCAATGCCGTTCGATACAGTTCCAGTTTATGAGGGTCTTCAACTATTCGCTTGTCCGCAGTAACGAAAACCTTACCTGTAACTGAGAAGCGAGTCAGAAGCGCCTCTCCTCCCTCCAGCGTCGTTTGGGCTACATCGGTAGTTTTCGAAAGCCGGTTTTTTCCTATCGTCACGTCCTGTTCAAGATAGATAGTAGCATTATAGCTGGTTTCCTGTATACCTCTGATTTGCGTCTGGACAGGCATCAGCCAAACCACCGCCCTGGCTGATTCGAAGTGATTAGCCCCGATGCTCATCGAGAAACCATCTTCAAAAACCAGCGCGTGCTCGCCGGTACTTAACTGATAGTTAATCACCCTTGGTCCAACCAGGTGCAGGTCCTGACCGGCGAATGCCCCATAGCTGCCGGCTGAAGCCACCGGCGCCATGTATCCAGTTGCCAAAATCAACGCTAACGTCAGAATTCCCTTCTTCTGCATTCTGTATTCCCTTCTGCGCGCACAGACTCCATAGAATTATTTGGGGCAATTATAGCCGTCTGAGTGTCCAATGCCAGCAAAAACCCTCCTGATAATACTGCTATCTGAGTATTTGCTGGAAATCAGCTCAGAACCTGCTTGGTACGTCCTATAAAACCGTTACTTTAGAGCCTATCCGCCTTTGGCGGATTCATCTACGGGTTACACCCGTAGAATTGCGGTAGAGTATTAAATAATGTCCGGACAGTACATTTGTTTATGCACTGCCCGGACTTATGTGGTATGTCGACAGGTGAGTTATTAATCTGTTTCCTGTGGCGAGCGTCTTCGGCCCATGAACTGTTTTGCTGATTCCTTAAGCTCTTCAGCTGTCACAAAACCGTCACCGTCTGCATCGGCAGCTTTGAATCGCTCAGCAGGCGTTGGCCTGTTCGTGGCGGTGAATTCTTGAAGTGAAAGCTTGCCGTCACCGTCAGCGTCCTTGCGTTCAAAGACCTTTGAGAAATCTCGTGGCCCTCTTGGTCTTCTGTCGCCCCAGCGACCTTTTTGTCCTGCGGGTCCTTTGGGGTCTTCACAAGGCTCGCCTTTATTCCAGAACCCGCGTCGTGCCCCGGGACCTTTTCCCGGACCAGCCATCTTTTGATGTCTTTCTCTGCGGACTTCTCTTGATTGCTGCCACTTTTCATACTGCTCAGCGGTCAGAACTTTTTTCAGTTCCGCAACATGGGCAGCCCTAGCAATTGCAGCATCTGTAAATACCTGGACCAGCTTATTAGCCGCGGCCTTGATTGCTTCGTCGCCGGCGCCCGATTCAGCGGCATCATCCAGGGCCTTTCTCTTTTCCCGGGTCAACTCGCGAGTCCCCTTCATTGCCTCCCGATGAGCGGTCATCAACGGCTCCAACTGTGTGACCTGCTCATCCGACAGGCCGAGTTTTCCCTGCATCCATGCACACGGTGTCGGTCTTTGGCCTTTTGGGTACGGTGCATTTGGGTCTGCTTCAGCCAGAGCCAGAGAGCTGAAAAGCAAAACCGCTAAAAGTAAACCACACCCCATAATTCTTGCTTGTTTCGTTCTCATCGTTCGTCCTTTCTCATAAATACGTGAAACTTCGTTGTTTTGTCTTGCCAACCACATATTAAAACGGGCGCAGGGGCGGTGTTATTGCAGAAAGGACTTTTTTTGCAGAAAATTTGCGGGAGCCGATTTGTGCCAAAACCAGGCATGAAAAGGGTCGCGGCTGTGACCGCGACCCGTAAGATTTGTGTTATAGCTGCAGACCGGAGGTGTCTCCGCCTTTTTCCTTGAGCTTATCGTAGTAGACCTGGAAGCGGACCTTGAGGTTAGATACCGATTTGTTCAAAGCATCGATATCGGCCTTGAGACCTTTGGCCTCTCCACCGAGCGCCTCCATCGGCGGGATGTCTTTAATCTTGGCCATCAGCTTTTCAACGTCAGCCTTTTTTGCCACGATGGCGTCGTAGTACGTCTTGGCCTTGGCTTTTAGTTGGTCGACGTTCATCTTCTCGGCATCAGCTTTGACCTGGTCAATGGGCACATTCTCGTCGGCCTTGCCGCCACAACCAAGTAGTGACACCGCCAGAAGAGCGACCATGCAACAGAGCGTGATTGTTTTCAGTTTCTTCATTTCAATGACCTCCCGTTTAATTTGTATTGCGTATTGCGTATCGAGAACTGCGACCAGTATATCGGTGCATAAAGTCACTTCGCAAGTGAAAAAACGGTTTATTCTGATGCAGATTGTATTTGAGGGTTTGGGGGGATTTTAGTAGAATTCGACTCACCGGGACTGGGTGATGCGGACGCGTTAAGAAGGCTTAAAGATGTACATGGCGATACTGATTATTGCACTGCCGGTCCTTGCGGCGATATTGGCGCTTGTGTTCGTCTTTTCGCGCCGAGGCAAGCGTATAAGCCAAGACAAAAAGAAAATCGATATGAAGATGAACGAACTGGAAGAGGAACTGGAAAAGAGGAAAAAGGCTAATCACTGATTTCGCTGATTTTTCTTAGATACTGATTAACGAACAGGTAAAGGAGGTTTTATGAAACAGTTGCAGATATTTCCTTTAGCGAATGACAAACCCACCCTCAAGACGCTGCTCAAGGACACTGAGCGGAGATTGCGCGGCGGCAGGACTACGTTTAAGCGCCAAAAAGAGGGCAGATGGTTCCATATCAGGTATCCCGGCTGGATTACCTGGGACCTGGCCAAAGGAGGCATCATAGTTGCCAAGGTGCATTCCAGAAAGCCGGGAAGTGAGTGGCAGCTGCTGCAGGCCTTCATAGGTTACGTGGACAGGCACATCGGGCAGTACATCCAGAGCATTAACATCATTTACAAATAACCCACGACGTGCAGGGGCAGCCAGAACCCCCAGGATAAACTTGGGGGCTAACCGAGTCGCCGTGTCGGCGACTGCTAAACGAAGATGGGAGCGGGTTGCGGTAAGTATCTCAATATGATATAAAGCAGAATCAGGGTTCAGCATCAAAGAAAAACAGCGTTAATCTGTGTTAATCAGTGTCTAAAAAATGGAAGTAGCAGAAGTCAGACAGGCGATAACAGAATTGTCGGCTCGGATTGAACAAATCCGAGACTGGCTTTGACTTGCCTAACAAGCAAACCGAGCTTCAATCCTTAGAGAAAAAGATGTCGCAGCCCAATTTCTGGGACAACCAGGAGACGGCACAGGCGACGGTCAGCAAATTAAGCGCGCTAAAAGCAATCATCGAGCCGGTCAAGAAAGCTCTTGTCAACGCGAAGGATTTGCAGGAACTTTTTGAGCTGGCGATGGAGGAAAATGACGCTGAGACGCTTTGCCAGATTGAAAAAGATCTGTCGGATTTGGAGAAAAGGTGTGAACAGATTGAACTTACCGGTTTGCTTAGCGGTGAGCATGATTCGAACAGTTGTTTTTTCAGTATTCACGCCGGCGCTGGCGGCACCGAAAGCTGTGACTGGGCGAATATGCTTTTGCGAATGTACAGCAGGTATTTCGATACCAACAAATACAAATATGAAGAATTCGACATAACGCCGGGTGAAGAAGCGGGCATCAGGTCGGTGACGCTTCGGGTAAGCGGGCCTTTCGCTTACGGCAAGCTCTCCTGCGAACGCGGCGTTCATCGATTGGTGCGGATAAGCCCATTCGATTCGAACGCAAGGCGGCATACGAGTTTTGCTGCGGTTGACTGCATACCGGAATTCACCGAAGACATCGACGTCGAAATCAAGGACGATGATTTACGGACTGATTTTTACCGGGCAAGCGGCGCCGGCGGTCAGCACGTCAATAAGGTCAGCTCGGCTGTTCGGATAACGCATCTACCGACGGGGATTGCAGTGCAGTGTCAGAACGAGCGCAGCCAGCATAAGAACCGTGCAAGCGCGATGAAGGTGCTCAAGGCAAGATTGTATATCCACGAGCAGAAAAAGAGAGACGCCCAATTAGCCAAGCTTTACGGTAATAAAGGCGAGATTGCGTGGGGCAACCAGATTCGCAGCTATGTTATGCAGCCTTACCAGATGGTCAAGGACCATCGGACTGATTTCCAAACGGGCAACGTTACAGCGGTGCTCGACGGCGAGATAGAGGAATTTATTGACAGTTATCTTCAATTCAGGGCCAAGGACCCGTTGCGACGCAGTCGCACCGCGGCGAACAGGAGCAACAATAAATGAAACAGATAATCAAGATTGAAGTGTCGGCTCGGAAAGTCGCGATGGATGAATGTAAAACAGACCTGCTTTGTGTGGGACAGTTTGCAGAGGCGAAAACACTCGATAAGGCGACAAAGCAGCTTGACGCGAGATTGGGCGGTGCGCTGAGTCAGGTGATAGAACTCGGCGACTTCAAAGGTGAAGCAGGCAGCAGTACGTTAGTTTATACCGGCGGCAAAATCGGAGCCAAGCGGGTTTTGTTAGTTGGGCTGGGCGATAAGAAAAAGGCTAAGCCTGATGTGCTTCGCAAGGCCGCCGCCGTTGCCGCTAAAAGAGCGGTGGCAATCAAGGCGAAGAAAATCGCCATTGCATTACATCCGGCTTTCGGAAATAAGATTGATTTGGTCCGGTCGGGGCAATTGACTACTGAAGGGATTTACTTCGGCAGTTATATATACGATGAGTTTATGACAAATAAGAAGAACGGCAGGAGTGAGTCGCTTAGCGTCGAATTGACAGATAACAATGCCGCGGCTGTTCGCAAGCTCAATAATGGAGCAGAAATCGGCTCGATAATCGGGCAATCGCAGAGTCTTGCGCGGACGCTGGCCAATCGGCCGCCTAACGTGATGTACCCGGAAAAACTCGCGGCTGAAGCGAAAAAAATAGTTGCCGGATTGCCGGGGTTGTCGTGCACTGTGTTCGATGAAAAGCAGCTCAAGCAGAAAAAGATGGGCGGGATTATTGCAGTCGGCCAGGGTTCGGAACATAAGCCGCGGATGATTGTTTTGAAGTGGACACCAAAGTCAACAAAGAAAAGCGGTACTGTAGGATTGATAGGCAAGGCGATTACATTCGATTCGGGCGGGATAAGCATCAAGCCTTCAGCGCACATGGATGTTATGAAGATGGACATGACCGGCGGAGCGGTGGTATTGGCGACGATGAAGGCGGTTGCGGAATTGAAGCTGCCGGTAAAAGTTACCGCGGTGATATGTGCAGCAGAAAATGCACCCGGAGGGCAGAGCTATCGGCCCGGTGATGTCATTACGACATACAGCGGCAAGACGGTGGAGATACTTAATACCGACGCCGAGGGACGAATGGTTTTGTGCGACGGGATTCATTACGCAAAGCAGCTAAAGTGCGAGCCGATAATTGATATAGCAACTTTGACCGGGGCCTGCATGGTGGCGCTTGGAATGCACAAGGCAGGGCTGATGGGTAACGACGAGAGGCTTATAAAAGCGCTTTCGACTGCAGCCGAGCGAGGCGGCGAGCCGGTGTGGCACATGCCCAGCGGCGATGAGTACACCGAAGAACTCAAGAGCAAGATAGCGGATTTGAAGAATATCGGTTCGAAATACGGCGGCGCTTGTACGGCGGCATCTTTTTTGGGTGAGTTTGCGGACGAGACGAAATGGGCGCATTTGGATATAGCGGGCCCGATGGAACCTTCGGAACCGTTGAAGAAATATGTCGGAGCAGGGTCAATAGGTTTTGGCGTGAGATTATTCGTAGAATATCTAAAGGCGCTGGCAGGTAAATAGACTTTTTTTTGAAAGCTTTTGAAGATGCAGAATAAAAGTGAATGCAAGGTAGACGTTGGGCGAATTGAAAAGGCGGTGCGCGAAATACTCGCTGCAGTCGGTGAAGACGTAGGCCGGGAAGGGCTCAAAGCGACGCCGGAGCGGGTGGCAGCAATGTACCAGGAGCTTTTGGCAGGTATGATAGAAGACCCTCATGAGCACCTGCAGAGCGTATTCAATGAGAATTACGATGAGATAGTGCTGCTGCGTGATATACCTTTTTACAGCATCTGTGAGCATCACCTGATGCCGTTTATTGGGTCGGCGCACGTGGCATATCTGCCGGCTGGAGTTGTGCTGGGTGTAAGCAAGCTAGCGAGGATTGTGGACGGCTTTGCACGTCGGCTGCAGGTACAGGAGAGGCTGACCAACCAGATATCTGATTTTCTTATGGAGAATCTCAAGCCGAAGGGTGTGGCGGTGGTGCTCGAAGCTTCACACAGTTGCATGACAATACGCGGCATAAAGAAGCCCGGCTCAATAATGGTAACATCGTCGGTACGCGGGACGTTCAGGAAAGACCCGCGAAGCAGAAACGAAGTGATGAGCCTTATTCACAACAGCAGTAAGTAGGGGAAGAATTTGTGCACCGGCTCGTACGTAAGGTAAGGTTTTCGGTAAATCCTTTCGGCAATGCCGAAAGTTCCGTCCACAGGACACCTGACGGTGGGGCCAATTCTTACGTAGGCAAA
>SDBV01000060.1_pt1 | contig 110996 bp, 218 predicted proteins | sample 2277081 | NCBI WGS metagenome assembly SDBV01 (sample SAMN10402039, study PRJNA504765) | marine sediment metagenome | isolation source: marine sediment core GS10_PC15, 223 cmbsf | place: Arctic Ocean: Southern Knipovich Ridge | collected 2010 | reverse complement strand
AGGTTGGCCCCTCAGTGGCGGGACTCAAAATCAAATGTAATTGGGTGCCTGCTTCATTTAGCTTAACTTTTACCATTTTATCTCCTAATAAGTTAACCCCTATATATAAATTATAACCTATTTTGGAAGAAATACAAACAAAAAGTTATAATTTTGTATCATAATCGGATGAAAATTAGAATGTACATAAGAACTATACCAAGTGCCAAACAAATTTTACATCCGAACCATATGTTACTTACTAAATTTTTCATGATTTTCTCCTATTTTTTTGATTTATCTTATGAGTTACAAAGCGGATATTCCCGGGTTCGTAGTCGCTATCATTATCGATGCGGTCAATATCCAGACCCTCAACCTGTTCAATGGTTGTGATACCTTTTGGCCATCCTTCAGGCATCTTGGTTCTCCTTGAAAAATTGATGTTCACTTTCTGATTTTAGCCATGATACCATTCCGCAGCTTTACCTCTCTTTCAAAAGATATGCTAAGACTCTTTCTAGCAGCTTTTCGCCTACTTCGTTTAGGTTCCGTACATGCCAGGATGGTGATAATATACCTAATTTCCTCCTGATTAAAGCTTTGGATAAGGAATGATAATTGTACCATTTCCAGGGGGTTAGGTATCCTATTCCTTCCATATCCCATAACCTCGGCATCAAGGTTATCCTGGGAGAAACTCAATTTGTTTTGATAGCTGCGTTGAACTAAACTTGTAAAGTGTTTTCGAAGACAGCCTATTAGAAATGAGCGAAAGACAATGTTTCTGCTGCTATCGAATTGTCTTCTCGTGTCCAGAAAACATTGCACCCCTTCTTGGAATAAATCGTCCAGTGTGCATTTTGGGGGTCTCATAATTTTCGTCCAAGCGACTTGTGCGTGTTTCTGAATCAGATCGCGGTATTCGTCAAATGGTTGGTTTGTCATTTGATGCTCCTTAAAATATATGGCCTGCGTAAGCTTCGTAGTACTGTTTATTTGGCCTACTTGTACTCCATTCTACACCCATCATTCCTTTGTAGATAACTATAGCGACATCGTCATCGCTAACTTCTTGATCAGGATGATCTTCTTTAAGCATCTTTACCAGTTCTTGAATAAAGATTCTTTATTTGTTTGTCTACAAGTTTTTCAATTTCTTTTTGCTGAGCAAACCAACTGTAATCGTGATTGCCTTTAGTGTACCATTGCTCAAAACTTTTCCATACACGTTTCCAATTTATTTTCATCGCTATGTCCTTTTGGTTTACACAAAACAGGCTAAGCCCGTACTGGTTTCGTCAATCATCCAGTTTAGGCTTCTTAATTTTTTAGCATCCTCTTCTGTAAGACCCGCTTCAAGGATATCGCTGATTGTAGCGGCAAAAATTATATCATGCTCCGCTCCTTCAACGCCGTGTTCTGGCAAATACTTTGCGATAATGTTTAGACCAGTCAGAGCGTTACACCCTTCCCAATCTCCGCTATCAGATTTCATTATTTCAGTCAATCGTTTCTCCGTCATCTGTGGTTCCTTTCGTAGAGTTTTGATTATGGCTATTTCCCTCAGGATCGCAGGATGTTCCATATCCTCCTCTGTGGCTATAAGAGAATAGGTATTTCCATACTCGTCGGTAATACCGAAATGCACCTCTGTTTCCGTCTTGGTAAACTCTATTTTAACAAGATAGTGCTCTTTATTCTTTTCTCGATATTCCAGAGAAGATATCGGTAGATGGGTGTGGTAGTTTCCGATGCTGATAATCCCGCTTTGCAGATCCAGCTCATTTATGACCCGTGCTTCAACATTGTCTTTAAAGTTATCCACAAATATTATCATGTCAATTCTCCTAAATTAGCCATGTTTCTTCCATGTGTTTCGTCTGCCCCGAGGATCTTGTTGTAGGCCTTTGATCATCTTCCTCCGGGCTTTTTACGCTCATCTCGATTTCTTTTCTTTTTGACTCCCATTTTTATTTTCCTTCCAATTTATCTCGAACCTTGACAGGTTCAGGCAGCGGGGTTACTCCGGAATCCTCGTTAATCATTGTGCATAATTGAACGAATTTTTCCTTAAAGATGGTGTGATTTAACAACCCATGGAGGCCTGAATCCTCATCATAGAGTGACAATTCAATGTTAAGTTCCGGAACATCTGTCTTATGGAGCCGGAAATCGACCTCTACGGTACGAAAGTTATCTGATTGGCTTAGATACCCCGCTATCAAATCAGCGTTGTCAAATAAGAACTGTGCGACACGTTTGATTCGTGTAGTAATTTCGTTCATTTTATCTCCTAACCGTATCCTTTCTCTCGAATTTGTACCAGCTCAGCTAATTGTGTTTCATCCAGCTTCACAACCAGGATGGCATCTGTTATGGGTTCAAGAACAGCAAATCCTTCTGTACGCGGGAATGAGCTGAAGTGGATATACTCTTGGGACTTGTATAGAAAGTCCTGTATACCATCAGATCTCCAACAGCTATCATGATAGGATATACATTCCCATTTTCCATATTCAGTTCCTCGCAAGTTCCCTGTTTGGATATACACTCCAACGTAGTTCATTGGAGCGTGTATTAACATCCTTACCACTTTCTCCTTCATTCTGAAAAGTACCAACAGAGCTTTTCCTTCCGAGGGCTGCCCAGAGATAGGCGCCTTGCCACCTTGCCATTTGCCTACTGCTCGAGTAAATGCCTCGGTGATAATATCGCTTACCATATACATAAAATTAATCATCTTTTCTTCCTCTTATATCTATTTCTTTTTATGTAGGACGCTTTGGCTTCTTCCGCTGCTTGAACAGTGTTCCACTTGGATACACCAGCAACTTCAACATTCTTACCATTTACGGATATGTAAAAATGAGGACCTCCGCCCGGCCAGCGGCTAATCTCGACCTCATCTTCGCCTAATGTAGGAAATACAAAATCTTTATTTACACAGGTTTCAAAGATTTCTTCTTGTATCCTATCGTCATTTCGTATCCTGGTGTCTCGACAGCCACCATTTTTGTTTACATATATGGAGCCTTCTTTCAAAAATATACTTATTTGCGTTTTGGTGAATAGGTTGCTTAGGTGGTTAATACCATCAATTAAAGAGATGGTGTCTTTTCCACTCTTCTCTATTTCCATGGTGAGTAACATTTTACCTACATCCGCTCGTTGAGTCCCGGTATGGCCCGATTTATTCTCCGGTGAATTTTTGATTTTCATCCATATACCAGCTACGTCACGACCGGCATACTCAAGCCAAGCTTTTAATTGTTCGGCGGTTTCTATTAATGCCATCCAGGCGCTCCGCTCTTTACCATCCGCGTCTCTAAAACCTATTCTATGGAACGTATACATATCTTCTTCTCCTTAATTTTCGGATGTATTTTTTGCATACTTCACAGGAGATGCTTCGTAAGTCAGCTATGCTACTGCTACGAACATCGGCCCAATATTTGCCGCATGGGGTATCTGTCCCATCGGAGTCACAATAATGTTTTTTAGGTTTTTCATATGCGGTCTATCTCCGGTTCCTTAGGTTCGTCAACATCTTCATTTTTCTCCTCTTCCGCGTTAACCCAACGGACATACACGACTTCGTATATGTCATATGTTTTTTCACAGCGAAGAAGGTGATGATGGTTCTTACAATCTTCTCTACGCTACAATTTCTGCTAACAAATTATGTAAGTGTGTTGCCATTTTTCTCCCTTAGCATAGCGCAATGTAACACGCTATAGCAAGCGCCAATATTCGCTTTTTATTGAACGTAAATGGAAGCCAGGTTTCGTAATAGAACTTTTTCATTTTTTATCCTATTGACATATCAAGTATGAGTCTGATATTTTTTCTTTTCGAACTATCGTAATCGTATACTACCACTTTGAATCCAGTAAGAGTTGTGATCTTGCATAAGTCTTTTAGCAAGACCAGGGCTTTTTGGTAGACTTCCTCATAAGTTTCGAATCCTTCTCCCGGCTTATGGGCTGGAGACCAATTGGAATAAGCGAGCCTTATTTCTATTCCGTATTCCGAACCAAAATTTGTATTTTGTAATGTCATTATGTCCCCCTATATATAAAGTATAACCTATTTTGGAAGGAATACAAACAAAAAGTTAAAAAAGTAGTAGGATTGCCTACATTATTGGCATCAGATACTTGATGGTATCCCAATAATGGACGGTGTCGATCCGCCATTTAGCCGCTATCGGCATATCCTACCACATCGAATGACAGCTTTACTGGATTCGTTTTCCCGAGGTGTGCTGCGACCCTTGATCATGATTAGCACCACGCACCCTAAAGTGGCATGTTGGACAATGCTTTCCACCATCTGACTGATTTATTTTAGCCAGAAGAGGCTGTCGTGCTTTCTCAGGCCTGCAATAAGTCAGACCTTGATTTGAAAAAGTTTTCGCTCTTACTTTTCGTACTAGTGTCATTATGATCTCCCCCTTATTTACGCTTTGCATTAGTAATAGCAGTTTCTAATAATTTTTCAATAGGTAACTTGTTGCGCCGCCCGCTGGCGTCATGTTCCATATATTGATCAAGCACTTCCTTAATGGTATGGAGAGCGCCATCACACGCTGTTAGCAGGCTGTCCACAATCCCATCCAATTCGAAAGCGTTATGACGATGGACAATCTCTTCTGCCTCATTCTTACTTATATCCTCAATAATAATCACTTTCTCCGTAGCCTTTAAGACTACCCCAAATGTACCGTGCCCCAAACCCTGGTCTGAATATGCAACAGCCCATTCACCTTTTGTTTTTCATATTACTTTCATTTTGCTTATCCATTTTCAATCCTCGTAATAATAGAAAGGCGAACCGGGAACAAACAGGCTTGCGTGTTCCAACTGGGTTTCTTATGAAACGCAGCACGCTATCGATTGCCTCTTCTTAATTGTTACCAGAACTCGACTCTGTGAAATTCGACATCGAGGCGCTTTGTAATTTCGAAGAACGAGTCCTTATCCGAATTATACACCTTTATTGCCACCAGTTCACTATCAATCGGATCAGTGAGGAACCAGTAGATATTGGCAAAATTCAATTCTTGTACTAGATGCTTCCACGTTGGTGAACCAAAATCAACTTTGGTACTTGATATTCTGTATGTTTGTATTTTTTCTTCTGCCATTTTAGTTCTCCAAAGTTAATATTGTTCCTTATATATAAAGTATAAGATACTTTGAAAGGAATACAAACAAAAAATAAATTTTTATAATCAATAAATTTTTCAAAGTACGGTGGAGAAGTTTGTATAATGATAATGTAGGATTTTTATATCTAGTTTTCTAGGAGGTAACATTATATGGCGACGTTAGTGGCTGGGATTGACGAGTGTGGATATGGCCCCATATTAGGGCCCTTGGTGGTGTCCTCTTCGATCTTTTTAATTAAAGAGGATCCAGAAGCAGATATGTGGCATAGGCTTCAAAAAAGTGTTGGAAAAACTAAAAGAGGCCTAGGCGACCGGATATTGGTTTGCGATAGTAAGAAAGCCTATAGTCGCCAAACAGGTCTCAAACACCTTGAACGGGCGACGAGAGCCTTTCTCAATCAACTACATCTAGAAAAGCCAGATGAGCTGTACATAGCTAGTATCCTACCTGTAATATCGAATGATCTCGCACAGCAATATAAAAAATATCCTTGGTATGGGACGCTATATACCGATTTTTTACCCAGAACGGATTCGAGCTGTTTGACTGAAAACATGGGGTGCGAGGGAATTGAATTCATTGATTTTCGATGTATCTGTATAGATGTCGCAGAATTCAATAAGGTGGTCAATTCTACCAAAAACAAAGCTTCAGTGGTGACTGTTTCAGTACTTAGCTTAATCGAGCGAATTATTTCCATAGCTTATTTTCTTAACGTTAAAAAAATCATAATCTATGTTGACAAACTTGGAGGCAGAACGTATTACGGGGATATGCTGAAAAACGTTGCCTATGCTAAAGTGATTGGTATGGAAGAATCGAGTAGACTTTCCAAATATGTACTGAGTATGGGCACAAAAGAGTTAAATATCCAATTTGAAGTTGGAGCGGATAACAAACATCTACCAGTGGCTTTGGCCTCAATGGTTGGAAAATATATTCGAGAAAAAGTAATGCAACATATGAATGATTATCTTATAGCATTGCAGCCCGGACTGCTACCTACTGCCGGGTATTGGACAGATGGGCATAGATTTTTAAGGGATATGGTGCACCCAGAAACACTAAGGAAAGCGGGTGTTAGTAGAGCAGATTTCGTGAGGATTAAATGAAAGCAATAACCAGGTTCGACAAAAAGTTTGAATTTCTAAGCAACTTCTCTTGATCCCATTCGCTATGCACAATTTGAAAAGATTGCAGAGATATTCGAAGATAGTTTGATGTGGCAGATTTGTAAAGAGCTTAATTATAAATGGTGTAAAGTGGAGGAGGAAGGAGAAAAGAATGGTAATGTTTGATAGACCAAGCTATTATGCTATAATTCCAGCTGGGGTAAGATATGATAAATTACTTTCCCCTTACGCCAGATTACTGTACGGGGAAATATCTTCACTTTGTAATAAGAAAGGTTATTGTTGGTCAACTAATGAGTATTTTGCCAATCTGTACGCGGTAACCAAAACCACAATTTCAACATGGGTATCCGCATTGGAAAACCGGGGCCATATAAGAACGGAATTTGGTAAGGGGAATTCCCGGCGCATATATATTGTGGATTGCATTAATACCCAGTTGAATTCCGAAGAGGTATTAGGGCAATCCACAATACCTCTTAAGGATTGCCTTAATCATAATATTAAAGATAATACTAAAAAGAATAGTAAAGATAATAATAGTATATCTCGTCTGGACGATCCAGACGAGATTATCCAAATAGTTTACGACTTTTGGAACTCATGTAAAAATGAAGGGAAATGGCAGTCTCACAGGAAACTTACTTTTGACATGACAAAGGCCATTACATCTGCTTTAAAAGAACATACAGTTTTGGAAATTTGTGGAGCTATTGGTAACTATGCAACCGTACTCCAAGGGAAGGGATATTACTGGGACTATATGTGGCCACTTGCTATTTTCCTTACTGTTAAAACAGGAAAAAGTAAGGATGATCCCAAAAAATGGTGGCGGTTTCTGGAAGAAAACTTTATCGAGGACACCTATCTATCCCGTTATAATAATGGTAATTCCAATAACGGCGTCAAAGAAGAACTGCCCCCAGATCCGGATCCCAAATTGACAGAGATGATTACAGAAGCGTATCGAAAAGAGTACCGTCCGGGTGGGGATTTTCCTAATTTTACAGCCCAGAAGCATTTTCGTTTGGTGTGTACCAAAGCAAAAAAGAAATACAAACTTGATTCCGTTGCATTTAAGACGACCTTTGTCGTTGAACTTTTTCAGATAGCCCAGGATACTTGGTCTTCTAAAGGCGAGGAGGTAATGCCCTGGGATTTGTCAGGCACTTTGATGTGGGATTACAAAATACCGCAATATTATCAAAATATGGGTGTACCAGAATCATTGATTGGGGAGATTAGATGAACTGAGGCCCTTTGAAATTGTTGGGTACTATTCATGATGAAGAAAATGGAAACTAAACCAAGAGAAGAGATAACGGAAATATTACAGAAATGGGGTAAAAATGAACATCAAGGAATTACAGCAAAGTACGGAAGAAGCCATGGATAATCATTATGAGACTGCAGTACAGTGTCTAAATTGCGGATTTGAACCAAGTCATGCTTCTGGACCTTGGTACAGTTTTCCAGATATGATTACAATTCCTAACGGTATCACTGTAAAGGAATTTACCAAAAATATAGACTGCCCTGAATGTGGTTGCAAGGGGTTCAAATAAAGGTAAAGTAAAGGGAGACGTATGATGTATAAAGTAGCAGAACCGACAACAGGTTTTAGCGGGAATATGGCGTATCCTCAATATGCAAGTATGTATGATCAACAAGATATCATTTCAACGAATACCTGGCACAGATTGCAACTTTACGTGTTGGAATCGCTGAATGATAAAGCAAAAGTCATGCCGACTGTAACCGTTCGTGAACATATGATTAGAATTCTTGATGGTATTATCCCGTTTGGTATGAGAATTGTGGGGACTAAGTAATGTTAGCGGCTATTGGTTTTTGGTTGGTAGCCCATTTGGATTGGTTAGCGGCCATACTTGAACTTATTGGTTTTTGGTTGATAGGCCGTAAAAAGCGTAAAGGTTTCGTGTTTTGTATGTTTTGTAGTGTGGTATGGGTTATAGTAGCGTATCGGATAAAACTATACGGATTGCTGGTTATAGCGATTCTTTGTGCCATCACACATGCACGAAATTATAGGAAGTGGGGCAAGGGAAATGGACGAAAACTTTTGTGGGAAGTGTGGAAATGACAAAAACGTTTTGTAGCCAACTCGTGGAGCGGTTTGGAGGTATATGGAAATACATTCCATATTATGGATGGGAATGTGATGATGGCAGGTATGTTTGCGGGACAGCATGTAGCTTTCATGATGATGTGTGCGACTGTCCGGTATCCTATTATATATACGGTGGTGAAAAGACTGAACGCGTCTGGACGGTATAATTTTTTATTTTTAGTTTGTATTTCTTCCAAAGTAGGTTATAATTTATATATAAGGAACAATATTATCTTTGGGAGGAACTAAAATGGAAATTCGAAAGATAGAAAAATTTGAGAAACATACAGAAAACTCATACAGTGTGTGGTATGAAGGTTTAGGAGACAATCGGGCTTGTATGTCAGCCGCTCGCTTCAAACTTGCACAATGCATAGATGAGTTCATCCGCAGAGGTATTGATCCTAATGATATCAATCGAATTGTGGCTTTATCCGGGAAGTTAGAAGAAGAAGAAATATTTGAATGATTGTGAAATCTTAGAAGCGAATAGGGGATAAAATGATGTGGAAAGTAAAATGGTATATACGAAAGATGTAACATAAAGAAGCGGCAGCAACCTTTAGGCAGGAAGCCATAAAAATGCCACGGAAGGCGCTGCCTGCTCTTAAAGGAGAATGAATATGTATTACTGCAAAGACTGCGGACGCGAATTTGAAGACCCAAAAATGGTCTGTGAAAATGGCCAAGAAGAATGTATTGTTTGTACTGAAGAATTTGAGGTTTGTCCTTATTGTGGTTCGGAAAAGATTTTATCACCTGTAATGCGGGAAGGACAAATCTAATGACTAAGCCAAAACAGACTGAGCCTGAGAACATTAACGACTTCGGCAGAAATAGCCTTGTAACTCACACGACCGGACTCGTGGAAAGGTTGAAAATGACTAACGAAGAACTATTAGCCGTATTGGATATGAGCGAGGATGAGCAACGGGCAGAAATAGCGAAACTTTTATCAGTTGAGCCTTTTAAGCACGACTGGGGCTTTAGCAATGCTGTTGGTGGCTCAGACAATATAGCAACGGGTGAAGCGTGGGCTTGTAGAAAGTGTGGCCACGAGGAAATCTACAAGAGGATAGGAAGTGGGCAATATGTTCCGGCTGTTTTGGATAAGCAGTCTCCTGAGTGTGGCCTACCTGACCCTATTACTGAATCTCTTGCCGACCTTGCCTTCAGGCTCAGGGATGAAGCAATGAATTTCAATAAGGGGGCGTGGTATGAAGCAACAAAACAAGTGTGGAAAGAATGCCATAATTATAAGGAATATCGTAATTTTTGGGTTGACCTTTCCAAGCCCATAGACATAATAATCGCTGCACTTATAGCAAAGGGGAAATCCGATGATTAAACATATCAAGAACATCTTAGCTACAATCTGGCTCGTGTTTTGGGCTTTAATATTTCGTTGGGCTGGCAAGAACGATTTCGCGCCGAAGGGTAAGGCCGAGTGCGAAGAACTAAATCAAGAACTACAAAAAGGCAAGCAAGGTGCTGCTATGTTGGCGGAACATCTTTATATGATGAGTGCTGAACAATGCCAAATACAGGTTGAATTTAACGGTATTTCTTATGTTTGTGATATTAGGAAGAAAATTCAACCAAAGGCTGACCGATTTACTTTCAAGGGGATAACATTTGAAGGCCACGTCATTGAAGAAATTGAAAAGATTGAATATATGCAAGTCAAAGAGGTATTAGTTGGTGACATTAGAAAAATAGGCCACCAGTTTATAGTTATCAATGACAATATACCAGTAATTGCTATTGTGTCTGATGCTTACCTAAAGAAAGTAGATAAGCCTATTACTGAACACCCTGACATACAACGACTTATAATGCAAGTACAAAAACTCCAACGCGCAAAAGAATTGGTTTACGAAAAATTAGACACAAAATCTCACGAAGGCCATAAACATTATCACAGTGGTTGTCTATTCTGTGATATTGATCAAGCCCTCAAAGAAGCGGAGAAACTAAAATGAGTTTACGCACACGAGACAGATTAACCGACAGAGAAACCGTTATTGCCAGGCACGAGCGACTACGCCACGTTGAAGAAGATTGTATCTTTATTAAAAGCCGGCCCATGGCTGATGCTTTGCGCAAGAGAAAGGTGGCATACGGTTCAAGCCGGCATGGGTTTGGCGCCACCACTGGTATAAATTACCATAAGTTTTTGGCTCGGATGAAAGAGTACAAAAGGTCGATGGAGGCTGATGATGAAGAAAGAAGAGCTGATAAGCAGATTATATGATTTGATTGACGATGTGGAACATGTCAACCAAGAAGATTTTGACGCTGCGGAAATCGAAGATTTGATACTGGAAGCAAGAATACCAATAACCCGAAGTGGAAGTGAGCGTAGTTTAAGAGGGTGGAACTAATATGCGGTACTGTTCGTATTGTAAGTTGCGATTTATACCAAGTCGTTCCAACTTGGTGCCGGTTATTTGTCCCGTTTGCCATTCCCCAGAGTTTTGTAGGGAGGTGTCACCGGAACCAGAAATGGGGAGGAATTTCGAACAGGGTGCCGTTGCCGTTGGCATATTAAGCGATGCAATGGCTGTGGATAGCCTTCGGCGATGTGGGGTGGATTGGCCGGATATTTTTAATCTTGTGTGGGGGGTTGATCCGAAGGCTCTTAACGCTTTTCCAAAAGAACATCGGATGATTGTTTCTGATATTCTTTCAGAGATGACGAAAGAGGAGGAGTCAGATGACTATGTGGATAAGAAACTTCATCATATCATAGTTGAACTTTTGTATTTTGCATATGAGAAACAGGTATGTGATTACGTTGAATCGGAAACAAAGAAAATGGATGCCGCAAATAATAGAGGAAGATGATAGCTAATGCCGACTTACGAGTATCAATGTACCGGTTGTGGAAGTAAGTTTGAGGAATTTCAAAGCATAACCGCTGCCCCTAAACGGAAGTGTCCGAGTTGCAAGAGAAGAAAACTAGTGCGTTTAATAGGATCTGGTTCCGGTGTGATCTTTAAGGGTTCCGGTTTTTATCAAACCGACTATCGCAGCAAGGATTACAAGAAGAGAGCTGCAGAGGAAACTAAAAATGAGTAACCATAAAGTGATTAGTCAGCATGTGCAGGATTGTTTTCTGTATTTGTGCATTCTGGATACTAATTTTCTTAAAATGGCCAGGACTGAAATTAAACCAAGCTATTTTAGTTCTCAGGTAACAGAGGATATTGTAAAATTATGTTATGGCTATTTTGATCAATTTAGGGTTGCCCCTGAAAACCATCTGTATGATGAGTTGGTTCGGTCTCTTAGTAAAACTGACGAGGATAAGAAAAGTAATTACTATACCTACTTGGAGCGAATTAATCAGATGGACGCTCCGAATAAGGAGTATATTACATCTTCTTTTAATAAGTTTATTCAAGCCCGACAGTTTGAAGAGTCCTTAATGGAGGCTGCCCCATTGGTGGAACGTGGGGATTTTGATAGGGCCCGACAGCTGATGCAAAAGGCATGTAAGGCTGGAATCACATCAGAGGAAGAAGGGATATGTTACCCAGGTAATTGGCCACCGACATACTACGATGCTGCAGAGTTTAAGGAGGTGGTTTGTCCTACAGGAATCCCCCTTATAGACAAAAGGATTATGGGACTAAGGAGATCCCGCCTTACCTGTATTTTCGGCGGCTACAAGGTTGGAAAGACTTGGGGTTGCACCCAGATTGCCGTACAAGGTCTTATAGCCGGTCGAAAAGTACTTACAATTTCCCATGAGGCCACCGCAGCGGAGATTGAGATGCGACATGATATGATGTTGGGAAGTTTGGTGAGTGGGGATATTGAAGAGGATATAGAATTTTGTGAATATGACGCGGAAGGAAAGAAGACGGGCACATTTACAGAAGTTAGGGATACTGTTTTTAATCCGGAAGCTGTAGGGAAAGTTCGGGCCAGAATCCAAAGATTGGGTGGTGAGGTTATTATTAAGAAATATCCTATGGCCACCTGTACTATTGGGGAAATTGAAAGGTATTTAGATTATCTTGAGACCCATAAACGTTTTATCCCTGATTTACTTATAAACGATTACGTTGAGAAGATGAAATTATCCAAAGGTGGTGAGGGCAGAGATGCAATTAATGATACCTATATGGGTCTTAAGCGTATAGGTGATGAGCGAAATATTTCTGTTGTGACTGCCAGTCAGATAAAAACAGAATTTCTAGAGAAGAGCACTGTTAGCGAAGCTGGTGCTCCTGCAGAAGATGCAAGGAAACTTGGTAACATTGATTTAGGGCTCTTTTTTGGTGCGAGCAGGGCCCAGGCTGTAAGAAATTTGATGCAAGCATATGTTCTTGTTAATAGATTTGGGCCTCAAAAGTTTGGGTGTGTTGTAAGTAGAAATTTAGCTGTAGGCCAGTTTGTGCTGGACTGTTGGCCAATACGTTGGGAGGGGGATAACAATGGAAACAATCAAAACCGTAGCAATTGATGCACAACCAATTTTGGCATCGGAAATACCTAAAGCACCAAAAAGAGTAATGGATAGGTATGGTTACACCTATTATGAATGCTGCACTATGCCTCTCAGTCTATTAATTTTTTTACAAGACTGTGCAAAAATGGAAGAGGAGAAAGATGCAGCTTAATGGTTTTAATTGTATGGACTGTGGTAAAGATACATATCAAAGTAGAGAATATTACATGCTTAGAAATGATGTGTGGAGACGTATTTGTCCTGATGATTACAAAGGAATGTTGTGTTTAGTTTGCGTTGAAAAACGGCTAGGCCGTGCTCTTGTCCTATCCGATTTTCCATATTGGAATATTAATGATGAAGCTGTAAGAAAATTAAATCTTCTTTCAGAAAATTGTGTGATAAAATAGGTGAGAAAATGATTAGAGTACAGTGTAGAACAAACATAGATGACTATAAAGGAAAAGATTGGCCAACTAAAATGATTTGTAGGCCCTTGAAGGGCGATTCTGTTCAGGCTTCGTGCGGAGCTAGGTTACATGTTGTGGGCATCACCCATATTGTTGCGCCAAACGATAGGTGGAATAGTGAAGATGGAGGTAAGCCATATCTTATAGTCGAACTTCATAAGTATTATGACGGTCTTGGAGGTGGGTAATGATTAAACTATCAAAAACAGGAATTACATACGTGACGGATCATTATAGGCCGGATTGTGAGAAATATGTAGAAGTGGAAGTGGACCGTCTTCACCCATATTTACATGAAAGAGTTGAATTGAGCGACGATTTTACTCTTGAGGACTTTTTTAAGATTCTTGAAAGAGAGACAGCTGATTTGGAGAAAACGTTTACTTCCGCGCTTGGTCATTATCCTCTTCAATTGTATATTGATGAGATAAAGAAGCCCCGTCCTGAAAAGTATGACGGAGATGAGATAGCCTATTTGGAGCTATGGAGATATGGGGAATTGGAGTCATGGGGTGATAATCTTGAGTTGGTTATTGATTTCCATGGGATAGGTAAGGAACACGATATGGGTGCGAGTTATGCAATTGAGTTTACCCCGTTAAACGAGTTAAAGCACCTTCCTCTTCGATTGCGTAAAGAGTTTAAGATAACTGGAGTAATAATGCGCAAATCACCGACGCGGGGCTCCTTCCTGCGCACGTACGCTGTGGGAACAACCACGTTTACGGTATACGAGATGATATCCGAGATTTTATGTGAATTAAGTTTCGCTGGAAGTCCTGAACAACGTGATGAAACGATTGCCAAGATTACGAAGGATGTAAAAGAAATGAAGAAAACTCTTGGGGAGGATTAATCATGTTTAGAAAACAAGATGCCGACTTTGCTGATAGGATAGATAGTTTGATTGACGAGTTTGGGAGGTCCAATCCTCAGCAAAGGGAGTTGGCTAAGTTGGTAAAAGATGCGCGGGAAGCAGACAGCCAAATTTCGAGAACTCTCAAGGATGTGCAAGAATCGCTGGACTATCTGCGAGTGTGTATTAAATATGTAGTCTTTGATATTGAAGCGACCCGGCGGGAAAACAAGTATCTCCGGCGTCGACTGGCAGAGGGGGAGGATCAAGATGTTAGCGGCTAAATTTCGGGCAATAGAAAAAAGATCCGGAGAGATGATTTACGGATTTCATGTTGTGCTGGGCACACGGGAGTTTTTTGTTCGTCCTGGGGCTACATTGTTACATCAGTTTCTACCTATTCCCTATGTGCGACTTATAGAAATCATTCCTGAATCAGTGGGCATGAGACTTGGGTGGAAAAATAAATATGATCAAGAGTTGTGGGAAGGTGATATACTTGAAGGTGATGGTGGATGGAGAAGGGTGATTGTTTACGATCCAGTTGATCATTGGGGATGGTGTTTTAATTCCGGGGCGAGTATTTCTGATGCATATCATTGGAAAGTTGTCGGTAACATACATCAACATCTTAATATGTACGATTTAGGAGAACCAGAACATGAATCAAATTGATACTGTTTTTCAACTGGCGGAAGAATTTGTGCAGAATTCTAAGGTGGTGACTATTAACACTGAAAAATTGCGGAGCTTGGCTGCTGTAATTGAGGCGTCAGTGAATTGGCATGTCGACTATCCTCTTCCTGATGGTATCAGTTTGAAAGATGCCCCACCGGATGAGCATTTGAAAAAGATGTTTCTTTATGAGCTTATTGCCAATTCAGTGAACTACTGTTTTTGGTATGGGAGACATGATATACGCCCTAACGGGGCTAGTTCTACAAAGATGTATGCGTTGTTGGATGAAAGTTTTTTGCATCTGGAGCAGGAGAAGAAAACAAGAGTAATGGATTCAGAGCAAGAGTTGGAGCTAATTATACGCAGCTTTATTGGTAAACTGTGTAGAGCACGGTTTCCTATGATGGATCATAGAGTGAGACATCTCAATGAACTACTGGATAGGCCTGAGTTTATCTACAAAATTGATGAAACCGTGGAAAAGAAGACGTATGATGCCGATGCCTGGATCGATTATTTGATTACTACCTTTCCTGGTTATGGTGCGGATATGTTTTTGAAGCGGACATTTTTGTTTATTATACAAATGTATAGAAGATGTGGATTGTTTGATACGTCTAGAATTCTTGTACCTGCTGACTACCATATTCCAAAGATGCTTCGGTGGTTAGGATGCATTACATATAATGATGACCTGTCTTATGCGGTGGATACCTGCATTCCCATACTTGCTGGCAGTTTTGTGGAGTGTGAAATTCGAGCGGCAACTATTTGGGTGTGTAACCGAATTGCGGAACTTACGGGCTGTACTTGTGAAGAAGTTGATACCTATTTGTTTGCTCAGCGTCATAGCTGTACTGATCCATTCCATCTAACTGTGACGACGGATTATTGAAATGATAGACAGTCTTGATTACAAGTCACTCACTAAAGAGGATTTGAGGTATATTTTTTCGGACGTGGCGTTTCCTCTTGAACCCATGCGCCATCAGTATATCTCTTTAGCTTTTGCTTCTGGCAGAAATAGAATCTCATTGTTGCACGATGTAGGGACAGGAAAGACTCTATGTTCTTTATATATCGCTATGCTTTGGGGTTGCAAAAAAATATTGGTGATTACCCCTGCATCTGCGTTTGGATCATGGAGAAGAGATCTTAGATACAATACGAAGTATTCCTATTCCTTTATTAAGGGAAGTGGTCGGGAGAGAAAATGTGAGTTAAAAAAAGAGAAGGAAGTCCATGTGATCACCTATGAGGGGTTAAAGACGGTATATGCTAAGATGTGTCCACAGCCTTCAGGGAAAAAGAAGTGGATGATACAAGATGACTCTTTTATTCATGATTTTGAGTGTATAATATTTGATGAGGATCACAAGTGCAAAACATATGATGCATTGCAGTCATTGATTTGTTATGACTTATCAAAGAGAGCAACCCATGTGATTGGTATGACTGGAACTCTTATTGATGATTCCTACCTTGAATTATTTAATATTTACAGGGTTATTGATTTAGGGAAGTCGCTTGGAACAAACTTTTTTGCGTACCGTTCTCGCCATTTTGATAGGGAAGTTTGTGGAAATAGGTTTGCAAATAAGTATGGAAGAACATGGATTGAGTGGAGACTTAAACCGGGACATGACTTGGAAATACTAGATGCGATCGCGGATGTGAGTATCAGTTTCAGTAGAGAGGAGTGTTTTGAATTGCCTCCACTCCAGAAGGTTTTTAGATTCATAACACCAACAAAGCAGTTTTGCCAATATCAAAAGGCTCTGATAGACAAGAAATCTTTACATGTTTTTTGCAAGGATATTCCACGGGGCAGCAAAATAAAGGATATAGCATTTGCATTGCGTGAGCTACCTAGTGGCTTTTTCTATTATGGTAGTGATAAACAGGTTTGTTCGGTACCAGCTAAAAATCCAAAGACTGAGGCGCTTATTGACCTGCTTGAGGATTCAAATTCAAAGATAATAGTTTTTTATACCTTCATCGAAGAAAGAAATATTTTAACCAAGGCGTTACGAAAAGCGAAGTATCGTTTTAGCTCGGTTTACGGTGATCAGAAGACGGATAGGGAGGCGGAAATCGCTCGATTTCAAACGGATAGCGGTATTCGGGTATTGCTATCCCAAACTACTGTTGCTAATGAAGGATTTGATGGATTTGCTGCGAATGTGATTGTGTTCTTTTCCCCGTTGTCCTCACCAAAAATGATAAAGCAGTGTATCGGACGTGCGTATCGAAAGGGTCAGAAAAGAAGCGTGTTGGTTGTTACTTTTGTAATGGAGGACTCAATAGAAGAGCGGGTTATTGTAAATAGGAGTGAACGTTTCAACTTGGTTAGGGCGGCTGAAGCGTACATAGCAGATTTTCACAAGGATCAAGAGGAGAAGGATGTATAATTACTTGGAAAGGATGGTAGGAATGGTAATGCCTGACGGTAAGAATCAAAGAGGAATTGATTTTAGTATTATGCCGACGTTAGAATGCAATCTGCAATGCTCTTTCTGTATGTATGATTGTTCACCTTTTGAAAGGATGCGAATTGATCTTGTAAAATTAGAAAGATTTTTAAACTCTATCCCACTTGAGAGAATAAATTCTTTCGGGCTTTATGGCGGGGAGCCTTCTATAAATATCCCTTTGTATAAGAAGGTGATTGCTATGCTTCCTTTAGATTCTGATATATTCATCATCACTAATGGGACTTGGACGAAAAGTCTTGGAATTGATTTTATAGAGTTTGTTATGGAATTTAATTTGCAATGTTTTATCAGCTCAACTTTAGAGCATAAGGCGTTTCAGGATGCCGCAGTTTTAAAAAATGTTCTTCGAAGTTATAGTAATTTTACAGTGAAGGAAGATGATACTCAAAAGAAAATGCTGCCTATGGGTAGAAACAGAACTGCGAAGTGGGAATGCACAAAAAGATGTGGCGATACCGAGGATAAAAAACTTTTAAGATTTGCGGTCATGCCGAATGGGGTTGTTATATTCCAATCCTGTGATGGGGCCTATCCGATTGTTGGCGGGATAGACAACCCTTTTAGTCTTAAAAATTATTTAAATCAAGTGAAATGTTGCCAAGCAATACACAGGAGAAGTAAGTCCTAATGTTGGAAGAGAAAGCATATATAAACAAAGTTTTTTGGGATGATCAAGCACTTTTTTTGCCTAAGATTCCCGATGCCAGTATTCCTTTGGTGGTAACTGACCCCCATATTTTTCCGCGGTTAAAAAACTTCTCCCTGAGCAATTTCCTACTTTTGATAGTTATTTGGTTTGGTATGAGTTATGGGTAAAAGAAATCTTCCGTATTCTTACTGAGGATGGCTGTATGTATGTATTTGTTCCTCCTTTGGAATTTGCAGAAGTACATATGTTAATTAAGCGATATTTGCATCAAAGAGCGATAATTTCTTGGGCAAAGCCGAATGTAATGGTAAGGCAACCAACCGCTCGCACTTATTTTCCTAAGACGGAGTTTATAGGTTTTTACACCAAGGATGAAAAAAGCGTACATGGAATAGGTTGATAAAGAAATATGGATTACAACAATCCTGTGATTTTATGGTTGAGCCTACCATCTATAAAGGAAGGGGCGAAGGAGTTGGTCATCCAACCCAGAAGCCTTTGAGGCTGTGTGCCAAGTTCATATACGCATCTTCTAATGAAGGTGATATCGTTCTTGATCCTTTTTGTGGGAGTGGGACTACGCTTGTGGCGGCGCAGGCTTTGGGTAGGAATTTTGTAGGAGTTGAGAGACAAAAGAAGTATTACAAGTTGTCGAAGACCAGAGTAGGTCAGTTTTCCATGGAAGATTTGGAAGATAAGCCAAAAAATGCTATTTTTTGAAGAGGAGCTGAAAGTGAAAGAAAAAATGGATAGAGAGGCGATAGAATATGGTATCCTATGCTTCCTAGAGGGTTTGGGCCTGGATGTTACTAATGATCAGCACTTAAAGAAGACACCCCAACGGGTGGCCAAGGCTTGGATTGAAACCTTTGCTTCTGGATATCAGTTCACTGATGAGGATATTAAACAAATGTTATCGGTGGAGTTCAAGGATAATTATGATTCGATGGTGGTGGTGAAAGATATTCCTTTTGTTTCTCACTGTGCCCACCATTTGGTTCAGTTTTCAGGAACCGCCAAAATAGGGTATGTACCCAAAGGAAAAATTGTGGGACTATCAAAATTGGCAAGGGTTCTTGATGTGTTTGCTCACCGGCTTCAAGTTCAGGAAAGCTTGACAGAGCAGGTTGCTGAGACTCTCAATAAACATATAGGACCTGAAGGAGTAGGTGTGGTGCTTACAGGAACTCATATGTGCATGACCAGTAGAGGGGTCAAAAAGCCCGGAAGCATAATGATTACAAGTTGTTTGTTGGGAAAAATGAGAAGTGACAAGGCAATGAGAGCAGAGTTTCTAAATTTTTGAGGAGATGAAATGGGTTGTGAACCAATAGAGGTTAAAAGCAGCGGACGTACTCGGAGAAGAGCGTTGAGGCAAGAAAGAAAAAAGAGTGTTTTTTACCGTCTGATCCGAACAAAGAAACGGAGAAGTAAACGAAAAAAATCTTGAAATTTATGATTTTTAGTTTGTATCCCTCCAAATATAGGTTATATTTTATATATAAGGGACATTATACTTTTGGAGACAGCAAAATGACGGTAGAAGAGATACTTAAAAAGATGACAAAACGAGAAATAGTTGTGGAATATTTGAAACAATTGGGTGCTCGACAGATTCAACCTTCCCGTTCTCGTAAGTATCTTCAGTTTGAGACACCAAAAGGTACCACTTATTGGTTAGGCAGAGCGGGAGCTGTGCGCAAGGGTAGGACGGTAACCTGTTCAATCTCTCTTACTGCCCGTATTGATATTAAGAAACTTGCTGAGAAGATAAAGCTAAATTAGGAGTGAAAAATGGTAAAAACTTGTAGAAACTTAATCAAAAGAAATTTAGCCCATTACTGGAATTCGTTTTGGTTTTGGCTTTCAACATCTGGATTCGGCATATTTTGGATAGGTTTGATTGTCGTTGGAGTCATCCTTGTTATAGCCGCTTTACTTGGCTGTGTGGGGGGAATAGTTGTTGGTTTTCCTGCTTTGGTGATATACTTTGCCTTTAACTGGGTGGTTTCTGAATTTGGTGGCCCCGCGATTACTTTTAAGATGGCCATAGGTTTGTTTATTTTGCTCTCAATTATGTTCGCTTTTTTACATAGGAGTAAGTAAAGGGATGGACATTTTTAAACTACATTATGAAAAGGAAGAAGATGCAAGGCAGGCGGCAATTAGTTGCCCTCTTTGCAAGGTGGAGGCTGAAGAACGTGAAATTCCCGAACCGTTCGCACCCCCGTCCTATTATGAAGACCATGAGGATGATTTTGATGATGGTCTTCCGATTGTAACTGATGATGACACCTACTTGGATGAAGAAGAAATTTTGGAGTTTGAATTATGAGACTTTTAATTGATGATGCAAAAGAAGGTGGGTAAAGACCATGCTGAGTGTATCCAAAAGTCGCCGTATGGTACTTGTAAGACCCGGCAACAGGGCTTCCTTACCAATGGGTATAGGTTTGTGCTTAGGCGAGAGGCCGCGGCTATCGCGTATGCTGCGGGGCAGATAGACGAATGGGAGCCGGATCAAACTATATTGAGTGAAGAATTTTGGTGCCCAAGGGGTGGTGGAAAGCATATTTATGACGAGAAAAAAGGTTATGTGTTGAGGACGAAGGAGAATTAAATGCCATACATTACACGAGAAGAACGGGTTCCCTTGAATCCGATTATTCAAAAGTTATTTGACTTATGCATGGATGAAGTGACTTGCGAGGATGCGAAGGGGCGGATAAACTTTTGCATAACTAAGTTGGTTCATTTATGGGTCTTAGAGTATATGAAAACAATATGTTCTGTGGCGAAGAAATATAAGATTCTAAACGACGCATACGGATTGATCTCCTGCGCCGCATCGGAATTCTATGCCGCAGTTCTTGTCCCGTACGAAAAAATTAAACGAGATGAAAACGGGGCTATTTCCCAACTTGATGCCAATCCGTTTGGTAAAAAATAACTTTTAGTTTGTATTTCTCCAAAAGTAGGTTATAATTTATATATAGGAGATAGTTTATTTTGGAGACGATTTGGCTAAGAAAAAGCTAAAATTTAAGAGACGTCGGCATATTAGTTCTGATCAGCTATTTAAGAGAAAAGTAGATGAGCGGCTTATGCTGATGGATTGGTCGATTAGGCAAGCATTTCCTGATCCGGAGAAGCGGCAGAAATATATCCGAGATCTTATAGAAGGTCTTGGAAAGGAAAAAACATACGAATTGGGTACTTTTAGACATGAGTCAGCACTTAAACAGACTGGATAAAAAAGATGCTCTTAAGTGGGACAAATCTTGGAAAAGATTTTGTGAAACCGGAGTATGGGAGGACGAAGAGGATGAGCACGAAAATAACGTTAGAAATGACGACTAAAGATGTTTTAACTACAATGGGGGGTGGAAATCCAGGGGGGCATTACGAGGGCACTATGCGGGAGGATGAGGAGAATTATGAAACTTAAAAAATCGGAAACAAATAATGCTATCATTACAAAATTGCATAACGTCAGAGAGCATTCAAATGCTGATCGTCTTAAGCTTGCTACTGTACTGGGTACGCAAGTTATAGTCGGGTTGGATGCTAAGAATGGTGACCTTGTCATCTATTTTGATGCTAACCTTCGTCTTTCTCACGAGTATCTTTACTATAATAGTTTACATGCCAATAAAGAAAGTAATATTAATCCTAAAGTTAAGGGGTATTTTGGTGGGAATGGCCGAGTTCGAGCACAAAAATTTCGAGGTGAGGTTAGCAATGGATATGTTGCTCCGATTGATTCTCTCATTTTTATCGGTGACATAATTACAACTAATACATTCAAGATAGGAACTGAATTTACTCATATTAACGACATAGAGATATGCAGTAAGTACTTTGTTGAAAAACGTGGTGGACATCAGACCGGAAGCGGGAAGAAGAAGAAAAAGAAATCAAGAGTGTGGTCTGATATGTTTTGGAAGCATTGGGATACCAAACAATTGATGCGTGAAACGCATCGGATTCCTTGCCCTGTTACGATGTACGTGGAAGAAAAAATACACGGAACATCTGGAAGGACCGCCAACGCACTTTATCATAGAAGGAGAAAATGGTTTCAAATTTGGAAGCCTAAGGTTATATCCTTTTGGAGAGTGGTAAGTGGTACTAGGCGGAGGGATGCTACTAACGCACATATGAAGGATGAGCGTCGAGACATACATGCAAAATTAGCTCCTCACGTACGTAAAGGTGAAGAGTTATACTACGAGATCTACGGTTACAGTTACAGTGGAAAGATAGTCCAATCTGCTGGTGGTCACCAGTTTAAGTATGGCTGTGAGAAGTATCGCCAACGGGCCTGGGATGATCCAAATGAAAAGTACCCATTGCCATACAGAGTAATGCTTTACCGGGTAACCATAACCACCGAGGACGGTTATCGTATAGATCTTAGCAGAGATCAGGTTTATCGAAGAGCTGAAGAACTTGGATTGGAAAAGCCAGTCTTACTTGATACATTTTTAGCGTCCGAGATAACTAAATGGGATAATCCAGAGGAGGTAACAAGAAATAAATGCGAGATGATTATAGAATTAGCAAAGGGTCGATCCGCTCTCGATCCTGATACCATCTTGGAAGGAATTGTTGTTTGGTTTTGGGATCGTACAGGAAATTGGACTTGTCTTAAGCATAAATCAGAGGAGTTTCTTATGCTTGAAAGTAAACATAAGGACAAAGGACTCGGGGATGTGGAGGATGAGTTATGACGAAAGAATTTGAAAAATATAAATTAGCATGTTGTAAAACTTGTGCAACAGATGCATATATTGCTATGTGCTATGTCTGTCCCGCAATGCGGGAAAGAAAAATAGGGTGGCAAGCAGCTATAAGGCATTTCTTAAAAGAACTTGAAATAGAGGAATCTTTTGAGATATTCCAAGCTCGACTTAAAAAGGAACTTGATGGAAGCTAAGAGAATTCGAAACTTGTTGGTAGCAGGAAATTCTACTATGCCCAGAAGCGTGGGTGTATTCAATCTTCCTGCGTTGAAAACTTGTCTTCCTTCCCGGTGGTGTGAAAAACATTGTTACGGTTTACAGGGCCGTTTCTTATGGCATTCTGTAAAGGCTTCACACGAATGGCGGTATAGAGAAAGTTTGAAAAAGCGTTTTGTACGGAAGATAGTCGGTGAAATTTGCCGGCGGCCCAGTATAAAGTTTGTTAGGATACACATCACAGGAGATTTTTATAGTCGGGAGTACATAAAGAAGTGGGCAATAATAGCAAGAGGAGTCCCTCACCTTACTTTCAGAACGAATACAAAGAGAATAGATTTCTTAGAGTACATGAGGGAGGTGTTTCCGAGCAACGTGGTGGTGAGGGAGTCGACTGATTGTACACGAAAACATTATGGTTACTATGCCCAAGCCGCCATAATAGGGACTCCCGGAACGTCAGACTTTTTTACCTGTGTAGATGATTGTGAGAAATGCTCATTTCGATGTTGGGACAACCGAAGAATTAATGTTGTTACAAGTCAGATAAGGTAGGAGGAAAAATGTCTAAAAAACATGTTGTAGGAAATTGTTATGCGCTTTTAGGACATCTTCTTGAGTTGACAACGATTGTCGGAGGATTTGCGCGGAATAGATATACCCTTTCTTGTCGGGTTATGGGACAAGGTGGGAAACGAAAATGCTGTACCCGGGACTCGGGTATTGAAATGACTTGTCATCTTGATGATCTTGATAAGATGGAACTTGTGCACGGTGCGACAGTGGCCTTATCCATAGAACCAGAAGAATGGCAAAAAGGGGACATCGCTGAGGTAAGTAAAGATTGGGACAGAGCCGGGGTAAGATTTGATGTTTTAGGTCCAGCGGTATATTCCATCATTTTCCAGCAGCAGTGGTGGGTTCCGGTAAACGATCCTGAAGATGAAGACCCCACCTGGCACAAGGCGGCGTCTTTGAAAAGGGTATTGAAATGAAAAATCTTGGCGATAGAATGAAGCGATACGAGAATGTGAACAGGCGCTACCTGACCGGAAGAACCCCAGTTATTATTCGGGTAGATGGTAAGGCCTTTCACACATTGTTACATGGGACTGAAAAACCTTTTGATCGTAGTTTTATTTCCGCCATGCAGGATTCGGCATCCTTTACTTCTAGCAAAATACAAGGATGTAAGCTCGTCTATGTTCAATCTGATGAGGTTAGCTTTTTGTTGACTGATTACGATAAATTGGATACCCAAGGGTGGTTTGATTATAATCTATCTAAGATGGTTAGCATATCCGCTGCTACGATGTCCGTAGCATTTAATTTATATTGTCTTAGGTCTCCATGTTTTCAAATTAATGGGTTTGGTATTTTTGATTCGCGGGCTTTTAACATTCCGAAGGAAGAAGTTGCTAATTACTTTTTATGGAGAGCTAAGGATTGGCAGAGAAACTCGCTTAGTATGTATGCCAGAAGTTTCTTCTCGCATAGAAATCTTATGAATAAGAGTAAAGTAGAAGTCCATGAGATGCTACATGGTATTGGAAAGAATTGGGCTACAGATTTGGATAATAGATTAAAGAATGGCTCTTGGTTGATAAAAGATCGGGATCTTTGGGAGTATGCTATTTTACCATCGTATTCAGATATTAGTAAAGTTGTTGATCCACTAATCGAGGAATGATATGGAAAAAGTAATATCAGAAAATAAGAAGTATCGTATAGTTAAAAAAATTGCTTATGGCAAAAAACTCTTGTTAACAATTTTTATGTAAAAGGCCAGCGATGCCGACTTAACCTTGGACCAGCGGTAGCTGTGTTAGAAAAGAAGGAGTCCGTGTTTATCTTTTGGCCATTCTGGAGCAAGATTGAATTTACAAATATTGCAGATGTTGTGCAAGAGTGGATGACAAAGTATTTTGATGGAGCGAAGTTATGGAATGGTAAGGGTAGTAGATATAAAACGAGGAACGGAGTGAGATACGCGGAGATCACAGAAGATGGCAAGACATATAAACTTGATGCCGCTGGGTATAGAATAGATGATTCCTAAACAAAAAATAATAGATATCTATACTAATCTCAGTGTCCCATACTGGACCGAGGGCAAGAATGTCACCGCTGGGTGGGTGAATGTTACCTGCCCATTTTGTTCGGATGGCAGCAATCACTGTGGAGTAAATCCAGCTACCGAGCTTTTTAATTGCTGGGTGTGTCCTCAGAAGGGCCATCTTGTTGACTTGTTAATGGAGTTAACCGGCCAGTCTTTTGCTGCGTGTAAGAGTCTTGTCACGGATTCAGCTGCATCTTTCAAGAAACCTGTTGTGGAAATGATTAGGGATACTTTTGAGGGGCAATCTGTTGAACCGGAACCGAGTTCAGACGTACCTGCGGAGCTACCAAAAAGATTTGAGCTCATCACACCGGAAACCTGTTCTCCACTTCTTGATATGTACCTTCAAAGAAGGAATTTTACAAGGGCTTTAATGATGGATCATAGGTGCGGGATTTGTAAATCCGGGCCTTACATGCATAGATTGATTGCCCCCGTGTACTACCAAGGGAGGTTGGTTAGTTTTCAAGCTGCGGATATGACGGGCTTTGGTTCTTTGCCATATCAAGCTGCCCCGTTATCAATGGGTAGGATAAACGATTACCTTTACGGGTATGATGAAATAGATAAAATAATGATAGTCGTTGAAGGACTTACTGATAAGTGGCGAGTTGGAATTGAGTCGGTCGCAGCGTTTACTTCTCATTTGACCCCATCTCAGGTGGAGCTCATTAAGAAAAAAGAATTGGATGAGTTGTATTTTTGTTTTGATCCTGAGCTGACAGCGTACTATAAGTCAAGGGAAGAGGCTGAGGAATTTAGAGCGTATGTGCCAAAAGTTGAGGTGCTTAGATTGCCATTTGGCAAGGATCCGGATAAAGCAGGTCAGGAAGAAATTTACCGTTGTATGGCGGAAACCTTTGTATAATTATAATAGGAGGTAAAGAAATGAAACAAAGTAAGAATTCGAAGATGTGGACACGTAAAACTGGGGAGATAATTGCAATTAAGAAAATGGAAGATATGCATATTATTCGTGTAATGCGCTGTCTTGAAGATTACGCTGCGGAAAGAGAAAGACGGCTTCGTAGGCGATTATCAGTTGTGATAAATGATTCAAATGCTTCTCATCAAAGTCGGGTGTTAGCAATTCAAAAAGTTTCAACTTTGGATGCTGATGGCTATCCTATCGGTGATGTATGGATTCAATATCCAAAGTTGTGTGAAGAGGCGGTAAACAGAGGATTACTGGTATGAAAGGCAAACTTAATGTTCAAGCAATTTTTGATAGTATTGACGGAGAGGAAAATGCGTTTGGTGGAGCAGGTCAGCTGACCACGTTTATTAGGTTGAAGGGATGTAATCTTACCTGTTCGTATTGTGACACTAAGTATGCTCAGGGAGGATATCCCGAAAACTGGATGACTGTAGATGAGATTATTCAGCACGTTCATTTTCCAAAAGCTACTATAACCGGAGGCGAACCTTTGCTCCAGGCAGAAGGAGTGACGGAACTTTGTGCTAAGTTGGCGGTTGAGAAAGCGTGTTATACCACTATAGAAACAAATGGGACAGTTCAACCTCCCCATCCTTTCTGTACAGATGTTAGGTATGTTGTTGACTACAAGCTCCCATCCTCTGGAATGTTGAAACATATGCATACGGAAGTGTTTAAAGATCTCCGTCGTAACGATGTAATAAAATTTGTGATTGCAGATGACTATGACTATTTGTACGCTCTTATTGTTATTGATCAGAATCCAAGTTGGGAAGCTAAGAAAGTATTCAGTCCAGCATTGAGTAGTCTTGTATATGAATTTGATGCCTCGAAAAAGCATATGGGATTAAAGGGAGCACCTATTAAATCTACTGCAAGATTTGAAATGACTTGGCCTCGACAATTAGCAGAGATGATGATAAGGGATAAGGTAAAGGCTCAGTTTAGCCTTCAATTACATAAAATTTTGTGGCCGGGTGCCATTGAGGAGCGATAATGAGTAAACAAATATCAGACATAGTAAGAGATAAAATTGTTAAATCACGTGCAAAAGGTGAGAAGGGTATTGTTCTAACAGATCACGAGGCTTGTGAAATTTGGTGTGCTTTATCTTCAGTTGAAGCTGATGTTTCTAATTTTAAACACGCATTGACTGTTTTGATGAAGAAGAAGTTTGGTCATATAGAAAGCAGTCTTAAAAAATCAAAAGAGGAACTTCGAAAAGCTAAAGTAATAAAGAAAAGGAGGTAAAATGGCGGTAAGAGAACGTTATAGCCATTCAATAGTGGATAAGCAGCAAGTAAAAAAGCGTAAAGAGGCGGAGGCAAGAACGGAGGTTCGAGCCGGACGATCAGATGATCAGCAGATTCAAAGACTTGATGCCGCGGGGCATAGGGCCAACAAAGAGAAGAAAAGATTGCGAGCGAAAGTCAATAAAAAAAATGGTTAAAGAAGAAAATGTAATCTTTGTAAAAGTGTCCACCTTTGTTGGCTCGGGTGTAGGAGCAGTTCACTATTACTGGTGTCTTTCGCAGCTCATTGACGGTAGAAGTGCAGATGTTACTCATAAGTTAACTTCGATAGAAGCTGCCCGGCTTAATAAAAAATGGTTAACTACCGCAATGAGAGAAAGCCTAAACGCCGGGTACCAAAAAGGAGAATGCTCATCCCGATTTTTGATAGAGAGTCTGTAATTGTTGCAGCTAAAAAACAGTTTAAGAAGGAGTTTCCGAAAGCTACTGTTCTTGTTTTGGGAATGTCTTCTTATGCAGAGCCACAAAAAATACTTGTTGGTCCAAGGGAGTTTAAGACCAAGATTAACATACTGGTAAAGGCTTTTGATAAATTAGATTGGGATATAGTCGCTGATGGAAAAAAGATACAGGCGTTGGAAAAGAAATGGAATAGGTTGTGGCCTAGAGAGTATGCCATACCGGAGGTGTAGAAATGAAAACAGAGTATAAACATATTCATTTTGAGGATATATCCTATATGTATCCCGGTCGAAAAACTTCAGTTTGGTTGTGTCTCAGCGACGGTGATATCACTTTAGGGGACATTCAATGGGATGGACCTTGGCGGCAGTACTGCTATTTGCCTAAAGATCAAATTAAACTTGCTCGGAGTTGTTTACAGGATATTGGTGATTTTATAAAGCAGTTGATGGAGGCCCGAAAAAAATGATAAAAAGTAAATGTTTATTTGCTCCAGTTGAGGAATCTGATGGAACTCGGATAATTATATCCGGAATTCCAAAAGGAGGGTACTCTCTTTTTGATGAGCATTATCCTGAATTGGCACCTACTCAGACACTGCTGTATGATTACAAATACCATGAATTGCCTTGGAAAGAGTATGAGATTCGGTTTCATCAGTTGATGCAAGGCCGACGAGCCATAGCGAGAATTCAAGAGTTGGCGGCAAGATCACAGGCTGGTGAGGTGATAACCTTGCTTTGTTACGAACAGACCGATGAAAAATGTCATAGACGTTTGGTTAAGGATTTGATAGAGCAATGTTGTGAGGAAACTTGGGGTTTTAGGAAGAAACTTTTCCTTATAGACGGTTACCTACATCTACATCGAGCGTTTCATGCACCTATTGGCACCACCCTAACCAGCCCATCCGGTGAGCCGGTTAACTGTACATACATTTTCATGACGGCCTTACTTAAGTTGATTCGTGAACAGGAACCCGATGCGTTGGTTGTGGCTATGGAAGGGAAATGTAAGCCATTTCGGAATGAATTGTATGCAGAGTACAAGGCTAATCGTACTTATCCAACAGATGATTTCATACTCCAAAGGGATAGAGTTGAGGCAATTCTTGCTGCTATGCATATTCCCGTACTCCGTGTTGATGGATTCGAGGCAGATGATATCATAGGAACGGTGTCTAAGAAGGCACAAGCAGATGGTTATGAAGTGTTTATTTGCTCTACGGATAAGGACATGTCACAATTACTAGATCATGATATCCATATGTTTGATATGAAAACAGGCAAACTTACGGATGTACAAGGTCTGGTTGAGAAGATTGGGGTATCTCCAGAGAAGTTTATTGATTACTTGGCTTTACAAGGTGATCCTGGAGACAACATCCCTGGTATTCCAGGCATAGGCCCTAAAACTGCTATGGGGCTTATTCGGAAGTATGGGTCTATCAAGAATCTTATGTGCTGTTTGGATGAGCTATCCGAGAGACACAGGACCAATTTGATTAAGTATTATAAGGACAGGCTTGTTTTAGGTATAAAATTGGTAACCATTGATTGTGATGTGCCCATAGAGGTTGACTACAGTAAGTTTGATATGACAGAATTTGATAAGGATAAGTTACGAGAAATTTTTGATATATTGGGTTTCAACAGTTTGATAGCCCAATTAAACTTGTAAAATTTTTATTTTTAATTTGTATTTCTCCAAAAATAGGTTATACTTTATATATAAGGGACGATATTAACTTTTTGGGGGAATCCAAAATGGTAAAACAGTTTAACAAACCTAACCTGCGAGAGATTAGGGCGTCGATGAAGGTGGCGCTAAGAGCTGTGGAGGCCGAGTACGGCATCGCGGTTAATTTTGGCCATGGTTCGTATACTGCTCATGAAGTAACATTTAAGACAAAGTTGTCGATTCTTGATGAGGCGGGGGATAGTAGAGCGGACAAATCAAGTTGGGAACTTTATGCTACACGCAAAGGTTTTGCCGCAGAGGATTTCGGAAAAGAGATTACGCTCTCGGGTAACAAATTCAGGATATCCGGTTGGAGCATAAGGCGCTGGAAACTCCCGATTCAGCTTACAGAGGTTGCAACCGGTAGGTTGGCATTTGCGTCAGTCGCAAGCGTTCTTTATAATTTGCATAAATTTTAAGGGGGAACTAACTATGTGTAAGTATTTTGGTGTAAGATCGAGTCGGGCGGTATGCAATAGCCGTTGTGCGGAATGTGCGAGAAGCTCTCAATGTACTTTGGAGACAAACAAATTGTTGGGCACGTCGATAGATATTGATGGTAAAGGGAACACCATCAAAACCCTGCCCGTAAAAGTACCTGATGATAGGCTATTAGTGGAGAGGGGATGAATATGGAAAAGCTCGGCATTACTTTGAAAAAAATGAATTGTAAGCATTGTAGTTCCAAGGTAGCAATTTTGGAGGTCACAGGAGGTGGATCAATAACCAAGTACGCTCCTTGCAAAAAGTGTAACTGTCAGAATTTTATCAGCGAAGAAAAATGGCAACGTGGGCCGGCGGAAGTAGACGTGCTAAGTAACAGCGAAATTATTCAGTACATCCGGGATTTGATTAACTTGGATGGTTTGTTAGAAAAGGGTTTCGATTCAGAATTGCTTTTGTTCATACAAACACTAAAGAGAGCCGGGTATAGTGAGGACAGGATACACCAGTTTATTACTTATGCCAGTTACAATACCCGGTATGGTGGCGGAGGGCGAACCGGAGTGGATAAGGACGAGTCTTACGAGCTCGGAATCGGTAAGGATGTTCCAAGAGCACTGCCGAACGCAGGAGATCAGCGGGAGTGGAAAAGAATTAAACGGGCACACAAGTAATTTTGAGATTTAGTTTGTATTTCTCCAAAAATAGCTTATACTTTATATATAAGAAACAATATTAAATGGGGGAACAAAAAATGGTATTGGGTACAATAAGAATCGAGACACGGATAAGCGATTATGGTAGTGAGCCTGCTGTATACCGTGTAAATGATGAGAAACAAAGATACCTTATGCTTACTTTCGACGAGTCGGATGAGGCCAGAACAGCGGGCAAGGCGATAGCGAAATTGTTGGGAGTCAAGTTCAAGGATCATATTTACACGGAGCCGAAGTTGGGTGGAGTGGTATCTGGTAGGATGTCGGCTACCACGCCAAATGTATCAAATCCACCAAAGTTGTTCACCCGACCGAAGAAAGTGATGGGGGCTCCGAAGCTTTGTGAGGAAATGCTTACAAAGGGTACGGTGACGGATCAGGAGATTAAAACCGTATTCGCTGATAAATATATCCAAGCAGGTCATAAGTCAATAAGAGCCTGGCAGTTGGCCAAGGATTTGCTAAAGGCGGCGAAGAAGAAGGTCATAGCCGATTACCATGCGTGAGGAAAACAAATGAGTAATCTCGAAAAGATGAAAGAGATAGCAGAGCAAATGCCTGAAAGTCCTGAAAAGCAATCTGCTTTGCAAGCGTATTCAAACCTGAAATTGTTTGAGGTAATGGCGGATTCTTTTGATAAGGTTGTTGATCCTGGGAGCGATTAAGCCGCAAAGAAACTATGTGGTATCTACCTGTAATGAACAACATACTTGAGGAACTAGTAAGAACCTCACCTGTACCAGTCAGATTTGTTTCCAAGGTGAATTTGCCAGGGTACGCTAAAGGTAGCGTTACGATAGGTGCATTTCTTCCAAAAATAAATGGTCGAGTTGAAGCATATATTGAGATATTAAAACGCCTATCGGAAGATGAAAAAATAGCCACGTTACTTCATGAACTTGGCCATGCAAGATGCAGTAGAAAACTTTGTAAATGCCGTTGTGTTGCGTCTTCGGAGGGTGAAATTCATGCTGACAACTACTCGCTTAAATGGTTATTGACAAACAGATGTAAAAAAATATTAAAAACAGAGATGAAGCATATTGAGAATAAGAGTGATAGAGTAGACTATTATGGCGTAGCTGCAAGATGTACTATGGATTCAAGGCTATGGCAAAAATGTTTAAGATGCATGGGATGAGTAAATCAAGATGAATTTCAAAATTGGTGATATTGATATTGGTTTGGAAATAAATGAGATAGTATGTCCTTCCGAAGTATTTGAACTATTCTAAAGTGGTTGAATAACTTTATACCTATCTAACTAGTTCATTGATTGTAGGCACATATATACCCCCTAAATCAAGTATCAGAAGAGAGGTTGTTGACGAATGGTTTTATAGAAAGGGTGAGAAGATGAAATTGACAAGAGGAACTTCAATATCACTAATTATATTAGCGGTGATTTTCTTTTACAGTTATTATACCACACCGCCTATGCCTACATATGAAGGCGAACCACCGAAAATTAAAGTAGTTCCCTTTTTCAAAGCACTTTTAACTGATAACTCCTGTGGAATTGATAGTGGTATGATAACAGAAGATAAAAGAGCTGTAATAGTTGAACTTAAAGTAATCCGCGTGCGGATCTGGGATGAAAGCAGGTAAATTAGATGCCCTGGCCGAAAGGGAGATTGAGAGGTCCACAAACATCAAAACATCGAGCAAAAATAGGTGCTGCTAAGAAGGAGTTCCATAGAGAAAATCCCGCTGCTGCTAAAGGATGGTGTAATACCCCTAAAGCGAAAGCTAACATGAGAGCTGCTCGGTTAAAGTTCTATCGAGAACAACCCAATGCTGCGAAAGAATGGCAGAGTACTCCTGAAGCGAAAGCTAATCAAAGTTCTGCTATGAAGAAGTTTTATAGAGATCATCCTGGATTTCAGTATGAAATTCAAAATCGTCCGGAAGTTAAAGCAAGGGCAAGCTTTAGGACGATGGGTGACAAGAATCCAAACTGGCAAAGCGGACTTACAAAGAATCCCTATCCAGTTGAATTCAATGCTGAGTTTAGGGAACGAGTTAGAGAAAGATATGATTATACTTGTGCGGCATGTAAGAGAAGACAGGAACAACTAAAAAGAAAACTAGATGTCCATCATATAGATTATAATAAGGATAATCTTGATCCGGATAACTTTGTACCGCTTTGTGTATCTTGTCATGGTGCAACAAAAGGCAAAAAGAATAGAACTTATTGGACTACGGTTTTTCAAAATATAGTAAGTATGAATAAGTGTGAGGAGTTAAGATGAAACAGGAGTACCTTTTAAGCTGTATTTACTTAACAAGGAAGTGTCCAATGAATTGTGATTACTGTTCTATTAGGAAGACAAATTTGACGCGACCTGAATTGACTGTTGAAGAATGGAAGAGGGTTTTTGATATATTTAAGAACTTAGGGTGCGAGTTTAACTTGATCCTAGGTAACGAAACAATGATGCTTGAGTATGGACTGGTTGGACTTATTGCCTATCTATCTCAACAGAAAACTAAGTACGCAATGTACAGTACATGTCCCTCGGAATTATTCAATAAGTTAAAACAGCCCTTGGCTGATGCGGGATTGAAGAATCTATCATCTGGTTTTGATAGCCTAAAAAGAAATGATAGCATAGGGATAAAAAGTAAGAGGGGTCTCGCGGGTATGATTGAGATGAAGAGGCTAGTTCCAGGAATAGATACCCAAGGGACGATAACCATTTCTAAAATAAATTTGGATGAAGTGGAAGATTTGTTAAGAACCTTGACGAAGAACGGTATCTGGGGTGCGGTGAATTCCATACATTGGGATTCTGATGGGAAGTATGATTTCTTTCCACCGAAGGAATTCTTAAAGGATTTCATGGTTGATGACAGGGAGAAATTTATAAAGTTATGTATGAGGTTGAAGGAACTTACTCTCAAGGGTGAGATCATGATTCAAAATCCGCCAGAGTATTTTGATGCTTTGGCCAAGTACGGTTTGGATATGAGTTGGCATTGCAGTAAGCCCTACATTATCACAGTTGACGCAGATGGGCAACTGAGGTTGTGTGGGTATCGTAGAGGAAAGAAAGTTCCTGAATTTTCAATATTCGATTTGAGGGATAGGCAGAAATTTGAAGAGTATAAGAAGGTCTGGAAAGAAGAAAGTCAGGAATGTCCTGGTTGTTTTTGGAGTTATTATTGGATGGCTGAAAACTTTATTTGTACTGATCAGAAAGAATATGGTACGAAGGTTTTCCAAAACCATTATTCTCGGTGGTATAAGAAGAAAAATCTATGATTAGAAAAGAGATGAAAATTTGTGCTCGTTTAGATTGTCAGAAGTTTTTTGAGTCCGTGGTATATGCGAAACGGAAATTTTGTAGTTGTTTCTGTGCTAATAAATTCAATGGTTCACAAAGAGAGGCGAAAGTGAAACGAAGTCGGGCCGCCGAGGAGCAATGGCAAGATCCTGGATATAGAGAGAAGCATAACAGGATTCGAAATACCCCTAAGTTTCGTGAAAAATGTAGTCGAAATTCAAGAAAACAGTGGGAAGACCTAGAAGTAAAAGCGAAACTAAGTCGGACTATTAGGGAGTTATGGCAGAATCCAGAATACAAAGAGAAACAACTTAAAGCTATTTTTAAGGGGCATAGACTTCTACCAAATCGACCAGAAAAACTTATAACTACTCTACTTCAAGAACTATTTCCTAATCAATGGAAATACATAGGTGATGGTAAGGATGAAGATTCTATTGTAGCAGGAAAATGTCCTGATTTCATTCATGTTAGCCAAAAGAAAATTATTGAACACTTTGGTGATTATCATCATGGAGAAGGAAGAACTGGTATTCCTAATGAACAACATGAACGAGAACGGATTGACTATTTTGCTCAATTTGGTTATCAAACTTTGATTGTTTGGGAGCATGAGTTGGAGAATATAAATGTATTGAGACAAAAGATATTGGAATTTGTTGAAGAAAGGTGAGAGTCGAAGTATGAAAACAATAGTGATTACAGGCACAACTTCAGGTATAGGTAAGGCGATTGCGGAAAGGTTTGATGGTAAGCCCTGGCGTGTCATCCGTCTAACCAGGGAGAAACTTGATGTACAGGATGTAGAAGCAATTCAGAAATTGACACTTCCTAGGATGGACGTTTTTATCAACAACGCGGGCATAATGTTGCTCAGAGATTTTCCTGATACCACTCTGGAGGATTGGAATAAGACGATAGACACTAATTTACGGTCAGTATTTTTCCTCTCGCAGAGAGTAATTCCATTGATTAAAGATAAGGGACATTTGATTAATATTAGCAGTATTGCAGGAACCTTTCCGGAAAGAGAATTTATGGCCTACAACGTTTCTAAGGCTGGGGTGACGATGTTAACACAGTGTTTGTCAAAAAGATATGGTGATAGAATTTTTGTGAATTCTATCTCTCCAGGATTTGTGAATACAAACTTGACTTGGGAAAGACAAGGAGCTCCTGAATCCACTCCGCAGCATCTAATTGATGACATTCCAATGAGGCGTCAGGCTGAACCAGAAGAGGTTGCAGATTTAGTTTGGTACATGGTGCACAATAGGTACTTTAATGGATCGGATGTAAAGTTTGATGGCGGGTTAACCACGAAGTTTTTCGGGCCGTAGTATGAAGAAGGGGCAGCAAAAAAGTAGGTACTCTGTTTATTGTTATCAAAATGTTAAGAAAGAATAATCCATAAAATACTTTGGTCCGTGAGGTCATTTGTATAATAATATTGAGGAGATTAGATATATGGTAACCAAAATAATAGATAATCCTAAATGGGAATATGGTACCGAAAGAAGTGTGCGAATAGTTTACAATTTACCCCTACAAGCAGAATTTAAATGTGATAATTGTGGACATCAGGAAATTCATATAAGGGGCATCAGAGAAGAAGAAATAGAATGGCTTGCAGAGGGCAAATTGGAAAGTAGCGATTGTCCTAAGTGCCAGGATGCCATGATAGTTGTTTTGCCCAATAACCCTGTTCTTATTTTAACAAATAATGTGGTGGTAAAAGAATGGGTGTGTCCAAGATGTGCTCGTAGAAATTCTCATAAAAATGAAGTTTGCATGGGAGCTGAAATGGGTGATGGCCGATGTGGATACCTGCGACCTGAAGAGGAACATGAAACAGATAGTGATGGGAACTTATTGGGACTGGGATGAAAAAGAATGAATAATTTATTTGGAACATCTTACTGTAAAATACACAATACTCATCCCCTTGACGATGAACCTTGCTGGGCTTGTATTCGTGTATTCGGCGGGAATCTTAACCCCTCGGAAAATTGTGCCGCTGAGAATCAAGAGCATCGAAAACTCTGTCGAATTGATAAGGTAACTCTTTGTGTCCAGCATCCAGATACTGGTTGCGGATGTGATCCCTGTGTTGAATGTGAGATACGATTTCAAGCTGAAAGGAGCTGAGATGGAATCATCAGCATTAGTTCTTCTATCAGGTGGAATGGATAGCGCAGTTTTACTTTACTATGTTAAGGATGTTTTGGAATATCCAAGAGTGGAAGCTATTCTATTTGACTATGACCAGTCTCATAGGATAGAGTTGCAGTATGCCCAGGATTTGGCCTCTCTTTTAGCTGTTCAGTGGCAGATTGCCCAGGTTCCCCTAAAGCGATTTGGTAAATTAGGTATGATTATACCAGCAAGAAACTCTATTTTTCTGAGTTTTGCTACAGCCTATGCGGAAATAAAAGGTTTACAGGATATATTTATTGGGGCTAATGCTGAGGATTTTAAGGATTTTCCAGATTGCCGACCAGAGTATATTCGATTGATGAGTCAGGCCTTATCAACAGGAAATAATATTCGAGGAGTATATGCCCCGTTTGTTAACAAGTCAAAACAGGAAATTGTTAAGATTGGTAGGTCGTTGGGTGTTGATTTCAGTTTAACTTGGAGTTGTTATTATCCAAAAACTAAGAATCCAAGTGAAGTTGAACCTTGTGGTAAGTGTCATGCTTGTATAGAAAGGAACGCAGTACTATGATAGGCGCACTAATCTTATTGTGGCTTCTTTGTGGCCTATTGGGAGCTATAATTATCAGAGAGCATGATGGACACATACCCTTACTTCTGGCAATGGTTTTTATCCTTGCGGGCCTTATAACTTTGGCGGTAATACTAGGACAATGGTTGATGGATATACAAGTATGAAAGAAAGGAACGGATACCATGAGTGATTTACAGCGAGAAATAATTGATGGTTTGCGGTACATGCAGGCCATGGTTGAAGAGGGTCGATATGGAGATTTCGAAGAAGTAGAGCAAGCAGCTTTTGAGGAAGATTTAAATGAACACGTTCTTGACAAATTTGAAGAGTAAGAAAGGAACCGCTTTATGAAAAATACACCCAATACGAAATTGGTGGGAAAAGAATATTCACCATTAATTATCAGGCGTTACAGCATGCCTGTACTCATGTTTGTAGCTTTAATTACAGACGATAATTTGGATACTTTGGATGGTGTAGTACTTGGATTTATGAAGAGGAATCCGCTACCAAACAGTATTCAAGGAGTAAGAAATTTTGCTGGGAAACTGTCAGAGGTTCTCGCTAAAAAGTATCCAAAGACAGAAGGAGTAGCGGTGATTGTACAGGCTGATAAAATGACTTGTAGCAGCTTGGCTGGAGATTTCATGAATGCAACGCCGTGCAGAATAGAATTGTACTCTCTGTTGCAGTTTGCTACGAACGTATAGGAGGAGTGATTATGGAACAACTACCACTTCGATTAGGACGTGTATATCTGGATCCAGGAGATATTGGAGTGGATTCACGTATCCTGTCCCAGTTTACACGCATACTCCGAGTGCAGATGATGTTAGTGGGTGATCGGAAGTTACGGTATGAAATTGTCGGAGTATCACCAAAATTTGACGAGGTAGGCGTGGTGGGTATGTTGGAAGAACTTTCCGTGGCCAAGACCGCCTCGGGACAGGCATTTACAGGATGTCCGTGGTATGCTATTTTGAATGGAGAGATAGTATGAATATAATCATAAGTCCACACTCTGATGATGAACTAATTGGTTGTTTTTCCCTGATTAAGAAAGGGATGATTGATGAGGTGATACACATAGACCCAGATCCAAAGCGTTTTGCTCTTGCTGAGATTGTTGGTAAGGAATTGGGATTTAACGTGACATCCCTGACGTTTAGGTATCTTGTTGATTTCTTGAAGACGGGTCACCCTTATACCTATTTTGTTCCTGATGTAGCGGATAATCATCTTTTGCACAAGGCTATAAACTGTGTAGCAAGGTTAAGCGGTTGCCGTCTCGGGTACTTCTCGACGGATATGAATACTGGGTATGTTAAGGAACTAAGCGCCGAGATGAAGAGAGAAAAACTACTTGCACTCAATAAATTCTATCCAGATCAAGCATCCTTATGGGGACGTGATTGGAAGTATTTTTTGTTTGAAGGCGTGGTTGCAGAATTTCCTTTAGAGGGTTAAAAAATGAAAGTGCATCAAAAATGGTGGGCAAACGCATCTGCTGACTATCAGTCAGATGAAGAAGTAATTTACGACGGGCGACTTACAGCAGCAGCTTGGCGAGAGGCTTTGGCAGAGGTGTTAAGGCAGATAGGCCAATTACCCGATGGTGGTATTGTAACCTGGATTGCAGAAGAACTTGATGGAGATTAAAAATGATACACTTACTTCCCCAACTACCATGTAAGAATCGCTATACTCAAGATTGGATTGGTATATGGAAACGAGAGCTGACTAAGTTAGGGGTTCACTTTGCGGTGTTAGGGGGCAACACCCCTGTACCCATAACTAAGCATTTTACTGATCCAGATAAGGCTTTGGCCTATGAATGCAATCAGGTTCGTATTTTATCTCAAGTTAAGCCTGAGAAGATTTTCTGTCTGGATGTTGACTTTCCTGGACTGTTATCGGCGGCTATTCCTGTTCTAAAATTAAGGAATCCAGACCTGAAATGTTTTGGGTATCTGCATGCAGGAAGTTGGAACAATGGGGATATATTTGGTGAGAATCCTGGTAAGGCGCGATTAGAGCGGGCAATGTTTGAAGTTTATGATAAGATTTTTGTCGCTACTAATTATCATAGGAGGAAAATTGAGAAGTATTTTAATGAGTTTTTTATAGATCTCGAAGTGGCCGGTTTCCCTTTTTACAAGGAAGACGTATTACATTATGCTACGCCAGCGCCTTTTGAAGAAAAGGATGGGGTGGTTATCAATGGAAGATGGGAGCAAAGTGATAAAGACCTTTTGGATAGAATAAGGAATAAACTTAATATAAAGATTTATACTATTGAAGCCACTAACCGAGAGGGATACTATAAACAGCTTAACACGGCAAAGGTTGTGTTGTCTTTAAAGACTGAAGAGACGTTTGGAATAGGGCAATTGGAGGCATATGTTTTAGGTGGTATTCCTTTAAGCCCCAACCGTTTTGCCTATCCAGAAGTGATTGGAGATCCATGTTTGCTGTACAATAATGAAAATGATTTGGTAGACAAGTTGGCGTATTTGCTTGACTTTAAGGAAAATCCTTTTGTTATAGATATAGAGAAGTATGAGAATGTTATTCCTACGTGCATGGCAGGTTTTTAGGAGAAGAAAATGAAAGCAAAAAAGTTTATAGTTTTGCATATGAGTGAAGGCGGTGATATGTCAATCTCTTTTATGACTGAAAAAGAGATAAAAGGGGATTTTTTATCCGAAGAATGGCCGTATCCCATATTGGATCATTTACCAAATATGGGTTATGAATCGGGAGTTTTGATTATCGATGGAAGTATTGTGACTCCAAAAGCAAAGAAAACAGTTGTTGAGTGGGAACTTGAATAAGCGCTTCAAAGCAAGAACCGTATGATGATGCGTACTCCCGGGGAATCCCATTCCTGTCCCGGGCTTGCTTTTTTAAGGAGAGGAAAATGAATATAAAATTTTCAAATAGGATATTGTATCCTCTATCACCACTAATTCCTAGGACCTATCAGCCAGGTGATGTTTTTGTTGTTGATGACGATGTTGGTGAATGTGTCTGTTGTGTGCTGGCTCAAGTAGGTCTGGGTATGATTTCGCTCATGCTTTTAGGAAATGACACTAATCGATGGAGAGAACCGGTTAGTGTAGACAATATAGGGAAGATATCACAGGAAGAGTTTGAAAAAATTCGCGGGAATTATAGAAGTGCATATCTTGGCCGTTTGGAAAGTTTTTTGCGTCTAAAAGGCCCGATGCAAGGAGTGGAGAAAAAATGTCTTTAGATAGAATTTATTTAGCCAGATTCATGACCGCCTCAAAGCGGCAACATGCTCTTGATCTTTGCGAACGTGGTCGAGAGGGGAAAGTTCTTTCGTTGGAGTCGTTCTGGGATCATAATAGCGTATCAAAAATACTGGAAGAGTATCCAGAAGTGAAAATTCTTCTGGACTCCGGTGCCTATACCTTAGAGAATCAAAAAGTTAAGAACTATCAACAGTATCTGGATTCATATATTGATTATATTTTGAAACAAGAGGATAGGTGGTTAGGATATGTCTGTCTTGATGATGTTCATGACGCCAACATAAGTTGGAAAAATCAAAAGTACATGGAAGGGAGAGGGGTCAATCCTATTCCAGTGTACCATCATGGTGAAGATTTTAAGTGGTTCGAAAAGTATGCTAACGAATATTCTTATATGGGTGTAGGAGGAGTAGCGAGAGGCGGTGCTGGAGAAGGCAACAGGATACTATTTGACAAGATTTTTAAGTATATACATGATAGAGGTTTGTCTGTTAAGCTCCATGCTTTCGGCATTACCAGTTTCAGATATATGATAAGGTATCCCTGGTTTAGCGTCGACTCGACCACCTGGTTGAAATACGCGAATTTTGGAAGGGTTATGATTCCTAGATGGGATGTAAAGAAAGGCGAATTTGATTACTTGTGCACGAATTTTGTGGTATCCGTATCTGATATTTCCTTACATAAAGAGGATACCGACCACTCGCATTATAGTCTTGTTTATCCTCCAAAGGTTGTTAGCCGACTTGAGGAATATTTTAAGATGATAGGTATTGATTCTGAAAAACTCAAAACAGAACAAGCAGAAAGGTTAAGAGCTAATGTTTACTACTATGAGCGCTTACAAAAAGAAGAAGCTCTTCATACGCCCCCAAAAATTAAGAATGATCGTGCGTTTTTTTAAGGTGAGGAGATGAAATGATTGAATTATTTATGAGATTAGCTTTAATTTTTATCAACAGTAGCTTTTTGTTCATAGCTGGTTTTGCTTTGTTTGTCCTTGCAAATATCGTTATAAAACCAGACGACCATAACAAAGAGATTATCATGCGGATAATAAATGGGATTCCAGGAATTTGCTGTATCTTTGTAGTGGTAGTTCTAAGTTATAGCTTATACCATGTCTTATTTAATTATCCACTCGCACTCAATTTCATGTTTGGAATAAAAGTATGAAAGAAGAAAATGAAACAAGTGAGAATGAATGTTAATTTTGTTGTTGGTGATAATTTAGATGAGGAGCTGCTTTCGGAGGTGGTAGAAGCAGCTATTAACGACATTTTACGATGATTCTGAATATATGAGAGCGAATTACGGCGACTTAGTTCATTCTGCGGAAGTAAGTACTATAGGATATAGGAGAAGAAAATGAAGTTTGATCGAAAAGAATTTGTAGAAGTTCTTGAAAAAGTATGTCCGGCACTTGGGACTAACATTCTGGTGCCCGAATTTCGGTATTTTCAAATTGCAGGAGACCGTATCCAAACCACTGATGGGGTAATCATAATGGAGGCGGCGTTTTCTAAGGATACTGGGCTTAACTGTTCTATTCCAAGCGAAGTTCTTACCTTGTTAACCTCTCTTGATGCTAAAGAAGTTAATTTGGTGGTCAAGGATGATAAGTTGGAGATAAAAACTCGTAAACTTGAAGGCGCATTCGCGATACTGATTCCTCCTAAGTTTCAAGAGTTGAAGTTAATGGGTACAGTGGATATGAAACTTATTGATCCAAAATTGGTAGATGATGTTATAGCGGGGCTGGGGTTTTGTAGGTTTGCAGCCTCTAAAGACCATGCATCAGGACCAAGGATTGGCATTCAAATTAATAGGGATGTACTTTTCAGTACTGATAGATTTAGAGTTCTGAGATGGAATTTGGTTGGCAATACCCATATTGAGTGTGTTGTGCCTGTTAAGTTTGTAGACCTGTTGAAGAAACATCAGAGCAGGATTGCTAGGTTAGGGTGTATAGAGAACAAAACTTTTGTGGCACTTTTGAACGACGGAACCTATATTACCACCTGTTTGTTACGTGGTGAATACCCTAAACTTTTAGAGTATTTTCCTGAACCGTCAGCAGAGCGGAAGCACGTGGAATTTGGAAACAACTTATCCACGGCTATTGACAGGCATTTAGTTTTACTTAAGAATGTGGATACCTGCGACCGAGAAATATTAGTCGAGATTAAAGAAGGAGTTTGCACTCTTACTTCTGAGGTACCTGAAAGATCTAATCTTGTTGAGCATTTGGATGTAGAGATGGCAGAGGTATTTGAAGAGATAGGTTTTTCGGTCAATCCGCTTTTCCTTCAGGAGATAACCAGTCGATGTTCGAATTTTGAGTACTTTCTCGCTGGTCTGATTTTGTTTGAAACTGAGAAGTTCCAGTATGTTATGCGTGCGACGGTAGTGTCGTCTAAGAAAGATTAAGGTATACAAAGATGGCAAAACAACCAGCTTTTTTTATGGGTGAATGGGATCTATTCCAAAAAGAACACCCTGAAAGATTTGAGAGGAAAAAGAAGGGCTCGACGGGTCCGAGAACCGCGAAGATTTATGACTGTAATCTTTGCGAACTGTCTAAGAAATGTATCAGTCCTAAGATTGGACGGTATGGTGAAGGAAGAAAAAAGATTTTAGTGGTTGGTCAGTGTCCGGGATTTCAGGAAGATAGAAACGGCCGGAATTTTGTAGGACCTGCTGGTGGTCTTCTTGAAAGAAACCTCAGTTATATGGGTATTGATTTGGATGTGGATTGCGAGAGGACTAACGTTCTTTGTTGTTATCCGGGCAAGGATGCCAAAGGGCATGATAAGGATCCGACGAAAGAGCAGATCAAATGTTGTATTCCCAATCTGGAAAAGGATATTCGGGAAGTCCAACCTAAACTAATTATCTGCCTCGGAGACGTAGCTATAGATGCTGTTTTAAACTCCTCTGCATTTTCCAGCACACCAAGCGCTTCATTAGTGCATGGTAAAGTTTTTCCGTACCATAAATATAAGTGTTGGGTGGGTTGTTCATATCATCCTTCGTTCTTTTTACATAGAAAAAATAGAAAAGATGTACCAGATGATGAGATAATTTTTTCCTATGATCTTGCTAATGTAATTAGCTATCTTGATGACCCACTTCCTCAGCCCCTTACTTCAGAAGGAAATAGATGCATTACCAGTGTTGATGAAGCGATTGCTGTGCTCGAACGGTATAGTAATTCTGTGAAACCGGTGTCCTATGATTACGAAACAAATATGCTTGATTCCTTTCAAGCATCAGCTAAGATGCTATCGGTTGCCATAACGAATACCGTGAAGTCGGCTGAGTTCATTCCTATCGCTCTTGGAGGTATTTTTAATGAAGAAGAGCAAGTCAGGATTATAGCGGCATTGGGAAATTTTGTGAAGAGTGATGCTCCGAAGGTCTTGCAGAATTATTATATGGAGGAGCTATGGGGTCGGAATATTGTTGGCCAATCTATGAATCATTTTATACATGACACAATGGTAACTGCTCATGTAGTCAATTGTAATGCACGAACAACTGGACTGGCTTTTCAAGCGTTTGAACTAACTGGACATGCGTACAAAGGTATGGTCAAGATAGACAAACTTGTTGATGAGCCATTGGAGACGGTGTGCGATTATAATTGTTGGGATGTCCGCTACCCACTTATGTCCTATCGTAAGCAAAACTTTATGTTGGACGGGAATTTGGGAGAGTTTAACGAATTTTTTAGAAAGAGTTTGGTCACGCTTGCTAATTATAAATATCGTGGCATCCAAATAGATGAGAAAGCTTTGACTGCTGTTGAAGAGGAGTTTGGAGCGAAGATGACAAATTGCAGGAAGGCAGTTGAAGAATCCCAACCTGCTGTAAAGTATAATGAGATCAATAAAGATAAACCATTTGACATAGACTCGTCAACACATGTAGGTAAGCTGCTTTATGATATCCACGGACTTGAGATTACCAGGAAACGTAGAACTCCGTCAGGTAAGGGTGGTACGAGTAAGGCGGTATTCTCGGAAATACTTACTACAACAAATGATCCTGTTGTTAAAAGTATTTTAGCAAATGTATCCGCGTATCGAAGACATGTAAAGGTATTGGAGAGAACCACAGAGTACCGTCGGTTAGTAGATCCCAACTGGAGGATTCATCCGTCGTTTAGTCTCAATGTTGCTAGATCGTATAGATCTGCTTCTGACGGTCCAAATATTCAAAATGTTTTTAACCATGATGAAGAACAAAGAACATTTCGGAGATGTATTGTTACGGAATTTGGATATATTTTTCTAGAGCCGGATTATTCTGGAGCAGAAATTTGTGTTGCAGCAATGGTTTCAGGAGATCCTGTTCTTACTGCACAGATCATAGCTGGTATCAACATACATAAAGTGTGGACTTCTCGGATTCTTTCTATTCCTGAGAAAGATGTTACCAAGGCGCAAAGATCTAAATGCAAAGCTGGGTTTTTCTTTGCAAGTATTTATGGCGGCTTCCCTGAAGGAATTAGTTATGCGTTGGGAGTTAGTAGAGATCATGCCATAAAGGTTCAAAATGCATTTTGGGATGAATACCATTTTGTCAAGGAGTGGCAGTTAAAAACTATTCATGATTATCAAAAAACTGGATATGTTGAGCTGGTTACCGGAGCAAGAAGGCCTGGGCCTCTCAATATAAATAAACTTTACAACACTCCCATTCAAGGTCCTTCGTATCATTTACTCCAGGATGCTTGTAATAGGGTTGACGATGAGATGATTGCACGTAAGCTTTCCAGCTTTGGGTGTGCTGAAATTCACGATTCGATTCTTTTGAGTACTAAAGTTGATGAAGTTGACGAGGTTATTGATTTAGTTAGCGAGATTATGTGTTCAAAGAGATTTGATTGGCAGAAGGATGTGCCGATGTCTATTGGGTGGGATATTGGAATTACGAATTGGTATGAAATGCGTTCTATGGAATCCAGCCCATCCGGGATGGTTGTTGAGATTGAAAAAGGTACAAAAATTCCATTGAAAGATTTTATTGCTAAGGTGTAAAATTTTACCAAGATACCGTGGTGATTATGTATAATTATAATGGAGAAGAAGTTCGGTCGGAGGCCTAAAATGACTACAAAAGAAAAAAGATTACTTTTTGAATATGTAAAATTACATGAACCTATTTGGGAAATAACACAATGGCGTGGCAAGGGCAGAAAAGGACTGTATAAATTTTGGGCTTATCCCGAATCTACTTGGTCAGATGACATGGAAGAAACGGGGCTTGTAGTTCAAAGATATGGTTGTGATAGCTGGGATGAAGATGGCCCAGCTCCCTGGGAAATGGTTCAAAAAATTGTTGATAGGCATCGTGCTGGTAAAACGCTGGATGACCTGGCTGAAGGGTGTACTAGAACTGTTCCAAATATTATTTGGAGTTAAGAGGAAGAAAGTATATGTCGTTATACCAAGAACTTAGACCAAACAATTTTGAGGATATTGTAGGCAATTCAATTACTATTGGTGCACTTAGGTCTATGGTAAGGAAGTTGCCGGAGTCTCGGCCACATGCTATACTTATAAAAGGACCATATGGTTGTGGCAAAACAACTATTGCTCGTATTTTAGCAATGGAGTTTGGATCTGATGAGAGTTCTACGATTAAAATAAGTGCCAACAACACCAATGGAATTGAGACTGTTAGAGAGATAAGTAAGAATGCGCACTTGATGGGTCTTGGTGGCACCGCCAAAACATATATTATTGACGAATCTCATGAGTTGACGCCCCGGGCACAACAGGGCTTGTTGGATATTTTAGAAGATAACCCTCCGCATTGTTACTTTATTTTCTGTACAACAAATCCCGCGGGGATAGATGGTGGTATTCGTAGTAGATGTACTGATTACTCAGTTAACCTCCTCCGGGAGCCTGAGATAATGGAAGTGCTTAATCGGGCATGTCAGAAGAAAAATTTCGATATTGACCCTGATATTCTAAAAGCTATATGGTACACTTGTGAGGGATCACCTAGAGCAGCATTGGTTTCATTAGAGCAGGTTGAAATGGTAACCGATATTGATGAAGCTATTGAGTTATTGGTGTCAGGAACAGCAAGGGATGCTTCCGTCCTGGATTTGCTTAAGTTGATGATAATGGCCCCCGATCAAAGAAGAAAGAAGTGGAAGCAGATTATCACAACCTTCGATGCTATCAGTGCGGATAGCGAGGTGATTAGAAAATCTATCCTGACATTTTTATACAACAAACTTAAGAAATATGATAGGATAGAGGACGCTCTGGATATTACACACTTGTTGAGAATTTTCTCAGTTAGTACGTTTTATGGTAAAAAAAGTCAATTGGGTGCTCAGATTGCAAGAGCATGTTTTGAAACATGGAAGGATTGAAGAGAGATCAAAAGGGTTCCTAACACTATCATATTGGATGAAAATTACCCTTCATCTCTTATTGAATAGACGGCATAGAAGGTTCCTAAAACCGGCCGTCGTGGCCGGTCCTTACTACCTTCCGCCGTTCTTAGTTTAGTAAACGAAATGACAAAGAAAGTTCCTATAAAATTCAATGATTGAGCGTGGCTTACCGGGTCACGCTCGCGAAATTACTTTCCGTCGTTTTACTTTTAGAAAGGGCTAAAAAAATGAAAGCAACACTTAGACTTTTCAAGGCGTTACCAGTATCGGATAAGAGTAAGCAAGTTCCATCAGAGATAGCATCAGAGTTGTTAAACGTGACTGTTCCTCAGGGGTTTGTATTCTCTCCTGAAGTTGTGGTAAACTATCCGAAATTGGAGTTGTTAAAGATAGCTGGAGCTATAGGGCTAACAGGGAAGCAATTGAATAGCTCCTTTCATAAGTCTTGGAAGAAAGTGAAGGAAGCGGATATAGTCCTGTTGGTGGTGGAGCAGATTTTACATTACATCACTACCTATGGATTTCGAGAGCTTGGAATTTACGATAAGGATTCTGTGTATATTCCAAATGAGAAGCTTGATGTGCCGGGTGTTAAAATTGATAGCATGAACTTGGTGGTTATCAAGGGCTATACAAAAGAAGAACTAAAAGGAAAGGTACTAAAAATGCTATCCTCTGGAGTTGCTTTGAAAGAGGATACGCTTAATGACATAATTGAAGTGTGTATGTATGTTGGGATAACTTTTGAGGATTTGAAGGTTGTAAAAAATAAGGAGGTTCGGACTAAGTTGTATGAATATCTGGATATTCTGCCAGAGGATCCAATTGAATTTTTAAGGTACCTTCTTTACCGAACTACTGGTGAAACTTTGTTAATTAAAAGCAAAGAGGTTATGGAAAAGATTGCTGAGGCGGATGGGTTGCCTGCTTTGCTGCTGCTTACCAAGTACAAAGAGTGCTATGGTTTAAGAAAGTTAGCGGGAATTTTTAATCGATTCAAGCCGCTATTTTTGGCGTTCAAATCAAAAGGTGACCTCTCGTTTACAGTTCTGAATTCTTTCATAAACAGAATCAGCAAACTATCTAAGATATATCATGAACCAATGAAATTGGATTATCTTAACGGCGTTACCTCTTTAATTAAGAATGAGCAATATGTATCAAAAACCCAGTTGCAGTGTGAATTAGATAAAGTGAATACGTTTAGGAAGGTACGATTAGCTTATGCTTTGAATTACAGGACTAAGGATGCCAGTTCGATTCTTTATAAAATACGAAATGGAAAAAGCTGGGCTACAGAAGTTCATTACGATGAGCGTATTCAGCATCAGTCAAGAAAGGTACTTGAAACAGTCTACAAATCTATTATTGAGGATATTCGTAGGCGTGTTGGCCATAAAAAAATCTATCTTCCACGGAATGTTGAATATGCTCTTCCTGCTACGGAAAAGCAATTCACAGGAAGTCTTCCTTCTGGGACGTACGTGACTTTGGATCAGGCCATGGTGTTTGGAATTCATTGGTTTAACCATAAATCAAAACCTGATCATGATTTTTCTTTTTCCTCTCCGGCGTCTGTGGATTTAGATCTGTCTTTCATAACATCAGATGGGGACAAGTATGGTTGGGATGGTGGATACAGATCATCTAATAGAGGTATATTGTTTTCAGGGGATAAGACGGATGCCCCAAGACCTGATGGTGCTTCGGAATTATTTTATCTCAAGGCAGGTTTCTTGAAAGGTCCTGGGGTACTTTTGGTTAACTACTATAACTATACTCCTGAGGAAGTACCTTTTGAAATTGTCGTGGGACGACGTTCCTCTAAGAGTTTTAATGCGAATTATGTGATTGATCCTAATGATATAGTTTGCTCTGCGGAAGCAAAAATGGATCGCAAACAAAAGATATTGGGTATAGTAGAGCCTGTTGCAGATGGGATTCGATTCTATTTTTCGGAAACCGGTATGGGAAAGGGTATCACCTCAACTCCGACGGAGGGAGTGAATCATGCTAGACAGTATCTTATAGATTTTTATACCGATACGCTTAGTTTGAGCATGCTACTCCGCGTCTCGGGTGTAGAAATAGTGGGTAACAAGAAGGATTGCGATATTAATCTTTCCTTAGAGAAAATAGAAAAGGACAGTATATTGAATTTACTGAGTTAATGTTAAGGTGAAATGAAATGAGCCAGATAAAACAACTTTCTAGTTTAGGTATAATAGTCATCGTATTAGCAATGGGTTGTGCAGTCTTTGATTTTTGGAAGGGTATTGAACTTCTACAGGTCGGGCTTCTTGTGAATATACTTGCGGCTGTCCTACACGTTGTGGTATGGGGAAAGAAAGATTACGGGGAAACGAATGGATGACTGGAATTCAGGATAAAATTTATTATGAACTTGAGAAGCTACTTTCTGCTGTTGAAGAAGGTAAGTACGGAGAGGGTGATGCTTTTGACAGGGATGCTTTTGAAGCAGAATTTGATGATGAAGTATTGATAGTAACATATGTTTGTGACAGAAAGGATGAAAAATGAAAGGGACACAAAGAGTACAGCGTGTGCTAAGCAAGTTTGGTAAGACTATCAGCGAATTGGATAAAGGCGTTGCCGAAATAGAAGTGGAGATTGAGGGTAATGCCCTAACTATGGATGCGCTGCAGGCTTCGAATATCCAGCTGGCTGATGTAGGAACTACCGCTCGTAATGTCGCTGCTAATTTAAGAAAGCTTATGTCAGTGCCAGAGGTGTAGAGGTAAAGAAAATAATCACGTTTAATTTTTGAAAGGGTAGGTAAAATGGATGAAGCAAGATCAAAGGCCATGGAGGCGGGTGCTACGATGAAGACTGGTGGTAGCAATTTTAACTACGTGGATACCTCAATTACGGAGAGATTGGGTATAGGTTTTTATGGTACCAAGAAGAAAGACGGGAATAACTTTATACGGATAGTGGCTCAAAGCACAAAGGTTCCTCTGGCTTTGGAGATTTGGAAACATTCGAATATAGGTCAGGGTAAAAATACTTATCTGTGTTTATCCAAGATGTTTGACAAACCATGTCCTATCTGTGATTATGCTGCGAATTTGAAGGCGGACGGAGAAAAGGCCGAGGTTCTAAAGGAACTTGGTGTAGATCATAGATTCCTTCTTTTTGTAGTGGATACAACCTCCAGAGAAACTGAAGAGGAAGGAGCTAAATGGTTTGACTGCCCGGTATCAATTTGGAAAGAAATATGCTTATCCTCTCAAGATAGAAGAAGTGGTGAACGGTTTGATCCCGCTGATCCAATTGATGGTAGGGATATTGAATTCATCCGTACAGATGGTAAACGTACTAGCTATGGTGGATTCAAACTTGTAAAAACGGAAGGGGAAATTCCTAAAAGTTGGTACGATCATCTTCCATTGTTAGAAGATATTCTTTTGATGTCTGATCCAGAAGAGATGCGTACAGCGGCTACAGGTATGAAGCCTTTGCCTGAAAAAGAGGAGAGTTCTCGTAGAGATCGATCTGGTGAGGAGCGTAGAGAGCCAGATAGGGCGGTTAGAGGTGGTGGAGAAGAGCCGTCCAGGGAAAGTAGAGGGCGTGGAGAATCCAGAACAAATTCTCGTAGGAGTCCAGAGGATAATGATCGTGAACAATCCGTCAGGGACAAGGTAGATCAATTACGGAGAGAGCGAGGCGCTCAGAGGGACTAGAATAATGGATGATGCAGATAGACAAATTCTTAGTGACCTCCGGGCGAAACTCCCGATAGACCAGTTTAACTTGGAAAAAGAATGCAATAGGCAACCCATCATTTACGATGAAGTTGGAGAATGGGTTGCCAGGATAAAGGCAGGCTGTCGAATTGCTAAAGAGCATGTTAGTTTTGTTGAATCAGATCTTTTATTGCGGATTAGGAGGAATCCAGAGGAATTTAATTTACCTGGAAAGCTTACTCTGGATGTTGTTAAGGCGTGTGTTAAGGTTAATACTGAATACAAGAAAGCGTTCCAAGAGTATGTAGAGGCTGACAGATTGGCTAATGAAGCGAGTACTCTTTTAGAGAGTGTTTCGGAAAGGAAATCAGCCGTTCGAGATCTTGTTCGATTGTGGATATCCCATTACTATGATAAAACTGATGAGGTTAACGGAGAGGAATGGCGAGAGGCCCAGGATGCAATACAGGCTCTAAGGGATAAAAAAGCCGCACAAGAAGAACGGCATGAGGACAATGTAGAGGTGGAGTGAAATTGTAATAAAAGTGGAGAAAAAGTAATGGGCAAACTAAAAGTATTTTTGCGCAATCTCAAATCGATGCATCATAGAGTAATGATGCGGTACCTACAAAACCGTGGGTGGGTGGTCTTCTATTTAGAGCAAGAAAATCGAGTATGCGATGGCGATTGCTGTTGGCTTAAACTCTATGAGGCCGAACTTAAGAAGGGGTAAAATGAAAGAGAAATCAGATGTTGAAAAGACTGCTGCCAAGGCAGGTGAGATAATGTTTATGCCCGATGTCAAAGAGTATTTACAAACCGGGTGCACCGTTTTGGATCTTGCTATTGCCAATGTGTTCCCTGGAGGCATACCTATTGGGAGAATTGTGCAATTCTATGGAGGATTTAGCACATGTAAGTCAGTGCTGGCCTCACTTATTCTTGGGTATGCCATACGCAGTAAACGAGATGCATATTATGGGGACATTGAGCACACTCTTGAACCTGGGTTTGCCAATCTTTTTGGTTTGGATTTTAGTAAATTAGCCAATCTTTACGATTTTGAGAAGGAGACTTTTCCCGCTACTATCGAAGAATTTTTTGATGTATGGCTTTCCAACATTATTTATAAGGATGCAAAGCATACGAAATTGAATATGAAACCGAAGGTGATTGTAACCGATACCATAACCGCTCTTCCTGCAAAGTTTGAGGATATAACTGCGATGGATAAACAGGGCTATGGCGCGTATCGAGCTAAGCAATTATCCTTAGGATACCGGAAGTACATAAGAGATCTTGCTCGTAGCAATACCACTTTAGTCATTATTGACCAAACAAGGGATAAGTTTGGTTCCGCCTTTGGTGGTGAATCCGTACCGGGTGGGAGAGGTCCTGAATATTATCCATCTGTACGGGTAAGTCTTAAAAAAGGTGGCAAGATATTGAATGCTGCGGGAGCGGTGATAGGGATTTGGGTTAGGTTTATAGTCACGAAGAATAAGGTAGGTCCTCCTTTTAGGGAGGGAAGATTTAAAATTCTTTTTAACCACAGTCTTGATGATATTGATTCTAATCTTTACTTTTTGAGTGAGAGACAGAATGGTCCTGACAAAGCCAAGAATAAGACTCAAACAATGCAGCTATGGGGTAAGGAGCCGCATACTAGAAAGTATTGGATAAACAAGATTGAAGAGGAGAGTTTGGAAGCGAAATTGAGAGAAGTGGTGTGGGATGCGTATCAGGAGTACTACAAGACAGCCCCACGTAAATCGAGGACTTGGTAGGTACATGATTTGGGAGTGATTATGAAAATTGACAAAAAGAAATGTTTTGATCCTAATCTAACGGTAGTTCTGCACGGCGGATTGAATAGCGAGGGCATAAAGAAGTATGATCCAAATGGTCCGACAGTGGTCCTACATCCTGGATTAAACGAAAATCCGACAAAGTTGCATACGTCATTTTCAATACAGAGGAACGAATGAAAATTTTTGGATTAGACATATCACTTGACCACGGTGGAGTGGTGGTTCTTAATGAAGACGGCACAGTTCTTGATTACCTCTATCTTACAAAAACGAAGTCAGAGGCGAAAATTGATCCAGAGCATTCCGTTTTTCTTAGTAAGCAAGAGGAGGATGAATCCAAAGATGTTCTTCGATTAAGGAGAATACCTGAGTATTTTGAACATTTGATGGATTTTGAGCGAAAAGTATCCACATCGTCGTTTCCATCATATTATTCTATTGAGGGGTATTCCTATCGTTCCCAAAGTACCAGTTTATGTCAAATTGCTGAGTTGACAGGGTATCTGAAACATATGATATTTGAAAGTGGTGGAAGTATCCGAATACATGATCCGTTGTCTGTTAAGCTCTTTGCCGCCAATAAAGGAAATGCTTCAAAGAAAGAGGTCGCGGTATCAGCATTGCACAACTTTGATATTCCTGAAGGTTTGATAAAGAAGACGACGGTTAAGAAGAAAGGCAAAACAAAACTCCCTCCGGAACTTTGGTGGGAGGAGTATGCTGGTCCTGTAACGGACATAGCTGATGCATATTTCTTAGCCAGAATGGTGTACACGGAAGTGCAACTTAGGAAAGGTGAGATTCTTTTGAAGGAGTTGAGTGAGGGCGAAAGAAGAATATTCCTCCGAGTGTCATCAGCATATCCGGTGAATATACTTGATCGAACTTTTATTATCAACAAAGATAGGAGAATAAGATGAAAGTTGCTGTGTTTCAATTAGTGTTTCAAATCATGCTTATTGTATCAATGCTTGGTTTAGGGGTGATTAATTTAATGGCCCATCAATGGAAAGTGTTTGGTCTTGGGGTTCTGTACGCGATAGCCAATACCATTATTTTTATTCTTTAGGAAGAAATATGCAGAAGTATATCAAGAAGAGATTACGTAAAATTTATAAATTGGCGGTATCCGTAGAGATGGTTTGTTCTGGAGTAGGTAGCTTAACTAAAATAAAGGATGCTGTGACAGAAATTAAGAAAATTAGTAATCAAGCCTTGGAAGAAAAATGACGACAAAAGAATTTTTGGATAGACATAATTATAGTCCCTATGCACTTTATGAAGTAGCGGAACTGGCCTCGGAAATAGCAGATGACGAAGATGTGGCGAATACCGCTAAGTTTTTTCTGGAAGCAAAAGAAAATTTTGAAATGGCATTAGACACTATAGGATTTGAACCTGGGTAAGGAAAGAACTATGACTTATGATCCTCATTTAATTTATTCAGGAAATGAATTTAGACAACTTCCCCCAGAGAAGTTGTTGGAGTTACTTAAAGAGGCTATGTTGGCCTCATCTCAGGTTACCGGAAGTAGGTTGGTCAGAAAAGTGATTAAGGATGTTTCGAATATGCGTCGCTTGCTTCATGGTTATGATAGTGTGTATAACGGAGTTTATAGATGATTGGTAGCATAGCTCTAAAAGATTTCAAAACGTATAAAGACTCCGTACTTGAGTTTTCTCCAGGAATAAACGTTATTACTGGCGATACTGGACAAGGTAAGACGAATATCCTATTAGGCCTACAGCTGGTAAAGGATAACCGACCGCTGGGCGCTGGTTATATAAGAAGAGGGCAGGATAGTACAGAGGTTGTTGTAGAGGTTATTGATGGTAGGTATGCACACAGTGTAGTTAGACGAAAAGGTACATCCGAGAATAGCTATGATATAAAGAAAGATGGAGTGAGTGTGATAGGGGATAAGCCATTTACAGCATTTGGTACGTCTCCACCTGAATCAGTTTCAGCTATACTTAATTTATCAGACATAAATGTTCAAAAACAGCGAGACTCACATTTTCTTGTCTATTCACCACCCGGACAAATTGCTACGTATATTCGATCTATAACAAAATTAGATGAGATAGACCAAGTCATCAAGTTACTGTCCGGTAAAATTCGTGTAAAGAATGGTGAAATATCCCATCAACAAGCGGAATTAAGGTCTACAATTGAGCAGTTGGTTATTTTGAATAGTATAGATCTTGAATTACTCGGGAGTATGATAGAGGAAGCTAAGGATAGTATACAGAAGATTGCTCGGATAAAAGAGAAGGTAGTGCGAATTGAACCTATTACTTCGGCTCTTAGAACTCTTGAGGAACAGTGGATAACCATTCCCGAGGATGTTGATAAATTATTTGAGGAGATTGATTCTAGACAGGAATCTGTTGTAGTCATAGCCTCGCGTTTGTCCGTGTTTACAAATTTGATAGACGAGATAAAAAAGATAGAGGCTAGTAGGATAATTGTCCCTGACGGTGTTGATAAACTATTTGAGGAGATTGATTCTGAATGGTCGTCCTTTGTTATGGTATCTTCGAGTATCAGAGTGGTTACAAATTTGGTAGATGGGATACAAAAGATAGAGGCTAGTAGAATAATCCTTCCAAAATTGAGTGGTCTTCTTGACACACTTTCTACCGTGAAGTTTGTTTCGAATAAGTATGCAGATGGTTGTAAAAAATTGGAAATTGTTCGAGAGTTGTGTAAGGATATTAGCATTGTTGAATCAGAGATTGAGGATAGCAACATGCACCTAAAACAATTGAGGCGTGAAGAAAAACAACTTATGGAAGAACTTAGTAATTGTCCTGAGTGTGGTATGGAATTGACGGAAGAATCCAAAGCAATTTTATTAGGAGAGGTTAAGGTATGCATAAAAAACTAATTCTAAAAGCTAAATATGAGGATATGGAGACAGGACAGAGATGAGACTCGGACTCCTAGGAGATTTACAACTTACTAATAAAAGTCCAATACGTCGTATCGACGACTACTGGATGACTTTGCAGATAAAGTTGGCTCAAGCACTTGAAATATTTGCAGAGAAGAAATGCGATTGTGCTTTGCAGGTAGGGGACTTTTTTGATTCCCCTACAGTAGCGTGTAGGGTGAAATCAGATGTTATACAATTACTTCATATTTTTGGATATGGTAAGGCGAATAGTAGGCTATTCTGTGTTTTTGGTCAACATGATATATCGGGCCATTCAAAATACACCTTGCCGAATAGTCCGTTAGCTGTTTTGCAAGCAGCGCGAGTCGTTAAAATACTAGATGATAATCCTGTTTTGGTAGGGGAGGAAGATAATACTATTGCTATACACGGGGCTTCCTTTGGTGAGCCTATTCTTGAGCCAAATTCGGACTTTTATAATATTCTTGTAACGCATAAAATGATAGGAGATAGGCCTTTGTGGCCTGGGCAGGAGTTGGTTGGTCCAAGAGCATTTCTTAGAAAGCATCCCGGTTATAATTTGATAGTATGTGGTGACTACCATTACAGATTTACAGAGACTTGGAACGGTAGGACGATTGTTAATCCCGGTGCGATAATTAGAAAGACTATTAGCAAGTTTGATTTGGAGCATATACCAGCAGCCGTTATATTTGATACAGAGACGAGTGAACTAGAAGTTGTGGAACTAAGTATCCAGCCGGTTGAAAAGGTGTTTGATCTTACCAGGGTTGTCAAGAAGCAGGATAACAGTATACTTTCGGATCTTGTGGAAAAGCTAAAGAGTGGTGAAAAACAACTCTCTGGATGGAAACATTTTCTAAGCAAAGTTTTTGCAATAAGAAAATCAAATGAACGGTCTAAGCAGATTATTGATGAATGTTTAGAGGAGATTAAGAATGGCTGATATCATTACAGGTCTTCGGGAGAAGCGAAAGATAATTGAGCAGTATCAAAGAGATGCGGCCAATCAAGAAGGTCGACGAGAACAGCTGCTTAATCAGTTAAAAAGTGAGTGTGGTGCGAAAACCATAGAACAGGCTGACAAAGTGGTAGAAGAATTGGGTAAGGAGCGTGCAGAACATGAAGCATATCTTGCGGAATTGGATACAAAAATGGACACGATTATTCATAACGCTGTACCAGGAAGCGATTCTAGATCAAACTAATAGAAAGAAGCCCCGGAGCAGTGATGAAATGGTTGGAACAGCTATTCTTAGACGGGACACGTTTTCAGGAAAGAAGTTTTGGGTAACTCAGGATGGTGATGGCCACAATGAGGTAACGTTTAGTGCTGGACAGCCGCTTCTTTTTCCTTCAGAAATGTTAATCGGAACTCGAGTCCATTGGTTACCTCCGGAGGAATGGGATGATTAAGCGATTTGAATGTGAACTATGCGAAGAAGTATTTTCATCAGCCTATGAGATGGCTCAACATTTTCGATCCGAGGAACACAGGAAAAAAGGAGATATTGGTAATCTGGATATGCTTACAGAAAAGTTTGTTAGCGGCCTTAAAGCTGATCTTGATGAAGCTTTTTTCAAGAAACTAAAGGCAGAGGATGTAAATGATAAACCTAATACAGTATGAAAATTTCCTAAGTACGAAAAAAGCTTCTAAGGAGCTTCTGGAAACTCAAGAGGCAGGTTTGTTGATTAGTATTGAGGATTGCCAGACTTATCTTAAGGATATTGAAGAAGCTCTTGGTACAATGAATGATGTCAGTTTGTTGGTTCAGCAGGAGTTTAAGGAAGTAGTTGAAGTATTGGTAACCCAAGCTTTGAAGTTTATCTTTGGTGATAATCATTCATTTGAAATAGATAGTAAGATAGCTCGGAATCAACCTGAGATTCATTTGTTTATTGTTATTGATGGAGAAAGATTTTCCCCCCAAGATGATGAATTTAGCGGTGGTCAAGCGGATGTGGTTTCTTTTTCTCTTCGTATAATCTTGTGGGCAATACAGTCGGAAAGAACGAGAGCCATGCTTTTCTTTGACGAACCTTTTAGGAATTTGCATGGTACAGAAAATGCAAAGACTATACGTGAAATGGTTCAGTATCTATCTAAGACATTGGCTCTACAATTTATCATAATAACACAAGACGAGGAGTTAGTAGAAGTGGCGGATGCAGCGTTTTTTATAACCAAAAGTCGAGGAGTGAGTACAGTAGAATTAATGGAACGTGTAAGGAGTTGTGATGAAGGACATACCTATTGAACAAATGGATATACGTAGACTCAGAGTGGAGTTATCCTCTGCGTGGTTGGCAAATAAGATGTTGATAGAAAGCCTGCAAAAACTTGATGCCTTAGAGGCGGCAGGTGTGGATAATTGGGATGGTTATGATTATGCTATGGAATTGATGGAGGATGAAAATGAAACATAAACTCAAAATAGTTTTGGGTCAACTTGATGTGGATGTTGTTATGGAGAAATTAGCAAGAAAAATATATGCCATTAAAGGCCCTCTTGCTCTTGTTGCCATATTAAAAGGTGGGGCTTATACTGCCTATGAGTTACTGAAACGTTTGAGTAATGTCTATGCGCCCGCTGTGTGGCCAGCGGATGTGATAATAGGGCATATCGGTCTTGAGTCTTATGGTGAGAAGATGAAAGCACAAGGTGAAGTGAAACTGATGACTCCCTTAGATTTGTCAAGAAAGGATATCCGGGGTAGAAATGTTGTTATCGTGGATGACTGCATAGAAACAGGTAACACTCTTAGGGAAGCTAAAAAAATTATATCGGGATACGACCCTTCCCAATTACTAACGGCTGTTTTAGCGGATAAGGTCGCTTTGAGGATGGACGCAGGTGTTGAAGAACCCGATATCATTGGATGGACGTATCTAAGTCGGGGATTTTTGGTCGGGTGCGGCATGGGAGCAGGAGAACAATACCGTGGTCTGAGAGAGTTGTGTGAACTTAATGAGGAAGATCATGTTTAAAAAGATTGATTGGCCTTTCTGGTTGTTGGTAGGTGCCATTGCGTTGGTTATATTTTACGACATTTTAAAGGGATGACTTGATGTTTAGGATTAAAAAGACATTTGAAGTGGCGATTGCACATAAACTACACCTCCCTTATGATAGTAAGTGTTCCAAGCTTCATGGCCATAATTTACTCATAACGGTGTATTGCGCTTCTGCGGAACTTGATGAGAATGGGATGGTAGTGGATTTTACTCAAATAAAGAAGAAGATTTCCGATGTTATTGATCATAGCTGCCTATCCGATGTGAATTGTCAATCGTGTGGTAATCGTGTCATACGAGGTTCAATCCCTAACAATTCCAATCCCACTGCTGAGAATTTAGCTTTTTGGATTTGTTTGAGAATAGAGTCGTGTTACCAAGTTGACGTTCAGGAATCAGAAGGTAATATAGCTTCTTATATTGAGGAGGTATAGAGTAATGATATTTCACGTATTGGAGTTTGTCACCTCAGCTTTGGTGATAATGACTTTGTTTCTGATACCGCGAGGCAACAGATGGTGGGTAGCTTACTCGGCTAATAGTATCCTATTTTCAGTGGTATCCCTCTACTTCGGACGTTACTGGTTTGCCCTTATGGGACTTTGTTTATTTATTACGGCAGTTAGAAATTATGTTATTGGTAAGAAGAAGGAAGATACCGATGAGGCCGCCTACCATGAAGGTTTGATAAGAGGTTCTCATATGGAAATTCCTATTGAAAAATTAAAATCACAAATTTGAAACTAAAGGAGTAAAGGCAGATGAAAACCCCGTTTCACAGTGAGAAAGGTGCGGTGGAATTTTCGTTACGTCCACTCAGGGATTTGGTATTTGTTTATCCAGATCCTCCCCCGGAGAAGTTAGGAGAACAACAATTGATTTACATCCCTGTACAGTTTAAGAAGAAGCATCATGATGGAGTGGGAACAATTTTGGCTATTGGTCCAGGATATATGGATGACAAAGGAAGGTTTCATCCCACTCCATCAGGGTTGACGCCGGGGACTAGAGTGGTATTTGATCTTAGTGTGCCTTGGGGTATGCATGTTGTCGGGACAGATGGGCGGAAATACTATGTTGCATTGTGTGGAACTGCGGATATTTTTGGGATAACCCATAGGAAGTAGGTAATATGAGTGATTCACTTGCAAAATTAGAATTGGAAAACAAGACCAGATTGCTATTCTTTAAACATCGCGGTGATCTGCCTGCGATAATAAAAGAACTCAGAGATGAATACGAAGGCGAGGTGGATAATGCTGGCAGCAGAATTACCGTGGAATACGTTCAAAAAGTTATCAAGAAATTTAAGAAGGAACAAAAGAAAAATGATCCGTTTGTTGCAACAAATATTATGAATTATGTGCTTATGGGCACGAAACAAAGGGAACAGCTTTGGGATACTGATAATCAAGAGCTGGATGCATATAGATTTTACTATTTGTCGGGTTGTTGTGATGCGATGACTAAGATACGTGTAGGTGATAAAGATGAGAAGTACTTTACCTGCTTGAAATGCGATAAAATATGCAATGGATATCGATTGCCGGATCTTAGAATATTTGAACTGCAGAGAAAACTTAGGATAGAGAAAAGGAATGATGAGGAGCGTTTGGTTAAGGCTGTGGAAGGTCTTGGATTTGGGCAGGAAAAAGCCCCTGTATTGAAACAGTATTACAACCAACTTACCGTGGGCGGCTCTCCTGGCGTAAAGCAAATTGATTCAAAAGAAATAAAAGGTTTACCTAGTGATGCTCTGCGGTTGATAGAGAATATTGAAGGTATGGATCCTCGAGATAGGGAATCTGTCCGAAAAAAATTAGAAAAAACTAGAAGGGATTTGACTGGCGATGGGTGGCCAAAAGAAGACAAATAATATTGATCCTATTGGTGTTATTAACACCATTTCCAGCGCCTATACCGCTGCAGACTACAAAGAGACTCCGGTACCGATTGGTACGTTCTTGTCTGATGAGTGGTATTTAGGAAACATAACTGAAAATGGGAAAACCATTTATCCTTTTTGGAGAACTGTTTTATCCGATATTGCTGGGGATGATACTAGGTATCTGACGGTTCTTACAGGCGCAATTGGAATAGGAAAAACCTGTACTGCTATTGCTGCGATGTGCTATGGAATGTACAGAATTCTTTGCCTTAAAAACCCCTGGCAATTTTATGGTAAGACCGGTGGTGGTAAAATGGCAATAGTTTTCTTTAATCTGACTTTGACGTTAGGTGCAAGTAAGGGCTATAACCTTCTTCAGTCGTATCTAATATCTTCGCCATGGTTTAAGAGTCATGGTTTTGTGGTTGGTGAGTGGAAGAGGAATCCACGGATTGATTTTCCAATTTTTGAGTATAAGTTCGCTTCTCCGTATGCTAAAGGTTTCGGCTTTACCGGAGAAGATGTGATTTTTGCGATAATGGATGAAGTTGATTCCGAGACAGAATCTGAGAAACAAAAGATTAGAGTTCTTCAAGCCTATGAAGCTGCTGTGGCAAGATTTGAATCTAGATTTGTTCGGATTAGTAATAAAACTCGTCTTCCCGAAACTTTGGGTAGATTTTTCCTGTGTGCGTCTAAGCAACAAAGGTTGTCATTCCTCAACACTTTTATTGTTAAGATGAAAAATACGACGATAGTCAGGGTGGTGGATGCCGCTTTGTGGGAGGTGAAAACTGATTTGAATTTCTCAGGAAAGATGATTCCTATTATGTTGGGTGATTCGTATACACCACCTAAAATTCTTGGTTGGGAGCTTGAAGATGGATTTAAGGTTGATGAAAAAGGTATGCTGAATGCCGAGAAAAATGGATACGAGATAACACAAGTTCCTATTGAACTTTTAGAGAGATTTCAAAAAGATATGGCCGGGAATCTAAGGAGATTGGCTGGAATATCCATTGATCAACTGAGGCTGACGAAGTTATTTCCATCCGAAAAACTTTTGGTGGACTGCTATGATCCAGCTAAGAAAGACCCTGTAAGTATGCTGACTATTGATATCGGATTGGGAGACGACATTGATCTTACCAGATATATAGATTTTAGCGCCATTCGAGTACCAAGACACCGGCCTAGATACATTCATGTGGATATAGCCTATTCTGGGAACGGAGATGCTTTAGGTTTGGGTATGTCCTGCATAAGTGGCAATACAAAACAGGTTGTTGAGGACCAAGATGCCGAAGGCGGTATGCGGGTGGAAAATTTGCCCATAGTTGAAACAGATTTTGCAATGCGGATAAAAGCAAGACCCGGGGATAAGATTCCTTTGAATAAGATTAGGAAATTTATTGGAGATCTTAAAGTAACTTATGGATTTAATATACAGTTAGTCACCTATGATTATGCTGCTCTTAGTGAGGAGTCAATTCAGATTCTAACCCGATTTGGGATGAAATGTGAGCATCTTTCACTGGATAAAAATCCTGAAATATACCGAGGTTTTAGAACTCTTGTTAGCGAAAAACGGTGGTGCTGCCATAAAAATGATTATCTTCATTTTGAGTTGGTTAATTTAGAAGATGATAGCGACAAGAATAAGATAGATCATCCAGACGAGGTGGTGGTTGTAGAGATTTTGGAGAGTGGTGATGCACAGGAAGTGGTATTGAAGGGAAGTAAGGATACTTCCGATGGTGTAGTAGGGTCAGTTGAAACTGCTCTTAGGAATTTTGGAGGTATGGCCCCTAAAGAGTTTGCGGCTAATGTCAGGGCATCTATTTCTCAACCTAAGATAATTCAAAGTCCAATCCAGTCACTTGTACAGCTGGCCAGAAAGAAGCCCAAGGCCGAAGAGAAGGAGAAAGTTATTACAAATGAGACCAATTTGCAATTCAGACATATTTTTGATAGATCACAGCGGAAGTCTAATACACCGAAGAGAGAATTATGACACCAGAACGGGATCATCGATTGCTTAAAAACTTGTCACATAAGTTTGTGGCTAGTAACGATCCAGACATCTTTATAGGTATAGCAGTACTAGTGGATAAGCTGCTATTTTACACTATTCATAGAGCTAGGAGGGCCAAACCTTATTTAAGAAAGGTTGATATAAATGATCTTTACCAAGATGCAATACTGGGATTATACGCGGCGTTACGATCAATTAAGGAGGATGAGCCGGGAAGTAAAATAGTTTATAGAATAGTCAGATATGTTAATAATGAGCTTGTAAAACAGTATAGGCGTATACGCAGGGGTAGGGTAGTATTTCCTTTTGACGTGGGACTTGTCGCTTTTCAGGTCCATCTATACGCGAGTGATATGGTTCGTTCTGCTGCATTCATTAGACAGATCGAGGATAAGCTGTCTACTAATACCCCGGTTTATGCGAATCTTGAATTAGAAATTGTGGAAGAAAAATATAAATTGCTTATAAAGGAAGGCGTTATTAGTCAGGATGAATTTGTAATGATAACTATGAAATACGTTGACGGTTTGCCGGGTAGAGTAATTGCTAAACATTTTGGTGTTACTATTGCTACTGTTCTTAGAAAAATAGAAAATGCTTTGAATCGATTACGATATGAGTTCAGGGTGAGAGGTTGGGAGGTTGAGTTATGAAAAGGGTAGGTAGAAATGTAGGTGGCGCAAGGGAGATAAAGGTTACTATGAAAAGGAGAGCTACGCCTGATCATAATGTAGGTGGAGGATTGAAAAGGAGACGTGGTAGAAATGGGTTCACAAAAGACGAATGCCTACGTCAGGAAGTTACCGCAGCGAGAGATCGTCTTTTTGATGTAACAATGGCTAATATTGCAAAGAAAAAAGCAAAACTTGAAGAATCGAAATGTTATCCTTGTCCCTTTGGGAATGTGGGTATGTGTCCTCATAATGAGCAAGGTCATTGTAGTCATTTTAACAAAAAATGTGATAATAGACAGGTTTAGGAGAAAAGTTGATGAAAGTATATATCATGATAGGATTGATTGGTTCAGGTAAATCTTCTTGGGCTAGATGGACCGCTAAATGTGATTTTAATACAATTTGAATTTGTCTTGATGATATTAGGAATATGATTAAGGATGGGTACATTTTTGATTATCAGTTGGAACCAATGGTGCGCAATATGGGTGCTGTTTTGTTAGAGCAGGTTCTACTAGAAGGAAAAATGTTATTGTGGATGAGTGCAATCTGCTTCGGGAGCACAGACAGCAACTTTGTGCGAGTATAAGAGAAATTAGTCCTACGGCAGAGATTATTTATGTTTGGGTGCAGTGTCCCTATGGTCTTGCTTTACAAAGAAGATTAGCTAATTTAAGAGGAGGGACTGAATTTGGATGGACTCTAGTTATGAAGAAGATGGCTGACGCGTTTGAGGAGCCTCTTCCTGATGAATACGAGGATATAGTTCTTAAGGTGATGAGAAATGAATAAACAAGTGGAAAAAGAATTTGCAGAGATGGTAGTTAATCTACTTCAGGTAGATTTTTGTTCTGAGTGGAATCCAAGATTGCTTCATGGGTGTATGGGTATTGCAAGTGAAGCAGCAGAGGTTCTTGAGAAATACTCGAGCTCTATAGAGTGGGATGGGTTGCCTTTTGAAAGAACGGATATGCTTATCGAGTTATCCGATTTGCTTCATTATACGCAAGTGATTATGGGCGTGCTTGATTCATCTATCAGTGAGGTTATGAGCGACTATCCCACTATTCCAGTAGCTAGGGCGTTTTATGATGGCGAGGTCTTGGCACAATGTGAACGTCTTGATCCTATACTGCTCCGAGGTTTTATAGGAATATCGGCTAAAGCAGGAGAACTTCTTAACCGGTATAAGAAATTTTTGTTTTACCACGGTGAGCCTTTTACCCGAGATGAGATACTTGCCGAACTATCCAAACTATTGGTGTTTATTCAGATGATTTTGAGGAAACTTGATTCATCTTTTGAGGAAGTTATAGCTATAAACATGGCAAAATTAGGTTCTCGATATCCAAATGGATATTCCCATGATAAGGCTATAACACATCAGCGTGATAAGGAAGCAGAGAGGATGGCTGTGGAGACTGTAATTGCTACTTTTGCATTGCGGAGAGATGATGTCAGAGATAGAAAAGAAGAAGATAAAGGGGAGTGAATATGGCGAAGAATAATAAGAGGGAGGTCGACAAAAAAATTGATAAAGACTCTAGTGTTGGAAAAGTGGAGGTAAGGAAAAGTTCAGCAACTTCCGGCTCACATGGTGTAACTAAAACCAGTAAGATCAAGGTTTTAAAGGGTGCACGAAGAACATTTATTACTGGTGCTAAAAGACAATCTGATTCTGGAAAAGGGCTACCTTCTCTGTGCTCTCCAATAGCGCTTAGGATGTTAGCGCAACATATGCAGGGAGGGGTGGAAGCCGGTTATGATCCAAGGAATTGGGAGAAGGGTTTGACTCTTTGCAGTTTATTAGATTCCACCATACGACATTGCTGGGATGAACTTGAAGGAAAGACGGATGAAGACCATGCTAATTGTATTCAATGGAATACTCATGCATACAACCATATAAAAGAAATGATACGGAGAGGGTTGCTCCCAAAGGAATTAGATGATAGGCAAAATTATATCCCGACTATATGTCCGATACACCGCGGTTACAAGGCAGTTCGTAAGCCGGTAAACGGTTGCGATATTTGTGCGATGATTTTTGAAAACAAATGATACCCAAGTTGAAGAAGGGTAAGAGTTAATTTAGGAGAACGAAATGAATACTATATCAGCATACTTTTCGCATACTATTAGAGGTAAGAAAGGTAAAGATGCCACTAAAAAGGATATGGAAAGGAATTGTGCTGCGGCCGTTCAGGCAGCTGAGTGGATACGAGAGAACGTGCCAGAGATTGAGTTGTACGTTCCAGCAGAACATGAGGATTTTGTCTACATCGCTTATACGGATAAGTATCTTTCCGAGGACCAGATCCTTGATATAGACTGTAAGATATTGGGACAGCGAGATTTTCATATTGTTCTTGAAGTGGATGAATGGCTTGGTGGTGGTATAGGTGTAGAGATTGACGCCGCCATTAAGTGTAACATGGCTATTTTTTACCTGACTGAACTCAATGAGATGTCTGCTGTTTTGTTGAGACAAATGGTTAAGGATGTGAGAGATATGAAAGAGACCGGATAAAAAATGAAGATGCAACCTGAATGGAAAGAAATAGCTCCGGGTGTATTTTGGTGTCGTGGGTGTGGTTGTATTAAAATTGTCTACAAAGGGAAACGAACACGATATTCAACACCAAGTCGCGAAAAAGAACGTAGAGCACACTCAAAACGAATGAACGGTGAAGGTTATGACGAATATGGTAATGTGATTTATTGAATGTTAAGAAGGAGTGTAATATGAAATCAAAAGGTTTTTTCTATTTTGCACACAAGTATACGTGTAAAGATGAAACAGAGAAGGCGGTATATGCGAAGTATGTTCCTGAGGGTGAACAAGCTAATTTTGAGCTGTGTAATCAGAGAGCTGCCAGATTGATAGAGGCGGGATACAATATTTATTCACCAATATCCCATACTCATCCTATACATAGAGCTTCTCCGGTTTTTCTGGCCCGACATGAGCACGAGGCGTGGTATGCATTGGATAATGAGCTTATTGCGAGGACCGATTTTGATGGAATTATTTTGGCTCCGGGATGGGAAAACTCTAAAGGATGTGTGGATGAGCGTAGACAGTTTGAGGAAAGAGGATTGAAGATCCTTACTTACTATGATGCTCTGGCTCCGGTAGAACCATATCCACTCCCTGATAGAAAAGTGACTCCAAAATTAAGGGTGCTATTGATGGATGTATGCTTTGAATTGGGTAAGAGTGGCAATGAAGACGCCACAATGTTGGTTGATAGAATAGATAAAATTCTTGCCGTTAAAAAACGAAACTATAAGGCTGAAGATAAAGTTGCCCATGAAGGTAATTAGGAGGTGTCAAAATGATCTGCTTTCATCACAACGACCTGGATGGTCATGCGAGCGGGGCCATAGTTAGAAAGTACATACAAGATAACTTTCCAAATACAGAGCAAAGGTATATCGAAGTTGACTATGTTTTAGAGTTCAGTTTACCTAAGATAGTTGCAGGTGAATCAATTTACATAGTTGATTACCATTTTAGTCCAGAAATTATGCGAGAGATGGTTAAGTACACTTCTCATATTTTTCTGTTTGACCATCATGAAACCGCTGCCGAGGTAGCGGCTCAATATCCAAAAGAAGTCGAACTTCATTGTGATTTTGATGGTGATCTTTCTGGTTGTGAATTGGTTTGGAATTTTTTGTACCCTGATAAGGATATTCCTTGGGCGGTGACGTTAATTGGAGATAGGGATGCTTGGAGGTGGGAACATGGAGAGCAAACGGCCAGATTTAATGAGGGTATGATGTTGCGCTCCCATCAGCCTCAAGATGCCGTATGGGTCGATTTACTTTCTGGTTTCATATCTACTGCTGCCGCTATCCAATTAACAGGAAAGGTGTGTATTCAGTATCGTGATCAGCTATGCAAAATATATCGTGATATGTGGGGCTATGAGGCGGACTTGTTTGGTCATAAATGTTATGTGTTGAATTTTGTACATCCCGGAGCTTCAAGCGAAATGTTTGGAGAGAAGTTGAAAGAATATGATATATGCATAGCCACGGTGTTTAGGGGAGATGTTTGGAAACTATCATTTAGATCAGAAGGAAAAGTAGATGTAGGTAAGATTGCTAAGAGATTTCCTGGTGGTGGTGGACATTGTAATGCTGCCGGAGTGGAAGGATTGAAAGAATTGCCTTTTTATTATTACGAGGATTGAAAATGGTATGGATTGTTATAAAAGGAGATAAAAAATGAGACCTATATTTGTTATGTTTAAGATGGCTACAGAGGGTGGTGCGCCAGCAGTTGAAATTCCGATTAATCCTTTTGCAACGTTTACTGTTTTGCCTATAACTATACAGGGTGGAATATCAGGTCCTGATGGTCAAGCGATAGGGAGACCGGCGGCGGCATTGGTTTCTGGAGAGAAAATACTACCGGTTGACTGTATTGTGTCAGTAGCTGTGGCTAGGTTGGAAGCGGGAATGAGAGAAGCGTTGTTGGCCGAGGAGGAAGAATGAAAAGAGTACAGGATGTCAGACAGAAGTTGAAAAGAAGGTACATCTGCATTGAGAAAAATGAAGAGTTTTATAATAGATCGATGGAAAGGTTGAATGCGTTCAAGAAAAAGGAGCGTAGCGCATTTTTTTAGGATGGATATCAAACGATACATAACTAGAGAAGATTTTTTAAGGATTTGTCCTTTTAAGGACGGTGGGACTTTAATAGATGGAAGAAGATACGCCGCGTGTTTTCCGGGTAAGTTAAGCCATATAAATCAGTTGAAACACCTTGGTGAACCGGATAAGACTGGTGAAGGGGTGATGGATAAGGTTTTCTTTTTTGAGGTGGTTAAAGATCCAAGGGATGAGGTGGCCTACCTACGTGAGGACGGGGAAGGCGTGGTTTTTCATCTGATCTCCGCAAAAATTGTTGAGCGGTATAAAGTTCCCTCGGCACAAGAAGGTCAGAAAGAAATGGCTTTGATAGCTGCTAAGATTAAATTAAATGATAAAAGAAAAAAGGAGAAGAAATGAAATTTCAACCATTACAAGATTACGTATTGATTCAGCGTCTTGGACCTGAAACCACCACCGCGGGGGGGATAAGGATACCAAATGGTGCCGAGGAAAAATCAAATAAGGGCAAGGTTATCGCTGTTGGACCAGGTAAGTTGTTGGACAATGGAGAGATAAGAACTATGGAAGTGAAGGTTGGTAATTTGGTACTTTTCGGATCCTCGAGAATAGAAGAAGTAAAGGTAGAGGGAAAGTCCTACATCCTTATGAGTGAATTGAACATCCTGGCAGTGCTTGAAAAGTAGGAGAATTGGTAATGAAAGAATTTAAGAAGTGGTTGATAAAGGATAGTAAAGAAACCGGTTATCTTTATGACGCAGAAGCGGAAAGACAACGCAAAAAAGCATGGCGAGCAGCCGTGGAGTGGATGAAGAAACTTATGGAGTTAGAAGAAGATGATATGGTTCTTACAAGAGCGAGTTTACTCTCACTTATTGAAAAGGAGCTTGAAGAAGAATGAAAGCATTTGAAAAACTGTGGAAATGCGGGATGCTGAGCGGGAGTCCATCGAGCTTTGACTCTGGAGAAAGCGCTAAAGAAGCTGCTCAATTTAATTGGCGAGCAGCTTTGGAATGGTTAGAGGGTGAGGCCACGGCTGTTGAATTGTCAGAACATGGTCTTGGGTTTGACATGGCAGATTTACATAGTCTGATAAAAAAGGAGCTTGGAAAAGAAGATGAAACAGAAACGAGATAACATTTATATCTGGGCGACATGGCTTACGAAACTCATCTCGGGTGAGCAGCAATGTGAGTACGTTGCTTGGCTCAAGGCTCACTATAAACTTGATAAGGGCCCTTCCACTTTTAATTCGCGTCAATGGAATATTGATCATACTCAGCTTTTGCATACTCGGAGAGATGAGCTTGAGAGTATGGGTTATAGGGTATTTCTTGAAGATCAGAACAGTTTTAAGATGTGTTTTCCAGGTGAGATTGCAGAATTCGAAAGTGTTCATCAACTCATTACTGTTTCCGGTAAGCCGGATCTTGTGGCTTTAGTAGTTGGTCATGATGAGGGTCCTGTAAACGGGCTTGTAAGTGATTGTAAAACCGGAAAGCCTAAAGATAGCGATCAAGTTCAGGTGATGATTTATATGTTGTGTCTTCCTCTGTGTGTTGAGAGATATAGAGATATGTCTTTTGATGGTGAAGTTGTATACAAGGATCATGTTGTCCCTATTGCTTGGACAGAGATAGATGATAACTTCAAAGAATTGGTACGGAATCTTGTAGCGGGGATAGGGAATTCGAAACTATGTAGAAAAGTCCCTAGTTACAACGAATGTCGATGGTGTGATGTTCTTAAACAAGATTGTCCTGAAAAGGTGGAATGAACGCAAAACTGATTGGTATGATAAATGAAGCGTTAGGTTTGGTTTATGACACGGCATACTTAAGTCCCAATAAAGTAAGGAGGAACAGTAATGTTTTCAATTTATAGTCTATGCCCCGCTCCTTGGGGTGATCGTTACAGGCTTGTAGAAATGTTTGACACTGAAGAGGATGCTAAACTGATTTGGAACGCGTTACAAAAGGTCAATATTCTATTCCACTATTACAAGATAGTGGAAGAGCACCCGGGAGAGACTAATAAGGTGCTTCGAGCGGAAGTTAGGAGACAAATTAAGTTGTTATCAGAATCCGCTGTGGAGATTTGTAATCTAAAAACAGAAATTGAAATGTTACGCGACGAAGCGAGTGAAAGGAGATTGCGATGAACATTTACGCTAAACGAGGAACAGAAGTTGTATTTGCCCATCCTGACGCGGGCTACCTGGCTCATCAAAAACAAGGCAAAAAATATTTGATACCTGGACAAACATACATTGTAGAACGGACGGTGGTTTCCCCATGGCATACTGATGTGTACCTTGAAGAAGTGCCGGGACAATCTTTTAACAGCGTGATGTTTGAGGAGGTGAAAGATGATGTCATGGTTTGAAAAATATTGGAAAGATTTGCAAGCGGCCGGGTACTATACAGGTGCTTGGTTGAAAAGAATATGGCGAAGGTATCACCACGGTGCCGCCGCTAATTATTTTCCTATATTTGTTCCCCATCGTGATATAGCTTTGTGTGGGTTATTTGGTGGTAAGTTGAGACATATTTCTAATTTTGATGAGGCTCTGTATGCCTTAGATAGGACATTGGATGAGGTGGTTAGGAATGATATTTTTAGTTTTAACCAAAGTGAGATGGATGTAGTTACAAAATCCCACCATACATTGGGTAGGTGGATTCGGAATAACTGGGGCTTGTGGGATACAAGTAGCTCTTTACATCGCTGGTTTAAGAAAAGAGGAATTTGGCATGCAGATGATATGTCTTGCATTATCATTAGGAGCTATTATCGTAAATTTAAAGGTGAACCTATCAGATTTCAGGAACAGGTTCAGAGTTTTATTGAGTTTTGGAAGGCAGAAGCAGAAGGTAGAGGAGTAATAATGGGAGGTACAGGCATATGAAATTTTTTGTATCTGGTAAAATCGGCTATGTTGGCGGCGCTAGGGAAGCAATGGGGGCGCTTATAGACGCGGGTCATGAAATTACTTTTGATTGGACAAGACTTCCTCATCTTAAACCTTATGATGATAACGCAGCTGAGTGTCACTTGTCCGCTATTGTGGATTGCCGTGGAGTTAAGGATGCTGATGTGTTTGTTCTTTTGCCTCATGATCGTGGAATTGGAATGTATGTTGAACTTGGGATGGCGATTGCTTTTGGGATACCCATACGAATTGTGACTAAAGCGGAAAGTCGGTCGATGTTTTTTCTTCATCCTTTAGTCAAAAAAGTAGACAGTATTGAAGATGTTATTAGCGAGTTTTGTTCTGGAGCGTAAGATGTTTGAGAGGAAAAAGTATCGTATAGTTACAAATGGTTTGAATCACCGTATCCAGTGGCTTGGAAGAACATTCATCCTTAGACGACCAAAGTGGTGTTGGTTGAGACAACCCGGTCATGAATATATTTTAGAATTTTCTTCGATAGAATCGGCTCGAACCGCTGTAGAAAATAGCAAGAAGGAAGATCGGGCAAGGAAGATGGGTTACGTCCCCGTCTGCTACGGAGCTTGGCCTGAGTGATAAAGAGTTTTGTAAAGGAGAATACAAATGACACGAGAAGAAGTGTATAAACTAATAGACACCGAGCGAGAGTACCAAAAGCATTGGGATGATAAACGAAAAAATGAGGCTGATGATAAAATAGTGGGAGGAGCCCAACAACTGGATAAGGATAAGCCAGTCGAAGCTTGGATTCTTTGGATAGAGAATTATCTCCTTGATGCCCGTACTGCGGCTACAAAGAGTTTGAATAAAGTCCATGCGTTGGAAGCAATAAGAAAAGTCGCAGCTCTCGCGGTTGCGTGTATGGAATATAACAATACACCACCAAGAGCATAATAGGAGATTTTGATATGGATTATAACATTTCAACAAAATACGCAGCGGAATGGTTGAGAGATCAACGAGATGATATTGATGATCATGATTTGGAAGAGCTTCTTTTACAAGCTCAAAAACAGCTATTGGCATTGCGGGAACAGGGTTCACAAGGTGGTCGAACAATGGTTGCCACTAGGCCGCATTTGTTTAAGAAGGTTAAGAAAGATATCGCGAGAATCAAAACAATTTTAAGGGAGTGGTGATGGCTGATGCTGATGAAGCAAGAAGATATTGCAATGATAGCAAAAGAAAAGACAAACAAATGAAAGCGCTTCGAGAAGCTTTACAACCCATACTAGAGGGGTCTGTAAAGATGCCGCCATATGATGATGGTAAATCACCAGAGTCGATTGGATTTTTTGGTGATCTTCATTTAGATAAACCAGAAAATGCTTATCATTATGGTTGGGAAACTGCAATGCTTGAGTGTGGTGAAATTATAGCAGAAGTTTTTGAAAGGATAAGGTCAATATTATGAGAGTCAAGTGTGCAAATTGTGGAATGGTTTATGATATCAATCCAACACCCATGGACTTTAGAAGTCCAGCCGAGGTGTTGAATAGTGGTGTGTGTCCTGGTTGTGGGAGTAATGCTAAAGATAAAATCCCTGGCCAAGAGTGGAAAAGTATGGATGACCATCTAACACCGGGAAGTGAAGGAAGGCCTTACATCAGTAGTTAATATTAATAAAAAATTGAATATTTCGTGATGTTATATTAAAAATACACGGTTAACTATAGTATATATTATGACCCAGGGACTATCAAAAATTTTTTTTTTTTGACGGTATGTTATTTCTAGGAATCTAACTATGAAGCATAAAAAACGAGGTCGAATAATGGAAGCGGTAATTCAGGCTAGACTGTATGCGGCATGTAAAAAAGTTGGTTTGGCCTGTGATTTACAATATGTTGCTTGGAGTATAAAGGAAACAAGCGTCTTTGATTTAGTTGTCATTGTAGGAAATGAGATAGTGGCAATAGTGGAAGTAAAAGATGCTGGAGCTTCACCAACATCAGTAGAGTGTAGTTCACAAATCAAACGTTACAGGAGTCATAGTGTCCCTGTTTTCATACTGTACTCTATCCATGACATTCCCTACTTAGTCAAACAATTATTGGAAGTTCGAGAAAAGTTTTTTGAGTCTATTGATCCGGTTAAAGCTGAATGTCTTGAAGCGGATAGACAATACGAAGCGAAGTGGAATACAAAAATTGCCACAGCCTTTAGCAAGTTTGATGAAACATTTCCTGGTTACAAATTTACAGGTGACTCGTCATTAGAGGTACTTGCAATTGGAGTCAGGACTCTGGGACTTATAGATACGTTAAAGTTAATGGATGAGTTTGATAGCGACTCTACGGAATTTATTTCCGCGCTTAAAAGACGTCTGAAGCGGGATAAAGACGCAGAACTGCAGCCGTCGAGATATTCCCAGGGTCGATGGGGTGTGTTTTCCCGAGATGTACAGGATACAGTCAGTGGTACCATTACAGCCCACCAAAACAGACAAAATAGAATAGACGAAAAACTATCTTAAGATAGGAATTTATATGGCGAATAAAAACCCATTTCTCCAACTAAATGATCTCTACGGCAAATTGGAAATGCTGCCTGCAGAAGTAACACAGGTGAGGCATTTGACAGCCGATGATAAGAAGCTCCTTCACAGAATAGGTCTTACTACTTCACAGGTACGTAGAGATCTTTTGAAGGATGTGCAGATACATTATGATCGCTATAATTTATACATGCAAATTGAAAGAGCACTTGAACATCCATTGGTTGGAGCAGCTACTGAGTTATATGGGAATTACTGCACCGTGTGGTCTCCTATGCACAATGCCACAGCTTGGATTACATCAGAGAGTCCCACATACCAAAAAGAACTTACAAAATTGATGGATAGAATAGGTGTAGAAGAAAAGATTTTTGACTGGGCGTATACCACAGGTTCTTACGGAGACCTGTTTGTTAAGATTAATGGAATACCAGGCAAAGGTGTCATATCCGTATCTGATGACGAGCATCCATTGAACACCAGTCGAGTAGATCACGACGGAGTTTTGATAGGGTACTATAAGACCCCCATGGGGAATATAGGCGCTCAGCAATCACTCATGGCTCCATGGGAGTATGTACACTTCCGGTTGTTAGGTGGTAAGAAGAAGCGGCCCAGATTCAGTGATCCTAAATACTCTGAGTTTAGAACAATGCATCTCCTAACCGGGAGCGATGTGAAGCAGGTAACCACTAAGTATGGGACGTCATTGCTTCTTAATGCATTGCCCTCATATAGAAGGTTGAGATTGGCAGAAGACAGTTTATTGTTAGCAAGGTTAAGTAGAGGCTTGATTCGATATATTTGGAAATTACAAGTCGACGGCACGAATATGGAGGCTGTGAATGAAATAGTAGATCAGTATTCCAGAGTGCTAAGAGAGGCAAGGGCAGTGGATACAAGAGAATCCACGGCTAACTTTGATAGTCGTGAAAATCCAATGGCTTCCATAGAGGACATATTCTTACCTGTATGGGGTAACGTTGGAAACTTGACATTTGATAAGATTGGAGGAGAGGCGGACATCCGCTGGATCCGTGATATTGAAGACCTTAGACAGCAATTAGCAGCAGCTTTAAGAACTCCGCTTCCTTTACTTGGAGCTTATTTGAAAGAAGCAACAGGGCCTCTTGGTAGTCAAGCAATTGAGAAACTAGATATAAACTTTGCCAGGATGGCGCGTAAGTTACAACGTACAGTTAGGAATGGAATCAAGCGTATATGTCAAATCCATTTAGCATACATGAACATGGATCCTGATCCAAATCTTTTCGATGTACAGATGCCAGAAATGAGTACGGCGGAAGAGGAATCATTAAAGGAGAGCTTGAAGGATGGGATAGACGTTATCGGTGGTTTCATGGATATTGTGGATAAGGTAGAAGAAGGTACTGAAGGCAAGTTTGATAAGATAGAGTTATTCAACTATTTTAATCAGAAGTTTTTGAAATTGGAAGACCTTGACCTCAAAGACTTTATGGTATCCGCAGAAGCAATTCCAGAGTGTACAAGACGGGCGGATAGAATGCTTCATGAACAGAAAATCAAAGCGATGCTTGAAAAGGCCATGCGTGATGATGATAAGGGCCGCCTTTTTAGGAAACCGATACTGGACAATATGGATTTGGTATCTTACGTTCCTACTCAGACCCATACAAAGAATAACAAGGGCGAGACGGTTATAAACGCCCGTGCCGTTAGAAAGCTATGTAGACGTGGTGGATGGCTTGGAGTCGAACGGTCTATGGAAGTTTGGAAAGAGAAGTATGCAGGTTGTTCCATAATAGAAGGCGAGTTTGATGCTGATGTGCATGTTGGTGGGCAACAATTGTTACCATTTAGTCAGAAGTAAGAGAGGTGAGAGAGAGATGAGTCAACAAATGTGCTGTGAAGATAGGATGGATTTAATAGCGGTTTATGATGCTCCTAAGACAGGATATGCATTCAATCTTTATGTTTGTTATAGTTGTGGTACAATAAAGAAACAGGACGTATGGGAAAATAAAGGAACATTGGTGATTGATTGTAAGAATGAGATTTATCATTTACAGTTGAATCCACCGCGAAATAATAGTAGTAGTAAGTCTGTAGAAGAACTGCTTGATGATTTGGAACTACATCATGTTAGCACATGAGAATAGAATTAAAGCACAACAGCCAAGAGGACGTTCAGGATGGTGTTCTGGTTGTGATGGTGCAAGAATAAGAGATGGGCAAAAATGCCCGGTGTGTGGCTATAAAGAGACTAGAAGAGCAAAAAAATTGAGTCCATTAGAATGACCATCACAGAAGCACAAAAAGAACTTGATGAATTACAAGCGAAGATAGCTGCTAATTATAAAGACAATGATTTTGATGGGTTTTCACGTTGTTGTGGACGGAGAGAAAGAAAACCCTTGCAGGAACGTGCTGATAAGCTTATGTTAGCAATCATTAAAGCAAATTGGATAACTCAGATTCAGATATGATGACAATTACAGAAGCACAAAAGGAACTTGATGGATTACATAAACAAATAGATATCATCCACGCTAAACATTCTACTTATGCTGGTATGTGTAGTTATGGTTATCATTGTTATCAGATTGAACAAAGACCATTCCGAGAACGGGCTGACAAACTGTACTCTGCAATTAATAAGGCAAAGGATACAATTCAAATTGAGATATGATACTTAAAGAAGAAAATAAGTTTGAGAAGATACGCATAAAGTCAATAAGTGTTGTTTGTCCGCACTGTGATAATTCTATACCTATGGATGAAGTGTCTGAAGATGCGATGTGCTATATGTGTGGCTTAAGTTTAGAGGCAGAGAAATGATACCAGTATGGGTTGAACAAATGCCTAGAGTTGTATGGTCGATTACGGGTGCGTGTCTTGGTTTTTTGATGCTGCTACTATACATGTACCTTACGATTTGGCGACCAGTGTTAAAGGCAAAGGCGGCGGAGAGAAAAAGAATAAAGCAAGAAAAAATGGATGCCTGGCCTTACAAATGGAAAGTTGATAATACAGGTTTAGATCTTATATTAGATAAAAAGTTGGGTAAGTAGAATATACATTGGGGACGAGTAGGGCACTTTAGGGCCCACTGGAAATGAGAACATAGGCGCTCTTTGACAAGTTAATAAGGGAATAAAAGATTTAATCATCTTCTAATAAAATACATGTATTGAACGGTTACGCAGTATAATTATAATGAATCCTAAATATCTTTTGTAGTTATATTGAGGTAGAAAAATGAGTCCAGTAACGGAAGTGGTAATAGCAATAACTTGTATAATACATTCTGTAGTAGCATTTGTTGCATTAATAGTGTATATAGCCCGAGGTTGATTATGATAACATTTAATATACGAGCTTGCAATGGAAACTATTACCGTGGGCATAAGCCATCTAATAAGTATGGTAATTGCTGGGGTGATGAAGTAGACGCTACGGTCTTTACAATTGAGCAAGCGAGAGAACTTGTAGCGGTTTGGCCAGGATATCTCGGTATTGTGATATCTGTGAATAGTGATGAGCCTATAACCGATGATGTCTTTCGACGCGAACTATTTTGTTCTAAAGGTGGAAGTTGGTATGATGAGCTCCCGGATCAAAAGGATCAAATGACGAATGTTGTATGTGAATGTTATAGTAGTAATTGTGGAGAAGTAATTGGTATGCTACAAGAGAAGCTTGAGGATATCAAACGAATTCCTAACAGCGTCATAATCGTAGAGGGATGTAAACAGGGAGCCGAAGATACTGACGTTCTTATAGCTAAAGAAATGGGATACTCTGTTTATAGAGAGGAATGAAATATGGATGTTGCTAAAATTCAAGAGCTTAGTGAGTTATATTCAGCCTTAAAAGAGTTTCGAGGCGAGTGTATCAATTCTTCGGTTACATTAACGGCTGTAAGCGATCAAGCCTTTAACAGTCTTGCTTTAGGTCAGGTTGTGTTGCAGCCACGAGCTGCTAAGTATATTTTACCAGCATTACGTGCGGCGTTATCGATTGAGATTGTGAAGCTTGAACAGGCTATCGTTCTTGAAACATATCAATATCCTTTATAATGTCTATACCGCAAAGTATGGCAATCCAAGCAAGCCAACATGCGAGGTGTGTGATCAAGCGAGCTATTGTTGGGATGTAAAAGCCAGTAACTTACCTCTGCCTAAAGAGAAAAAAATGACCACACCTTTAATCATAGAATATCTAGAATTACTACATAAGTATCAAAGTCCAAGTCATCGTAAGGTCAGGAAATTTGTAAGAGCTCATGCTTTTGATGAACAGTTCGTTAGGCGGGCAAGGATAGTTAGAGCAATTTTCGTAATGAGCAAAAAGGAAAAGGATGAAATGGCAGATGACCTGGAGGAGAAAACTCCTTGTACTCATTGTGGATGGGCTATGGGAGAAAGAGAAGGAGAACCTCTTTGTGACCATTGTAAGGTAGATGTTCGGAGTTAGATGATGAAGTGTCAAGGTAATAGATTGTTGAGTTGGGAAATTGATAGGGCTCTTGGTTCCCAAGAAGAAACTCTTGAGAGTGCTGGCTGTACGGGTCAGTGTCCTAATTATCCTGGAGCACCTAAGACCGAAGACGGCTTTGCTGATTGTTCAAAATGTCCGGAGAACATTGACAATGAATAAGCATGCAACAGAACCTATTACTATTAAAACAAAAGTAAAGATTAGTTGTTTTGATTGTAAAAAGCTTGGCGTAACTTGTGCCGCAATGCGGACACCAAGTAAAAGTTGTTTCGCACCTAAAAAACAGAGAGTAGTTAAGGGGTAAATAAATTGGGGCTTTTTGATATCAAAGTTTTATGTGAATGTATGGGTTTCGATTGTGAGGAAACAATCGAGTTACCGATTGGAGTTCTTGGGGATATTAAAGAAGACCAATGGAGTATTATAATTGTGGATGGATGTTCGTTTGGGCCGGAACCTACTGACACGCTAACGAGTAAAAACGATGGTTACTCGGTTTATAAGGAAGAATGATGAAACCTGCGATGAAAATATTTCTAGGCCTTCTTATATTTTGGGTGTATACCCATGTGATGTTGTTGTATACGCTATTCACTGCTCCAGCGGGAATGGTATGGCGACTCATTAGAAGAATATTTTAAGGCTCAAGAAAGTTAGACAAATGATAAGTCACTATCAAATATCCAATATTGAATGCCAAAGTTGTGGACGAAAAACATTACAAATATCTGAGAATCGAGGTACAAAAGTTAAGTGTGCTTTCTGTCGGACAGAATTCGGAGTTGTTGAATTTAAGGATAGATTTAGTCTTGTAAAATTAGAGGGCACTAATGAAATCTGATATGAAATTCTTTTTAGGTCTACTAGTATTCGTTCTCATAACCTATGCAATGGCAGCCTATATAATAATATGTGCTCCGGTATCCGCAGAGGGAGGAGTTAAGAAATCTAAACGTTGCGGCATGTGTCATAGGGCTGACTCAAAGGTTACCATATCTGTTGAGATAGAAAAGCAAGACACTGAACGTGTTTACTATAAGGTGTCAGGTTCTACTAATGATAAGGAACAAGGTTGGGGTGTTTTCCTTGGTAAGAAACCAATCGCGAAAGGTTCTGATATAGGGACTTTTGATTTACCGAAGGACGGCAAGACGTATAAGATTTATTGGATAGATGACAAAAGCGCTTGTGAGATACTTAAGCCGGAGTGATAGAAATGAGGATGTTATCCACCCTAATAATAACAAGTGGCTGTACTTGTGCCATTTGGTTGCTAGGAGAGAGTGACCATAACTATGTACCCTTGTTAGCATGGTGTGTCGGAATGATATGTATTTGGTGTCCGTCCTTTAGGATAAGATTCAAAGGTGAAGATGATGACACATAACCTAGATTGTAAGTGCGTGAATTGTGACGCAAAAGGATCGCCAATACAAGAAATCTGGCTTAAGGATGTAACGGCTGAAGCCTTATCCAACATAGAAATTTTTGACTGGATTGAAGGTTACGGTCAAGTCATGTCTTTAGCATCGAAAAAACTTATTCGTAAATACGGCTTTATGCTGATGGTCGTTGCGGATTGAGAGCGAAGAATTAATCAAATAATTTATCATTGTATGATAGAAATCTTTGTATAATTATTATGGAACCGGAAGTATGATAGATACGCTTTACAATTTTGATGGTGTGCTGTTTTGATGCACAAGAAGCTCCAGGTTTCGGAAAGCCAGGTGTGTAGCACGAATTGTTTGCTGTCCTAAGACTGAAGCGGGAGCGGCGTTTGTTGGAATAATTGCTAAAGACGATATTAAAGTATACCTTGATTCGGATACTCCTATAGCCGATGGGGTTCGAGAGTCAATAGATTGTCAAGAACGTTTCATGGGAATCCAAATGAACCTTTATACAACAACCGATGGTTATGCAAGCCTAATCGATTTAGACAACTTGAATATCTATTCTCAAGAATGGAAGGATATGCCTATCCAGGATTTATTCTATCTGGCGTGGGGCAAAGCTGGCAGGTCGCTTTTCTATATGACTTATTTCTGGCCAGATGAGAAAGGCGACTTACAGTGGTGTAGGGTTAATGATTTATGTAAAGAGCTTGTAGGCTGGAATGGAAAGAAGAGATATACAGAAGATGACAGGCTGGAACTTATGAGCTGGCTGTATCGTTTTGAGGACGAAGTTGAGAATCAATGTTGATATTGGCAACCGTCGTCGAGTTTTATGGTACTTGCCGTTATCCTTATGCTTTGTGGCGGGATACGTAGATAACCATATAGGGAGTGAGAAAATGACAAGCTTATTTGATGAGTTTATTGGAGAACAACTAGAAAGAATTCATGTTACTCCTGAAGGGCTCGGAGATTATAAGTCTGTAACATTAAATTTTGCTAATGGCAAATGTCTTCATCTCAACGTTGAATTACATTCACGTAAGGATGCTATCTATCCTGCTATAAGAGCAACTACAGGGAATTGGGAAATGATAAAAGCTTTTCCAAATGAGTCAAATATTGGCCCGGAAGAACCAAAGGAGCCCCAAGAGCCTGAACTTGATACCAATGTAATTGGACCTTCGGTAGAGGATAAGAAGCTGTGGCGTATGCTTTGTGCTGAGCCTAAGAAGCCGCTAAAAGATACTATAACTATAACTATAACTCTACCCTCGGATGCAACTGAGAAGAGATTACAGATACTTGATTACATTAAGTCGCTTGGTGGTGTTAAAGCAAACCACGTAGATGAAATTTGTCATATTCCAGATTGTGCTATTTATAATAATCCATCAAAAGGTTTTGCATCCTCGGTTTCAGATTGTGATTGTGGGGCTGAAGATGTCAAAGATGTCAAGAAGTTACCACGGAAGGTATGGAAAGTTTAATCTCACAGCCCAGGTCAGAAAAGGTGTAACAAAAGATGAATCCTGATTTGGAAAAGATACATTTGGTAACAATTGAAGATGTGCAGACTGTTCGTGAGTTTGTTGATACGTTGGCTGAACATTTCAAATCCGATATACAAAGGTTTAAGATACAGTTGTTTATAGCTTTGGTGGCATCTCATTGCATGGGTCGAGCTACTTGGAATGAAGTGGTGGGACAGGCATTGCTTCAGTGGGTAAAAGATAATCCTGTGGAAACAATTGGAGAGTGAAAGATGGAGCCATATGAATGGTTGCTTATGAGAGATTTTAAGAAGTGGTTATTGACAGATGTAGGACAGATTTTAGTGGGAGCCCATCTTGCTGCTTCAGCTTGGCGGGCAGCTTTAGAAAATTACCAAAAGATTGCGGCGGCATGTGAAAAGGATTGTGAGACCGCTGAAGATTATAAGACTTTGTACTTCCATTTGAAACAAGTGTTAAAGAATGAATTGGGAGAATGATGAAAGCATTTAAAAATTGGGCAGGGTCTGGTTTTAACTATGGCCCAAATCCTTTGGATCGTCCTATTTTAGCCGCCAAGCGGAAGGCATGGAGAGCCGCACTGGAATGGTTGCGGCGAACAAGAATAGCTGACAGGCGACAAAATGGGGAATGTAATCCTGATGATTTGATAGCTTGCATTGATGAGGAACTTGAAGAATAGAGGTGAGAGATGAGTACAGCCGAGTACAGAAATAATGTGATGGATGAGGCTATGCTGGCTTCTCATAAATTGATCGAAGAGGAAGTTGTTCATACTATGCTTGTTCAATGGGAAGGTCGAGAAAATCTAAAGAAGCTTACGGCGTTTAAAGTGCTTCTTGGTGAAAGAGATTACCAGGATAAGATGCATAAGGATAAGAATCAAGAGCCATTGGATATTGCAGGAGAGCTGCTTTTGCTTCACCAATATGTGCAGAAAGCAATGGATACATATGCTAATACTTTTGGAGATCCTCAGGAGCTGCCGACGTTGGATGTTATTCGTAAGATATCCAGAAGAAGATTGTTGTCTTTGGAAAGGTGGTCTTTGCCAGTTGATTGATGGTATAGATGAGCCTTGCGAAATTGAGTACGAAAAAGCTATACAGAGGATGCGTCAAGAGTTTGGGAGGTCGGTATGGGAAGAAGTGAAGACAGACCTAGACCGTGTGCCACAACGAGAGAAGAAGCCCAGTTGAGAACGGATTTGCTTACCAGGAAGATCACCTTTTTTACATTCCAAAGAAGATTCAACAAACTAAAGAAGGCTGGTCTAATTCAGAGGAACGGTAGAGTGGTAAAGTGAGGAGAAACTGATGTCGGATACTTTGTGATCTTGTTAAGAAGTTGTTTACGAAAGGTGAGAAAGAGATGAGTGAAAACGAAAAGTTAGACGAGTGTGTGTCTGAACCAGATCAAGTAGGATTGGTTGATTACCTAGATGAGTTTATTCAAGCTCTTAGGAAACAATTGCATTCTGATTTTTTAAGATGGGGCAATACGTGGCGTACAAGACCTAAAGAAGGTCAGGAGCTAAGAACCAGAACACGCTTTGATGATTACTTTGATATGTTTAGGGAGACTGGTGAACCCGTTCCTTGGATGAAGGTAATTGGTAATGCTTTGATTTGTTGGATTAGGGATAACCATCCTGAACTTCATATAGATCCTGATGGGTCAGTATGTTCGGATGTTATAGGAATTAAAATATCGGCGGAGTCAGTTGAAGAGATATCGATTAAGGAGGCATGTGTACCTCGTCCAGGCGGCGATGCTGCAGAGGAAATGACAGCTCAAGGTAAAAGGCTGGAGGCGGTTATTAAACCAAGAGGTTGGAGTTGTATCAGGGGCGAAAGGTTGACACGTCTCTGTGGTCGTTTGGCTTACACAAATGACAAAGGAGAGGTGCTACTTAGTAGCGTCGTGTTTACAAAAGGGAATGAAGATAAGTCCTTGGTGGTAGGTAGGTGTGATGAAGACGGAGCAATCCAATCGCAGATCAGCCCTCGTCTGATTGGGAGGGTTTCCTCTAATGGACAATACCGCATTGTAGGAGTGGAGGGATTACTCGCCACTGATGAGATATACATTTCATATGATTATAGATTCGCTTTACCAAAAGATTGGGACCAAATTCATTTTGGAGAGGATAAAAAATAGAGTGAAGGAACTATTAGCATTTGTGGCACTGATATGGGTTCTTTATAGGTTTTGTATTAAGTGGAAACGTATACAAGGTTGGAGAGTTAAATGACTAATAATGATATAACATCATCCGCCACTACACCGGAAGACGAATTACATGGTGCACCTTCAAAGGTTACCTGTAAGCCTATTTTATTTAGTGACTTAAAGACTATGTCAGAATCTGTGGTCCGTAAAATGGAAATGCGGACAAAAGGTATAATGTTTATGCCGAATTCGGGGCGTTTTCCTTCTAGTAGGGATTGGAATATGCCCGCTATCAAATGCGATGCTACAAAATGTGCCGCTAACTACCATAAGGAATGTGTGATGCCTTCTTTGATAGGGGTGGATGCTAAGGGCAAGTGTAAGGGATTTCATCCAAGAAAGATGGGAAAGAAGAAATGAAAGCCCTAGTTGATTACATGAAATATGGCGGATTGGATTTGATGTCGACCCTGTGCCTTGAAGCATCGAAGAGAGCGATTGAGCTGCATCCCGATATACCAAACCCAACAGCAGATGGAATTACAAGAGCAATAGGCAATATGTTGGAGAGGCAAGATGAAGATTGTACTGAAGGATAAAATAATAGACGAGGGACAAAGACACCTCGTTGAAGAGCTGGTTGTAAAATATAAGGATTATCTGAACAGCATAGATGAAGTAGTGTTCAAAAGTCATGGTGTGCGTCTACTCCAACCTCAACTTGCTTATGTTGCCTTGTCTTTAGAACAAACTTTACATAAGAATTCAGATAAATCTAATGCGAAATTGATGATTTTAATGGTTGTGGCAGCAACTAAGGCCGTGTGCGAAATGCTTTGTCTGGAGATACCTGATGAGGTGGAAATAGATGATAAGACTTTGAAGATAATTAGATCGTAATCATAATTCCAAGCTCCAGAGGAAATACTGTATAATAAATATAAAAGGTAAGTATGGTGTGGAGAGTGAGATGAACAAGGTAAATGAATACCAAATCTATTTGGATATGGTAAAAAAGTATTTGGAGCTTAACAAGAAAAACGATTACTGACTGAGGCGGAAGAAGCAATTGTTACCGCTCATCTTGAAGCGAAGGCGTTGCTTTTTTGTACCCAGGCCAATAGAACCAGGAATTTTCCTGAAGGTATTGGTGTGACCCAGATGTTGTCAGTGGAAACCGCTACGGTAGTTGCCACGATACATCCTGATTTTCCTATTCCTACCAAGGAACAAATTGAACAAAGAGTGAAAGAAGTCTTGGCTGTTCAAAACTATTTGCATACTGATAAGATAGGTAAACAAGAAGAGATTTCATTGGCACACATGTTTAGGAAAAAAGGAACACAGCCAAGAGAGTCCAGGAGAGATGATAATGCCCTTGGTGCAGGACGATGAAACCAGATTGCTGGATGTGCAAACATTATTGTTTGAGGTCTTGGTTAGTTACCACTGGTGTGAGAAACGTATCTGGTAACTTGGCTAAGTTTCGGAGATGGTCAAAACATAAATGTAGTCTGAAGCAAGAAGATAAATATCCTCAAACTTGTGATTTTGAAGTGAATCAGAAGAAGGTAGGAGGCTTGGCAAAATGATATTCAATCCCTCAAAGATCTTTCCATGTGATTGTATGGGCGAAGGAATTACGGTTACTTCATATACAGATGCAGAAGACATGTCTGAAAACGAGGTACTTATGAGTGAAGATACGGCATTACGAGACTGTGAAGAATCTCCTTTTATTCAACTGTCATTTTGGGAGTATGGTGTCAGTAAAAAGCCCAGATGGAACTTTTGGTGGAGACTGCGGATAGCTTGGCGTGTATTTTGGGAAGGTAGTGCTTGGCCGGATATGGTTATAATGAAAGCGAAGCATGCTAAGAATTTTGCTAATCATATTCTTTATACGATTTCAAAAGCTGAGAAGGAAATGAAATTGGAAGAAGGGAAATTAAAGGAATTGAACCCCAACTTGATCATAGATGATACTGGATTGGATTTGATACAAGAGCAGCCCCACGCAATGTATTGTGCTCAACACGGCGGAAGTGCTGCTTGTGAACTAAGTAATAGGAAATATGGTTTTACATGTCCTAGATGTTAGGAGAGAGAAATGTTGGCATCTGAAATAGTAAAAGAACTGTTGTATATTATTGAAACAACAGGAGATTTAGAAGTGGATATCTCCGTGGCTAAACAGCCAGCGGTGAAAAATCAAAACTACCTGATAGCGGATGCACGATTTATATTGATTGATGAACTCCTTGATGAGGATAACAGAATCATGATTAGGGACTGGCCTTACTAATGTGGATAACAAGAGAAGCTACTTGGAAAGATTATGATATCTACGACACCGAACCATTTTGGAGCACACGGTGGCAAAGATGGGCTGGGTCAACGATTGCCCATATTGCACCTAAGATTCTTGAATGTCTCCGCCCTGACTTGAAAATGGTAGGTGGTAGGGAGAGGGATAATATAAAGCAGGTAGACGGCAATTTTTGCACTGATTAATATGAACGTTGATATAGATAGAGATGTTGTTGTAGGATTTGATGGAGACGGGAAGCCGTTGAACCATTTAGGTGACTTGGTTCCTTATAGGCCAGGCACGAGACTATTCTTTTCCAGTAAACTTTTGGATGGCATACGCTCGGTGAGAAATCATATTCTAGATGAAGATGGTGGTGATGAGAATAGCGGTTGGCAATGTTGAGGGATGGAATGTCTGCATTAAGATTACATGAACCTTGTTGTGCTTGTTGGTTTTGTAGGTTGGAAAGTAATTGGTTTCATTACCTACCAATTTCATTTAAGGTGTACGATTGGATTATGAGACAAATAAGATCCTATCTTTACGGATTGATATGGAGATAAAAATGGTGAAGAAAGCAGATGAAGCAATAATGGCCTGGGCTAGAGAGCAATTGGATAGATCACAGGAAGAACCAGAACCGCTACTCGGGGAAGCGGCGTTGGCGATGGAAATGAAAGAACTAAGAAAACAAGGAAAGATAGTTGAGCCAGATATCCGCATGGCACCCGGAGACACGTTGTCAGTCAAGAACAAGGTCAACATAAAGTTTACTCGCCCATCTCCTCCAGTAGACGGCGGCTATTGATGGAGGTACTTAACAGTGGGTTGGTGATATTGACTTGGTTCGCATTGAGAATGGTACTTGAAACATGTAGGCTTTTGATGGGGAAGAAATAATGATTGGTGAAGGCATAAAAACGGAAGTTACATTGGAAGAGTTGAGAAGGATAACCTGGGTCTATGGTACGGAAGACATTGTAGGTTTGTACCATGGTGAAGTTGTTAGAGGATTCTTGTTTGATGTTATAGAGTGTGAAGATGTAAATCCGCTTCTTATTTCCAGGTGTAACGTAGCAGAAGGTTGGGTTGAATATATTGATGTGGAAAATCCGGATGCCGTGACAGAGATGACGTGTTTTTTTAACGGAGTGAAGAGAGATGAGCATGGTGATCTGATATACAAAGAAAAACTTTGCAAAGTGGTGGTAAATCTTTTTGATGCTAAAGGAAATCTTATTGTTACTTTGAGGTAGGTAAATGGATAAAGATACCCTGCACGAAGTAGATCTTCATATCTTTCAAATGATAATTGATTTTGCATCCTACGCTGGTAATGCTTTTCTATCCAACGATGAGGAAATGATGAATCAGTTCAAGGGCCAGTACATAGGCCTTATGAGATTACATAAGTGGTTAGAAGAGAAGAGCTTAAGACTGTACCAGGCTGAGGAGAAAGAGAAAGAAGAACAATGTAAGTATCGCTGTGCACATGGGCATAAGTTTAATACTCCATCAATGCAGCCAGATATCGATGAAGAAATGTATCGTTGTTCCATTTGTGGTTGTCCAGATTTTGGAATGGTAAAGGAGGATACTTCTGCTGAATATGTTAAGGAGCAGATGTTAACACTAAATGCTTTCGACCATGATTTGTTTACGGATATGGTTGAGGGATTGAAGTACAAGGGTTGGGTAGAGGATGGTGGCTCACCTACATTTAGACTTTTACATAACGCGGACGCAGCTATAAAGATATTTCGCCACGCGGATTCACCTGCAGTGATTAAGGTTTGTTTTAGTGCTGAACCAGAGGAGCCCACTCCACCACCATGTACCGATGAGAATGAAGGTGATGTAACACCAGAAAATGAGTAGTGTGCGGATGAGAAAGAAAAAGATACACATGAAAGCAAGGCCTCCTAATCTGGCCAGTTTTACGACGTGTGGACTTTGGATTTATGAGCTTGCAAGTAAACACCATGACGAGAAATTAATTGCGACTGTTAAGAAAGATGTTAATTGCGAGAGATGTAAAAATACAATACAATATAAGGATTGGTGATGCGGAAGTCTGGAAACAAATGGCGGACGGATAGGTGTGGTCGGTGTGGAGAAAAACATACTCACTACACGGGTAAGTTGGATGACGATGATGTTGAGTACGTTGTTTGTGGTTTTGTTAATGCGAGAATGGATGTCGAGGGGCTTGGCTACTATGGGACTTCTACGAAATGGATTCGGGAGCGTGGACTATGGGGACAGTGGTTTAGAGTGCTCACACTCAGATTTTTTAACTGGCTTGGTTTCAAACTTACCAGTGACGAGCGAAGTGAGATTGCTTTTTGGATAACGAGAAATATAAAAGAGTCCAGTTCTGAGACTCTGGCTAAGCTTAATGGTGAGGTGGATGAGTTTGGTGGCAGGATTGTTTACGCACCATACATTTCGATATCCAAGATAAAGGTTACACAAAACAAAGAGTTATGTGATGAATTTGGTGACTGGCTTATAAGATAATGGAATCACTATTTGAAAGAATATTTGAACACCTGATGTGTGCGGCAGACCGGGAGTTTCTTGAGAGCATGAGGTATGGTTTGGTAGCAGTAGATGCTATGGGCAGTTCGTCATTTTTGTGGCTATGTCCAAAAGCCCACATGGGAGGATAGAGAGCAACTATTGCAGGAGTTAAGAATAGATGAGTCATTTGGTTTAGTGGGCGAGGAGTTTACATTGGCAGACGCTCCAGAAGGTCTTATCCAAGCCCTACAAGAACATGATAATTGGGAGGTGCACGATGGTCAATTTAGGAGAAGATGAATCAGATAGCTTAATCCCTCCAGGAGAGGTTCAACTTGCTTGGGAGGATATGAAATTGGAGGTATCCGTTGTGAAGCTTCCTGAACCAGAGAAGGTTAGTAAGATAAAGAAATTGTTACAGTGTGTGGGGATAAATAGGAAGGAAGTGAAATGAGATTGGAACTAATAAAATTTATACTTATAGGAGCAGCAGTGGTATTACTTATCGCCGTGATGTTTGTAGCATTTGCGCCGAGGATGATAAACCGAGCTGCCGAGTCTGGTCTTGAGACATTGGTCGAGAATGCTCTTCCTTCAGTTGTCCATGTACAAAATGACAATATGCGTTGGCAGGGTTCAGGTGTGGCAATAACAAAAGATATAATTCTTACTGCCAGACATGTAGTTGAAAGCGGTACATCTTTTACCATCACTCTAAACGATGGAACTAAGATAAATGCCACACAAGCAATATCCAGTAAGAAATATGATATGGGATTTATCAAATTGAATGATCCTAATTTGACTCCGGCGAAGTTTACTTCTATGGAAGGTTGCAAACTTGGTACCACGGTTTTTGTGATTGGCAGTCCTTTTGGGAAGATTCATTTTAACTCTGTTACGTTAGGAATCATATCAGGCTTGGAGAGGAATCTTGATGAGTTTGTTGCCAGAGAAGGTTATCCAGATGCTGGATGGCGTATTACATTCCAAACTGATGCTGCTGGCCATCCAGGCAATAGCGGCTGTCCTGTATTTACTATGGATGGCAAGGTTAGAGGAATTCTTGTTGCTGGTTTTAGTCCTGTGCTTATTCATGTGGTTCCGGTCGATACAGTCATAAACGATTTGGACCAAATAAAAATCTTGTTTACCATGAATGATTATTATATCGAAGAAGAGCCCAGCAATATACACGAATATTACTATGACGTATGGAATAAGCCACGCAATCCAAGAGTACCTGTGTGGGAACCATTTGGTTTTAAGCAATGATGCGCAGTAAAAATGCTGAGGTGAGAGATGAGTGAGAAAATATTATCAACTGTTGGTATATCGTTAGTTATTGTCATAGGAGGTCTTATTTGTGCTATATCAGGTTGTGCGGTTTTAGAAGCTGCAAGGGACGCCATATTAGGGAAGCCGGATACAGGACAGATTGTTCCTACTACTCCTAATGCGAAGATGTGGGAAAAGGTAAAAGGATTAACGCCTAATTGGTTAGCTATTCCTATTATTGCTCTTGGTGCAGCTGTGATGTATAACGGATTTAGGAAGTTAGGAATGTCCTGTGTTATCTTCGGGTCGGTTAATTTGTTTGTAGCACTTGCGACTGCTCGGTTTGCATTTTGGATGGCTTTGTTTGGATTCATAGGGACGATGGCTGCTTTGATGGCAAGCATTCTTACTAAGGATAGAGCGTTAAGGGAGATTGTTGGGAATGTTCAAGACATAAAAACGAATGCAAAAGATGATAATGTTGATTTGGTATTCCAGGATAGGATAAAGGAAACCTTGACGAAACAATTGAAGTCAACTAAGAAGATAGTTGCTAAAATTAAGAAAAAATTGATATAAGGAGAAGACTATGTGGTTAGCATTTTTACTGCTCGCAGCTCATGTAGCTGGAGCGATCCTTCGCCCAATGTATGAAAGAAAGCTTAGGAAGCTTTTAGATTAGACTCATCCACCATGCGTGGAAAGAGATCCTTCGTTATTGTAATGATAATGTTGGCAGATGTTGTTGGTATATCAGATGGAATCGCGTCCAGTACATAAACGGCGAACTTAGTGCCCAAGGGCTGGAGTAGGGCCGGTATTATAGAATAGAAGAGAGAGTAGTATGTTTGAAAAGTTATTTGAAGCATGTTTAAACGAACAACAGGAATTACCTGATTGGGTGCTGCGCCATATTGAGACATATCTTACCGCGTTTGAAACAGGTGAAATAAAAGGCGAACCTTTCGCGGAAGATGTATTGGATTTCGTGGTGTCGAATGAGCCTGGTCAGGAGCTTACTGATGAGCTTCGAGTTGCCGCAATGGAATACATCAATCGTGAATTGCCTCCCCCAACTCCTATAGAACCTGAGGATGAAGAGTATGATCCAGATGGTAAAGATTGGGATCCAGTTGTAGCTTCTTGGCAAGAAGATGATGAAGATGTATATCCTGATGTTGAGAATATCGAACTACATCCACATGGAGATTTGTTTACTTTGGTAGATAAAACAAGCGGTGAGATATTATCCAAGGCGATGAGTAAGGAAGATGCTGAGCAGTTGCTACATCATATAGCACAATCTCAATAAGTAGGTAGAAGAAAGAAGAAGGTAGTTGTTCGATTCAAGTCTAAAATACATCAAATCATATAGGCGGTGTTCAGGCTGATCAACAGAAACGGATAAAGATACCCAGTTGAGTAGTTTAAGGATGACAGGTACTGTTAGGTATCCTAAATCAAGTATAAGAGAAGAGGTGAGAGAGATGAGTAGAATTGTAAACAGACTTGTTGAGGCTTCAGGCGGGTGGGAACATCTTCTATACGAAACTTTGAAAGATATGTGCGAACAATTAGATTACTCAGAGAGCGGTGTTTGTGGGAACATTACAGAAGATGTTAAAGAAATTCTTGAAGCTTATGAGGAATTGGATCGCGCACCCGAAGGGAAAAAGGTGCCCGTGGTTATTGATGATCAAAGCATAAAGAAGACAAAGGAGCCGCGAGTAGCGCCTGTATTTACACAGACAAGGGCAGGAGAAGTAGAACCTGCTAAAGATGTGGAATGGAAGTTGGAAGATCTTGTTCGTACTCCCGCAGCCAGACCCAAAGCAAATTCTAGAACTCTAACTGGTAGAGTGCATGTAGATAAGGATATTGGTGGGAGTTCAGGGGAGTTGCCTTTGCCTGCTGACCACAAGTTGGTGAATAGGCAGACTATAACCATTACAACATTGAATGGATTGGTACTTGGAACAGCAACCGCTGCTGATGGTGAAGAAGGTCAAATTAAAGGCCAGCATGTTACTGGGCATGTTTCAGTAAATGGAAAATATAGATTGGCATTTACAAATACTACATTGGGTGCTGCCCATATAAACTATGAAGTAGTGGCGCTTCCTACTAAACTGACTTCGAAACAGTTTGAAACAGCTATAGCATTGGCAAATAAGTTATCCGTCCCAGAGTTACAGGAGAGACTAGAACATTTTGGAATGGTTTATCAAGCATGTCTTTGTGGAAAGGTAGATTGTTTTGGTTGGAATATTGTAGACCGGGCTGATGTGCTGGCGGTTGAGGCTGAACGTAAAAGTAGAATGCAGGCACAACGTAACTTAGGTGTAGGCGGAGGACTTCCTGCATAAGGAGATACGATGTCAGAAGTATGGCCTAAATGCTGGGGTAGGAACACTGAGGTTTTTAAGAATGACTCTGTTAGTGTGAATTATCTTGAACTTGTTAAAGGTGGTGTGTGTTCATGGCATTTTCATCGACATAAGAATAACACATTTTACCTAATATCAGGAAAGGTTTTGATAAAGACAGAACATAATGAAACGGTATTGGAACCTGGAAATTCATTATTGATTGGTGCGCCCTTGAAGCATCAGTTTGAAGTGTTGGAAAATTCAAAGATGATTGAGGTGATGTGGGTGGAGTACAATCCTTTTGACATTGTTCGGGAGACCCAAGGTTACATGAAAAAAGATAAAAGTTGACGATATAGCCAAGTGGATTAAGGCGACGGTCTGCAAAATCGTTATTCGCAGGTTCGAATCCTGCTGTCGTCTTTAACAAAGGAAAGAATGGATTTAGAATTATTTGAAAAACTTAGAAAGATTACGGAAGAACAGGCAGAGTTACAACCGTGGACACGAAGCGAGGGAGAAAAATACTTAGCAGAGATCAAACCTCTCTTACAAAAAGCTGGCTATAGGGGAGTAATAATTGGTTCAGTAGCTACTGAAGGTTTTTCCGACCATGATTTGGATATACACCTAACCTCGGTTAGTGATGAAGCTGATTTCGGAGTTGTGGAGGATGAAATTCCAATGGAAGGAATGGATTATGTTGGAGAGGATGCTCCGCATTATACAATTCTGTCCGATGGAAAATCTGTAGATTTCCATTTAGCAGAGGAAGAAGGAGAGTTGGAGGAATCAGAAGAATCCACAGATGAAAAGGATTTAGATTTATTTGAAAAACTTAGGAAGATTACAGAGGATGTGGCTTTGACGCCTACTGTTAATCTTCAAAAAGCCTTGAAGGCTTTTTACAAAGGCAAATCTACGAAGTTAAGTTTGAGTACTTGGCCTTCTGAGATGGAAAAGCATCAATATAGATTCTGGCTTCTAACGGATGGGACAATAATCCCAGTTGATTATGCCCATCGTGATACCATTCGCAACGCAACGTCAGTGCATTTTGAAGTTGATCCCCGTAATGACTTTTTGGAAACTGGTGCAATAGCGGGATCCGTCAATGATCGAAGTGGTGAGATGGATATTCAGGGTGTTAAGAAATTGACGAGTCGCCAAATATCTCAGCTTAAGAATATTGCTATAGAATACAAGGCTTCCAAACTTTATATGGATGTGGGTAAACAGGAGTTTAGCAGCAATATAGACGGTTCCAAACATCTAGACTACTTACTTAACTATGGTCCAATGGATGAATCAAAAGAACAAGATGAAAAAGAACAGTTCTTTGTTGATAGAATGAATAAGCATATTGAGTTAGTCCAAGGTGCGGCCGCTAAAATAGTGGATGCCTATCCTGAGTTTGATAGACTTCTCAAGCAGGTAGAAGTTCATGATCAAAGTAAGCTCGAGGAGCCCGAGAGAACACCTTATGTTGAAATAACTTGGAGACATAAGTTAGAGAATGAAAAGGGTGAATATGATCCTTACAATGGTAAAGGATATCAGACACCCGGGCAGTTAGAAAAAGAAGAAGAAAATGATGCCACGATGCATCACATAACGTCGAACTCACACCATCCGGAATACCATTTGGAAGATAAGAAAGATGCTAATGTGGATATGGATGATAGGAGCAAGTCTGAATTGGTGGATGCTTCTTTGATGCCGGAGATTGATGTGGCCGAGATGGTAGCGGATTGGCAAGCGATGTCAGAAGAACTTCAAACGAATACTGCAAGGGAATGGTTTGATAAACAAAAGGATAAGCGTTGGCATTTTTCTGATCAACAGATAGAATTGATAGACAAATTACTGGCTGTGTTTGAAGAAGAAACCGATCGTGATGTTGAAGTAGATGAGAGTAGATTGTTGACGGAAGGCATGGAGAAAGGTCTTCGAGCTGTTCTTAAGGTGTACAAAGATATCGAACGAGGATTGGATCCAAGAGAGGATGACTTGGATGAGGGCATATCCCTTTTCTTGGAATACCTTAAAGAAATGAATGCTAGTTATAGGCGTGATCCGGATGCTATGGGCTACTGGGCTAGTAGTAAAAAGCATGCAGAAGAGGTGAAAGAAAAATATTTTGCCAGGGAAAGAGAATTAGAAACCGCTCTAAAATCTTCTGCCAGTGCTGGAGAAAAACTTATTGCGTTGGATAATGTTGTTGATCTTGTTCACCACGACTACTATGCATTAGAGCAATTTAGATGGTCGAAAGAGGCGAAAGACAATCCCAAATTTGATTCCTTAATTTCCGGAATAGTCAGACTCTTACGAAAAGTCGGCAAGTTTCCGCAAGGTGTTGAGGGGGTAGATGAACCTGTATTTGTTGTTCGTAGGTGGGGTACCGGACATCACCAAGAAGTTGTTGCGGAATTTCCTACTGAGAAGGAAGCGGTAGATTTTGCAAAAGGGGCAGGGAAAGGTTATTTCTTTTCTAAAGAACCTCAAAAACCTGTGGAAGAATCTAAACATAGAAAGGCAGCAAAGGATTGGAAAAGTAATACTTCGCCTAACATAATGGATACCATGAAATTTCTAAAAGAGAGCAGGGAAGAGTTGCTTGATAAGCTATTGAAGATAGAGGAGTGAGAAAATGATAAATATTCGACTAAAAGAAAGAGAGGAAGCGCTACTTAGCACACTTAAGGCGTCGGCTACTTTTAAGATACCTGAGAGCAGCTTTGTATTTATGAAGATAGATGTGGATGGGCTGACCATTCGTCCGGTAAAGCGCCCTGAAGATGAGGAAGATCCAAAACCAATTAGGGTATTGGTATCAGAAGGAAAGACTGTAGTTCTTTGTGTGGATACAGGCAAAGCTCAATTTATGAATTTGAAGGAGAAAGTTCAGATAGTAGAGTTGGACTGTGATGAGATAGTTAAAGAGAAGCGGCTACCACAGAAGAGCATAGAAGTAAAAACTCAATTTGGGGGCGAAAGGAGAGCCAATGAGGTGGTCTCGAGTCTATAACGAAGAGGATAGGAAATGTCCCAAGTGTGGTGGTTTTTTATCCATAAACATTGACGTGGGAGACAAGTATCTTTATGATAATTGTGGAGGAGTTATCGGTTGCGGATTTAAGAGAAAGAAGAAGAAAGATGAGCGAGGAGAAGCCCAAGAAAGTATATAATATGGATTGGATAGTAATAGGCTGGATTGTGTTAAAATTAGTCGTGGACGCCATAATGGTTGTCTACTTGATCTGGAGGCTCACAAAACACAAAATATGAAAAAAGTAGATTTGGCATACAATATGTGTAGTTTGAAACTTTTGAATAGGTTGTCAGAAGCAGAGAAACATTTTACTAAGAAAAAATATCTTGGTATTGTTAAACTAACTGCCCAGCTATATGAGGCTGGTCAATTCCGTTTGTGTGAAGAGCAGTTGGACAAGCTTCCCACTAAAGCGGAGTTGTTGGAACAATTGGTCAATAAACTTAAAGGTAAATCTGTAGCCAAAACCTTGAAGTTAATGCAGGAAGGTAGGACAGAGAATTCATTAACCACTGCCAAGGGATTAAGCTCATTGCTAACGCATATAATTATTGAATGCGAGAATGGGAATAGCGAATACAAAATTCTCATTCCAAATATAATCGAAAAATTAAATGAAATAATTTATAACACTTTACAATAGGGGGTGCCGATGTTTGGTGATGACAATTTGTTTGAAAAACTAGTGCGGGACGGAGAAGCCGTGGAGGCAGATGAAAATAAGAATGTGGACGAAGCTGTACGGGGAGAGCTACCTAATTATGATTATGATACCAGTGATGAAGAATTGAGTCGCATATACACCATGGCAGATGAGCTGTATGTTAACGCTAGTGACGAGGATAAGGATTATCTGCAAAAAGTAATGGATGAAATAATGCTCTTTACGAATCAGCATGAGAGGGATAAGGAATTAGACGCGATGGAGTTGGGGAGACCTACTGGTGAATCTAAAACCAATGAAAAAGCTCGAACTAAGGAAGGTATTAAGCAAGAAATCAAAGACACCAAGAGAGATTTACTGGACATTGCTAATACCCGCCTTGGCTGGGCGGTTGCTGAGCAGTTAAAAACTATTTTGGATAATCCTACAAAGGAAGGTATAGAGGATGGAGAACTTAATTCCAACGCTGTTAAATTGATTTATGATTTTCTACGAAGTAAGCCTGATAAGCTATCCTTAGAAGCAAAAGCGGCTATTGAAGACTGGGTTGAAGAAGGATGGGGTGATCCAGATGTTCTTGGCGGATACGAGCCTACAGAATCTGTAACCAATGAAGAGATGGTGGATGAGAAACAAGAACCATTTACTAAGGAGGAGATTCAGCAAGAGATACAGAACCTCGAGGATAAAATACTGAATGATGGTGGTGGGCGAACTGCAGATCGTCAGACAGAAGTTACAAATCAAAGGGAAGACGAGATAGAAAGACTTGAGAAGATGTTGGCTGACGCTCCGAGTGAAGCTGAAGTTGACGCTGCAAGTGAAAATAAAAATGAGGAGAAGGATATGGTGGATACAATTAGCAATGATCCTGGATTTGAAAACCTGGTGGAGGCGTTTAGGCGGGAGGGTGCTACTCCTGATACTGAGGATAAACCAAAGCGAATAGCAGTTTTTACCTCTTCTATAAGTGATGAGAAGCAGGCTGAATTGTATCCTGATCTTAATATGGTTCCACCTCGAGATTCCAATTGGTATGAGTATGCAGAACTCCATGATTTTAATATGCTTGAACTAGATAAAATTGCCAAGAAGATGGGTTTTGATAACTGGTATGATATGGATATGTCAATTTCTCCCGAGAGTTTAGAAGACAGGGATCCTGGAAAGTTGGATGCAGTAGGAAGTGAAGTAGCCGGAGAGGGTGAGCCTAGAGAAAGTATCTCCGACGAAAAGGTAGAAGAGGATCTTTTTGACGAGCCGGAATTTCCTGTTGGAGCTAGGAAAGAGGATGCACAGGGTTTCTTGGATGCATCAACTCTTCGACAGTTGGTGGATGCTTGGCAGCTTATTGGAAGTCAGGATGCTGATTCAAATGTAAGAACAATGGCTGATAATAAAGAAGCTGAATATCAAAATTTGTTGGATGCCGCCGAGGAAAATGAACCATCACCCAATGAGATTGAGGATGTTGGCCCAGGGAGAGAAAGTATCTCTGATGAAAAAGTAGAGGAGCAACTTGCACCTAGTTCTGATAGTCTTTTGTATGTTAGTAGGTCATCTTTCGGGGAGGATACATGGGACTTATTTAAAACATCAGAAGGAAGTAACAGGTTTATACAAATGTTTACCTTTGTAGATGAAGAGTCGGCCGCTGCAGCAGGCAGGAGCATAGCTGATATTATTGGTGGAGAATTCAGGGAAGAAGATCCAAGAGTGGATAGTAAATCGCATATGGAATCTGTGGAAGATGTAAACGAGGAAGCAAAATCCACCCTAATGAAAGCTACCGATGCCCAGTTGAAGCAAGCTATGACGGACTTGAATAAGCATCAACATCTTTCATCAGCAATAACAACTTCTATGGATGCCATCGCATCTGAAATTGCCAGACGCGACCGGGAAAAAGATGAAGATGGATAACTGGGTAACTTATTTGGTTAAATGCAGTGATGGTACCCTTTATTGTGGAGCCACCAATAACGTTGAGAAGCGTGTGGCAACACATAATGCTGGTAAGGGTGCTAAGTACACTAAGTATAGACGACCTGTAACCTTATTGGTAGCAAGCAAACAATTGTCTAAGCAGGATGCTCTTCGATTAGAGCGGGCAGTGAAGAAACGAAAAGCAAATGAAAAGATGAATTATTTGAAATTGTTTAGTTGAGACGGAAGGATCATGAATAGAAAAGAAAGGAAAGAAGGATCATGAATAGAAAAGAAAGGAAACAGTTTACTCAGGCCTGGCTCGAAGCAGAGAATATGATTACTATGATAGAGCCGCAGTTTGTTCCGGAAAAGCAATTTAAGAGGCCGGAGAATTCTGGTCCAGAAGAGCTGAATCTGCTTTTGCAATTTTTAAGATTTCAGGTCAGGATGATGTTACATGATAAAGAATCTACAGAAAGAGAGAATCAGACTCTTGCTGGAGTAGCTAATCAGCATAGTTAAATAGTAGTTTGGGGGCAGTACAGTGAGAGTCGCTGTCTGTACGATGGATAATTAGTGGTAGTTGCGCCTGTTATTTAAGTTTACTTTGCGGGTAACGAAGCGAATGTTTCCTGGCTCATAATCTCCATTGTTATTAGGAAATCGGTCTATGTCAAGACCTTCTATCTGTTCAATGGTTGTGATGTTCATCTCAAAGATGACATAGTTAAGGAAATGTTCGAGTGAAGTAAATAGATTTCTAATACCACGGCCACCATAGTTGTGATAAGCGGCGTTATTCGGATCATTACATCGTTTATTTAGATTCCAGTATTTGGTACGGAGTTTATCGATTAAAGGATAGTCATATTGTTCAATGAGTGCAAACACTTCAGGGGGTATTTTGAGCTTTTAGCTGACCATCAGGATGCTCTTTGTCATACTTCTTCCTTGCATCACTTATGTTTGTTATGTATTGTGCATATTTTTTTGGATCTTTAGGTGGTGGCATAGGTCTCCTTGGAAAAATAATATCTCGTCATAATAATTATACACCTGTATGGGTACTTATAGGTAAAAGGAAACAATTGAAATGGAAAAATTAACCGCTTCGGATCATGATCTTTTGATACGCATAGATACCTTATTGGGAAATCACTTAAAGCATCATGATATGATTGTCAAGATAGCTCTAACAGCAGCAGTTTTAGGCGCCATTAACTTCGGGATGGGGGTTTTCTTTATACTGCTCAAATTTGGTCTTATTGTAGGACAAGGTGGATAAGATGGATAACGAGAATTTAATAAATGCTTTTGGCCGTACATTAACAGGTAACCTGATTCCTGATGCCGATGATACCTATGATTTAGGTTCTGCGATTAAACGTTGGAAAGATTTGTATTTGATGGGTAGTTCGCTTCATTTAGGGAGTATAGCTCTTGAAGATGAGAATGGATGCTTGGGCACGGATGATTTTCATGCACACGGGAAAGCCGGCGTAAGTGGTTATCTCAAACTTCACCACGGGACAACCCCATCTGCTCATAAGGAAGCAGATCATTGTATACTTTGGATTGATAACAATGATGTGTTGTACGTTGAGAAAGCAGATGGAACGGACGTTGAAGTCGAGGTAAGTACTAAGGTAGAAACGTTAACATATACAAGTGGTACTCCTGGCGCTGGAGAATTTACACATTCTCTTACGCAAGAAGCGTCAATAGGGAATGCCGTCATTGATGACATCACGGTTGTAAAGAGAAACATTGGCGGTGGACAGGCATATTCTAAAGTATTTGTTAATGTTTCATATTTGCAGCAGGACGCTTCATTTTCAATTACTTTAGCACCGAATACATTAACAACTGCATTTATAAATAACATGAGAGCTTTTCGACCAACTTTGAATGTAGTTGCTTATGTTCGTGCAGGATGGACTTCCGCAGATGTACTTTACATGGATAGGGATAATAATATTACTGGTGATTCGCCTTGTTATTTTATGATAGAAGGTCTTGGTACATACTAGATATTTTTGATACTTTTAGGTGAAAAATGCTATTTGATAAAATTTTTGAAGAGGCGCAGACGGTAGGTAAACCCCGCGATGGTGATGTTATATTGTTTCGGCTAGAAGATGGCAGGTGGACTGCGCTTTTGCATCCTCATTTACCACAAAAGTTTTACGCTGAAAGTTATGATGATATAGAGTTACAAGCATTGGAGTACGCAGCGGATAAGTCTGATAGAGGCATAGCTATATCTATATGGAAACATGGGGATTTTAACACAGGTACGCATATTAAGGTGCTATAATAGAGGGATTAAGAATTTGTCATTGTTAAAAGAACGAAATGCGTCATGGTTTAGGGTTGGATGCGCTCCTTGGAATAAGGGCCTAACAAAAGAAACTGATTCAAGAGTGGCTAAAAACGCGGAAGGGCGGAGTGAGAATCAGAAACAACTTTGGCAAGATCCTGGATACAGGGAAGGTCAATTGGAAACCTTGGCGGGTAAGTGGGTTAAAAAAAGAATTCCTATAGAAACACGGAGGTGTGAATGTGGTGGATGTGATAAAATTTTTGAATGTAAAGTGAATAGTGAGCAAAGATTTATTCATGGTCACAATAGTAGAGGGTTGGTGCATTCTAATTTTATGAAGACGATTTGGCAAGATCCTGAGTTTGTTTCAAAACAAATGATAGCAAGAAATGTTTGTCCGAATAAAGCAGAAATATTTCTAGATAAGTTTTTTCAAAATTTGTTTTCAAATGAGTATAAATTCGTGGGCGATGGTAAGGATAAAAGTTTTATTATAGCCGGTAAAGTCCCAGATTTTATTAATATCAATGGGCAAAAGAAAATCATAGAGCTTTTTGGTGAGCATGTTCATAAGCCAGAGGAAGAACAACAAAGAATAGATTTATTTGCACGGTATGGTTATCAAACTTTAGTTATTTGGTATAGAGAGTTAAGTAATATAAAGTTATTAGCGGAAAAATTATTGTTTTTTAATACATAGGAGAAAGAGATGGAATCATTCATTGATCGTCATTTGCATGATGCTGGGGGGTATACAGGTAACACGTATTACGTTAGGATTATTCGAACATACGATAGTAAAGTTTGGGATAATGACAGCGAGACGCTAAAGGATGTGGGTGATGTTACTTGGGCCAATTCTGCTCAGGCATTGGTGGAAGAAGGTACTACAGGAACGTATCCTGTTTTGATTCCAGAAGATTTCCCTGCGGGGACATATGAGATAATCGCTTACTTACGGGCTGGGGCCAATCCGGTTAGAGAAGATAATATTGAGAAGGAATGGCAGACAACTGTGGGAGATATTTTTGGCTTCTGAGAAGATGATAGAAAATTGGGAACAATATAAGGATTTAGAATTTTATCCAGACAGAGTCTGTAAGTGCGGATGCGATGGTAGAATAGAGGTAAGGCTCTATCATAAAAAGTATGGTATCCCAAAGTATATTAGTGGGCATAACCGGGCGGGCAGGAAGAAGATTTTAAGAGAAATCAGAGTTTGTGAATGTGGTTGTAAGGGTGTTTTTGAGTGTAAAGTGAACAGTAAACAAAGATTTCTTTATCATCATCAAAAATTTCCTAGAGAAATTAGAGTCTGTGTTTGTGGATGTGAAGAGACATTTGAATGTAGAGCAAATAGTAAGCAAAGATATATTTATAATCATCATGGAAGAAATATACCTCTTTCTGCTGAACATAAGAAGAAAATAGGTGAGTCGCATTCGGATAAGTCTTGTAAGGGTAGGAATAAACTTCCCAGAGTTAAAAGGATGTGCCTCGGTTGTGCAATTGAATTTATTGTTTCAACTGGTAGCGATGAACGAAAGTTTCATTCCGGGGAATGCTATTGGAGTTGGATGGTAGGAAATTGGAAAGATCCAGAATATGTAAAAATGATGATCAAGGCCCAACATAGAAAACCCAACAACTTTGAAAAACGAGTAGACAAATTTTTGCAAGAAGTGCTTCCAGGGGAATACCAAATTAATGTCAAAGCAGAAGTTATGATTCTTGCAGGAAAATGTCCAGATTTTGTAAATGTGAATGGACAAAAGAAAATTATTGAAGCTAATGGCGATTGGTGGCATGGAGAAAAATTTACTGGAAGAACCAAGGAGGAAGAAGAACAACAAAGGATAGATTGTTTTGCTAAAGAAGGTTATCAAACTCTGATTATCTGGGAACATGAGTTAAAAGATATGGGCAAGCTTGAAACGAAGTTGCTTAATTTTAGTATGTAATTATTATGGAATAAACTTTTTTAGGATAGGTGGATAAATGGATTATTTTGAGTTGCTAAAGGGTTCTGGTGGTGGTACTAAGCCGCAGGAGGGGTGGTTTAGCGAGTTACTGATGGAGTGTACGGAGTCTGCTAAAGAATCCAATGTAGATGAAGGGGTGGATTCTGCAGGAGTGGAATATAAGATAGAAAAAGGTCAAGAATTTCTTTACGCTGGTGCTCCTTATAAGATTGTAGATTTTGATGATGAAACTGTTAAAGCTGTTCGTGTGGATTTACCAGATAAAAGACGTAATTGGGATAGAAAAGGTCTTGAATTAATGTTTGCTAGTCCTGAGGATTCTGGGATTGGAGAATCCAAAGTAGATGAGGTAGATGAAACAGCCGGTTTGGGTTGCCCACAATGTAGTTCACAGGATATTGGGTATGTTGAAGGTGATGTTTACGAATGTCATGGTTGCGAGACGAAATGGCATCAGGAGACAGGTGAACTTGTTGAGGAATCCAAAGTAAATGAATCAAAGCCAATAAAGGAATATTTGGATGCGACACGGCTTGTGGCTTATTTGGATGATAGTTATTCAAGGAAAGTTTTTGAGGAAGATCCGGATTATGATGCTGAGGACTTGTGGTACACCCTGGGTGATTTGATAGCTAAAGTTCGTAAAGTTTTGATTATAGTCGACGCTTATGTTATAAAGCATGATATTAGCAGAGTTTCTGAATTACCAGGAGAGTTTCCCACATTGTGGCTTGAGACTTCTGATGGTTTTGAAATGGCAGCTGAAGGGGATTATTCAGCATTACAAGAGCTTCTTCAGGAGGTAGTAGCGTATGGTGATCCAGCAACACATGAAGGAGAATCTTCTGATTTAAAGTTTGAATCTAAAGTAGCTGAAGTAGCTAATCTAAGGGATGAGGCCTCGCCTGCTGTTGACACGCATGGTCAGAAAATTAAGAAAGGTGATGCGGTTGAAGTAGTTGGTGCTGCTCCTGAGGCAGAAAAAGGGGGCGTATGGATTGTTGATGACCTAGAAGAAGTAGCAACGGATAAATGGAATGTTTGGGTTCATAGGAAAGATGATGTGGAAGTTACAGATGATTTTTGGGCACACAAACTTGAATTAGCTGAATCAAAAGTAAACGAGCTTGATGAACCAGATTTGGAGAGACCAGAAAAGGCACGGAAGAGGGGTTTGAAAAGAAAAAGACCCCGCAAGCCGGAACCTGACCAGCCATTAGGAGACGAGCCGGAAGAGCCAAAAGAGAAGCCACGCGAAGAGCCAAGTCTTGAGCCGGAAGAAAAACCAAAACTGAAACCGGATACTCCAGAGGAAGTTCCGGAGATAGACATGGACCCGGATAGGGAAGATGTGCCTCCGCCTCCAGAAGAAATACTGCCCCCTGAACAACCTATAGAAATGCGAAAAGAATACCTTGGTAGATCTGAAGATACCCATTTCTATTTTGTCACCTTTGAAGGTGAGGGTGGGACCATCGAGGATCTTGTTGTTGCAGATCAAGAAGGGGTGAAGAAATATTCTGCCAGGGATAAGGACATAGAGGTTACTGAAGAGAATATAGCAGATTTTATTGTTGATGCTATTCGAGATGTGAAGATTGCTCAGATAGAACGCAGTATTTTTATGAAGTACGTGTATCCCAGACTTGAGCTGTATGCTCCAGAGGAGGAAATGTTAGAGGAACCCATTGAAGATGAAGAGTTTGGGGATGACAAGAAGAAACCTTTTGGCAAAGAAGATGAAGAAAGACGGATAGCTGCATCTAAAACGAAGTATGTATCAGCTAAGTTTTTACTTGAGAAGTGGGATGCAAGGGAGTCTAAGAACCTTATCGAAATGCAGGTAATTGATGGGATGGGAAATGAGTTCGCAGTTACCCTTGCGGATGATGGTACTTCGGATGCTGTTGTCAATATTAATGGGAGGGAGTTTAGATTTAGTGGTGAATTTGCTTCTATGTGGAGAGATGAAGAAGGTGGCATTTCTGATGAAGGATTGGAGGAGTTAGCTCTTGATGCTTTGGCGATGATGGAAGAGGATGAGTATCAAGTATTGATGGCTAAAAATGCAGAGGAGACGGAGGGGTCTAAGCCAGAGTTTGTGTCTAAAGAAGAGGATGGACTTGTATCGCTTAAAACACGAGATTGGAAAAAATCTGAAAAGCCTGAGCCAGAAAAGGAAGATGATATGTCCGCTCCGCCTATAGCACCCGCGACTGATGACGTAGATTTGTCTAGGGCGGAAGTGGTTGAGGAACCTATTGGGGGTGATAAGAAATCTGGAGGTCCTGTACCTAAAAAATATACAGAAGAGGAACAATGGAAAAGACGACAAGAAGATCATGATGTAATAGCTGGTCCAGGTCGTCAATCTAAATACCGCGCTAAAAAAGGTGTACCAGACCAAGCGCCGGGTGAATCGGTGGAAAATGAAAATATTAGAGATGAAATAGATGAAAAAGTAGACCCCCGCAGAGGGGAACTTTCTAAAGCTTTAAGAAATAAAGGCTATGTAATTTTGGGTAGCCATACCACTCAAGAAGGGGGAGTAAAGTCTGCTCATCATATAATACGTGCTGATACTCCTGAAGAGAGCAAACTTACAGATGCTCAGGCGGGGGAAATACATAGGATAGTGAAATCATCTATGCCCGATGCTACTATTAAACATAGCGAGTATGACGTGGAAGTTACCGTAGTAAAAGAAAATGAAATTGTTAAAGGGGATAACGAAATGAGTAAACTAAGTGAATTTACGGATGAGCAGTTGTTAAGCGAGCTTACAGACCGTAAGGAAAAATCGGAAGGCATCGCTCCAGATCCTAAGGACAGCCAAGAAAACATAATCAAGAAGCTGTTAGAGGAAGTGGGCATTAACGAAACTGATGTCGCAAAAGGTACGAAGGCTTTGGTTACATTGGCAAAGGAGGCGCTTAAAGATGGTGATTATGCGAAACTCGGGGAGTATGCTATTAAATTAGCTGAGATAGAAGCGATGATTCCTGCTGAAGCTGAGTCAGAAGCAGAGAAGTTACCTGATGAAAAGGATGATAAGGCACCCAAGAAGAAAGACGACAAAGAGGATGACAAGCCCAAGGAAGATGACAAAAAGGACGATAAGCCCGAGAAGAAGGATGATTTACCAGTATGGTTAGAGAAGGATGACGTGGCACCAGAGAAGAAGGACGATGCTGATGAAAAGAAATCACCTCCTCATTGCGATAAGTGTGATAAGTCTCATTGGCCATTCGACAAGTGTCCTGGGCCAGAAGCGGGAGTGGATGAGGCTAAAAAGGATGATGTAGCTAAGGCTAAGAAAGCTAAAAAGGACAAAGAGGATAAGGCCAAAAAGGATAAGAAAGAAAAAGAGGATAAGGAAGCTAAGGTCAAAAAGGATAAGAAAGACAAGGAAGATAAGGCCAAGAAAGATAAAAAGGAATCCAGGATCCCGGTAGAGAGCACCGAGGATATTACCGAGAAAAAATCTATGGAGACTTTGAAAGATTTGCTTGGTTTGAAGGATTAAGAGATGTTTAGAAGCGAGCCTTGGCGCTTAGATTACCAAGGACAGATGGGCTGGTAACTCAATGGGAGAGTACTTCGTTTGCACCGAAGAGGTTGAGAGTTCGAGTCTCTCCTGGTCCATTATTGGATGGTCAAGCAGATGTGGTGACTGCACCGGTTCTGAAAACCGACGAGCCGTGAGGCCTTAGGAGTTCGACTCTTCTACTATCCGTTTAGCCTAGTGTAGGCAAGTTTGGTATGTCGCCTGGTTTGGGGCCAGGAAATCGCAGGTTCGAATCCTGCCACTTGGAATGGGGAATAATTTAGGTTTAATATTGGGGATACAAATGAATTTAAACGAAAAAATAGTGACTCAACCAATTCTTGAGGAGATGTCCAGCGAGAAGCTTCCTGATGGTGTTCTCTGTCGTATCAGCTATCCTATCTGTGATATTGGACAGAAGAATGCTAATGATAGAGTTTACGAAGCGGATGTCTGGGAAGGGGTACATGCCAAGAAAGACTTACAAGATAAGTTGGAGCATCGAGCTCTCTTTGGTCATGCAGAACACCCGGAGCAAACCCAATCTAATCTTGAAAAAACCAGTCATGTTATTTTTGAAATGTGGACAAAGGATGGGCAAGAATGGCAGAAGTTTGATGTGATGGACACACCCACAGGCCGCATTGTAGATTGTTTGCTTAGGGGTGGTTGTCGAGTGGGTTGTTCCACACGAGCCTCGGGTGATCTTGAAGAGGCGGAAGATAGTGATGGAAATTCTTATAACAGGGTTGTTGCTGAGACCTATGATTATGTCACCACTGATTTCACGGCCGACCCGAGTACAAGTGGATCCATCCCCTATAATGTTAAAAGGAATATTGTGACTGAGGTTAAGAAATTATTTGAAAACAAAGAAGCCGATGAGGGTGAAAAGAACTTTGGAGTTGGTGTACTTGAGTCTATGAGCTGTAAGGATAAGGGCAAGTGTCAGAAATGTGGTGGTTGTAAAGTGCTTGAAGAGAGAAAACTGAGTGGAGAAAAGAAAACCGTAGAAAGTCTAATCAAAGATGGTACTATCAAAGAAGGCACTCCAGTTCTTCTCCAGTATGCACAAGATAACATTAAAGAAGGCAAGGTGAAGATTAAGGAAGGTGCTGTCAGTGTGCTTGTTGGAGTAGGAAGACCCGTTGCTGTGAATGTGGATGGTGATGCCACTGTATCTATCAGTCCGGAAGGTGTGATCGCTATTCTGCCCACTGAAGTAATGGAACCACAGGAAGCAATGGTTGAACCAGAAGTAACAGAGGTTCCTGAGCAGGCACCAGAGGAATTATCACCATGTCCGGATGAGGGGGAAGCTCCTCCAGAAGTGGAACCGGGTATGGGAGATGCCATAATTATAGGTGACGTTCCTGAAAAATGTAAGAAGCCTGGTAACAAATCCAATAAAGAGAGCATAAAAGTCGGGGCTACCATTAAAATAGAAGAGGGTGAACACAAAGACAAAGAAGGCAAAGTAACCAAGATCGATGAGACAGGAATTACAATATCTCTTGATGATGGGACACAGGTAAATATTGAAGATCCTACCGCTGTCAATATAACAGTGACTAAACCTCTTCCTGCAGAAGAGATAGAACTTGTTGGCAGTCCTCCAGAAGAAGAGATAGATGATATGGCAGCTGCAGGACCGTTACCTATTACAAATTCTGAAAAGGAATTTGAGTCCAAGGCTAATGAGCAAAAGTTGTCAGTGGATAATGTAAAGAAGTTGTTTAAATCCATAGATGCAGCATTTGCAAAACATCTTACCGGGCTATATGGTACTGAAAAGCAAGTTGCTCTGAAAGGAAAAGAAGTAGGTTTAGTGTTAAGTGCTGAAGGGAAGAAGGTTCTTGAATCCAAAGTAGAAGAGAGTGAAGAATTGGCCACGGGTAATCTGCTTCGGGATAAAGAAGGTGAAGAGTGGGTAGTTAAAGACGCTGGTGATGCAGGTTTGACTATTTATCATCCCGGAGAACCAGGAAGTGAGCAACTTATCGCTTGGGAGGATGTGGAAGGTCTTGATTTTACAAAGTTAAGTGAAGCTATTAAGGAAGATTGCTCGCGTAAAGAATTTTTAACCAGACAGGTAAAGAAGCTACAAAAGCAAAAGGCTGATTTTGAAAAGGGAAATCAAAGAAAATTGAATCAGGTAGAAAAAGAATTAAAAGCTTTGAAAGCAGAGGGGTCTGGGATAAAAGAAGAAAAGGAATCTTTTGAAGAGTGGTATCAGAGCAATGCTATAGAGAGTGATGCTGCCGTACTGAATGATTATTCGATATATTATGAACAATGCAAATCTGATAATACTTTTCCACTACGTTTTAAGGAATGGGCGTTAGAAGAATTTGAAGAGGAGTACTCTGAAAGAAGCGTTGATGAAGTTAAAGTAGAAGAGGCTACGTCAGTTCAAAAGGAAGATGGTTGGTATGTTGAATCTCCTAGCGGGGCCATTCTTGGTGGGCCTTACAAGTCAAAGATTATTGCGGATAAAAGAAAGAAAGATGTTGAGTTTTATTCATCCAGCAAGGAATCAAAAGTAGCTGAAACTCTTGATAAAGATGGCTCATTACATATTTTATTCAAAGATTTAACTCCACAAGCCGGGGATGAAGTTAAGGCTTATTTCGAAAAGGATGCACTGTGGCCTGATTTTGTGGTTGCGATTGCAAATCCTCCAGAAGGTCTTCACAATACTGGTGAATCAATTTCCACTACAGTGAAAGAAATTAAGGGCCTAAGAGTTGAAGAGGCTGCTACTAGAGCTGAACGGGATAAGGCAATCGAGCTTATCGCAGAGATTTCTGATGAGAAAACACAACTTGAGGAGACGAGTAGGAAGGAAAAGGCGTTTGAAGCCAAGATACTTATTAACAAGATTGAAAAAACTTTAGAGGCTAAGGAGCGAGAACTTGATGCTGTTAGGGCTAAACTTGAAGAGAAGGCCAAATTGGCTAATGATCTAAATGGTCAGCTTAAGGAACAAAAGAACTTGGTTGCCCAGGCTGAGGAACAGTGGGGTGATGTGGTGGTTGCCGCAACTAACCGGGTTAATGCTATGAAGGAAACCGCTACTGTAACTAAAGACAAGCATCGGAAAAATCTGTCAGAAGCAGATGATGGGTATCAAAAGAAATTAGACGTGTTAGTTAAAATAAATGAAGTGGAATTAGAAAAGGTTAAGAAGGAGATTACTGAAAAAGTAAGGAAAGAATTTGTTGAGTGTTTTGTCGGGTTCAAGCTTTCTGAAACCAATTTGGTAGTGGATGACAATTCTCGAGCACTTCTTGAGAAATGTAAATCGCTAACTGCGGTTGAGGAACTTCTGGAGAAAATTGTAGATGCTAGTAGGAGGGGTGCACTTCACTCCAAACCAATAACAAGTGTTTACATATCCGAAGCTAAGGGTGATCCAGAATTAGATGAAGCTGAACGCCGAGTTGGGGATGCCTATAGAGGCATGAATAGTACCGGTTGAGTAGTACCGGTATAATAAGGTTTAGGGTTGTTTTTTTAGGGGGTTATTATTATGACTGATATGGAACTTGTCCAGGGTCAGTTGAAGTCCCTACAACAGCATCAAGAAGAACTGATGCGGATTCCCCGAATCAAAAAGTATCTGGGTATAGTCGAAAGACACGTTAAGGAAAGTCAAGGCCGGGACATCTCGGTGTTTGAAAAACGTAACGTAGCCCAGTGTCTTTACAATGCAATAATCGATACAGGTCTGAAGGCAGGAACTAAGTTGTTTGAGGCTACAACCGAAGACAACATTGCTTTCTTAGGCGTACAGCTACCTGTTATTGCTGCATTGCTGCCATCGCTGGCTCTTAGTGAGATAGCGGTTGTGCAGGCTATGGATCGGAGAATTGCCGCTGTGTTCTATCTGGATGTGAAGTATGGGACTGCCAAGGGTACCGTCGCAGTTGGCGATACCATGATTGGCGCGAAGACTGGTCACAGTATTGGTAAAAGTGGTCGCAGATATGCGATGGCTCGTGTGGTTGATGAGTTAATTGGTGTTGGTGATGGTGCTATTGGTGTCACACTCGCGTATCCAAATCTTATCAACATGGAAAACGTCAAACTTGAAACCGTTGCAGGTATTGGCACTGTTGATGAAGTTAGAGTCACAGTGGGTACAAGTACTGCTGCTGGAGTTGTCAGTGGTGACTCTGTTAATGGCAGTGGTTCGATTACCGCTGCTGGTGTGTTGACTGTGACAATCACTACTGGTGTCGCAAGTGGTACCAACGTGTACATCACTTATGATTATCAGTATGATCTTGTCGAAGATGCATACGGCAACAAGATTGGTGTTCCGGAAGTGGATGTGTCTGTATCCCAGTCCACAGTGGAAGCGATTGACTTCCCGCTGAGGGCAAAATACAGTATCGGCGCTCAGATTGACTTGATGAAGGCTCATGGTGTGGATCTTGAGGCGGAGCTTGTCAAATATCTGGGTAGTGAGGTTAATGAATTTGGCCTCAGGTCGTTAGCAATAGCGGCTTAGTAAGCTACTCAATTGCTGGGACGCCCTAACAGATTAAGCTGAGGGTAATCAGCAGCTGTTGTTATAAAGAGTTTAATGGTGAAAAAAATTCCAAGAGAAATAAGGTTCTGTGGATGTGATTGTGGTGGGACTAAAGAAGTTCCCATTAACTCTACCTGGAAGTATTTTCCGGGCCACAACACCAGAGTTACAGGATCTCCATTCAAACGACTAGAAGTAAGAAGGCTGCTAAGTGAACAAAAGATTGGGGATAAGAATCCGGCTAAACGTCCTGAAGTACGAGATAAGATGTCTATATCCCAAATTGGAAAAAAGCAATCTCAAGAGACGAAGGATAAGCGAGGAGAATCTTTAAGGAGCAGTATGAAGTTTAAGGAGGCAATGAAAAATAGGAAACCTCCTCGTGAGGGAACAGATACTTCTTCGCAGGCCCGAGAGAATATGAGGAACGGAGCTATAAATAGGAAGATTACACCTGAGTTTCGTGAATCTAGAAGGCAAGGAACATTGAGAGCCCTTCTTAATCCAGAAGTTAAAAGAAAAAGAATTGAACAGCTTTTGGAGGTCGCTTTTTCATATAGGCGCGGGTATGTAAGTATTTCTGCTTCATTGAATCCAGTTTTTTATAGATCTTCTTATGAGCGAGATGCCCTACTACTTTTGGATAAACTTGGTGTTTTAAATGTCCAGCCGGAAAAAGTCCATATTCCTTATGTTGATGAATTTGGAAAAGATAGAATATATGTTCCTGATTTTTTGGTCACCTTAGAAGATGGTAGGCAACTTTTAATCGAAGTTAAGCCAAAAGATTTTGTAATGTTTGATTTAAGGTATCAAAAGAGCAATATTCCAAAGTTTAGGGCGGCTCAAGAATGGGCAAAAGAGAATGGTGCAATGTTTTGTATCTGGACAGAAGATATTCTTTATAACAATAGTTCAACGACTACGTCTTTACAAGAGATTGTAGAGGCAACGGTAGCCAACCATTTTGTTGATAGCGAGATGGTTGAAGGTATAGTCTGAACTGTATAGAAATATACAGAGATGAGAGGAAACTACTCATCCGCCTACATATGTAGGTTAACAAGTAACAGAATGTAAATTCACTATTGATCAAGTGGGTCTTGATATGATTGATGATGCTGCTGCAAGTGATGATGCGGCTACAGCAATCACTACCTGGGATGCACGTCCTGGTCTTGGTGAACCTTGGATTTGGAAGAAAGAGGAGTTCCTTGACAGATTTGAGCAAGGCTCAAATAACATCTTTGAGAAAACCAAACGTGGTGTGGCAACGTTTATCCATGCGGGTAACAACGTCGCTCGGGTAATTCGCCAAATGAATAGTTTCAAAGCACGTGGTGGGGCAACCCTAAATCCAACAGGTCCGATGGTTATTGGTGAAATCGGCGGAAAGTTGGTCGTGCAGAATCCGTTCAAGCGGAAGAATTATTACACCATGGGATTCAGAGGTCCTTCGTATCTGTATGCGGGCTTTATCTATGCCCCATATATTCCTCTGTTCACGACTCCAACACTGATCACGTCTGACTTGATGGCTCAGAAGGGTTTCCTTTCGAGTGCTGGTTTCAAGGTGATCAATGCTGGTCTGTTCTGCGAGGGTCTGATTTCCAATCTTGCTGGTGGTTATATAGGTGCAGCGTAATCACTACCGAGTAATAGTAGTAAAATCGTATAGGGAGGATATTTTTTCTCCCTATACTTTCTTTTGAATAAGTGAGAAATGAAACAAAACAATAGTAGGGAGAGTGAGAAATGGTAGAAAAGAAAATTAAAGCCCTTATAGACTTTCAGTTTACAAATTTTACTGGAACTCATTATTTTACAGAAAATGAAGTGAAGAGAGTTAAGTTTATAAACTTGAACACGTTTAGGGAACATTTGAAAGCAGGATGGATGGTCGAAGCGGCGCCCGAAGATGAAGAAGGAAAAATTGCTGCTGTTGTGTATCCTCCGGAAACTGAAGTTGCTATTGTTTCAGTAAATCCTGTTGATCCAATAGAGGGTATTGAGCCGGAGAAGCTTGATTTGCCGTGTCCTCCAGAAGATCATATTGAGGAACCTGGGGTTGGGGTTCCCGAGAATCTGGTACATGACGAGCTTTCTATTGAGGAAGTAGTTTCTAAACAAGAAGATCAGTCTGAGATTCCCGAGCTTGAGGAGTTTAGCCCCGGTTCTGCTGATATAAATACTGAACCAGATGGTGGTGATGGGAATAGGCTTGAATAGGAACCAAGTTTCGTTGTAAAGAGGGGGGAAAGTGTCAAATTTTTACTGTTTTACAAGTTTAATAGGTGGTGGAACCGGAGCGTTAGACGCCATTGATGGAGCCGATTTATCTGATTTAGATGGGGCGGTTGTTATCACAGATGGCATTGCTTATTTTTATCATCTTGATGCAAC
>SDBV01000059.1_pt1 | contig 111268 bp, 91 predicted proteins | sample 2277081 | NCBI WGS metagenome assembly SDBV01 (sample SAMN10402039, study PRJNA504765) | marine sediment metagenome | isolation source: marine sediment core GS10_PC15, 223 cmbsf | place: Arctic Ocean: Southern Knipovich Ridge | collected 2010 | reverse complement strand
TTTCACACCGATTTCTCACAGGCCGCGCCGCCTGCGACTCCACTGCGATCGCCCGCATGTTGCGTAAGGCCCAGCCCGGCGATATACTGTGCCCCGCCATGAAGGGCGTTTAGCTCAGTTGGCTAGAGCGCTTCCCTTACAAGGAAGAAGTCACTGGTTCGAGTCCAGTAACGCCCAGTAACACAAGCCACAACCCGAAAACAGGTTGTGGCTTTCTCTTTACGCCGGCGAAAATTGATGTGACCCGTTTTTCGACGGGATGGGCAGCGGCAGCCACTTGGAATCGCGCAGGCATAGAGTTCTCGCCTCATGCCCTGTCACCGGCAAACATGCCTACAAGCACGTGCCATCGTATTTACTCATTCACTCCGCAGGCGCTCCGTCAGGCCAGGTCGTCCCGCATGCCACGCTCTGCACCAGCGGACAGTCGGGCATGATTAATGTCGACCCATTGTATGCAATCAATGTCTCATCGAGCTGAAGGTCCTGACCGCTGGCGAGCGTCTGATTGTCGCGGCGGAAGAACGCCTTGACGTTGGGCGGGGTCGGATCGAGCAACACCCACCGGTCGAACATTCGCACCGTCGTCAATGCGTGTCCGCCGCCCCCCAAGTTGACCTTCCGCGCGTGGAAACGGTCGCCCGTCGTTGCACTGGTCATGCGAGAAAGCACTCCTACGTGCGCCCGGCTGAACTCTCCGCACATCCCGCCGCCCAGCCTCAAGTTCGACAGCGGATCCAGCAAAGCCGCAAAATGGGCCCGCCTGGACGCATAGACATACACCGCCTGTTGAGCCATGAAGAACGTCGAGCCGATGACGCGATCGATATCGTTGTCGTACAGCGAGCATAGCCAGTCGGCGATTGTCTGCATAACGCCATCCTGCATCAGATCAAACTCGATCGACCCATCCACTGCTTCAATGTAGAAATCGCTCGGCGCGCCCTGGCGCGTGGTCCGGCGACGCAGGAGCGGCTGACGCGATACGATGTACCGATGCCGTTTCTCGACAAAATCGGGATCGTCCAGGTCCGGCGTTGCCATGCCCCTCTCCTGCCCGAACGGATACACAACCGCACAAGTACCGAGATTATATGACGCCCGCAGCAACCGATCTCCCTGGGCATGGTCGCGCAGCTCCAGTTCGATGTAATCGGGCATGAACCGCAGGGGCATGTGATATTCGAACGTCGTCGAAATGCTCTCTTGCGCGGGGATTTCCACCGGGCCGGATTCGATGGGAGGGCTGGTGTGCGTATTGTCCGCCTCGGAGCCGCAAATGCCCCGCGAGATCATCACTACCTTCATCGCGTGCTGCGAATTGTTCCTGAGTCGCACCGACGCGTTGTTGATGCCCCAACTGCAATTCGGAAAATCGATTGCTTCCAGACTGACCGGCAAGGGATCAAAGGACATCACTCCCATTTTGACCGGCGAGCCCAGCACCCCCGGGTACTGCGGCATCCAGGTGAAATGGTAGTTGAAGCTCTCAGCCGGCAGCTCTGTCGCGGTCCGAATTATCTCCAAGCCCATCGTCTGACCGGGGGCAGGGACCTCGACATTGAGACTGGCAAGTGGAATCGCCATCTCGGCAGTCCATTCCGTATCACTGGCGACGGCCGCGCCGCGCAGGCCCATCTCCCTGGCCCTGGCCGACGGATCAGGATTCATCTCTTTCAGGGCCCACCAGAAGTGCTGAAACCCCGCTTCGCCCGAGAAGCCCGCCATCTGGGTCGCGTCGTCATACCACTGGATTTCGCCGCGGGCATTGATCGAGATCGTCCGCATGTCGCAGTGGTTGTGCCGCATATCGATGGCCAGCGACACTCTCTCTTCGCCGAGGCGATCATGTTCAGCAGCGCTTCGGTTCTCCCCAGCAGCGGGCAGCGCCGGCAGTGCGGCGCGAATGCCGACGTACAAGGCTGCGGGATCCCAGGCCAAATACACCTTTGTTGAGACAAGAGAGCTGTCATGATGAAATGGCACCTGGGGCTGGACGCACTGCACACTATTCCAGAGCGGATCGGTCAGCGTGCCGGCCAACGCCGGCGGCCGCTGCACATGGGTCGCGGCGAGGTGCCGGATGTGTTCCGACCAGCCTCGTTCGATGTTGGGAATGATATTATGCGGCTGCCATGGTTGAAATTGGATCTGGGTGATCTTGCGCAGAGCAGACATTACCATGCCCTCATCTTCCTGAAGGAAAACCGGCTGCGATCTGCCGCCAGTTTGGGATAATTGTAGTCGAATCCTGGCCTTGCTGTCGTCCTTATCTTTCCAGCCGAGCTGCCGTTGCCAGCTCGCAGAACGGCTAGCTCATCGCACTTGAAAGACAGACGAGTTGACCTCTATGCCAACTGAGCGATAGCGAACAGAGCCTTTCTTTCCGCACCGAAAATGAAACTCCCCCTCCGTCAATTCTGAAGCAGCCCCGGCCCGGCCAAGATGAATCTCCTGGCGATGGGTGGGCTGGCTCTGTTGCGACGCAAGCGTTCAGTCTGACGCTGCGTCAGGGGAGACTGACGGGCTGATTGACAGGAGGCCCGCGTCGGCCGCGCGGGCCTGTTCATCGATCATGGTGTCTCATACGCCGGCCCGCTGGCTGTAACGTGACACCACGGGCCCTTGTCCCAACAGGAGATGGCGAATTTGCCGCCGTGAGGACCCAAAAAACTGCTTGCGTTTTGTTGGGAGGTACCAATAATAGCATAATCCGGGTGTCTAAGAGGATGGTTTTTGTTTTGGGTCAATCTGTGAAAGATGGTAACACTTTTACGCCAATGATTCCCGATGCTGTTGGCGTCGAGATTCCCGATGTGCAATACTGGCGACGCAATATTCCATGCCAGGATGCGTGTCCGGTCCATACCGACGCTCGCGGGTACGTTCGTGCGGTGGCAGAGGGAGACTTTGAGCGGGCGTATCTGATCGCGCGAGGCCCCAACCCGCTGGCGTCCATGTGTGGCCGAGTGTGCGGCGCGCCCTGCGAAGCCAGTTGTCGCCGTGGGCAGGTCGACCGGCCGATCGCCATTCGGGCACTGAAGAGATTTGTTTCCGAGCAGCACGCGCCGCAGGCATCGACGGAGATCGCCAAGGCTGTCCAGGCGTTCCAGACCCAGCAGGACTGCGAGAGCATCGACACAAGTCGCCACCTCCTGGCTCGGTTTAAGGATGTTCCGCTTGGTAAGCCTGTCGGCGAGCGAGTCGCCATTATCGGCTCAGGCCCGGCGGGCCTGGCTGCTGCCCACGACCTTTGTCTGATGGGCCTGCAGCCTGTCATCTTCGAGATGGAGGACGTCCCAGCCGGCATGTTGCACGTCGGCGTGCCGGAGTATCGCCTGCCACGAGACGTGATCCGCGCGGAGGTGGAAGTGATCGAAGCGCTGGGCACGGAGATACGTTGCGGCGTCGAGGTGGGCGAAGATATTACGCTGTCGGAAATCATTTCCGAGTTCAAGGCTGTCATCATCGCCGTGGGGGCGAAGAAATCCCGCTTGCTTCCCTTGCCCGGCGCGGAGGGCCCGGGCCTGCTGGGCGGCATAGAGTTCCTGCGTGACGTTTCCTACGGCCGGCCCATTGAACTCGGCGAGCGTGTGGTGGTCATCGGCGGCGGCAACGTTGCCTACGATGCAGCCCGCACAGTGGTGCGTCACACGTACGTTGACATTTCTCGCACAGCCAAGCGTCTGCAGGCCGTCAAGGAAGTGTACCTGGTCTGTCTGGAATCGCTGGCGGAAATGCCCGCCGACGACCTGGAGATCGAAGAAGGCGATGAAGAAGGTGTCGTCCGCCTCAACGGCTGGGGGCCTACTGAAATATTGCGAGACGGCGATGGCAAGATTACTGGCGTACAGTTCCAGCGTTGCAGCCGCGCTTTTGACGAAGATGGCCTATTCTCTCCGGTGTTCGATTCCGAGGATCGCAAGATTGTCGAATGCGATTCGGTCGTCGTCACCATTGGCCAGGCGGTGGAGTTGTCTTTCATCGACCAGGAGCGTGACGGCATTCGCCTGACCGAGCGAGGCCTGATCGAAACGGACCGCGAGGCACTTGCCACCAGCCGAGATGGCGTGTTTGTCGCCGGTGACGTGGCGCTGGGCATGGGGTTGATGATCGACGCGATAGCCTCGGGCAAAAAGGTGGCGCGAAACGTATATCAATACCTGACGGGCGAGCAGGCCACCCCCGAGATGACCGACTTTCACCGCGTGCTGGCGAATTACTCAAGAGAGTATGGCTTTGAGACTGTTCAGCGCGTGACCATGCCTGCAACGCCCGTCGAGCAGCGAGTGAAGAGCCAAGATATCGCCGTCGAGCTTGGCTACGACGAGCAGCGTGCCAGGCTGGAGGCGAGTCGCTGCCTGGACTGCGGCGTCAATACCATCTTCGACGGCACGAAATGCATTCTCTGCGGCGGGTGTGTTGATGTTTGTCCTATGCTTTGTTTGAAGCTGGTGCCCGCCTCGCAACTCACCGGCCAGGCGGACCTGCCAGCCATTGCCTCCCAAACCGCCGATGGCGAAGCATGGCGGGAAGGCTCGGCCATAATCAAAGACGAATCCAAGTGCATTCGCTGCGCCAACTGCGCCGACCGTTGCCCCAACGGAGCGATCACCATGGAACGATTCTGTTTCAAGGAGCAAGTCGTATGAACCAAGAGCGTGACGGAAAAGCTGACGGCGACAAACAGTTGTCTCGTCGGGATATCCTGGGCAAGGCGGGCACGGCTGCGTTTATCGGGGCGGGTGCCCTGTGTTTGGGCGGGCTGGTGCGGATGGTCCTGCCCAAAGTGACGCCGGATGCCTCCGAGCAGTTCAAGATAGGCCCGCCGGAAGATTATCCTGTCGGCATCGTCAAGAACTTCGACGACCAGAACGTGTTCGTACAACGAGACGCCGCGGGCATCTTCGCGATCAGCACTGTCTGCACGCATCTGGGGTGCATCGTGAATGTGACGGAGACAGACGATTTCGAGTGCCCGTGTCATGGCTCGAGGTTTGCCGCTGACGGAAAGGTGACCCAAGGGCCTGCCCCCACGCCGCTGGCCTGGCTGGCAGTGGTGATGTTGCCCAGTGGGCAATTGGCTGTGGACAAATCCCAAACGGTCGCGGCGGGGACCAAAATGAGTTTAGGGAGCTGACGGACTATGGCTCAGCAGGATAACGACAACTCAAGCGGATTGCTGGCAAACCTGATGGCCCTGCCGAGGAATGTCAAGCAGGCTGTTTTCCGACACGGCAATGAGCCCAGCTCACGCACGCGGAGCCAGCGTGTCTTCGGCAATGTCTTCATGCACATCCACGCCACTCGCACGCATCGCTGGTCGCTGAAGTGGTCCTTCACGTTCGGCCTGGGTCTTATCTCCGCGGCGCTGTTTTTCATTCTGTTGGCCACCGGCGTTCTGCTGATGGTGTACTTCAAACCCACCGCAGCGGCAGCCTACAACTCCGTCAAAGACATTCATTACGTCGTGCCAGGCGGACGGATTGTCCGCAACGTGCACCGTTGGTCGGCCCACCTGATGGTGGTGGCCGTGCTGCTGCACATGGTGCGGGTTGCTCTGACGGCCTCTTACCGCAAGCCTCGCGAGTTCAATTGGATCATAGGCCTGCTACTGCTGATCATGACACTGGGGCTGGCCTTTACAGGCTACTGCCTGCCGTGGGACCAGTTGGGCTACTGGGCGACGACCATTGGCGCGAATATCGCGGCCAGTCCCGACGAGTTGATATCGGCGATCATGCCCGAAAATGGCCCCGACGTGGGCGGGCTGGTCAAGAAGGGCATGCTGGGCTCGGCCTACGTTGGCGAAGAAGGGCTTTTAAGATTTTACATGCTCCACTGCATCATTCTGCCGCTGGCGCTGATGACGACGCTGGCTGTCCACATCTGGCGGATCCGCAAGGATGGCGGAATGTCACGCCCATCGGACATAAGTGACGAGGATCTCCGTGGCACGCCGGCTGAGCCGCTGGCAGAACAGGTCTTCAAGCCCGAGAAAACCTACGGCCTGATGTGCCTGGCCAAGGGCACCAGCCCCGCCGTCGGTCGATCGCCCGAGCACACGGTGCAAAGCTGGCCACACCTGTTCTACAACGAAATGGCGGTAGTGGCGGTTGTGTTGGCTGTGGTGCTGCTGGCGGGGGTACTGTTCGACGCCCCGCTATCCGAGCCGGCCAACCCCAACGTGCCGGAGAACCCCGCCAAGGCGCCTTGGTATTTCCTGGGCTTGCAGGAGTGCGTGTCCTATTCCGCCTTTGCCGGCGGGATGGTCGTGCCGGGCATCACGATGATGGTGCTGGCGATGTTCCCATTTCTCGATCGCGGCAAAGAGTCGGGCCGAATGCTCGGCGGCGGGCGAGAGGTGCGCACCTTCCTCGTATCGATATTAGTATCATTGGTCGCCGTGCTTGGCATGCTGGCGCTGACAGTAAAGTTCGGCTGGCTTCGCAACTGGTGGCCTGACATCAATCAGCTATGGATTATCGTGATTAATCCGGGCACGGTGCTGGCCGGTTTCTTCCTGCTTTACACGTGGCTTACACTCGCGCGGACCAAGTCGATGCGGCTGGCTGTGGTCGCTTGGCTTGGCTGTTTCATCGTCGGGTTCGTTGTCCTAACGTACTTCGCTTCCGTTCACAGAGGCCCCAATTGGGAGTTCTATTGGTGGCCCAGTCAATGGCCGGTGCACTAACGTGAAAAGAATACTGCTCATAGCAAGCATTGCGATCTGGTTGTTGCTCCTTTACGCAGCCTTTGGCCCCAACCCACAGAAGGAATACGTCCGCCATCAGCAGGCGTACAGCGAGGCCCTGTCCGAGCTGGGGGCGGAGGCCGACTACCCCATCAAGCTCAGGCAAATCGTGATCCCCGAAATGGGCGTCATCGACCGATGCGTCTCCTGCCATGTTGGCGTGGAAGACCCCCGCATGGCCGGTGCAGCCCAGCCCCTGACGACACACCCGGGTGATTTTCTCAGCGACCACGATATCCAGAAAGTCGGCTGTACCGTCTGTCATGATGGCCAGGGCCGAGCTACCCGCAAGAAAGACGCACACGCCAACAGGTTCCCCCACTGGGAGAAGAAACGACTCCTGGAAGAGTTCGCCCAGGCCGCCTGCGTCCGATGCCACGACGAGGACTCCGCCTCCGTGCTGCCTCTGTTCGTGCAGGGCCGAGAGGTCTTCAGGCAGAATGGCTGCACGGGCTGCCACAAGCTCCGCGGCGTCGGCGGGCACCTGGGCCCGGACCTGACAGAGCTGGGTGACGCCTCCACGCACGTCAAGGCCCCCACTGCCGACAGCCGTGACGACTTGCTGGAGCGGTTCAACGGCGATGTGAACCTCGCCTACATCTATGAGTCCATCACCGAACCAGACGCCCAGCCCATCGACTCGGGCATGCTCGATTACGACCTGACGGAAGATGAGGCGCTGGCGATGACGGTTTACATCAAGTCCTTCGCCGTCAGTGCCGTGCCCGAAGATCTACGCGATCTGCGAGATACACCTCGCGCGCCCAGCGGGGGAGAACTGTTCGCCGCCAACTGCTCAGCCTGCCATGGGGCCGACGGTATGGGCACCAACGTGCCGCAGCTCGAGCAGATCGGCCCGGCCATCGCCAACGAAAACTTCCTGGCAATCGCCGATCGGCAGTTCGTCGATCATAAGGTCCGCTACTCGGACAACCCGGACATGCCCGCGTGGGGAATGGCCGGCGGGTTCAGAGAGCAGGACATCGCAGCCGTGGCGGAATATTTGTTCTCGCTTAAGGGAACTGCCCCAACGCTGGCGGAGATCGACGCCATCGAAGGAGTAGCGAAATACGGGCGGAGCATTTTCGCCAACCAGTGCAGCGGGTGTCACGGAATCGACGGAGCCTACGAGATGGACCTTATAGGCCCAACGCTCCAGAGCCCCGAGTTTCTGTCATACGCCGACCGGGAGTTTCTCCACAGCACGATCGGCGACGGCCGGGCTGAGACCGCCATGCCGAGTTGGTTCTTTCTTGCCCCGCAGGATTACGCCGACTTGCTGGCCTACTTCGAAGCTAAGCAGGAACTCCGTTCGACGTTCGACGACGCCAAAGAGCACATGGCTGACGACGAGGCTTCCGACTGGGGCCGAGCCAGGTACAGCGTTCTTTGCGGCACATGTCATGGCCCGGATCGCCGGGGCCAGGTGGGCCCCTCTCTCGACAGCCCAGAGCTCATGCTGCTCGCCTCCGACGAGTTCATTTACGAAACGGTCGTCGGCGGGCGGGCAGGCACGGCCATGGGACATTGGCGTCATCTGTCGTCCGAGGATGTCGGCTGGCTGATGGCCTACATCCGCACCGCCCGTGCCGGCGACGCCGAGAGACTCTTCGCGCAAGGCGATGAGATTCTCGGCTCGGAGAGCCAGGGCAGCCTGACGTTCTCCCGCATTTGTGCTCAGTGTCACGGGGCTGAGGGCGTCGGGCATATCGCTCCGGCGATAGGCAACTCGGACTTCCTGGCCGTCGCCGACGACGATTTCATAAAAGAAACCGCAGCCGCAGGGCGAAGCGGCACGGGCATGATGGGCAACCTGCGAGGCCAGGGCGGCACGGCGTCGCTATCCGAACGGGAGATTAACCAGGTCGTCGCGTATCTGCGGTCCCGCGAGAACTCGCCCCGGCCTCACGCGGACGTGGCGCGGGTACAGGGCGATATTGATCTCGGCCGAGACAGATTCTCCCGCATCTGCGCCCAATGTCACGGCCCGGCCGGCTCGGGCGGCAAGGGGCCTGGCATAGGTCGACCAGGCCTGGCGGCGCAGGTCAGCGACGGTTTTATGGTCGGGACGATGGCCAACGGCCGAACCGGAACGGAAATGAAGGGCTTTGCTCCCGGCGGCGACGGGCTGGTCGAGCTTGACGAGCACGACATACGCTCGATAACAGCCTACCTGCGATCCGGTGTAGATGTGGACAAACTGACCAGGATGGTAATCGATGGCACACCGGCCAATGGACAACTGCTATATGAAGGTCAGTGCTCCCAATGTCACGGCGACTGGGAGGCCAGGAGCTTTGCTCCCCATTTGACGAACGAAGTGTTCCTGGAGGCAGCTTCAGACGCTTACCTGCAGGCGACGATGTCGCTGGGCAGGCACCGCTCTGCCATGCAATCGATGATGCGTGGCGGCGGCGGGGTGGTGTCAATGACGTCCAAAGAGGTCAATGACATCATCAGCTATCTAAGACAAAGTGCGAAACTACATACCGGCAACGGAAGGAAGTAGCGACATGGCCAGGCGAACGAATCTTACGCGAAGAAACTTCTTGAAGGGCAGCGTCAGCGCGGCGGCGGCTTTGGGAATGCAGAGCATGGTCTTCAGTCCCGAGAAAGTTCTTGCTGAAGAAGCGGGGCAAGAGACGACCAGCTACCTCGCCCAGTGCCCATATTGCGGCGTGGGCTGCGGATCGATCATCAAGGCTGACAGCAGCGGCAGAATTCTCGGCGTGGTTCCCGACAAGCAACACTCCACCAACAAGGGCGTGCAGTGCATCAAGGGACTCAACAGCGACGAGCCAATTTACGTCGATCGCCTGACGAAAGTCCTCATGCGCAAAGATATGTCCGACCCGATTACCGGGCACATCTCCAAGTCCAAGGGCAGCTTCAAGGACGAAGACTTCGAGGAGATCACCTACGAAGAGGCCGAGCACCTCATCGCCGAGAAGATAGCGGCCATCTACAAGAAATTCGGCGGCAACTCGGTAGGCCTGTACGGCTCGGGACAATTGAACGTCGAGACACAATGGATCGAGAACAAGCTCGTCAAGGGCGTGCTGGGGTCAAACTCGATCGAGGCGAACGCCCGCACGTGCATGACCTCCGCGGTGACGGCTTACTTCAAGACATTCGGCTCGGATACCCCGCCGATGAGTTACGACGACATCGAGCAGGCTGACATGATTACCATGTGGGGCCACAACGCCAGAAGTGCCCACACCATCGCCTTCTGGCGAATGGCTGAGCACAAGAAATCTGCGGGCATTCCAACGCTGGTCTCCGACCCGCGGCGCACGGGGACCGTCTCCCAACTTGAGGCGATCAATCCGCGCAACAGCTATCACTTCCAGAGCATCAACGGCGACATCTCCTGCCTCAACGCCATCGCTCACTGCATTGTCACCGAGCATGAAGACGTCGTCGACTACGAATGGCTCGAAGCCAACGCCGAGGGCTATCAGGAATATATCAAGATGGTCCGGGATGAGTACGCCCCGGAGGATGTCGTTGACCGTTCGATGGTTGAACCGGCCCTGATCCGCAAAGTGGCCGATGAATGGGCCAACGCATCCCGCAAGGGCAAACGCAACGGCCGGGGCGGGGTGATCAGCTTCTGGGGCATCGGCTACAACCAGCACATTCACGGGCAGCATAACGTTATCAGCATAATCAATCTGCACGCGCTTACGGGCGACCTGGGCAGGCCAGGCGCGGGGCCTTTCTCTATGACGGGCCAGCCCAACGCGATGGGCGAACGGCTGATGGGAGGCCTAACGGGGCGACTGCCGTACAACCAGGGCCTGAAGGACAGTTACACCGGCGAACTCAACATCAAGGGCATCGAATCCATCGCCAAGACATGGGGTTGCCCTGTCAGCAAGCTCGAGGAAGTAGCCAAGGCCGCCAACCCCGGCATGATGGTGGGCATGTTCGAGCGGGCCCTGATGACCGACGATATCCTGAAAGAACAGAACGTCGATCCGCTCAAGGCTGTCTTCTACATGTACACGACGCATATCCATCAGCCTGACCTGAACAACCTGATACGACCGGCCATAAGCAAAATGTTCGTCGTCGTGCAGGATATTTACCGCCATGCTCCAAACGCCCTGTACGGCGACATCATTCTGCCCGCCCTGACGTGGGGCGAGTGGCAGGGAGGCACGTATATATCATCCGAGCGGCGGTTCAACGTGGTCGATGGCGTGGGCAAGGGCGCGCCTGGCCTGGAAAAATGCGTGCCCGACCTGGACATGTCCATCGACAAGGGCAAGGCCATCGCCAAAGCCATCGGCATGAGTGACGAGCAAGTCCAGGCGATGTTCCCTTACAAGAAAAAGCGCTACCACCCGGATGGCCCGAAACTCTACGACATCGAAGCGGTGTTCGAGGAAATTGTCGCCGGCTCGAAGGGGTCCGACTGCGACATGACGGGCATGCTGGCAGTACGGGACCGCGACGGCGTCGGCCTGTACGACCAACTCCGCCAGCTGCGGGGTATTCAATGGCCCGCCCCAACCTACGAACTTGCCAAGGCCGGCGGCGTGGAACGCCGTTTCATGGGCCAAGAAAATTGGGACGGCAAGCCCTACGGAAACTTCCGCAGGCCTGGCGGAAAAATGCTCTTCAAGTCCTGCCGACAAGACTACACCGAGAAGGACGCCGTCATCGCCGACCTGAGAAAAATGGGCACCGAGGAGCACTACTACGCCTCGGCCCATAAGGACGTGCTGGTCAAGGCTCGCGATATGGCCCTGCCGCCGGAATGGCCCGACTCGGAGCACCTCGGCAAGCGATGGGACCAAGTGCCGGACGATAAATACCCATTCTGGCTGGGCCTGGGCATCGTCTACGAGCACTTCCACACCGCCAAGACCATTCGCGGCGCCACCACGATGCGCCTCGTACCCGAGCAGTACCTGGAGATGCACCCGCAGGACGCCGAAGAGCTCGGCCTGCGCGATGGCGATCTTGTCCGCATTGAGACTCGTCGCGGTTCCTACCAGGGCCGAGTGAGCGTGCTGGGCATGCGTTCCCACGTCAAGCCGGGGCGAAACGAAGTGCCACGCGGCTACGTGTTCAGCCCGTGGAACTTGTCCGTCGCGGACTCAGCCGACCCCGCCAAGAACAAATGGCTGGTCAACGCGACGAGCCACCGCGCATACGACCCGGTCAGCGGGCAGGTGGACTTCAAGAAGCTGGCCGCCCGGATAGTTAAGCTGTAACCGGGCGTTGGCGGCGATGTTGAATGAGGGGCTGTGCGTCTGGGCACTGCCCAACGGGCGGCACGTGAGTCTGCCTTTTTCGTTTGACGCCAAATTGGTATCATTGAGGCAGTATGACGCCTACCAACAGACGTGAATTCTTGCAGTTGTGCGGAGGCGCTGCGGCGGCGGCCTTTGGGCTGCATCGCTGGCGGGCCAAACACGCCTTTCTTGAGCAGGTCCAGGCCGGCCAGCAAAGCTGGCTGCGCCCGCCCGGCGCGCTGGCGGAAGAAGACTTTCTCGCGCGCTGCATTCAATGTAACCAATGTGCCGACGTCTGCGAGAACGATTGCATAAAGCTCGATTCGACCTCATCTGCCAGCGGCACGCCGGTTATTCGCCCGCGCGAAAAAGCCTGCATTCTTTGCATGAAGTGCAACAATACATGTCCCACCGGCGCGCTGAGGCCGATCTCGACAGATCCCGAAGCGGTTCTCCGCAACGTCCGCATGGGCACGGCCAAGGTGGATAAGAATATCTGCAACTCATACAACAGCCGTGTGTGCGGCGTGTGCGTGCAGGCCTGCCCCTTCACCGGTCAGGCCCTGCGCGCGGAGCTTTGGGAACGGCCCGTTGTGGATGAGGATGTGTGCGTGGGTTGCGGTCTCTGCGAGGCCAGTTGTATTGTCTATCCGCAGGCCATCCGTGTTGCGCCTCACCGGGCCTCGCAGGCAGGAGCGGACGCGTGAAAATCCGCCATCCTATCCGAATTCTAATCATCGTCGCCATTGGCGCTATGGTGCTGATGAATGACTACTTCTGCCTGAAGGGCCAGTACGGCGGACAGAATATAATTGATGAGTCGTGGCTCTACAGCACCATCGAGGGCTGGGTCGGACGGTCGCCGCATCTTCATCCTTACGAGAGCTTCGCCCACGGCAGCTTGTGGTCCATGGAGCTGTGGGGCTTCCGCATAAGCGACCCACTGGCTGCGATAAGCTCGCCAACTGTGCTGTGGTGGACTGCGCTGCTGCCGTTGGCGGCTGCGATGCTGCTGGGCCGGGCGTTCTGCGGGTGGCTGTGTCCCATGGGGCTGCTGTCGGAAATGGTCGTCTGGCTGCGAAAACTCGCCGCGGCGTGCGGCATACAATTCTTCTCTCTCGCGCTGACGCCCAAGCTGAAGTACGTTGCGCTCGCCGTCGGAACCGCCTGCGCCGTGGGGCTAAGCGTGTCGTTTTTCCACCCGATCTATCCTCCGCGCATCATATCTGACGTGATCAGAAACTTGCTGACGAGCAACTCGGCGACTTATGGCTTGGCGCTGATCGGCGGGATTCTGCTGGCGGAACTGCTCTTCGTCGAGCGACTGTGGTGTCGCTGCTTGTGTCCCGGGGGAGCGATGTATTCGTTGGCGGGCAGGGCAAGAATCGTGCAGATTCGGCGTGACGCAGCGACTTGCACGGACTGCAAGAATTGTGATGCTGTCTGTCCGCACCAGCTCGCGCCATCGCACAAATCGCTCGGCGGCGAGTGCGACAACTGCGGCCTGTGCCGGTCGGCCTGCGAGCCTCGCGCCTTGAGCTATCGGCTGACTTGGCTTGGAAAAAGGCGGAATTAGCATGACGCTACGAAAGACATCGCGGCTGCGGGTTGGCTGGCTGGGGGTGGCCGTGGCTGTGTGTCTCGGCTGGCTGGGCGGCGCAGCCCAGGCCCATCATATCCGGGGCATTCCTCACTACACGTACAGCGAACATTATCCGGACGCGCCGATTGTCGAAGAGGTCCGCCAGATCGATGACCTCACGCTGACGATGACGTACTACGAAATCCCGGGCACGCCGGCGATCGACTTGTCTCTCTACATCAAAGACAACGCGACCGGCAAGTGGTATGAGGGGGATGTGATATTCGCGATTTACGCCCGAGACGAGGACCCCGCCGCAGCGCACGCGGTGACGGCGCTTCGCAACCCGAACAACTTGTACAAGGTAGGCTGGACGTATGAAACGGAAGGGCTGTACTGGGTCCGGGTCTCTTTCGATGTCGACGGGAAAACCATAACCGAAATCTTCAAGTTGCAGATGGGAGACTCGAACGTTAACTATTGGTTACTCGGCTCAGTCGGCGGAGGCGTTGTGCTGCTGATCGTTGTGGTGGCTGTCATTAAACGAGTAAGCGCGGGCAAAGCAGGTGCAGGTGGGCAGCCAGCCGACGAGGCGGATGGCGGCCAGTGATGAGAACGCTGAAGGTCATCGCCGTGGTATTTCTGCTGGCTGGCGCGCCGGGCGGGTTGTATGCGCAGGATGCTCCTGCCCAGCCAGATTCCAGCGAGATCGACGACTCTCGCGTATGTCAATATTGCGGCATGATTGACTGTACGATGGGGTGCAAGGACAAAAACATCGACTCGGCGGGCCAGGAGGTCGCGGTCATGCCAGGTCTGCCCCCCTGGATGTTCTACACGGGCATCGGCGGGGTGCTGGCTGTCTCGTTTGTCGTGGCGGAAATCGCAGGGCGGCGCAAGCCATCTGAAAAACGATGGCGGTTCAACATGCTCCGTTTCCGCCCACTCAAGAGCTTCGTCAAGAAGCCATACTTCCAGTTCGTCATGCAGGCGCCGATGGCCGTGATGTTCGGACTCATGGTCTACATCGGTCTGTTCGGCAATCAGGTCATCAACATCGCCCCGACGGTGACGTGGACTATCTGGTGGGCGGGGCTGGTGTGCCTGGTTGTGTTCGGCGGGAAGATATGGTGCATGATGTGCCCGTGGGATTTCATCGCGACGGCCACCGCTCGCCTGCGGTTTTGGGGCACGGGGCCAAGCCCACTGGGCCTGGGGTTGAAATGGCCCCGCTCCCTGCGGAACATCGGCATGGCCATCGTGCTGTTCGTCGTGCTGACGTGGTTCGAACTGGGCTACCACATCACCTCCAGCCCGAAGTTCACCGCCTACATGGCGATAGGCTTATTCCTCATGACGCTTGTGGCGGCGTTGCTGTTCGAGAAGAAATCGTTCTGCCGGCACGGGTGCTTCGTGGGCCGAATAACAGGCCTGTATGCGTGCTTCTCGCCTGTAGAAGTACGCGCCGCCGACAAGGCAGTGTGCAAGTCATGCACGACCCGCGACTGTCACACCGGTAACGCCAAAGGCAACCCCTGCCCCACCTCGCTATCGCTGGCGACGCTCGTGGACAATACCTATTGCCTGAAATGCCTCGAATGCGCCAAGTCCTGCCCGCATGATAACGTGGCCATCAATCTTCGTCCGTTCGGCGAGGACCTATACAACTATTCAGGCCCGCGCCTCGATGAAGCGATCCTCGCCATCGTGCTGCTGTCGATGACGAGCTTCCACGGCCTGACGATGACGCCGCTGTGGGAAAATGTCACCGCACCGGGCGGCACGATAGTCGGCTGGATCGGCCAAGCGTTCCACACGGGCAGGCTGGCGTCGTTCACTATCGGTATGACCGCTGCGCTGGTCGCGCCCATACTGCTGTACATGGGCTTCTGCGTGCTGGCAGTGTTTCTGGCCAAGAATGTTTCCGGCGCGCACCTGGCCGACAAGGATCGGCCGACCGCGCTGACAGTGTTCATTCAGTTCTCATACTCGCTCCTGCCGATCGCCCTGTTCTACCACATGGCCCATAATGGCATGCACCTGTTCATGGAAGGGCAAAACGTTATTACGCTGGTGAGCGACCCAATGGGGCTCGGGTGGAATTTGTTCGGCACAGCCGGCAAGACGTATTCGTCGATCCTCGGCAAAGAGTCGATCTGGATCTGTCAGGTGCTGCTCGTGATCGTCGGGCATGTCTTCGGCATCGTCGTATCCCAGCGGACAGCCCGCAAGCTGTACGGAGAAACTCGCCTCGCCACGACGGTGCAAGTGCCGCTACTTGGGGCGATGGTTTTCTTCTCGTTCGTGTCTCTGTGGCTGATGCACCTGGACATGAACATGCGGTCATCATTGATGTGATCGTCGACCATCTCCAGCGGCACCTGCCAGCTTCGACTTACTATAGGCCGACGATGGGCTCCGTAGCAGCTACGATGGGTCCGCTGACAACCGGCGGCATTGCGGTGCTGAGACGCAGGAAGCAGTGGCCGTATCGGACGAAGTGGGCGGCCCGGCCATATCCTGACAGTCTGGATAGAGCATGACCGATCATCGCCCGTTCTCCTTGTCACCTGAACAGCGACCACTGTGACACACCTTGTGACCTGTTTTGGGTCACGACCTGTCACAACTGGACAACAATTGGACAGTCTTGATCTTGCCGCTGCTCTTTCGTAACTCGTTGTCCGTTCAATAGCTTGACCGTTGTTCCAGGCGACAGATCGGCTTGCTTGATCTTCCCTTACAAGGAAGAAGTCACTGGTTCGAGTCCAGTAACGCCCATTCGGCCCGCAGTTGTCAGCCGATGTCGGTGACCGTCTTGAGCCCTTGTTTGCAGGGCTTTCCGGGCCTTGCCCTTTGTCGGTCGGCCACTCACTTCCTGAGGCAGTCTTGCCAGCGATTGTCCCTGGCTTACCAAGATCGTCATACTCTGGTACAAGCATTGGTACAAGCGGAGCAGGCAAGGCCTTGCCTGCATCGGTCCCCGTCATCTTCTCCCGGCCATCTTTCGGGCCATCTAAGGGCAACGACGGCAGGGAGTCCAGCGCCCCGCGAACGTTCAACAGCTTCGGGTCAGTGTAAACGTTGGCCGTCAGCGACGGGGCAGAGTGACACATCGCCGCTTGGGCTGTACGCAACGGCACGCCGCCTTTGCTCAGGTGCGTGCCAAAGGTCATTCGCAGTGCGTGAACGTCTATAGTCCTGCCGCGATTGTCTCGCTTCGGTATCCCAGCCAGCTTCAGGTCACGGTCCAGTATTCTTACCAGCCCGGTCGGCACGTTAAGCAGGGGCGTATCTGCCGGCAGGTGGCTGGGCAGAGCCTTGCCGGAAGCCGGGCAATCGTCCCTCAGAGCTTCCAGCTTGTCGGCCAGCCATTGTCTAAGATCGGCGGCCAAGTCTGCTCTCAGGGAAATCTCAGAGCCCTGGCGGTTCTTCTCGTCGGCTGCCCGCAGCCAGGCGCGTGGCCCCGGTCCGTCAAGCTCCGCCCGGCCAACCGTCAGCGAAGCCAGTTCTCTCTTGCGAAGCCCGGCCAGTGCGAGCGCTTTGTAGATCAACGTCCTCTCTCGGCCCAGCAGTTCAAGTCTCTGCCGGGCCCCCGGCTTCACATCCGCTATCGCTTTGCCCTTGTCCTTGCCACGTCGGATTGTCATCGCTTCCAGCAGCGGTCGGCGACGTGTTGCGTCAATCAGGCGGACAAGCTCTTCCTCCGTCATCGCACGACGTTGACGGCGAAGATCAACTCTCTCGTTGGCCTTGCGGACACCGGCGAACGGATTGCCCGATAGCCGCTTCTGGCTCGGGCTTATGAGTCTGCCCCATTTCCCGGCGCACCAGTTGCCGAAGGCGACGCATGCGCTGCGGTAGCCATTCCGCGCGGCTGCCGACATTCCCTCCGCAGCCCGCGCCGACAGCCAGCCCTCCAAGTGGTCGGCGGACAGATCGGACAGCCGAGTTAGGCTGCAATCGTTGAAGACTCGCGTCAGGCGGCTCAGCGTTGTCTTGGCCCTGACGTCCGCAACGGCTTTGGCTGTCAGGTGGCCTACGTACGCTTCGACATGATCCGCCAGGGGTACTTGCTGATGGTCGGCCAGGCGTCCTGTTCGCTGGTCATAATGCCGCTTCGGACGTGTTCGCTCCGCTTGACCAGTTCAGCCAGGACGAACCGCGCCGCCGTTTCGTCTCGGCAGCCGGTAGATACCTTGTGGACGATTCCCTGCCCGTCGCAATACTTGGCCGTGTAAGTCCCCGCCCGCAAGACAAGGCGCGCGCCGTCTTCGCTCACACGCTCGGCGCGCTTCTTTCCCTTGCCGTCGGTCCATCGCGCGAAGCGCTGGCCCTTGCGGGTGAACAAATCCGCCCCAGCGGGCAGCGGCTTCGTGTAGGTTGGTTTGTATACGGTAGCCATTAGTCAATCCTTATAGACGCTGGTCGATCATGCCAAGGCATCTGGGAGACGAATCATGTTACTTGGCGAAAGGGCTTCACGCTCTTTACTCCTATCTAGTGAACTTCCTGGCCATCCCGACCACGAACAGCGCCATGAGGAACGCTCCCAACATCGCTTCGGTAGCGGCCCAGATCCTGATGGCCTCAATGGGCTTCATATCCCCGTAGCCCAGCGTCGTAAACGTTACCATGCTGAAATAGAGGCAGTCTCGGAAACCATGCGTAAGGATGGAAACACCCTCGGCTGTGCGGCCCACCACGATTCCGCTATGGTAGTAAATGAAAGACCATCCGAAGATGACCAAAGCAGTGGCCGCGAGGATGCCCCGCACGCGCTCGCCGTAAGCGAACAGGAATCTTGCGAAGACCATCTCGCCAAGGGCCCCAACACAAATGCTCAATCCTCGGACTATCTGGAGGCAACGCGCCTTGAATCTAGCCCAACGATTCTTCTCGGACTCAGGAATCTTGGGATGCCGAAGCCGCTGCCAACCGGACACCCACCGAGCCGTGCATCGTATCGATTGTTCGGCGTAATGGTACTTCCCCGCTAGCTGGTAATCTCCCCTATCCGCAGCCGACTGCTTGGCCATGCGATACGCATCATGACCTTGCCCTCGCAAGACGAAGGGCCGTCGGGTCGAGCGCGGCCATCCGTCCGGCGGTGCCAACCTGAATACGCCATGGCATACAGCGTCTCGCATCGTGGCCTCCTGATGGAACACGGCCTTCCAGAAGCTCGCGCGCCCGCCAAACTCAACGTCCGGGAAGTACGTGCTCCCGGCAAACTCAGTGGAGCCGAAGTTCGCGAACCCGTTAAACTTCGCGTGGCTGAAGTCCGCGTTCCCGCTAAAGCCCGCGGACCTGAGGTCCGCGGGCCCGCTAAATTTCGCGTGCCTGAAGTACGCGCCCTTGCTAAAGCCCGCGGACCTAAAGTCCACGGCCTCGTCAAAATTGGCGTCGCCGAAGAACGCGGCCCCGCCGAACTTCGCACCCAGGTGCGCGGCCCCGCCAAACTTCGCATTGCTGAAGTACGCGTCCCCGTCAAACTTGGCGTATGTGAAGCACGCGCCCCCGTCAAACTTGGCGCCTGTGAAGACCGCGAGCGAGCCAAGCTTGGCGTACCTGAAGTTCGCGGGCCGGTCGAACTCCGCGGACTCGAAGTTCACGACCACACCGAACTCAGCGGAGCTGAAGTCCGCGGCCCCGCCAAACTTCGCGTGTCTGAAGTCCCCGGCCAGGCCAAGCTTGGCGCACCTGAAGTCCGCGTCGCCGTCGAACTTGGCGTCCTTGAAGTACTGGCTATCCGGGTCCTTTAGAAAGAAGATTCCCCGGAAATCGCAGTCGCCCTCGGCGGCCCTGGCTCGGACATCTTGCCAGAACGCTCGGGCTTCCTCGGGCGTGAAGTCTCGCTTCTTAGACTCTTGCGTTTCGCTCATTCTTGCCCTTTTCCTTCTGCTGGCATTCAATCCCGAAGAAGCTTGCCAGCTTGTCAGCCTTGCTCAAGACCAGCGATTGATCGCCCCGCATGAATCGCGACAGTGAATCTTCATTGAGCCCGGTGGCCTTGCATATCGCATAGAGCGACAGGCCACTGTCTCTGACGGCTCTCTTGAGAGATTCGGTTATCGTCGCACGCTTTGCCATTACCCGATTAGTATAGGCTATCATCATAGGGCAGTCAATCACTTTCTCAATTCTTTCTCATGGCCTGAACATCGCCCACGCTTGCAGCTTGGCAGTCTTCGGGTGATTCGCCGTCTGGGACATCGCGAGAATCGGCAGATTCCTCGGTTTCTTGCGGAAGGTTGCCAACATCCCCCGAGGTTGCCACGTTTTCCTGTTGGGGGCCTGGGCGATCTTGGGTCCGCTCGCCTTCGCCAGCCTTGCAGTCGATCAACGCCTGGCCGTCATCGCCCTGACCGATGGACAAGCTGGCCTTGCCGTCGTCATGGGCGGGGCGCCTTGCCACCAACGCGTCACGTCAGCTCGAGCCCTTGTTACACCAGTGTCTTACGGAGCCGCCGTGACGTGACGTATGCGCGGTTCGAAAGTGCGCGCCGCCATGGTCGCGCAGAAGTCGAAGCGGGTCAATGCGTCTGCGACCAATAGGCCCGCACGGCGCGAACTACAGGGGCCAGTTCAGCACTATGCTTGTCATCGCAGCGATTCCGATCACGAGCATCGCTACTGCCGAGCATATGGGCAGCACAGATCTTACTTCCCTTGGCAGTCCCTGCTGTCTCATCTTCCGAATTCTCTGCACATGCTCGATCGTTGCCAGCACAAGCACAAACACGCCCACGCATACAAGGGCGATGCCCATGCGACGTGGCCCTGCCGACATTTGGACATCCGCCTGTCTCTCTCCCATGTAGTAGAAGAACTTGGTAATCGAGAACCCAAACGTGATCAGTGATAAGGAAGTGCGAATCCACGACAACAGTGTCTGCTCCGACGAGAACGCGGTGCGCACCAGAGCTGCCGGCCGCCGCAGGTCTCTGGGCTGTTGCGTCACTTGGGCGCCGTCATCACTCGGTGACGGCCGGGGATTATCTGTCTCAGTCATAACAGCAACTCCATCCCGTGGGGGCCTGGCCACAGACGCTACAGAGACCTATTCAAGACGATGACAATCAACGTGACCAGCCCGATCACAAGCAGCAGCATCGATGCCACCATTGGCAGGGACATCCTTGAGACGGCCGGCAGTCCAAGTTCCTTCATCCTTCGAAGCCTGCTCATATGTTCAATCACTGCGAGCATGAGCGGCAAGATTCCCAGACAGATGAAGACAACGCTCAGCCAGCGTATGCTTGGCAAGAACCATGCACTATCGGGCCGCCGTTGTATGTGGTCGGCGAACGTGGCGACCGAGAAGCCGAACGCGTACATCGACACCGCTGTGCGAATCCATGCCATCAGCGAACGTTCAGACGAGAGAGCAGTGCGGACCAGTGCGAATTTCGCTAGGTCCGCGACTACACTTGCTGCCTCCTCTCGTTTCTCATCCGCTGGCGTAGTCCTACGCATGGCGATGATCTCCGCAACGTCTTGGCGAGTTTTGACGATACGCATTATCCAGCTTCTCCACGGGCTCAGGCTCGAACGGCCTGCTCCGTTGGCGACTGTTCCGGGTGCTGCAGGAACGCCTGGACGCCGTCTTCGATCGACTCATAAAAATGGGCTTCGCCGACCGTTTCGGCTAAGCTGGTCCAGCGCATCGCCTCGTGCAACGCGCTCTTCACTTCCGCGAAGGACAGCGAAATACCTTTTGCGCCCAGCTCAGCTTGCAACTTCTTTAGCTGATCGGCCCCTGTCGAATCGAGCTGATTGATCTGCTGGGCGGGGACAAGCACTTGGCGTACTGGCGACGCCGCTTCGGCGATAAGCTGTCGTACTTTGTCGGCGAAGTAGCTGGCATTGGGAAAGATGACCGGGGCATCGAAGCGGAAGATCAGCAGGCCTGGGAATGTTTCCGCTTCGGCGTGCACGGTGATATCGCGATAAGTGTCTGTCCCGGGGAGGCGACCCAGCACCGCTGTCGTCGGCCGACTCACGCGACGAATGAGAACGGCCAGAGACAACACTACCCCCAAGGCCACGCCCTGCAGAATACCCAGCACGAGCACACCGAACATCGCGGCCATTGCGTAGGCGAACTCGCCCCGACTGATCTTAAAGAGCTGTCGAAAGTAGGCCAGGCTCAGCAGGCCGCACATTGCCTGGACCACCACCGCGCTGAGGACCGCGCTGGGCAGCTTGAAAAACAGCGGCAGAGCAAACAGGAGAGTCAGGAGCACCAGTGCGCCGGTGACCAACGATACGACCTGGGTCTGCCCGCCGGCTCGCCTGGTCACAACCCCGCGCGACAGGCTGCCGCACACTACGAAGCCCGAGCTCAGACTGGCCCCGAGATTCGCCATGCCCAGGGCCAGCAACTCCTGGTCCGGGTCGATCTCCTCGCCAGTATCCTGCGCGCCGACTGTCGCCACGCTGAGCGATACCGAGTACCCCAGCAGCGCAATCGCCAGCGCGCCCGGCAACAGCGATGTTACCTTCGCAAGGCTGATCGTCGGCAGCGATAGGCTGACCATGCCGGTCTGCACCTCGCCGACAACTGCGACGCCATGGGCGCCGAGGTCGAGGAGGGAGACAGCCAGCACGCTGAGGATCACGGCGATCAGGGCCGATGGGGCGTGCGGGCGGAAGCGCCTGGCGACCAGCAGCAGGGACAGGGCAGCAACTCCCACAATAGCGGTGGCCAGGCCCACGTGCGGCAACGTCGTGATCACCGTCCATGCCGTCAGGAAGAACCCCGTGTGCCAGGCCTCCCTCAACTCGGCCATTCTGCTGCCGAACTCGGATTGGGTGCCGAGGATTGCCGGCACCTGACTCATGACGACGGTCAAGGCGATGCCCTGGGTGAACCCTTGCAGGACGGGCTTGGACAGGAAACTCGCAGCCCAGCCCAGCTTCAGCAGGCCGAACAACAGGAAGGCCACCCCCACCACCAGTGCGAGCAAAGCCGTGAGGGCCAGGAATTCGCCCAGGTCGTTAGCCACCAGGCCGCCCACTGTTACTGCGGAGATGATGGCGATCGCGGACTCAGGCCCGACGCTCAGGGTGCGTGACGTGCCGAACACGGCGTAGGCCAACATCGCCAGCGGCACGGCGTAGAGTCCATAAACGGGCGGCACGCCGGCGATTCCGGCATAGGCGAGAGCCTGAGGCACCATCATGGCCCACACGGCCAGCCCAGCCATGATGTCTGCACGCAGCCAACGGCGCTCGTAGCGCGGCAGCCACGAAGTGATCGGTAACATGCCGCGGATGGTCCCCGCGAACGAAGAGTGTTGCTTTTCTAACGCCATCGCGACGACTCCACTTTTCTACAAGATGGACTCCAAGTTCATCCAGGTCAGTTAACGCTATCACGCATTGGCTGCCAACGCCGGCCGGCCCGCCAGCTTGCCGTAAGCAAGTGCGACGACCATGGAAAACACTGCGAAGACAAGGACAATGGCCACCGCCGAAGTCCCTGGATAATTGCTGTTGACGATAAGCAGGCCAAGGGCAACGTTGCGAATAGTGGTCGCTATCCCGAGGGAGCGTTTTCGCTCGGCCGTCTCGCCTTTCATCATCAAGATGCCGACGACCAGACAAAGGATAGTGAACAGAAGGGCCGCCAGATTGGGCATCACGCCCAGGCCTATAATCAACTTGCCCTGCACTGCTACGATCAAGGCGACACTGATGACAAGGCCGACCTGACCGATCGTGGGAACTATCTTCAATAGCTTCTCTGTCCATCTCTGGCTGAGGTGATTGATGGCCATCCCCACGCCGATCGGTATAAGCTGGGCGGTCAAGAGAGTTTGAATGATGGCGAGAATATCCAGGTCCAATCCGCCCTCGCTAACGGGCAGACACAGGATGAGAATCAACGGCGTCAAGGGCACGCACAGCAGGGCTACGATCGTCATCAGCCCGACAGCGTATGGCACGTCGCCCTTGGCCATGCCGACGAACGGCGGCACCATTGGCGCGATCGGCACAGCCGCCATAATGAGCACGCCGATCACAACGTCTGGCGAGAATGGAAGCAAGTTAAGGGCCACGTAGAACAGCAAGGGGACCACCAGGAAATTCGCCAACACGCCTCGCATCACAAGCCGGTACTGCCTGGCTACGCTGATGACCTCCCCAAATGCCGTCCGCATCCCCACACCCAGCATGAGAAACATCACTGACACCATCACCAAGTACTTAACGAGAGCCATTGCTATGATGTCTCCTCTGGCATTCGGCGTCGGAAGGTCCAAGCCCAGGCAGCTCACCGGCAAAGCGGCCGCCGGCGTCGCTCCCGGGCCAGACAAGGCACACCAGCCAGGTCGGCCCGCGCTTCAGCCGACCTGGCGTAGTGCTACCGATCATTTTCCGAGCCCGGCCCCAGAGCGAGGGGCCCGGCCAGTGCGTTCATTGCCCGACAGCCGCGAGGTTCATCCTCACAGGGCAAGAGCGCCTGCCGGCTCCTGCATTTCCTGTCGCGGGTATGGGGTCAATTCAGGCTTCGACCTGGGCGCCGTGCCGTCCTGTAGCATCTTGACCCGACCTGCCAGCCACTCTTCTTCTTCCTTGGTCATGTTGATCAGTGGCGTCCTGACGCGATGGCCGCTGATTACGCCCTTGAGCTCCATCCAGTACTTCCAGAAGCCCACGACGTACACGCCTCGGCGATAGTTGTGCCAGAAGAAATCGTTGAGCAGCTGTCGCCCGGGCTCCATCGAGTCATATATCTTGAGCCCCTCTTCCCATTGGCCTGCCATGATCAGGTCTGTGTAGTCGCGAAGCGGCGTGTAGTCCGGCGTCTGCAGCAGGTAGTTGTGCCACGCGCAGCACAGGCACGGGTTCTTCATGATCCGCATTTCGTAGGGCCAATGGTCTTCCAGCGGATTGGAGACCCATATCTCGTAGTTGGCCTCGCGCTCAGCTTCCCAGCACCACATCTGGTCAGGGCGCCCGTCCTTGACGCCGACGATGTTGGGAATATCCAGTGCAATCCGGCCCAAGGTCTGCGCGGTGACCAAATGCGACAGCGGGCTATCATAGAAGACGCACCCGATCTCAATCTGGTCGGTCACCTCATGCCACCACGCCTCGACAGACGCGTCGTTGGCGCACTGGAAGTATGGCGAGAGAATGGCCACCAGGTCGGCTCCGGCGTCTTCGGCGTGGTGACAGAGATCCACAACATCTCGCGCGCAGTGATGGGCGACCTGCGTGATGACGATTATGTCATCGCCGACTTCATCGATCACGATCTCAGCAACTCTCTTCCGCTCTGCTTGCGTCAGAGAGAAGAACTCGCCCACATTGCCCATGATGAAAACTGCATCATTCTTGCAGTCGGCGGCGTACCGGGCCAGAGCCCGCAGATCCTTCTCATGAATCTCCATGTCGTCATCGAAGGGCGTCGGAATGGTGGCCACTAGCCCGCCATGGCCGAGAGCTCCCATCGCCCATTTCTTCGCTTCGTTCTTGCTTGCATATTTCATCGGTACATCCTTTCCCACACAGTGGTTAACATGGCACTAGGCGGCACTTGCCTGCCGCAGGCAGTGGTTTACGGGGGCAGCGTTGCTGCTGACGTATTTGGACATTGGTGTTCCTTGGCCTGCGAGGGCAGCCCGTACGGGCTGTCCAGCATGGCACTCACCCCGAACATCTCGCTCGAGCAAGCTCTCGGCGGCCCTGAGCATCGGGTACTGACGGCACAGCGTCACTGCCGATGCCGTTGCCATAGTGTTGCCTGACAACTCACGCCCCTCTCTGCAACCCAGCCAACGAATCAACAACCGATGCTCTCATAACACCTGGTACTAGCAGAGGCAAGGGGCCACGACCGCGTCCGCCCGCATAGAATCATCCCTTGCCGGAGCATTGTACGCACAGCTTTACGCAAAGGCTGTGGGCATTTCCCCCGCAACAGACAAAGAGTTCCCCTTGACCGGCAAGGGATCGGCCGAGCGAAACGCCTGACTGCGCGACAGGCAGTTCGCCTTCAGGCGGCGTCGATCCACGGCACTCCGTCGGCTTGCCGCGGCGGGGGAATGCGGAACACGCGGATGAACGCTCCGGTTGCCCAGTGCCGCCCGAATTCAAATCACGGCCGGGAGGTGCAAGGAGGGGTACAAGCGGGCGATGTGCAATATATAACGACAGTCTCGCACAAGCGTTACAAACCATAGCAGCCCAGTTCCGAAGCTGGACGTTGTCGGTTTGGATTCCGTTCGCGAATGTGGCCATGGTCCCTTGTCTTGCTCAAGAGGGACGGGCCAAGAAAGTGGATGTTGCAACCACTGTTACACTGCCTCCTGGCGACAGCCTCAGGTTTCTAGCAGGCGCTTGACCATTGCAAGAGGAAGGCCCATACGGGCAGACAACATACGGTAGACGCTATCGTACTTGTGGGCCTCCTGCGATGACCTGTAGGTCAGGTGTTGTGGCATTGCCGACAGCCGAAGTATTGCTCGTCCGGCGGCAGGTAGCTGTTCAACGCCAGTGAAGACAGCAGGGACAGGGGGGCGAGCCCGACGCTGAAGCCTGTTGGGCTGGCCCGACCGGGGTGTTCTAGTGGCGGGGCCTGCGTGGCGTCGCAAGCGCCTGTAGAATCTTCGGGTTCTCCTTGCATGTATGGCCGGGCGCGGTAGACTGTCTAAGGATGGATGGTTGCTGGTTGGGGCCATGGCAGGAGTTGGGCAAGGAGTTCGGCATCGGGATATTTCTTGTTTCCGAAGGATCCGCTTATTCCGCATCTCTTGGCTTGCTTTCTGATCATGTGAGTCTCAGCTGGAGAGTAGATGTTTCTTTATGAGGAGAGCAGCGATGAAACTACATTGGAGTCTGTTTGTCGCAGCAGCCTTGTGCGCAGCTCTGGTCGGCCAGGCCCGAGCTGCTATCGTGACCAGCGGCGACGTGGATCCCGCTGACCCAGCCACGTGGACGAGCTCCACCAACGCCTATATTGGCTATTCCGGTTCAGGGGAAATGACTGTCGATGCAGGCAGCGACGTGGTCTTGCGAAGCGGCCGTGTCGGATACCGGGCCGGCTCGACAGGCGCTGCAACGGTCGACGGCGCGGGTTCGAGGTGGGAGGTGATATTTCTCGATGTCGGCTACTCGGGTGCCGGGACGCTGGATATCTCCGATGGGGGGGCAGTGGACAATTCGCATGGCACAATCGGCACTGCGGCCGGCTCGACTGGCACGGCAACGGTAGACGGCGCAGGTTCGGTGTGGGAGACAGTGTTCCTTACCGTCGGCGGGTCCGGCGAGGGTGCTCTGGATATCAGCAATGGCGGGACCGTGAGCAATAACATCGGTCGTCTTGGCTACAGCGCCGGCTCGACGGGCACGGCAACGGTCAGCGGTCCGAGCTCGGCGTGGAACAATACATTCAGCCTCGATATTGGCATCGGCGGCGAGGGCACACTGAATATCGTAAATGGGGGCATTGTCACGGTCACCGGAACGACCACCGTATCCGACGGGGCAAGTGCGGCCGGTCGGATCGTTTTCGACAATGGTACGCTCACGACAGGCACGCTGCGCGGCCTGCTGACGGATTTGGCCGGTACGGGTACGATCAATACGGCGGGCCTGATCAGTGATGTGGACTTGGTCTTTGATTCAACGCATGGGACGAGCCGGTCTTTCACACTCAACGGGCCTGGGCAGAACATTGTCGTCAACCTCGACGCCAATGGCGACGGTGACATGGGCATCGGCTATGTGAGCAACGGAACGATGTCCATCGCCGACGGGGTGACGGTGCGTTCGGCTAGGGGTTACGTTGGCTATCGCGCCGGGTTGACGGGCGTGGTAACGATTGATGGTGCTGGATCGGCGTGGGTGGATGCACGCCTCTACGTTGGCAACTATGGTACTGGCACGCTGGATATCACCAACGGCGGGATCGCGGACAGTTCCTTCGGCTATCTCGGCTACTACGCCGGCTCGACAGGCGCAGCAACAGTCGACGGGGCCGGTTCGGCGTGGGAGAGCTCCTTCCTCCACGTAGGTGAGTCTGGCGCTGGCACGCTGGATATAACCAATGGCGGGGCTGTGGGTAGTTCCTTTGGTTATCTCGGCAATCGCGCCGGTTCGACAGGCGATGTGACGGTGTCCGGTATGGGCTCGACGTGGACGAATGGGGGCAACCTCGACGTTGGCGGCTTGGGTGTCGGCGTGCTGACACTTGAGGATGGGGGCATGGCCAGCGTTGGCATGAATCTGTTCGTCAGTGGGGCCTCCTCGATCGAGTTTGGGTTGTCTGGCCGGGATGTCGAATCGCGTCTGACGGTAACTCGCCTGGCGACGCTGGATGGCAGCCTGACCGTGTTCGCGATGGATGGGTTCGCGCCTTTGAAGGGCATGACCTTTGACCTGTTCGACTGGAACGGCGGGGTTAGCGGCGAGTTCGCCGGCATCTTCCTGCCGATACTCGCCAGCGAGTTCTGGTCTTGGGATACGTCCAATATCTACAGCACTGGCGAGATCACCGTCGTGCCCGAGCCTGCCACGATGAGTCTGCTCGCCTTGGGCGTCTGCCTATCACTTTTCCGCAGGAAGAGGCGGTAGGGCTTGGCGGCGCTGCTGCGGCGGAAGTCGCAAATCCGCCGTGGCGGGAAGTGATCATCTGGCATTGGTCGACAGAAGCGAATCGGGCGGCGATCAACAAGATCGCCGCCCGATTTTCTTACCTGGCAATGATCCCCCGCAGCGGCTCATTCCTGGTTGTAGGACTGATGACTCTTCTCGACAGTCTTTGCCTGCCAGTCTTTGACATGCCGGGTCCATTCGGTATCGGCGTCGCGCTGATGGACCTTATTCGTGATGCCTGGCGAGGCAAGGACAATGGCTTCGAACACCTTGTTGGCGAGGATCATATTGCCGACCTTGTTAGCGTGAACGGAGTCCGGGTGGATCAGGAAATCCTTCTGCGCCTCCGCACTGTAGATGTCCGCGTACACATAGTCGCGCTGGGCGGCGAGCTCCAGGAGCATGCGATTGTACTGCTCGGTCTGAGCGAGGCCGCCTTTGTCGAACGGGGGATAATAGCAATAGGCTGACTGATGATAGACGTTGACGATCACCACCATGGCGTCCGTCGCTTTGTCGATGCGGTCGAGAACGGCGACCAACTCCTCCTTGAAATCCGCCACGCTCATCCCCCCACGCATGTCGTTCAGTCCGTATGCGACAACGACGAGGTCGGGGTTGTGGGCGATGACATCCTCGTCGAGGTATTCGGAGGCGCTTGGCTTGATGGATGCCTCGTAGCCTGGGCTTCGCGGTGATATGACACTGGCGCCGACTCCGGCATTATGGTAGGCCATGGGCTCTTCCTGGGCGCACTCAAGCTGTTTCCAGAGAAGGTCTGCGAATCGCTCTTCAGGCCCCGACAGCCAGCCGCCTCCTTCGACGGTACTTTCTCCGAGCACTACCAACGACTTGAACGGGCCTCGCGGCGGATCTGTGCGGGTCATGTCGACTCTCCCATGTGAGTTAGACTGATAAGGAATCGCTTTCATCACTTGTCGTCCAAGCAGGATGGCCAGCTTCAACGGCTGATCGGCGATATTTCTGCTGGCATGGTAGCAGAATCAGACGCCCCCGGCCTATGGCAATTCTCGCGGTTTTCACCATCGCACCTGAGCGGCTGGGAGGAATCTGGTCGACAGATTTTGCGGGGCGGGGTAAGCTTTGGGCCTTGTAAACAATTGTATATCGACGCGGCGGCAGGCGTAGCCTGGCTGCGTAATGGAGATGAAGAAGATGACTCGATGGAGTGCGGAACAGGCGACCCAGTGGTACGCGCAGCAATCTTGGCAGGTAGGCTGTAATTTCCTGCCCAGCACGGCGATCAATCAGTTGGAGATGTTCCAGGCGGATACCTACGACCCGGAGACGATCGACAAGGAGCTGGGCTGGGCGGCGGAGATGGGCTTCAATACGATGCGGGTGTACCTGCACGATCTGTTGTGGCAAAGCGACCGGGACGGATTCTGCCAGCGGCTGGACGACTTCCTCGGCATCGCGGACCGTCACGGCATGAAAAGTCTGCTTGTGCTGTTCGACGATTGTCACCGCCCCGACCCCGTGGCCGGCACTCAAACATTGCCCGTGCGCGGCGTGCACAACTCCGGCTGGGTGATGAGCCCGGGCCGTGAGCTGACGTCGCAGTTCCACGATGGCACGGTCGCCGACACTGAGCGCGAGCGGCTGGGTGAGTACGTCACGGGCGTGCTGACTCAGTTTGCAGATGACCCACGGATTCTCATGTGGGACCTGTACAACGAGCCTGGCGATAAGGGCAACAAGCTGCTGCTGGAGACCTGGGCGTGGGCTGAGGCGGTCAGGCCATCCCAGCCTCTGACGGCCTGCGTCGAGGGCTGCATGACCCCCGCCAACTACATGACCAACCTGGCCCACTCGGACATTATTACCTTCCATAACTATGACGCCGAGAGCCTCGAGCGGACCATCGCCCAGCACCAATCAATCAGTAGCGGCCGGCCACTGATCTGCACCGAATACATGGCTCGCGAGTTCGGCACGACCTTCCAGTTCTCCCTGCCGATCTTCAAGGATCACAACATCGGCTGCTACAACTGGGGCTTCGTCGCCGGCAAGAGTCAGACTCACTTCAACTGGCAGACCGTCCAGCGACTGGAAGAACTTCGCGAGGCGGGCGACTTCATTCAGCCCGGCGAGCCCTTCCCCGAGCCCGAGCTGTGGTTCCACGATATTCTCCGAGTGGATGGCACACCATTCAGCCCCGACGAGGTGGAGTTCATCAAGAACATCACCCAGCCTATTGATTCGGACCTGAGAGCGTATTAGCAAGCCACAGCCGGGCACGGCTGTGGCTTGTTCATTTTCATACCCAAAACCAAAGCGGCTAGGCTGGGTCCGGCGGGCCTAGGCGCCACTCGATGCGTTCGACATCCCAGTCTTGGCCCGATGGCGATTTTATAGTCTCGAATCCCCAGAGGGTGGTCGGACACTCCTCAGTTTGTGGCTCGCCGAACGTGGGGTCGTTGGGAACGTAGAGGGAACCGAACAGGAACACGTCGGCGCTCTTCTGCACGGGCGCAAAGTGGATGCCATCTTCGGACCAGTGAATCCACCGTGCGTCTTCGTCGAAGTCGTAGTTCGGGATCATGAGCATGCCGTGCTTGTAACGCCAGCAGAACTGCCCGTGCCCGATCATCAGCGGGGCGTTGCCATACTTGGTGTAGGTCCCGGTGATGTTATCCGCGATGGCCAAGCCGTTGTTGGTGGGCCCGTCCTTGCCCCCTTTGTAGTACATCAGCCACTTGCCGTTCAGGTAGACGTGCCTCGGGTTCAACACGCGGTTGCTGTCCCAGCTTTCGCCGTCGTGCTCGGGTGTGATCAACACGTCGACCCCCGCCGGCTGAGTCCATGGGCCCTGGGGGGAATCGGCGACCAGGCAGCCGATGCCGACCGCTCGGTACCCGTACTTCTCGACATTGGTCGACCACACCTCGGTGAACATGTAGAACTTGCCTTCGTGGAACAGGACGTTGACCTGTTCCAACACGAGGTCGTAGCACGAGCCTTCGGGGCCTAGCGGGAGATGGCCGTGGGCTGTCCAGTTGTGAGTGTCCGCGGAGCTCAGGTACAGGATTCGCGACGAGGCAGGCCTGAAGTCGCGACCTTCGGGCGTGCTGAAGAAGTTGTGATCGCTCCACTCTCGCGCTTCGGCGCAGCGTGAGCGATCCAGATCGATCATCCACATGTGGTACTTGCCGCCGTGGTAGATGATCCGCGATGGATCGGACTGCCAGTTGTTGATGTCCAGGCCGACGTCCTGGGGGTTGACTATCCAGCTCAGATTGCTGGAAGTCGTTGTCTTCCGAATGCTCTTGAGCTCCGGGGGAATTGTATAGGAGCCCTGGGCTGGGCGAGAGTATATCCCATCGGCCCTGTCGGCTTGGCTTGTGACATGTTCGTTCATGCGGGGGCCTCCTATCGTGGTCGGCGTCTGCCAGGGCTCATGCTGCGGGCATTGTACGCCAACGGCCTTCTGGCGTCACGGCGACATGATCACAGGGCCGGCTTTTCTCTTTCGGCGTGCGGTCAGACTTGGGATGCCAGCTGCTCGCCCAGCCGGGCGAGTTGCGCATCGAGTTGTTTGACGATTTCCTCGACGCCGTCGAGATCGCCCGTTCGCCCGGCGATCTCTATCGTAAGGGCGAGGTCGGACGCTTCCTTGGCGGCCATCTTTCCCACGGCCGCCTTCAGGGCGCCCCCAGCCCGGGCCAGTTCATCAGCATCCTTGGCCTCGACGGCCCGATGAATGGCAGCTTGTTGGGCGGGCAGTTCTTTGAGGACCGTTTCCATCAGGTCCGTCAGGAGTTGCATGTCGCCGCCCACGTGCCGCAAGGCCTTTACGGGATCGAACAGAGGCGTTTGCGGCGTGCTCTCTGGGGTAGCGGGGGGTGAGTCGGCCTCGACTTTGATGTCATGGCGAAGGTTGCGTTCGATGACCTCGGCAAGTACCTGCTGACTAACCGGCTTGGCGACGTAGTCGTTCATTCCGGCAGACAAGCACAGTTGGCGATCATTCGTCTCGGCGTTGGCGGTCATGGGAACTATGGGAACGGCATGGTCTGTCACCTGCGAGGTGGGATCTCGAATGGCGCGAGTCGCATCATAGCCGTCCATTTCCGGCATTTGGACATCCATCAGCACCAGAGCCACGTCCTGGGCGAGTATTAGGGCCAGCGCCTCGTTGCCGGATGAGGCCCGGATGACGTTGCGGCCCGGTCCGTCCAACAAGCTCTCCAGGGCCAGCAAGTTCAACGGACTGGCCGTCAGGTATTCAATGTGGCTGAAGGCTTCACTGATGGCCTCCATGTTGACGGGCTTTTGCAGGAAGCCCAAAGCCCCGAAGTCCACGGCGTTGATGGTCTTGTTGCGCCCGGAGATCACATGCACTGGAATGTGCCGCGTCTTGAGGTGGTCCTTAAGATGTGAGATCACAGCCAGCCCATCGATGCCGGGCAGGCCAATGTCGATCAGGGCAGCGCTCGGCAGGAACCGGTCAGCCAATTCCAGGCCGGTCTCGCCGCTGGGGGTAACGAGGCACTTAAAGCCTCGCTCCCTGCCCAGGCCCATGAGGATCTTGGCGAAGGATACATCATCTTCGATTATCAGCAGCGACTTGTCACAGGGACGAACGGTCTGGCGGTCATCTGGCAGGAATTCCTCCTGGTCAATTTCGTCGGCAACGGCAGGGACTGGTCCTGCCGCCTTGGCCTGGTCGGATGCCTTGGGCGGACCTTCGGTCGGCTGGGCTTGCTGGGTGGGCCTTGGTCCCAAATCGCCGGTGTCACCGGCAGGATCGCCTGTCGGCAGGACCAGTGTAAAGCAACTGCCCTGGGCCTCGGCGCTTTCGAGCGTCAGCTCGGCGCCAAATAACTTGGCCAGTTCCCTCGATATCGACAGGCCCAGGCCCGTGCCGCCGTACTTGCGCTGAGTCGTGCCATCTGCCTGCTGGAAGGCCTCGAAAATGATCTTCTGCTTGTCCGGCGATATGCCGATGCCCGTATCGCTGATGCGGACAACGATGGCCCGGGCAGGATCGATCGTGCAACCCGCCGGCAGAGAGCATTCATGTCCCGACTCGATCGTCAGGTCGACACTGCCTTCGTGGGTGAATTTAAAGGCGTTGGACAGTAGGTTCTTTATGACCTGTCCCAGTCGCTTCGGATCGGTCTTGATCGTGGTCGGTGTGCCATGTACCTCGAACGTCAGGCGCTTCTCTTCGGCTATGGGGCGGAACTGGCCTGCCAGGACGGCGAGGAACTCCTGGACATCTATTTCTTCCAGGGCCAATTCCACCTTGCCGGACTCGATTTTGGCCAGGTCCAGTATCTCATTGATCAGGGCCAGCAGGTCCTCGCCGGAAGCGTGGATGGTGCTTGCGAATTCGACCTGTTTTTCACTGAGGTCGCCCTCGGCATTGTCCATCAGCAATTTGGACAGTATCAGCAAGCTGTTGAGCGGCGTGCGGAGCTCATGCGACATATTGGCCAGGAACTCGCTCTTGTACCGGCCGGTAACGGTCAGTTCCTCGGCTTTCTGCTCCAGCACTTCACGGGTGGACTCGAGGTCCTCATTCATCGTCCGCGCCTGATCTCGTTGGCGCTGCAGAGCTTCGGCCTGTTCTTCGAGTCCTTGGTTGGCTTCTTCAAGTTCCTCCTGCTGGGCTCGCAGTCGCTCTTCGGATGCCTTGAGAGCCTGGGCTTGTTCCTCCAGTTCCTCGTTGGTCTGGCGGAGTTCTTCCTGCTGGGTCTGCAGGATTTCAGACTGGCTCTGTGTTTCTTCCAGCAGATCCTGGGCGCGGCGCCGGCTGTGCAAACTGGCCGTTGCGATGGCGAGGCCCTCGGCTATTTCGGTCAGGAACTCACGCACGTCCGGCGAGAACGGCTCGATGGTTCCCAGTTCGATAACGCCTACGACCCGCCCATTGTGGACGAAGGGTGTAACGAGAATATTGCGTGGCGGGGTTTGGCCCAGGCCGGAACTGATGGCGAAGTAGTCGTCAGGCACGCCGGTCAGCACGATGCTGGTCCGCTCCAGGGCGGCCTGGCCTATGAGCCCCTGGCCGAACTTGATCTTGCTGGCCACTTGCTTGCGGACGTCATAGGCGTAGGAGCTTACAAGCTGCAGGCTGTCGTCATCGGCGAGATAGCCGGCGCCTATCTGCGCGTCACATCCCTTATCGACTCATCTGGCTAACACATTAGTTGACGTGGACTAGTGTTGATAAATGTTGGCCATTGAATTCGCCGCGTGGCATGAATCCGGTGAATGCGTTTACTTCTTGTCGAAAGAGTATTATGATCCTCTTTTCTCCGTGGACCGCGATTCTGCCACGCAGAGATGTTTCTCTGATCCAAAGTGAGCGGATGGAGACGGCGTAAGATGTTTCATTCTCCTGTCAAACTCCTGATCGACGACCGCCTGTCGGCCTTTGCCGTCAAGCACCTGCCCAAGGCGGGCATCTCTGTCGGCTCGGACGAGACGGCGGCCTTTACGTTGGCGATCGAGCCGCTCAAGCAGCAACCCCGCCTCGCCGGGGCCTACAAAGTTGATAATTCGATCTATGTGGGCGAGGACTACATCTTTGAGAAGTGTAAGTACAAGTTCAGCAGTTGGGAGTATTGCCTCTCCGGGCTGAGCGATCCGCATCAATGGCGACTGGCCGTGCGGGGGGATTTCTTCTCCTCGTGGGTCTGGCCCTTCCGTACAGTCCAGCCGTTGTTGCGACTTCTCCTGGGCCGACATGGGTACTTCTTCTTCCATGCAGCCGCTTACTACGCCGACGGAAAGGCAACGATGATGCTGGCCCCCAGCGGCACGGGCAAGACGCTGACGACGCTGCACTGGCTCTGCGACGGCGGCCGGATATACGATGATGATACGGTCATCTGGCACGACGGCGACCTGCACTGCGGCATAGAGTCGATCCGCTTCTGGTACGACCGATACCGCGGCAGCCCCGGCGTTCTGCCTGAGACAATGCCGGCCCTATCGGCGAGAGACCGCCGCCGAACAAGGCTCTGCCGGCTGCTCAAGATAGCTTCGTTAGGCATGGTCGGCCTGGGCCCGACCTTGGATATCGAGGAGTACTGGCCCGAGGCCTTCGCCCCGCCAGCGCCGGTCGGCAAAGTGCTGGCGCTCGGAAAGGGAGAGCAGCTCACCGTCTCATCGCAGTGCGATAGCGAGGTGCTGATCAACCGCCTGATGGGCGATCTGCATTTCCAGAACTTGCCCCTCCTGCGCCTGGCGGAAACTGCCACACTCATCGGGCTGGATCCATTGGGATGTCGGCAGTGGTTCCAGGACAACCGCGCGATACTGCAAGGCATTCTGCAAGACGCCCGCGTGTCTCATATCACCGTGCCTCCGCTATACTCCCGGGAGGTCTTCGAGACCATAAAGCGGCACATGACATGAACAGACGGCATTTTATCATTTGGGATTTCCTTGCGATGACCTGGGATTCGGCCCTGTGGTCGGCCGTGCCTGGCTTTGCCATAAAGTACAACTACTTCCGCGTGGATCCGCGCGAGTACGCTCAGCGCCAAGCGACAACGCCTTGCACGATAGAAGTTCACGGCCATCGGCCGCCGGCGGAGCGAACGCGGGGGCTCAGGCCCGTAGCCGAGCGGTTCGCCATGGGCGATGGGATATTCGAGGTAGGTCATCAGCACGGCCGAATGCGATGGACATCGTGGATTGCCGGGCTCGACGAGGACCACGTGGAGATCTGGTATGAGTTTCCCGTGCTGCGGCGGCTGCAATGGCCTTGGTTCATGTTTCCCGATCACCTGATTTGCTTTCACGTGGTCCAGCCGGTGATCGAGTACAAACTCGCCGAGCAGGACATCGCGGTGCTTCATGCCGGCGCGGCGGCCGACGGAGATGAAGCCTTTCTCTTGGCCGGCCGGGGCGGCGTCAACAAGACGACGTATCTCATGGCGCTGCTTCGCGCGGGGTGGGAATACCTGGCCGACGACCTGGTACTGCTCAAGGATGGCCTGCTGCATGCGTATCCGATGTGCGACACATTCTTCGATTACTTCTACCTGCGAGAAGCCGACGAGAAGGTGACAGTTCGGTGGATGATCGGCGCATACAGGCACGTCCGCAAGAATAAGCCGATATCGTTCCCGGTCGCCGGGCCCACGCCGATCTCGGCGGTGACATTGCTGCTGGGCCATGAGAGCGATGAAACGCGATGCGCGTCCACCGGAACGGTCGACGACGAAATGTTGGACCGCTTGACAGCCGTCGATGCGCTGGAGCGGCTGCACTTTGTCGACTGCGAAGAAGCAATGGGGCGGTTCCTGCTGCACCTCAATCAGGTGCGGGGCACGGACGACTGGCAGCGGTTCTGGTCTCACCATCGTTCGCTGCTGAAGAGGAACATGGCGGGGCTGCCCGCAAAGGTGGTAATGTCCGGCAAGATTCCTGATGCGGCCATCGTCCTGCCGGACAAGGCCATGCCCACCGGCGGGACCATCGGAAGCAATGCCGGATAGGCCCCTCAGGCCTGCACTTTGACAGACAAGGTAGAAGCTATCGACATGGCCACGACCAGAGCGGACCGAGAGAAAGAACATTTCGACGGCCACGTGCAGACCTACGAGGACTCGCTGCACATGAACTGCCCGGCTGCGCTGTACAAAGTGGCCCGCCTGACCGACCGATACGCCGCTTTTCTGGCCGCGGCGCCGGAGGGCCCGGTGGTGGAGATCGGCGCGGGGACGGGGTTCTACACGAGGCACATAGCCCCCAAATGCGCGGGCCGTCAGTACATCGCCACCGACCTGTCAGCCGGCATGCTCAGCCAATTGAAGGCATCCCTTCAGGAAGCGGGCCACGGCTCGGTCGTCTGTCAGGAAGAGGACTGCCTGGCCACCAGCTTCGCCGATGCGAGCGTCGCGGCAGTCACGGGCCATGGCATCTTGCACCATCTTCCGGTAGCGGCAGCGATACGGGAGATCTCGCGAGTGCTGATGCCGGGAGGCAGAATCGCCTTCTACGAACCGAACATACTGAACCCGTACGTGTGCCTCTTGTTCAAGAAGATGAAGCCGGAAGGATTCAGCGAAGACGAGATGGCCCTCAACCCGTTCAAGGTCAAAGCCATTCTGAAAGAGCAGGGCTTCTGTCAGATTAAGATCGTCCCCTACGAGCTCACGTTGAACAACCTGCCAAGCTGGCTGGTCCGCCCCAGCGCGATGTTCAGCTGGCTGCTGTCCAAGCTGCCTCTGCTCCGCTATATGGGCGGCTCTTTGAAGATTACGGCGGTCAAAGGATAATCCCAATGGCCGAGAAAAAGAGAGCCCGGCTGAAGCTGCTAGTCGCCGCCACAACGGGCGGCCATCTGACCGAAGCGATGGCCTTACTGGGCGGCATGGCCGACGCCGAGTTCGTTATCCTCACCGAGAAGACTTCGCGAATGCAGGATCGGAAGGTCTACTTCTACGGGACGATCCGGACCAAGTCGATCATGATGGTCGTTCAATCGTTCTTCGTGGGGCTATGGGTGATCCTGAAGGAGCGGCCGAACTGGGTCATCACGACCGGCGCGGAAGTGGGGCTTGGCGCGGTCCTGGCGGGCAAGCTGCTGCGCCGAAAGACGATCTTCATAGAAACCGTCACCCGCTACAAGAATGCCACTTCAGCGGGCAAGCTGTGCTATCCGCTGGTCGACAAGTTCTACGTCCAACACGACGCGTCCCGCAGCCTGTTCGGCAAGAAGGCTGAGTATATCGGAGGGCTGATGTGATGGTGTTCGTGACGGTCGGAGCATGTTCGTCCTTTCATCGCCTGATCCAGCACCTGGATGCGATCGCCCCGCAGGTGCGCGACGAGATCGTGATGCAGATAGGCGAGTCCACGTTCGAGCCGTCGAATTGCGAGTTCTTCCGCTACGCGCCGTCCTTGGAGGAGTATTTCAGCCAGGCCAGATTGATCGTATCCCACGGTGGGCTGTCGACCATCGAGACCATAAGAAGCGGCAAGCCGCTCATCGTCGTCCCCCGGCAGGAACAATTCAAAGAGCACTTCAACGATCATCAAATAGAGTTCGCCGAGCTGCTGCATTTGAGATTTGGCGTGCCGCACTTCTTGGATGTTGAGCAGGTGACGCCGGAACTGCTGAACACCTTTGACGATGTCGCCTCCCTCGGCGACGACAACCTGCACCTGTTCCAGGAGAACATCCGTCGCGTGCTTGTGGCCGGTCGGCGAGAGTAACACCAGACGTTCCGGCCGACCCGCCCGTCAGGCCGTCACATCAGGGGGATGGGCTCTTGTCGAATCTTGCGGGCCAGGTAGGTGAACAGCCGAACGAAGCTCGCCGCCGCCAGCACGAAGTATGATATCGCCGTCGCCATGGCAGCGCCCGTCATTCCAAGCGATGGGATAAGGAGGATGTTGAGCACGAAGTTCACCACGACACAGGTGACGACGATAGCGGCCGTGCTGCGATGCAGCTTCCCTGAGTTGAGCGTCCGCGTGCAAAGACGCCCGACAGACAGCAGTATCGCCCCGCTCCACAGCCAGGCCAGCGCAGCAGCGCCTTCGCTGAACTCATCTGCGAACATGAAGACGATGATGTCTCTGGCGAAGAAGATTCCCACCAGCACCGCCACCGGCAACAGCGCCAACGAGAACAGGATTATCCGAAGGCTGTGTCGACGGATCTGGCGGTACTGCTTGTGCACCCAGAGCTGGGAGACAATGGGCGTGAAAATGATCGGCAGCAGCATCAGGCTGTAAGCTATTTGCATGAGTGACAGCGCCACTTCATACGTGCCCACCACCTCCATGTCCGTAAACCACGTCAGGCAGAGCTTGTCCATGTGGTGCATCATGGCCGTCCCCGCGCCTGCAACGGCGATCCACACGCTGATCGACAGGACATGCTTGAGCATGCCCATGTGCTGCGAGCCAAATCGGCCAAGCCGCACCTTGCCTCCCCAATGGAGATACGCATACCCAGCCGACGCAGCTAGCAGACTCACAATCGGCCAGAGCACAATGATGAAGCCCACGCCGAATCGAGGAACGAACAGCGTCGCCCCCACGCAGAGCAACGCCGCCTTGCCGTTTATGATCGCGTACTTCACGCCGAAGGCCTGCATGGCGTCCAGTACGGAAGTGATGGCCGATTCCAGGCTAAACATGATGATGAGGAAGAACAAGCCCAGCACAAACACCAGCGGGCCCGGGTACTTAAGGAACTCATCACGCACCCACGGGGCGAAGACGGCCAGCACGCCAAAGCACACCACCGCCAGGACCGCGCGGAAGAAAAATGAGCAGATGAATATCTGCCTTGTCCGCTGCGGGGAAGACTCGGCGATGGAGCGAGACATGAGAATCGTCAACGATTCGCCGAGCCCGAAGTCCAAAAACGCCAGGGCCAGCATGACTATGGCGAGCGTGGCGTAGATGAACCCGAAGTCCGCCCGCGAGAGATTCAGCGCCAGGCTGCGACGGAGGAAGTAGTTCAGCACCCCCAGGAGGACCACCCAGCCCATGGAAAACAGGCCCGTCTTCACGAAAGCTCGAAATGACTTTGGTTCTGGTGTCATCGTCCGACGGTTCAATCGGTCTGTTGGCCTGCAATCCGATGGTGGCGAGCGAGTATACTTGCTCACCGGCGATGGGACAAATCGTTCTTGCCCGTCCGCGGCGATCTGGCGTTCTTGCCCCCCGCGACAGGTGGGCCTATATTGTGCTGCACATGCTGAAGATATCCATCATCACGCCGTCGTACAACCAGGCTGAGTACCTCCCCAGGACCATCGCCTCCGTCCACAGCCAACAAGGGCCGTTCACGCTCGAGCACATCGTGATAGACGGCGGATCCACCGACGGCACACTTGATATTCTGCGCCAGCAGGGCGAAGCCATTCGATGGGTGTCCGAGCCGGACGAGGGTCAGGCCGACGCGCTCAACAAGGGCATCGCGATGGCAACGGGCGATGTCATCGGCTGGCTCAACAGCGATGACACCTACCAGCCCGGCTGCCTGGCGACTGTGGCGGATGTGTTCGGCGCCGAGCCGGACACGCAGTGGCTGTACGGTAAGGTGCGCGTGATCGACCCACGTGATCGGGAAATCCGCAAGTGGATCACCGCCTACAAGAACGCCCGCATGCGCCGCTGGAGCTTTGCCAAACTGCTCGTGGAGAACTGGATATCCCAGATGGGCGTCTTCTGGCGACGCTCAGCCGGGCAAACGCTAGGCCCGTTCCGTACCGACCTGCACTACTGCATGGACTACGACTTCTGGCTACGGCTCGGCCAGCGCTGGCCCGGGCGGTTCGTGGATGAATACCTGGCTGCGTTCCGGTGGTACCCAGCCAGCAAGTCCGGCGCAGGCTTTGGCGCGCAATTCGCCGAACAGTACGCCGTAGCGGCTAAGATCGCCGATGGCGGGCATCGCCTAACCATGCTGCGTCATCGTGTGAACTGCTGGAAGATCGTCGCCGTCTACACGCTAACAAAGTGGCTGCGACTGTAGAGGCCCGGCGGTTTTTTTTCCGGGAACAATAATCGTCTCGCCGTCGTCTAATGAGTAGGCTGCCCGGGCGGTGAGCGCTTGGGCTCTGCGCATGGGAGCGGACATTATGACGACATTGGGGATGCAACGAACGTGGCTAACGGGCGCTGTGGTAATGTTCCTTCTCGGGTCGGCCGTCGGGTGCCGATCGCGGGCGGCAGACCAATCATCTCAGGACGATGGTGCCCCCCCCGGCGAACAGCCTGACGCCGGGGCCTCGTTCTACGAAGGTTACGAGGCGGACATCGAGGCCCTGCGTAAGACGAGTCGGCTCACGGGCAACAATTTTGATATCAGAGCATCCTCCGGGGAAGCTATTGAGGCCGCCCATAGAGTCTTCGCGAACATCGATTTCGTCGGCATGACCAAGGCGGCGGCGTTGGAACTGCTCGGCGAGCCGGCCACGATCAGCGACTACGGCATCCCGGCCGAGCCAGGCGACGACGAGCCGTTGGCCTATCGCTTCGATCACGGTTTCGGTGGTGTTCAGTACACGTTGATTTGTCAGGATGGCAAGGTGGTCACGGTAGAGACATTGGGCTTGCATTGAACTGGGTGCCGTGGCCTGCGGCTTGGCCGCAACCACGCGGGTGGCTGTCAGGATTGTTAGAAAACGTGGTTGCCGCTTTGCGGCAAACCACGGCACCCAGCAAACCACGGCGACCAACTCCCCCTAAGAGGACGCAAGTCCCTCTCTTGTCGGCAGCTTCGCCAGATCTTCTTCGGCCAGGCGCAGGTGCACCACTCGCTCCCAGCGGTGCGGCAGGAAGAGGTGAACTTCGCCCTCGTCGGTGAACATGTCCAGGTAGGAGCATTGGTAGTTCTTGAAGGCCTTGTCGAACGTTGGGGCCAGGGCGTTGGCCAGGACAAATCGCGGCGGGCCCCACGTGTGGCCGTGGTCGCGGGAGAGCGAGACCCATATCTCCGCCCGGTCCAGAAACGTCACGAGTTGGTCGCCCAGGTCGGCGAAGTCCGAGGCTGCGCTGTACCGGTTATGGTGGAAGGCGGCGAGAGTCTCACCGTCGGATAGCATAAACAGCATGGGCGGCGCGTCGGCTTGTACGAGCGGGGTCGGCTGGGGCTCGGACCAAGTTTTGCCGTCGTCGCAACTGCGCGATTGCCACAACTGTCCAGCCGGCGTGCGGCACATGCAGTAGACTTCGCCGTTGCCCAGGGCGATCGGTCGGCCTTCGTCCATTCGGCCATATTCCATCACACTCCACCCGCCGTGTCGCCGGGCCGGCAGGAGCTCCCACGATTGCCCGCGGTCCTCCGACCGCAGCAGGTATTGGCGCGTCATGAGCGGGTTGTAGGACCAGTCAGCCTCGTGCGAGCCGAGGATCCACGTGCCGGCGCGGGTCTCGCACATTCGCATCACCGACATGCCCGTAAAGTCCGGGTCGTTGGTCGGGCGAATGAGCTGCACGTCCGACCACGTATGGCCGTCGTCGTCCGACCAGCGAAAGCCAATCGGCGCGTTTTCGTGCAGGCCGTCCTCTTTGGTGTACAGCCCGGGGATGGGCTGGGTGCCGAACGCGTAGATCCGCTCCGTGCCTCTTGGAATGAGCGGAATGAAGCCGTGCTGATCGTAGTCTATATCGAAGGCGACGGTCGGGCCTTGCCACGTACGACCTTTGTCAGTCGAGCGGTAGGCCAGCATGTCGTTCGCCTTGGTGTCCGACTGGCCGTAATGGCCGCCGTCGGGGAACATCACCAGGTAGTCGCCGCGGGGCGTGGGCGTTGCGCGAGCTTCGTATAGGCCGTGCTCCGGTGAGCGAGCGCGGTGGATGATCTGCCCGCTAACGCCGGCTGCGCACAAGAGGCCGACATCGCTCAGTGTCTCGAGGCGCGGCGGCGTTTGATCGGTCTGGATTGTCACGCCGCCGAGCTTGAGCTCGTCGACCAATGGGACTCCGAATTGATCCTTCACTTGTCTGTCCTCTTTTGGGTGATTTCTTGACGAAGGGCGTCGATCATCCGGTGGCACTCGGTGGTCGCCTGCAAGAGCCCACCAGCCGTTACGTCGCCGGCCTGCAGGTACTGAAATATCACCTCTTCTGCCCGCATGAACGGCTCGCACGCGCCGGCGACTTCCGAGGCGATGTCCAGCGGAATTGTCGTTACGCCGTTGCAGTCACCGTGCAGCAGGTCGCCGGGATAGACAGTGATGCCGCCCACTTCCACAGGGAGATTTGCGGTCGGGATCTGGCAGTAGCCGTGCGCGCAGATTGTGCCGTTCGTGAACACGGGAAACTCCAGCGCCCCCACCTGCTGCAGGTCGCGCCCGGCTCCGCTGGTGATCAGGCCCGCCGCCCCGAACGCCTTGTACGTGGTGCACATGACCTCCCCGAACGTCGCGGCTGCGCACGGATCATCGAGGTCCTCGAAGACGACGATGGGGGGGAAGGGAAGCTCCGAGAACGCGGCAGCCTGCTCTTCCAAGCTGGAGTACGCATCGTCGCCGGCAGGAGCGGCCGCCTGGAACGTCGCGGTCGTCGCAAAGCCGACCATGGGTGGCAGATCAGGGAAACATGATCGAATGCGCAAATCCATGTAGCCGCTACTGCAAGGGCGGACGTCGAACAGCTCTATGACGTTGCAGACCGTCGGCGTGTCGTAGGCGGCCAACAACTCGATCGTCTCTCTCGAAAGGACTGCGTCACTCATGCTTGACTCCTCTTATGACCTAACGACCATGGGTAAATCGAGGGTATCGCGTGGCCGGGCGAATGGCAAGTTGGCGGATGAGTCCCGATGTACATCGGGACGCCGGCCGACGCTACACGCAATGTGTCCTACTCACCAGGCCGGGTCAGAACGTCTACTGCCATTTGGAGTTTCTCTGGCGGCATGCCTGCTATGGCGGCGTCGGCAGTTGCATAGATGGACTTCCGATCGCCAAAGATGTCGCGGATGCGCTCGAACTGCCGGCGACTCTCGTCGATGTCGTTGTACCACAGCGCCATCGGGTCCACGCCGAGGCACATCAGCATCTGCCCCTGCCACTTATCGGCCAGGTCCCGCAGGCCGGCGGCGCTGTCGGGCGTGAGGTTGATCCCGTACATGAAGTCCATGCCGCTCTCGGCAATCGCATCGGCGAATGGCAGAATGTCGTGCCCGCTTATGTGGTCGCCCGACAGCGTGCCCGTGCTGTGCAGGATTTCCGTGTGTTCCTTCAGGTACGGTGCGTAGTACTCGCTGTACATCTTCGGGCTGATCTGCCCGAGATCCCAACTGCCCTGGTGCAAGATGACCTCGATGGGCGAGTCGGCCAGTATCTGCGCCTTTTCCAGCCCTCTCTGACGAATGATCGGGAACAATTCTTTGACGGCGTCCGAGAAGCCCTCCATCGCCATGATAAGGAATTTCTCAGGCCCGAAGTTGTACAGCAAGCTGTGGAACGGAATGTCACACCCAGGCTGCATCGCCACGCCGCGCCCGCCGACGGTGTCCAACCATTTCCGGGCGGCCTCGGGCGTGCCGACGGTCGTCTCCGCCTCGACCATATACTTGAACGCCCGCAGGTCGTCCTCCGTGCGGATCATGGGCTCGACGACGAACGCCGCGTTGAGGTCCAGCCGGCGTTCGCGCTTCTGCGTCAGCGTACCGACGGGCGTCTCGACGGTGTAGACATCCTGCAGGCCGTCGTCGGATATGACGGTGCTGGTCTTGACCGATGAGTCGAACTGGGAGCTATACGCGTTGCCGCCGCACCAGTCCATGAACACCATGCCGAGCTGCTCGTGGAAGTTCGCGCGGAACTCCAACTCGTCGTCGGCCTCTTTGTAGCCTGGCATGTCGGTGAAGTAATCGAAGAAGCACAGCGGCATGAACAGGTCACGCTTGGGCTGTTTCGTGCGGAATGCATCGAGAACGCTTGCTCGCATCGTTACAACGTCGGTGGTCATCGGGTGAGTCTCCTTGCCGGCCTGGTGGGTGGCTCTTGTTGCCGACAGAATATCACCCCCGCCCTCGTGCGGCAAGCTCGCCGGGCCGGCTGCAAACTTGGCTTGACCCGCCGGGCGGTGTAACATGGCGGCAACGCAACCGTCACCCACACAAGGAGCCGCACATATGTCAATCTCAGCGACAGACAGAGACACCATCCGCGAGCTAGCCAAGAAGCTAGCCGAGATCGCCGCCGACCCCCACCAGGACGCCACCCGCGAGCTTTGGAAAAAGGTCAACCGCCTCGAACGCACGCGCCCATTAATTCTGCTGCACGACGCCACCCAGCACGAAACGGGCGACAAGGTCACCCGCACCTGCGAAAGCGACGAAGCGTGGGGCATCGAGCATGAGCTGCTGCACGAGGTGTACCACTGGGAGACCCGGCGGGACGACACCGTGTGGAAGCCGATCTTCTACACGCAAATTCCCGTCGGCCATGGCGGCTACCAGTTCGACAGCAACTGGACCAGCCCGGACCACGTCTTCGGCGCCAGCGAGATCGTCCCTGTGCTGAACGGCGATGAAGACCCCGCCGAACTCATCCCCATGCCGACGGCAACCGTGGACTGGGACTCCGCCAACCGCCGGTTCGACATGGTCAGCGACCTGTTCGGCGACATTCTCACCATCGAAAAGCGAGGCCTGGACGGCTACTGGATGGCGACTATCGACGACTTCATCTCCTGGCGCGGCATCGAGAACATGATGACCGACACCGTCGACCGCCCCGAGTGGCTGCACGCCTGGCTGAACCATCTATGCGAGTTCCAGCTCAGCCTGCTGGACCAATACTACGAGCTGAATGTGCTGTCGCTCAATAACGCCAGCCCCAATATCGGCTCGGGCGGCGCGGGCCATACCGACCTCCTGCCAGCAGATGGCTTCGATGCCGACTACGTGCGGACCATCGACCAGTGGGGCCATGCCACCACGCAGATATTCTCCGAGGTCAGCCCAACCATGCACGAGGAGTTCGCCCTCAAATACGAAAAGAAATTCTGCGAGCGCTTCGGCCTGATCAACTACGGCTGCTGCGAGCAACTGGACCTGAAGGTCGACATCATCATGAAACACATCCCCAACTGCCGCAAGCTGTCGATGAGCCCGACGGCCAACATCGCCCGCGGGGCCGAAGCGCTCGGCAAGCGGGCCATATTCTCCTGGAAGCCCAACCCCGCCTGGCTAGGCCTGCCGACGTGGGACCTGGACTGGCAACGCGACCAACTCCGCGACACCTTCGAGAAAACCAAGGGCTGCGTCGTGGAAGTGATAATGAAGGACCTCCACACCGTCCGCGGCGAAATCAGCCGGATGTCAGACTGGGTGAAAATGGCCAAGGAACTGGCGGAGGATTATGCGTAGGGCGATGGACTGGGTATCTATGTGGGGTGCCATGCCCACGCTTGCGTAGGCATGGCGCCCGGCCCCACACTATTGTTTGCTATTTTCTGCCGTTACGGTATACTGATGACTGGCTTTTGACGGACATCAGGGCTGGAGCAGGGCTGTTGTGAGGCAAAGACTAGGACACTAGCCAGAGGAGAAAGCAGCATGAGGGCCCATGCCATCTTCGCGATCGCAGTCGTTAGTTTAGCGTCGGCGGCGTTGGCTGAGGCTCCATACCAGGTCGCCTGGTCGGCTCAGTTGGGGCGTCGAGTGACGACCGCAGCTACTCCTTGGCCGTGGACACCGCAGGCAACGCCTACATCAGCGGCTTGGCCTCTGGCAGCCTCGGCGGAATCAACGCGGCAGGCCACGACGCTTGAGGCGGTGGAAGTAGTGGACATTTTGGGTGAATTGTAGGAGTACCGCGCCTGGCTGCGTGGCCCGGGGCGGGGTTGATGTGCAAAGGAGAGCTTCAGGAGTCTGGAGCCACAATTGTAACTTGCTGAGGAGAAAGCATCATGAAACCGTATGCACACATTCTAAGCGTAGTTATCTGCATCGTCCTGGCGGCCGCTGCGGCCAACGCCGACATCACTGTTTATAGCGGCGCCATCTACGACGTGGTAATCACCAATCCCGTTCCCGTTGGCGCGAACCCCGGCGGCGAGGAGCTGGTTGGCTTCGTACTGAAGATCGTCAATACTTCGGGCAATCCGGATCTTGACCCCTACGGGTTCAACGGCAACACGCCGCAAGAGACCGCCCCGGGCGATCCGAGCGCTTGGCCGACGATGCAGACGTACACTGGCTTCACCACCGGGCCGGCGGCGGTGAGCTATGTGCCCAGTCTTGAAGAGTGGTTGGACCCCCCGGCCAACACAGAGCCGAATCCCAACTACTACCCGGGCTATTACGATGTCACCGTAGCTGGGACCCCCAAGTTCCATAACCAGTTCTTAGTATTCTTTTCCGGGTCGCCGACCATCGACGAGCCGGATTTCGCCACTGACGTTGACACGCACTTCCTCGTACAATCGCCGAGCATCCTCGTCACGGGTACGGGCCCGAGCGAAGACTTCGATGTGGGAAGTCCTTGGCTCAGCACTAATGAGCCTTCGAATGCGAACCCGATGAACCCCTTCGCGCCTTTTGTGGTCAACGACTTCGGCAACCGTCTGTTCGGCAACTTCGAGGTCGACGGCGGCGCAGCTGCCGATATCGATGGCGATGGTGACCCGACTGTTTGGCAGCTGGCATACTTCGCCATTCCGGCCGACGCGCTGCCTTATATGAGCTTCCCAAGTCACATGAATTTCCGCGTGACCGGTGCTGGTGGGGGCGAGAACATCCCCGAACCGGCGACGATGAGCCTGCTGGCCTGGGGCTGCCTGGCTGTCTTGCCTGCCCGCCGGCGCGGGAAGCGGCGAAGCCGATAGGCGAGCCCCATTCCGCATCTACCGCAGCCTTTTTGATATCAGCGGGTGTTCGCCGCGGGTAGACTTCGCCTTGCTATCGAACGCACTATGACGAAAGGGCTTGGTATGCTGGTTAAGGATATGTTGGAGCATTTCCTGTCGCGGTCGCCTTGGGTTAACCCGGCTGAGACGGTGGATCAGATAATCGTCGGCGACGGCGAGCTGGACGTGGATCGTTGCGCGGTCTGTTGGATACCGTCTACGCAGAACATTCGCCGGGCGGCTGAGCTGGGGTTTCGGCTGTTGGTTACCCACGAGCCGACGTTCTGGCACCACTGGGAGGATGGGGCGAAGGAGGACAAGGCCTGCCAGGAAAAGCTGGCGATGATTAACGATCTGGGCATGACGATTCTGCGGAACCACGATTGCTGGGACCGCTGGCTGGACGTGGGCATTCCGTGGGCGTGGGCCAGCCATCTTGGCCTGCGGGAGACGGGCGACGCCAACGTGACGGTCGGCGGGGAGGGCTATCTGTTGCGGTGCGACATTCCGCCGACAACGCTGGGTGAGCTGGCGGCGCGGGTGGCGAAGGCGTGCGAGCCGTTCGGCGAGGAGATGGTGCAGATGACGGGCGACGCCGACCAGCCGGTAAGCAAGGTGGGGGCCGGCACTGGCTGCGGGTGCGACCTGGCGGGCTACGAGGAGCTTGGCTGCGATTGCGGCATCGTGTGCGATGACGGCTCGTGCTACTGGGCGGGCATTCAGCGGGCGGAGGACTCGGGCTTCGGCGTGATTCGCGTCAACCACGGCACGAGCGAAGAGGCGGGCATGATAACGCTGGCTGATTACATAACCCGCGAGATGGGCGTTGAGGCGACGTATGTGCCGACGGGGTGCGTGTTCAAGCTGGTGGGGGCCGGCGGCTGTTAACGACGGCCGGGCGGGGAGAATGCGCGCGGCGGGAATGTGTGGAACTTCTTTGGTGGCGATGCGTCTAAGCCGGTGAGTAAAGGGCCTGAGTTGGGCTGGCTTTCATGCGATGTTGGAATGTCGCCGAACTTTTCGCCGAGTTGTTTTGTCTAAACGCTGACAAACTGCGGGCACTTGTTGGCTCTATTGGGAGAGAACGGCATGCGTTCATGCGAAGGTGCGGGTAAGCTGGCTTGGTGGGGCGTTCGACGGCGTGCGGCAATATGGGCATGGTTGGGCGCGCTGGCAATGCTGGCGATCTGCCAGGCCAGTTGGGCCGAGTCGACCGATGAAGGCCAGTCGACCAGGCCGATCGTGACGGTGGTGCTGACCGACTCGCAAGAACTCAGCGGCGTCCTGCAGAGCTTCGTCGGCGGCATCTACACGGTGTCGATGGACGGTGTGTGGCGGTCATTTCCGGAGTGGCAGATTGAGAGTATCACTTTCCAGATGCCGCCGGCCGGCGAGGTCCAGGCCGACCCCTCGGCCGAGCCGACGGTCATCGCACCCCAGGCCCAGCCAGCAAAGGCAGGCCCGACCATCGCCGAGCAGATAGAGCAGTTGAACGTTGCGGCTGGACGATTCCACCGAAGCCACGAGAGGATTGATCCGGCTTTGATCTCGCAGTTGGCGGCGATGGGCGCCGATGCCGTCACGCCTCTATTGGCCGAGCAGGGCAAGAACGACAACACTGTCTATTATGCCGGCAAGGTCTTCGCGGAGATGGACCTCAGCGTACTGCCCGTGGTGCTCGCGGCGTATGCGAAGGATCATTCGCGTATGTCGCTGCGTGCGGTGGAGTCAGTATTGTCCCAGTGCGATCATGAATCACATCCCTTGGTCCTGTCTCTGATGGAGAATACTGACGCACCGGTCCGCCTTGTGGCCGTCAGGGCTCTCATACGCATCGTCCCGCAGGGCACAACAGAGGACGACGCGCTAGGTGCCGTCATCGCGAGCATCCTTGCCGACCCAAGTAGCGAGGTGCGTGCGGAGGTGCCGCGGCTAATGGCCCGTGCGTATGCCGGCCAGAGCGTTCTTCTCACGAAGCTCATCGAATTGCGAAAGACCCATTCAGACGAGAACGTCCGCCATGCAGCGGTCGGGCAGCTCCGCAGCATGGCACTCAACAAAAGAGCTGGGAACCAGGCGCTCAAGCCGATCATGGCAGCCATTGCCGACGCCATTGAGAATGATTCGAGTGAGAAAGTGCGTGCGATGGCGGCATTTGCCATCGGCGAGTTTGGGGACAGGGGCGTGTCGGCCTGGCCGGCGCTGTTGGCCTCGGCGGAAAAGTACGGCACGAGCCATGCCATCAATGAAGCGTTGCAGCGAACGGGCCTGGCGGCGGGCATTGCCCTGCGCGAGGCAGGGGTGGAAGATGAAGAGTTGATCCTGCTGATCAGTCAGCTGGCCAGCAATAGCAGGCAGTTGGAGACGGCGGCCAAGGCAGAGCTGATTCGCAGAGGCAAGGGGAACCTGGCCGTTATGATATTGGCCGCGCGGCTTGACTCGCAGAACCGATACTGGCACGACATAGGCGACGTGATCGGCGCGTGGGGGCCGGATGTACTGCCCGCGCTGGATGCCTATGTCGCCGATAAGGATGACATTGTGCGCCGCACCGTCGCCTGGGCATGCGGCGAGATGAAAGTCGACCAGGTCCCCGACCCGCTGGCCGCCCTACTGGCCGACAGTGACGAGCTTGTCCGGACATACGCCCTCGAAGCGCTTGTCACGCTTAGCGAGAGGCCCAACAAGGAACTGCGACAGCAGGTCGTGCCCCTGCTGTTTGCAGGGCTCAAGGGGGGGTCCATTCACCGCAGTCATTGGCCCCACGCTATTGATGCGTTGGCCAAGATCGGCGTGAACCATCCGGGCATCGTTGACGGCCTGTTGGAGATAATGAAGGAATCGTCCGACGCGAGCTATCGCAGGCATGCTGCCAGCGAACTGGGCAGGCTGGCTCGTCGTTTGCGAGAGGACCATGTGGAGGCAAAACGCATTATATCTGAGCTGATTGTGGTGGTGCGCGAAGATACGGACGAGGTCGTGCGAATCTCCGCCATAGCCTTTCTTGGCTACCTGGGGGAGCGGGCGACAGCGGCCCTGCCGGCACTGCGGGAAGCGGAGGGAGATTCATATGAAGCTGTCGTGAAAGCTGCCAAGGATGCTATCGCGAGAATAGGCGAATCGCCCGACCAGTAACGCTTGCCGGCTGAGTGGGGGCGCGAGGCCTATGGCACCCGTTTTCCAAGAAAAAGCATGGAACTTCTTTGCTGGGGGTGCGTCTAAACGGGGGCGCGAGGTCTGCAGCGGCGGGGAGCGCAGGGCGCCCATGGGGACGCCCGCGGAGTTCGGCATTCCGCACTGTGCACTCGGCATTCCGCGCTCGGCATTCCACATGGCATCTAAGTGGCTGTTTTGGCTTGGTTTGTTGGGCAATATGGGCTTGATTCTGGCGTTATGCTTTGACGATAGGCTTGATTGGCGGGCGGGATTACGCTAAATTGAGGCTGACTGGCCGGCTGGCGATAATAGCCGGCGGCGACAGGAGATTTACCATGCGATATGCGTCTACGATCTTGCTGATAGCTCTTGCAGCTACATTTGTTTTGCCGGGCCCGGCGCTGGCCGACCAGGACTTTGCCGACCGGGTTGACGCGGCGATCGAAAAAGGCGTGGCCTACCTTCTGGCCGCTCAGAACGCCGGCGACGGCTCGTGGACGGAGTACGAAGGCCATGAGGACAAGCAGGGCATGACGCCGCTGGTGTGCTACGCGCTGATGGAAGCCGGCGTGAGCCCGCAAAATGAGCAGATGAAAAAGGCGCTCGCTCATATTGCCGGGCAGTCGCTCGACTCGACTTACGGGACATCGTTGCGGGCGGTGGCGTTGCAAGTTGCCAACGAACAGACGAACGACAAGTACATCAGTGCGCTAAAGGGCGACGTTGCGTTCCTGGGCCGGGCGGGTAACGGCCAATATGGGTACAATGGCGCAGCCACCGGCCAATACGGGAGCTCCGGGCTCGCGTGGGACCACTCCAACGACCAGTACGCGGTGCTTGGCGTCCGGGCCGGGGCCGAGAACGGCTTGGACATCCGCAACAGCTACTGGCAGGGCGTTCAGAAGCATTGGTTCACCACACAAAACCCCGACGGCGGGTGGGGGTACAACGGCATCGGGTTTGGCGGCTATTACTCGTCGACGACGCAAGCGACTATGACGGTCGGCGGCCTGGCGACGCTTTTCATTTGCGAGGACAACCTGCCGCCGTCGTCGGCAGTTGTGCGGTGCAATAACGTCACGATGGACCCGCACATTCAGAAGGGCCTGGACTGGCTTGACGCGCAATTCGCCGCCCAGCTCAATACCCCGCAATACGACGGCGACTGGGACTACTATTACCTTTACGGCGTGGAGCGTGCGGCCCTGGCCAGCGGCATTAAGTACTTCGGCGGCATGGACTGGTACAAGGCCGGCGGGGCAAGAATTCTCAGCAGGCAGTCGGGTAACGGGTCTTGGGGCCCCAGCGGCGGCAGCACAGGGGTGGGCGTGACCAACGCCAACACGGCGTTTTCGTTGCTGTTCCTCATCCGCGGCAAGCAGCCGCTGATCTTCAACAAGCTGCAGTTCAACGGCGACTGGAATAACCGCTCGCGCGATCTGGCGGCTGCGAGCAGATGGCTGAGTAAGGAATACGAACAGAGCGTCAACTGGCAGATCGTTCAGACGAGCTCGCCGCTGGACGACTGGCGCGACGCGCCGATCCTTTACATTTCCGGCAATGGACCGGTGAGCTTTACCGCGCTGGAGGTAGCCAAGCTGCGCGAATACGTCCATCAGGGCGGCACGATTCTTTCGGTGGCCGAGGCAGGCGGTGCGGAGTTCAACCGGAGCATACGCCAGTTCTACCAGCAGGCTTTCCCGAAGTACTCGCTGGCTGCCTGCCAGCCGGGGCATAGGCTTTATACTTATCCCAATAAGCTGGACGCATCGGAGATGGACTTTTTCGAGGTGTCCAACGGCGTCAGGCCGCTGGCGATTCACGTGGAGAACGACCTGTCGCTTGCTTGGCAGAAGCGGGAGACAAGCAGAGACGCGTGGGCGTTCGAGGCGACGGCGAATATCGTGCTCTACTCCGTCGAGAGCCTGATAGACCTCCCCCGTCGCGGCGTGAACCTTTGGCCCGGCGGGCAAAGCGCCGCCTTCGTCGGCAGCACCGGAAGCGGGCCTGCGTGCGACTGGATATATCTGATGATCGGCGGGCAGATTTCGCCCATCGAGGCCACCGCGGCTGGCCAGACCGTAACCGGGCCCGAAGGCCCCGTTACTGTCCCCCAACCCGACGCGCCGGGCAGGACCATCGTCTACGCCGCACCTTCCGACGAATACATCAGCGTCCCCAACGAACTGCTGGGCCAGACCATACCCACGCCCGACGGCCAGCAGTTCCTCGCACAAGCACCAGTAGCCGCCGCTCCAACGGCCCCGACTGGGCCAACCCTTGTCACGCCCAGCCCCAACGGCCGAACTGACGTAACGGTCATTCGTCTGCAAAATGCCAATGACGCCGCCAACTGCGACCCCGAGCCCCTCGCCTGGAACCGTTTTGCCGCACTGATGGCCAAAGACGTCAGCACCGGCGTGGCCGTGGTCGGGCCTGTGGACATAACGGATGTTAACAATCAAGCTGCCTCGCATGGCGCGAAACTCGCCGTGCTCACCGGCACGAAAGCTCTGGCCCTCACCACGGCCGAGCAAGACGCTCTCAAGCAGTTCATCGAAGGCGGCGGGACGATCTTTATCGATGCCGCCGGTGGCTCGCTCGAATTCGCTGACAGCATTGAAACGCTGGTGACGGATTTGTTCGGCCGGCGCAGCGGCAGACTTCGCGACATGTCCCCCACGGAAGACCCCTTGTTGCAACTGTCAGGCCATGAAATAAAGTCCGTTGAGTATCGCGTGCGCACGGCTGAGCAGTTGCGCACAAACCGCCCGGCCCTTCAGGCATCCTACGTCGACGAAAGGCCCGTGCTGATCTTCTCCCCATACGATGTTACCTCCGGGCTGGTCGGCTTCAATAGTGGCGCGATCGAAGGCTACACGCCGGTGTCCGCTTTTGCGATCATGCGCAACGTCGTGCTAAGCGCCGGGCGATAGCCGCCGAAGGCTAGCCTGACCGGCACGATTCGGCAGTGCTTGGCTACTCGCGATATCCGATTCTCCGGCGAGTCACGCGGGCATCGCTGCCGGAGATACCAGCCCAACGCTGCAAGCAGCCCCTGGTGATGGTAAACGACCCCAGCGGCCTACGCGGCTGGGTGAGGCGGCGGGTGTAGAGATTTACCGTCGCTGCAACTGGGGCTGGAGACATTACTTGCGGAGCGTCCCGCATTGTTCTCAGGTGATCCTGTTGCAATCCGCCAGGTGAATCTTACGTTGACGTTGCGAGGTGTTGGCCTGTGTGGGCCTTGGCGAGACACCAAATTCTTGCCGCCTGGAGAGTCGCGTCCAGCAACGTGGCTTCTCCTTTCTGCCCGCCGGGCGGGTCGGCTGGTTCGGTCGGCCCGCCCGGACGGTGCGGTCATTTCTTAGCGCTCGGCAGATATTGACCAACGGCCAATCAATTGCTATCTTCTGCGCCTGCATAGCTCGGCGCCGCCGGCTGCAATTGACGCCATCTACAAACAACGGACCGAGAAAATGTCACCCACGCCGCTCACCGCAGCATCGTCCATGAAAATCGCAGACCGAGTCGCCCGCCTGGGCACGGAGACAGCTTTTGCGGTGTCGGCCTCCGCCGCCGCCTTCGCCGCTGAGGGCAACAAGGTATTCCCCTTCCACCTCGGCGACATGAACATCGCCACGCCGGAAAATATCATCGCCGCAACGCACAAGGCGATGGTCGACGGCAAGACCGGCTACTGCCCGAACTACGGCATCGCCTCGCTGCGAGAGGCGCTGGCTAACGATATCAACGCGTCGCACGGCCTGTCGTACGGGGCGGAGAACGTCGCGATCCAGCCGGGCGGCAAGCCGACGATCGGCAAATTCTTCCTGGCGATGATGAACCCCGGTGACGAGGCGCTATACCCCAACCCCGGCTACCCGATCTACGAATCCATGATCGAGTTCCACGGCGGGGTCGCTCTGCCCTACGGTTACACGGAGGGCGAAACGAACTTCCGCATAGACACCAACGCCATCGAGCGGCAGATCACGCCCAAGACGCGATTCATCGTCATCAACGATCTGCAGAACCCCACCGGCGCCGAGTGCACTGACGAAGAGTTCGCCAAGCTACGCCAGATCGTGCTCGATAACGACCTGACGGTCCTCTGCGACGAGGCATACTTTGACATGCGGTACGAAGGCGTCAGCCGGTCGTTCGCCGCCCTGCCGGACATGGCTGAGCGATGCATCATCCTGTACACCTTCGCCAAGAAGTTCGCCATGACGGGCTGGCGGCTGGGCGCGTCGATCGGGCCTAAAGAGATCATCGACGTCATCGCCAAGATCAACGTCAACGATGAATCGTGCTCCAACCACTTCATCCAGTACGGTGCGATCGAAGCTCTCACGGGGGACCAGTCAGGCCCGAAGCGCATTCTGGACGTCCTCCACGAGCGGCGCGACACAGCCGTCGATGCGCTCAACGCCATAGACGGCGTGAGCTGCTTCCGCCCCAACGCCACGTTCTACCTGTTCCCCAACGTCACCGAGGCCATGGTCCGGCGCGGCTGCGATGACTACGACCAGTTCCGCATCGATTGCCTGCATGCCACGGGCGTATCGTTCTGCACGCGCCTGCACTTCGGGCGGGCGCTGCCGGGCGAGACCGACCGCTACATCCGCTTCGCATACAGCGGCATCGACGCATCGGAAATCGTCGAAGGCCTGGCCAAACTGAAAGCCTACCTGGAAAGCTAACCGCCACTCAGCGACCACCAAGGATGGTGCGATGAGCGAACTTTATCACACGCCGCTGCACAGCCGACACGTCGCGCTGGCGGCGAAGATGGTCGACTTTGCCGGCTGGGATATGCCTGTTCAGTACCCAAGCGGCATAGTCGCTGAGCACTTGGCCACCCGCAAGACTGCGGGGCTGTTCGACGTATCGCACATGGGCCGGCTGGTCGTCCGCGGGCCGGGCGCGATGGGCTTTCTGCAGCACGTGCTCACAAACAACGCCGCCTCGCTGGCCGAACTGACGAGCCAGTACACCATCATCGCCAATGCTGCCGGCGGGGCGGTCGACGATGCGTATCTCTGCCGTTTCTGCACCGATGAGTTTCTGCTCGTCGTCAACGCCTCCAATCGCGAGAAGGACCTCTCGCACTTCCGCGCCGCGCTCGCCGAGGCAGGTGATAAGTTCGGCCCCGTCGATATTGTCGACCGCACGGGCGAGACCGCCATGCTCGCCCTGCAGGGCCCGGCCTCGCAGAAAATGCTGCAAGCCGTCGTAGAATCCGGCTGCCTGCCCGCCCCCGTCCGCAACGCACTCAGCATTGTCACTATCTGCGGCGCCCAAGTGCAGTTCAGCCGGACGGGCTACACCGGCGAGCCGCTGTGTTTCGAACTGTTCATGCCGGCCGATAGCGCACCTGCCATTTGGGATGCACTCATCGCCCGCGGCGCGGCGCCCGTCGGCCTGGGCGCACGGGACACGCTCCGCCTGGAGGCGTCCCTGCCTCTTTACGGCCATGAGCTCGGCACGGACGCCGACGGCCACGAAATCCCCATCTTCGCCTGTCCGCTGGCCAAGTTCGCCGTGAGCTTCTCGCCGCTGAAGGACGACTTCATCGGCCGAGCCGCCCTCGCCCGCCAGTCCGACGCCCTCACGCAAATCGCCGCCGGCAACTGCGACGACCTCGCCGACCTGCCGCGAAGGATCAGGCCCATCTCTCTACTCGCCCGCGGCGTAGCCCGCCAAGGCGCCAAGGTGTACCGCGCCGGCAAGCACGTCGGCTATGTCACCTCCGGCACGATGCTGCCTCAATGGAACGCCGAGCCAGCAGGCCCCGCAAGCCAACTCGGCAATGACTATCAACTCCGCGCCGTCGCCCTGGCCTTGATAGACAGCGACATACTCGACGGCGAGCCCATCGAAGTTGAAATCCGCGGCAAGCGTATCGCCGCCGTCGTCACAAGCCCGCACCCACAGCCCAATACCCCAAGCAGCCCCACCAGCCAAGGGAGACAACGCGATCCATAACCACAACGCCGCCGAAAAGGTAAAGCATCTAGGCCCTGGCTTTGATACGCTGCATCGTAAGCTTCGCCAGCCAACAGCGCGCCAAGCTGGCCGAGGGCTCTGGGAGCTAATATGAACGATCGGCAACAGGCCACGCCCGAGCAATCCGCCGACCAACGGCCCGGCGGCGCCTCCGAAGGCCTGCTCGAAGCCACGCCGGTGCGTGTGCTGTCGGGCGCGGTAGCCTTCGTCGCGCCCTGCCTGGTCGTCGCGACGGCGGTAGGTTTGGCGGCCCTGACGTTCAATATGGCCTCGCAAGAAGAAACTGCGGGCGGCTTGCTGTCAGCCGCCGTGGACTTCGGCGTTGCGACCTTGATGAGATGCTGGCTCGCCCTGGCGATAACGGTGGTAATGACCAATTCGTTCCTCTTGGGCGACCGCAGCGCCGTTGTCCGCCGGTGCGCGAGCCTGGGGGTTGTCACCGGCCTGATCGCCTGCTTGGTACTGCCCATCCAGCTGATCTTCGGCGAGGATGTTGCAGATTCGGCAAGGACAGCCATGCCATATTTTGTAGCTGCATTCGCCCTCGTGCAGTGCTTGGCGTGGCGAGCCAAGGAGGACACGACCGACGATGACGCCGACCGGCCGTCAACCGACCCCGACAATAACGAAGACCAGCCCGACGGGAGCGAATCATGAACGTACCGACCGACCGCAAATACAGCCAGGAGCATGAGTGGGTCGCCGTCAGCGACGGCGTGGCTACGGTGGGTATTTCCGACTACGCCCAGGATGCCCTGGGGGACGTGGTGTTTGTCGAACTGCCGGGCGAGGGGACGTCACTGGCCAAAGGGGCGGAGGCAGCCGCGGTTGAATCCACCAAGGCCGCGGCGAGCATATACACACCCGCCACGGGCAAGATTACCGAGATTAATCCCGCGCTCGTCGACCAGCCGGAACTTATAAACGCCGATTGCTACGGCGAGGGGTGGATCTACAAGATAACCGTAGACGACCCCGCCGAATTGGCCGAACTGATGGACGCAGCCGCCTACCAGCAGCACCTGGCGGGGCTGGAAAAGTAGTCCGCACCCGCGGGCCCTGCCGCCCGGCGGCGCGTGCAATGGGAGCAGCGAAATGCCATTTATTCCACATACAGACCAGCAGCGAGCGGAAATGCTCGCCGCCATCGGCGTTGCCAGCCTGGACGATCTGTTCGCGGACATCCCCCCGCCACTCCGCTACGACGCCCTGAGCGTACAGCCCGGCCTGAGCGAACAGGAAATGCTGGCAGAGATGGCCCGCCTGGCCGGGCAGAACGCCACCGACCTCACACTCTTCGTCGGCGGCGGATTCTACGACCACTACATCCCCGCCGCTGTGGACGCAATCGTCGGCCGAAGCGAGTTCTACACCGCCTACACGCCGTATCAGCCGGAAATCAGCCAGGGCACGCTGCAGGCCATTTACGAATACCAATCCGCCATCTGCCGCCTGACGGACATGGAGGTCGCCAATGCGTCCATATACGACGGCGGAACGGCCCTGTACGAAGCGGTGATGATGGCACTTCGCGTCACGGGGCGAAATCGCGTTATCGTCGACGAAGGTGTCAGCCCGATCTACCGAACGATGCTCCGCAGCTACACGACGAATCTGGGTATCGACCTGGACGAAACGCCCGCCGCCGCAGGCCTGGCCGACAGAAACAGAATCGTCGCCGAACTCAGCGAAGATACAGCCGCGATCGTGCTAGCCAACCCGAACTTCTTCGGCTGTCTGGACGACCTGACGGACCTCGCCGAGGCAGCCCACGCCGTCGGGGCGCTGCTGATAGTTTCGGCGTACCCCGTAGCGCTGGGCCTGGTCAAGACACCAGGTGCGATGGGGGCGGACATCGTCACCGGCGAGGGACAATCGCTGGGCCTGCCGCTGTCATTCGGCGGGCCATACCTTGGCTTCATGGCCGCCCGCGCCGCCCACGTCCGCAAGATGCCGGGGCGAATATGTGGCCAAACCGTCGACGCCGATGGCAAGGAAGGCTTCGTGCTGACGCTGCAAGCGCGGGAGCAACACATCCGCCGCGAGAAGGCCACCAGCAACATTTGCACCAACCAAAGCCTGTGTGCCCTGACGAGCCTGGTCTACCTCAGCCTGCTCGGCAAGCAAGGCCTGGTGGACCTGGCCCAACTGTGCGCCGACAAGGCCCACTACGCACAAGACCGCCTCACGGCCATACCAGGCGTGTGGATGCGATTCCCCGGCCGGTGGTTCTTCAACGAGTTCGTCCTCCAGCTGCCCACGCCCGCGCGAGTGGTCATCAACCGCCTGCTGGAAAAACGCATCGCCGCGGGCTTCCCGCTGGGGCGGTACTACGACGGCATGGACAACTGCCTCCTGCTCGCCGTCACCGAGAAGCGAACGAAGGAAGACATCGACCGCCTAGCGGCCGCTCTGGAGGCGTCGCTATGAAACTATCGTTCGACAAGTCCGTGGCGGGTCGGCGCGGCATCCGCCAGCCGGCCAGTGACATCGACCAACCGTTCGCCATCAAGCCGTCGCTGCTGCGGGATGAGCCGGCCGAGCTGGCCGAGCTGAGCGAGTTGGACGTGGTCCGCCACTTCACATCGCTATCGAAGCTGAACTTCGGCGTCGATAGTGGCTTCTACCCGCTGGGCTCGTGCACGATGAAGTACAACCCGAAGGTCTGCGAGCGGGTGGCGGGGCTGGCCGGCTTCGCGCAGCTCCACCCACTGCTGCCACAACTGCCGGGCGGACCTAACCTCGTCCGCGGGGCGCTGGCTTTGCTCCACGAGACCGACTTGCTGCTGCGCGAGATATGCGGCATGGCGGAGTTCACGCTTCAGCCGCTGGCCGGCGCCCACGGCGAACTGACCGGCGCGATGATAATGGCTGCCTACCACGCCGACCGCGGCAACGATAAGAAGACCATCCTCATACCGGACAGCGCCCACGGCACGAACCCCGCCAGCGCCGCCATCGCCGGGTTCACAGTCAAGTCTGTCCCGTCAGACTCTGCCGGCCTGATGGACATCGACGCACTGGCGGCCGCCATCGACGATGACGTGGCAGGGCTGATGCTCACCTGCCCCAACACGTTAGGGCTGTTCAACCCCCGCGTCACCGACATCTGCCGGATGATCCACGGTGTGGACGGCCTGGTGTACTACGACGGGGCCAACCTAAACGCCCTGCTCGGCCGGTGCAGGCCCGGCGACCTCGGGTTTGACATCGTCCACGTGAACCTGCACAAGACGTTCGCCACCCCCCACGGCGGCGGCGGGCCCGGCGCGGGGCCTGTGGGCGTGGTAGAGCAGCTGGTGGACTTCCTGCCGGTCTCCGTCGTCCGCATGCGGCATGACGGCAGCTACGCGCTGGACTACGACAGGCCGAAGTCCATCGGTTACGTCGCACCATTCTACGGCAGCTTCGGCATAATCGCCCGCGCGTACGCCTACATTCTAATGCTAGGCCGCGATGGCCTGCGGCGAGTCGCCGACCACGCCGTGCTCAATGCCAACTACGTCCGCGTACGCCTGGCAGGCCACTACGATCAGCCGCACAAGCAAATGTGCATGCACGAGTGTGTTTTCTCGGCGACTCGCCAACTGCCGCGCGGCGTCAACGCGATGGACATCGCCAAGGGCGTCATCGACCGCGGCATGCACCCGCCGACGGTTTACTTCCCGCTGACGGTCAAAGAGGCGATGATGGTCGAGCCCACTGAAACCGAAAGTAAGCAGGCCATCGATGATTTCGTCGAAGTGATGATCGCTCTTGCAGAACTAGCCGAGCGCGACCCGGAAGCATTCGTTGCCATGCCCACGACCACACCGGTGACTCGGCTGGACGAGGTCCGCGCCGCCCGCAGGCCGGACCTTGCCTCGCTGACCAGCCGGCCCAGCGACTCGTGACGCCAGGAGACACCCCATGACCGACACTTACGATATCGCCATCCTCGGCGGCGGGCCCGGTGGGTACTCAGCCGCTCTGCGAGCCGTCCAGCGCGGGGTGAGCGTGTGCATTATCGAAGCGGGCCCACTCGGCGGAGCGTGCCTCAACGTCGGCTGTATTCCCACCAAGGCCATGCTGCACGCAAGCGGGCTGGCGTTCAACGCCGGCCATGCCGCCCCCATGGGAGTGACCGTCAGCGGCGTATCGGTTGACGGCGAGGTCTTCATGGCGCGGGCCGGCGAGGTCGCCGCCAAGCTGCGCAAGGGCCTGACCAGCCTGATCAAGGCCCGCAATATCGACGTCGTAACCGGGCGAGGCGCCCTAACAGCCCCGGGCGTGATAGCTGTTACAAATGACGCCGGCGGCAAGCAGAATATCAGCGCGAAAAGCATCATAATCGCCACCGGCGCCAGGCCCGTCCGGCCCACCTTCGCCCCGTGGGACAGCCCGCTGGTGATGACCACCGACGAAGCTGCCACCACCACAACGCTACCTACCAGCGTGATAATCGTCGGCGGCGGAGTAATCGGCTGTGAGTTTGCGACGGTGTATGCCGAGTGTGGCATCGAGACGCACGTCGTGGAAATGCTGCCCACGCTCGCAGCCGGCGTGGATGCCGACGCCGTCAAGATAATCACCCGCAGCCTCAAGAAACGCGGCGTCAACATCCACACGTCTGTGGAAATAACGAACATGTCCGCCGCCGACAATTCCGTAACAGCCACGCTGGCAGACGGCCAGACCATATCGGCCGCGGCGGCGCTGGTGGCTGTGGGCAGGCAGCCGAACATCGAGAACATCGGCCTGGAAACTCTCGGCGTGGCGATGGTCGATGGCGTAATAACCGTCGATGAGCGATGCCGTACGAACGTTGGCGGGCTGTACGCCGTCGGCGATGTAGCCGAGCGACGACAGTACGCGCACTTAGCGGCGCGGATGGGCGTGGTCGCCGCCGACACCGCCACGGGCCATAACACCGAAGACCGCCGCACCGTCGTCCCCGAGTGCATCTACACGCACCCGGAAGTGGCGTCGGTCGGCCTGGGCGAGGCCGACGCGGCGGAACTGTTCAAGGGCGCCAAGTCGCAGACGTTCCCTCTGGCGGCGAGCGGCCTGGCCCGCGCGTTCGGGCAGATCGACGGTTTCGTAAGACTCACCGCACACGAAGATACCGGCGAGGTACTCGGCGGCCTGGTCGTCGGCCCGCGCGCGACGGACGTGATCGCCCTGATCGCCACAGCCATGCGCAACCGCGTCGGCATCGAGCAGCTTGCCCAGACGATTCACGCTCACCCCACCTTCGCCGAGGCCGTCGGCGAGGCAGCCGAGGCCTGGCTGGGCCTGCCCATGAGCATATTGAAGTGACCATGCGACGCCTGACGCACATACATCTTGGCCAGGCCGATTACGCCGACGCCCTTGTCGTGCAGCACCGACTGGTCGACAGCGTGCTGCAAGACGCCAGCCGGGCGTACCTTGTGACGGTCGAACACTCGCCCGTGATAACGCTAGGCCGGCGCGGCGGCCGGGCTGATATCCTCGCCAGCCCGCAAACACTCGCCGGGGCGGGCATCGACGTGCATACGTCAACTCGCGGCGGGCAGGTCACCTACCATGGGCCCGGACAACTGGTGGCCTACCAGATATGGCAGCTCGCCCGCGGCGGGCGAAGCGTGCATGGGCACGTGGGGATGCTGGAGGAGGCGGTCATTCGCGCACTTGGGCAATTTGGGATCGAGGCTGAAAGGCAAGCCGGCAATGTGGGAGTTTACGTCGACGCGGGCAAGATTGCCGCTATCGGCGTGGCTGTTCGGCGATGGGTGTGTTACCACGGGCTGGCGCTGAACGTTCAGCCGGACCTGTCGCACTTTGATATGATCGTCCCTTGCGGCTGGCTGGATGGGGTAGTTACAAGCATGGCTGGTCTGCTCAGCCGGCGGCTGAACATGGTGGCGGTCATCGAACAACTTGTCGAACAAGTGCGCAAAGTGTGCGGCTTCGACGAATGCCTTGCCGCCGAGGTCGAGACAACGCTGCCGGCTTTGGCGGAGAGCCATGTCTAACGTCACACAGCCAGAGCAATATGGGCGCGCAACGCACAGGCTGCATGGCCAAGATGGCCATGCCACACCAACGCGACTCCCGCCATGGTTGCGGCGGAAGTTTCCACCGGCTGCCCGGTCGGCGGAGGTGCGCGGGGTGCTGGATGAGCTGCAGCTCGCCACCGTATGCACCGGCGCGAGGTGCCCCAACCGCGCGGAGTGTTTCGCCTGCGGACGGGCGACATTCATGATTCTTGGCGACATCTGCACCCGCTCCTGTGGGTTCTGCGCGGTCGCCACCGGCCGACCCGCCGACGTCCGGGCCGACGAGCCGGATGCCATCGCTGAAGCAGCTGATCGTCTCAAGTTACAGCACGTCGTCATAACGTCTGTAACGCGCGCCGACCTGCCTGACAGCGGGGCCAGCCAGTTCGCCCGCACTATCGCAGCCGTCCGTGGCCGACTGCCCAAAGCCGTCATCGAAGTCCTCATACCGGACTTCGCCGGTAGCAACGCCGCAGTCGACTGCGTGCTGGCTGCTCGGCCCGACGTGCTGAACCACAACATCGAGACCGTCCCCCGCCTGCAGCCTGTCGTGCGCCCCCAGGCGAATTATGAGCGCAGCTTGGCCGTGCTCGCCCGCGCGGCGGCGCGCAAACGGTCCGCCGACTCGCAACTCCGCACAAAGAGCGGCCTGATGGCGGGCCTCGGTGAAACGCACGATGAACTTGCCGCAACCATGGCCGACCTGCGAGCGGCCAGCTGTGACATACTCACGATCGGCCAGTACCTCCAACCGACACCCAACCATCTGCCGGTGGCGCGATATGTCGAGCCGGACGAGTTCACGCATCTTGCCCAACTGGGCCGGCGACTCGGCTTTGCCGCTGTGTCGGCCGGGCCTTTTGTGCGGAGCAGCTACCAGGCCCAGGAGGTGCTGCTTGGCGCCCGCGCGGGAGGGCGAGCCGGCCCATTTGTTGGCCAACATGGGGTATAGTATGTCGCCGACGGCGGACGGTCGTCGGGGAGAATAGCGTGAACACCGCATGTGGCTTTTTAACGTAATCGGCATAGCGATCGGGCTGGGGATGGACGTGTTCTCCGTGAGCATGGCCGTGGGTGTGCGCTGGCATGGTCGGCGGCAGAAGTTCCGTCTGGCGTGGCACGCGGGGCTTTTCCAGTTCCTCATGCCGCTGATCGGTTACGCGCTCGGCAGCCGGCTGGCAGGCGTGCTGTCACGTTGGGGCGGATACATCGCAGCGGCGCTGGTGATGGCTGTGGGGGCGAAGATGCTCATCGAGGCCATCCCCAGCCGGCCTGGAGCCACCGCAGAAGGCCTGGAGCACACCGTGGAAAAGGGCCTGCACCTCGCGTCCGATCCCACGAAAGGCTGGTCGTTGGTCGTACTATCGCTGGCGACAAGCATCGACGCGTTGGTGGTGGGCTTTTCGCTGGGCATCAAGGAGGGGGCAGCGATATGGCAGGCGAGCTTGCTGATCGGCGTCACCGCGTCGCTGATGGCCCTGGCGGGCGTGGTGGTCGGCAGGCGAGTCGGCAAGGTGCTGGGCCGACCTGCTGAGATCGTCGGCGGCGTGGTGCTGATAGGCCTGGGAATTGTCTTCCTGTGGCTGTGACGCCCGCAGTCTCTATCGGCCCTGGGCCAGTTGGGCCCGCCGCAGCATGGAAGCAGACAATATGGACGCTTCGAGTTGGAGTTCCAAGTTCTCATCTCTGCTGAGATGGACGAAATTCGCCGACCCGCCGGACACTCGCGGGCCACCGGCTGCACCACCGCCCGGAGATGTGGATACGAACCTGGCCTTATGGGGCGTCTCCTCGGGCCTACTGGACCGCAGCCGTTGGACGATCACTGTAGCTTGAAACTGACTGGCCGAACGCGGCGTGCGATCTATCTTGACGGTCGGGACGATGTATATTTTCTGCAGCATCCCTTCGGCCATGTCGGAATTCGTTGTGGCATCCCGTCGCCAGAACTCCAGCCCATGCCTTGCCACCATGGGCTTGCCCGTCACCTCGCCGCGCCGGCGATCTCGGCGGTCGATCTCGAAGCCGTAGTCGATCAGCACATCCTGGCTGGCCAGGAAGAGCGCCTCGAAGTTTATCTGCTCGGCCGACAATTCGCGCGGCGGGGCTACGGGCATCCGGTGGGTCCCGCAGCCCATCGGTAGCATGCACGCCGCCGCAGCCAACATCGCAATGCACATTCGCACAGTCATGCCCCAAATTGTACCCTATCGCCCCAGCGGAACAATGGGCGTCTGCCTCCGAAAACTGTCGCCGGCCATTACGCGGTGACCGCTGCGGGCGCATCGGATACAATGTCCGCCGAGCGCCCCGCCTGCGGGCGCCAATCATGTAAGGCAGATGTCGATGCGAATACTGGCTGGCACATTTAAGGGTCGCAAGCTCCTGCCGCCGCCTACATCCGCCCAGACCAGGCCTATTACCGGACTGGTCAAGAAATCCCTGGTCGGCATGCTCGCCGCCAGGCTGGACGGCGCGGTGGTGCTCGACTTGTTCTGCGGCACGGGCACGCTGGGCCTGGAGTTCATCTCCGCCGGGGCGGCGCGATGCTGCTTCGCCGAGCAAGACCGAAAAGTTCTCGCGCGCCTGCAACGCAATATTGATGATCTGGCAGTGGCCGACCGCTGCACATTATGGCGCGGCGACGTGCACTTGCGGCTGGGGGGCTGGCTGGCGAAGCTGGGCGCGCCCGTCGATATTGCGATGGTGGACCCGCCTTACGAGCTTGTCCGCCGCTGGGATTGGGATCACGCCGAACGGACCATATTCGCCCCCCTTGCCGAGCACCTCGCAGGCGACGGGCTTGTCGTGCTGCGCTTGCCCAACCGCACCGAGTGCCCCCAGACCATCGGCGGGCTGACGCTGCAGCGACATCGCAAGTATGGCGACATGACGCTCGACCTGCTTGGCAAAACGGAGGGCGACTGATGGCCGACTCGCCCTACCTATACCTTCAGCCCGACCAGGTCACACGGCTGGCCAACCTCAACATCCTCGCTCGCCAGGCCGTCGAAGGTTTCATAACCGGACTGCACCAAAGCCCGCACCATGGCTTTTCCGCTGAGTTCTCCGAGCACCGCCAGTACACAGCGGGCGACGATCTGCGACACATGGACTGGGTCGCCTGGGCGCGGTCCGACCGGTACTACATCAAGCAGTACGAGCAGCAGACCAACCTGCGAGCTCACATCCTGCTGGACGTCAGCCAATCGATGAACTACTCCGGCGACGGCGAGGTCACCAAGTTTCAGTACGGTTGTTTTCTGACAGCCTGTCTGAGCTACCTGATGACCCGCCAGCAGGACATGGTCGCCCTGGCTGCCTTCGACGACAAGATGCAGCTCCGCCTGCCACCGGCCTCCACGCCGGCGCATCTGGATAGGCTGTTCCGCGGGCTGGAGCAGCTCCGACCCGGCAAGGCTGCGCGCATGGCCGAAACAATGCACGAGCTGGCGCGCACCATCGCAAAGCGCGGACTCATCATCGTCATATCCGACCTGTACGACGAGCCGGCGAACGTGATGCGGGCCCTGCAGCACTTCGTCCACAAGAAGCACCAGATCATTGTCTTCCACGTGCTGGACCGGGCGGAGCTTGAGCTGCCGTTCAAGGACATCACGTCGTTCGTCGACCTGGAGACCAACGAGCAGATCCAGGCCGACCCGCGCTACATACGCCAGGCCTACCGCCGGGCCATCGACGAGTTCGTCGCCAACTATCGAAAGGAATGCTCCGACCGCAACATCGAGTACGTCCTCACGCCGACCGACACGCCCTACGACCGCATGCTGCTGAACTACCTGACGCGGCGGAAAGCGATGCGGCGATGAACCTCACCTTCGCCACGCCCGCCCTGCTGATAGGCCTGCTCGCGGCGGGCATTCCGCTGGTGCTGCACTTGCTGGCGTCCGTCCGCGCGCCCAAGCAGCCGTTCCCCTCGCTGCGGTTCCTTCGCCTGTCCATGCAGCGCACCGCGCGTCGGCGACACGTGCAGCACTGGCTGTTGCTCATATTGCGATCGGTGATGCTGGGCCTGCTGGCACTGGCGGTCGCCGAGCCAGTCAGCCGGGCGATGGGCTTTGGCGGGGCCAGGCGCGGCGGCGCGGCGGTGATCGTCCTGGATAACAGCATGTCCATGGCCACTCGCTCGGCCAGTGGGGTGCGGCTGGATATCGCCAAGTCGCAGGTCACCAGGCTGCTCAACGGAGCCGACAAGCCGGCGATCGCATCGCTGCTGCTGAGCAATCCGCCCCCTGAAGCGGGCGAGCAGATGACGGCCGAGCTGGACGACCTGCGCCGCCGACTGTCGGCCGCCCGGGTGACGGGCCAGTGGGCGCCGCTGTCGGATCGCATCGCCCAGGCCGGCGAGATGTTGGCCGCCCAGGCCGACCCCGCCAGGACAATCTACGTGTTCAGCGACATGCAGGCGATCAGCTTCGACGACCTTGCGAACATCCGCCCGCCGGAAGATGCGGAGGACATCTCGCTGGTGATAATCGACACCGGCGATGGCGAGGCAGGTAACGTATCGCTGACCGGCCTGGAGATTACGGGCCATCCCATCGTCAACAGCGTGCTGACGCTGACGGCGACGCTCGTTAACTCCTCCCGGGCAAGTCGCGTCGTGGACATCGCCCTGCGCGTGGACGGTGAGCCGACGAGCCAGCCGGTGCGGGTGACGTTGACCGCCGACGGTGACGGACGGAAGAAGATTGTGCGCTTTCGTCATCGGATAACTTCAACCCAGCCACTCAGCGGAGCGGTCGTTATAGACACTCCCGACGACCTGCCCGATGACAACATCCGGCGGTTCGCCCTCCGCCCGGCGGGGCATGTGAAGGTGCTGGTCGTCGCCGGGCCTGGCCTGGCCGATCAGCCGCCGCTCGTCCAGCCGGCCGGTCTGTTGGAACTCGTGCTCAACCCATACGAGGACCCCGCCGAGGGAACGATTCGCCCGACTGTAGTGACGTCGACAGAGTTCACGCCTGCCGATCTGACGCAGGCGTCCGCGGCGTTCTTCTGCGAAGTGCAATCCTTCACGCCGGCTCAGGCGGATGCCGTAGACGCATTTGTGCGGCGGGGCGGAACTGCGATGTTCTTTCTCGGGCCGGACGTGAATGCGGAAAACTACAACGCTCGTTTTGCCGGCACGGACGCGCCGGGCCTGCTGCCGGCAACGTTGGGCCAAACCGTCGGGCAGGTCGGCCCGACCGCCCCGGCCATCGCCAGCGAGTGGATGGACACGAGCCATCCATACCTAGCCGGCCTGTACCCAACCGCGTCGGAGTACCCGGCGATTCTCGTAAAGAGACACGTCCGCCTCACGCGCACAGCCGGCGAGAGCATGACACTCATCCGCCTGGCAGGTGGCGACCCGCTGCTCGTCGCCAAGGCTCACGGCCGCGGGCGGGTCGTACTGTCGGCTGTGCCGGCCTCGCCGCTGTGGAGCGACCTGATGGTGCGAGGCATGGCTCCGGGCATGGTGGTGCGGATGGCCCTGATGGCGGGTAAGCAGATGGGCAGCGACGACACCTACATCGCGGGGGCGCCCGTGGAGATTGTGGTGCAACTGCCCGCGGGGACCGGCGACGTCTCCAAGCTGCGCGTGGAGATTGCCCGCGCCGGGGCAAATGCGCCGGCGCTGGCGTCCTTGCCGCTAGCCGATGGCCCGCGCGGGCCGACGGCGACATTCATGCAAACGTCCGCCCCCGGCGGGTACGGCTGGCGACTGGTGGGCCCCAGCATGGCCAACTGGCCGGCGCCTGTCAAGGGACGGTTCGTAATCAACCCCGTCGGCAGCGAGGGCGACCTGTCGCCCGCGCAAGCGGATCTCCTGCGAGAGACACTCACAAGCCGCGGCTTTGCCGACGTTACGGTCGCTGGGTCGCTAACCGCGGCGATGGCAAATGCCGCCGACCGCGCCAAGGGCGACAATTGGTGGGACGTGCTGCTGGTGGTGGTCATTGTGGCGTTGCTGGCCGAGGTCGCCATCGCCAACCGCCCCGGCGCGCGAGCCTTGTCGTCAGCCGCGCCAAACTGATGCATTGGGGGCCACGCGCCGCTACAATGCCGCCATGGCCAGCCCAGCTACCAAGTCGACCGCTCTTTGGGTCGTCCGCCGACTCCGGCGGGCGGGGCACGTCGCGCTTTTCGCCGGCGGCTGCGTGCGGGACATGCTCATGGGCGTGCGAACGCACGATTACGACGTAGCCACCGATGCCACGCCCAAGCAGGTGCATAAGCTGTTTCGCCATGTGCTGCTGGTCGGCGCGCAGTTCGGCGTGGCCGTCGTCGTCCACGACAGGCAAACCGTGGAGGTAGCCACCTTCCGCTGCGACGCCGACTACAGCGACGGGCGCCGGCCTGACTCGGTGACGTTCTCCTCCCCGCAAGAAGACGCCGCCCGGCGCGACTTTACGATCAACGGAATGTTCTACGAACCGGTGGGCCGCAAGGTCATCGACTACGTCGACGGCCGAGCCGACCTACGCCGCCGCATTGTCCGCACGATCGGTCGACCTGATGACCGGTTCGCCGAAGACTACCTGCGAATGCTGCGGGCAGTGCGGTTTGCGGTGCGTCTGGGCTTTGCAATGGACCCCGCCACCCGTCGAGCGATTGCCAAACATGCCGACAAGATCGTCGGGGTAAGCGGCGAGCGCGTGTTCGATGAGCTCTCCAAGATGCTCTCACTGCCCAGCGCCGCTGAGGCCCTGGCAGAGCTGGCGGCGGTTAAGTTGGCCAGGCCCCTGCTCGGTGAGCTTTTCGACGCCAAGTGCTGGCCGGCTGCGGTGCGGCGAGTGGCCGCCGTCGCCAAACGGAAGGACGTGACGCTTACGACCGTCGCCCTGCTGGCCGATCTGTCTGCTGGTGACATACGAAAGATCATCCGCCGCTGGGGCGCGCCCAATGCACTGCGGGACGCCTCCATCTGGCTAGCCGGCCGGATTGGCGACTGGGCGTCAGCCGACGAGTTGGCGCTTTGTGACTTCAAGCGCCTGATGGCCAACGAGCGTTTCCAGCGGCTGCGCGTTCTCTGGCGCACGGCCGAGCTGGCGGCGACAGGCAAAACCACCCACAACCTGCGCATCGCCCGGCGGGCGGGGCGAATAGACCCCGCCCAAATCGCGCCCAAGCCATTTGTCACCGGCGAGGACGTAATGGCGATGGGCCTGCCCGAGGGCCCAGCCGTGGGACGCGTGCTCAGGGGTCTCTACGACGCCCAGCTCAACGGTGAGCTGACCACGCGCCGGGCGGCTATGGCGGCGGCCCGATCGCTGGCAGGCAAGCGGGGATGATTTACCGGCGCAGAAGGACGGCTTCGCCCATCGAGCGAAGCCGTTGAATGGCAATTATCGTTCTCCCGGCCGGTCAGCCCTCGAAGCGCTTCAGCAGCAGACAGCCATTGTGCCCGCCGAAGCCGAAGCTGTTGGACAGGACCACGTCGACCTTCTTCTGCCGCGGCGTGTTGGGGATGAAGTCCAGATCGCATTCGTCGTCGGGGTCGTCGAGGTTGAGCGTAGCCGGCAGCACATTATCGCGAATAGCCAGGGCGGAGGCGATAATTTCGACCCCGCCGGACGCGCCCAGCAGATGACCGGTGGCGCTCTTGGTCGAGGAGATCATCAGTCCCTTGTGGGCGTAGTCGCCGAAGACTTTCTTTATGCCGCGTGTCTCGGCCAAGTCGCCAAGTGACGTGCTCGTGCCGTGGGCGTTGATGTAGTCCACTTCGTCAGTCGACACCTTGGCGTCAGCGAGGCACCGCTGGACTGCCAGGATGGCGCCGTTGCCTTCCGGGTCCGGGGCGGTGATGTGGAATCCGTCACAGCTCGAACCGTAGCCGATGAGTTCGGCGTAGATATTCGCGCCGCGTTTCTTGGCGTGCTCGAGTTCTTCGAGAATAACCACGCCGGCGCCTTCAGCCAGCAGGAAACCATCTCGATCGCGGTCCCACGGGCGCGAAGCATGCTCGGGGTCGTCATTGCGTGTCGACAAGCCCTTGAGGGCACAAAAGCTCGCCAAGCCTATCGGCGTGAGTGCGGCTTCGCTGCCGCCTGAAATTATAATGTCAGCCTCATCCCGCTGGATGATGCGGAGCGACTCTCCCATGGAGTGGGCAGCCGACGCGCATGCCGTGACAACACAGAAATTAACGCCCTGCAGGTGCCACCGCAGAGCGATGTTGCCGCTGGCGGCGTTGGCCATAAGCTTAGGGACGGTGAATGGGCTGACCCGCTTGGGGCCTTTCTCGACCATCCTGGTGTGCTGCTCCTCCAGTTCCGTCAGCCCGCCAATGCCACTACCCACGATAACACCGCAACGCTGGCGGTCTTCAGATTCGTAGTCCAGCCCACTGTCCGCGACGGCCTCCATGGCCGAGATGTAGGCGTATTGGGCGAACGGGTCCATGTGCCGCCAATCCCGCACATCCACATTGTCAGGCCGGGCCGTGTCCCAGTCGAGCACCTCCCCGCCTATCTGCGAGGTAAACTCGCTGGCATCGAACTTGGAGATCTCGCGGATGCCGCTCTTGCAGGCGATCAGCGCAGACCAGAACTCAGGCACATTGCTGGCGAGCGGATTAACGCTCCCCAAGCCCGTCAAGACGACGCGGCGGTCAGACATCGACAGTCCTTCTCGTTTGAGCCGGCCTTAGCTCTTGCCGGCGTGTTCGCGGATGTAGTCGACGGCCTGGCCGACCGTTTGGATCTTCTCGGCCTCTTCGTCGGGGATGGACAGCTCGAACTCATCTTCGAACTCCATTACCAACTCGACAGTGTCCAACGAATCGGCGTTCAAGTCGTTGACAAAGAACGTCTCGCGGGTCACTTCGGCCTTGTCGACACCCATCTGCTCGGAAACAATGTCGATGACCTTCTCTTCAATGTTGTCTGCCACGTCACAACCTCCCAACTTGCTATCCTGGGTTATCTTACGTATGCGAATAATGATGTCTGCTTGCGAATACGGTGCGGTAATATATCCCGGCCCTTTGTGCCACGCAAGCTTAACCTTAGTGAGTCAGAGCAAAAAATGCCACGTTATGTATGCATGCCGCCATCGACCGACAGCACTTGGCCCGTTATGTAGGCCGATTTGTCGCTGGCCAGGAACGCCACGGCGTTGGCAATGTCGGCCGGCTTGCCCATACGCTTGAGAGGAATGAGCGACAGGGCGATATCCTTCGCCTGCTGAGGCATGGCCTCTGTCATCTCGGTGGCGATGAAGCCCGGGGCCACAGCGTTGCATCGCATGTTCTTGCTGGCGAACTCTTTAGCCGTGGTTTTAGTCAAACCAATCAAGCCGGCCTTGCTGGCGGCGTAGTTGGCCTGGCCTCGGTTGCCCTCGATGCCACTGTAGCTGGCCATGTTTATGATAGATCCGCTCCGCTGGCGAAGCATGTGCCTGCAAACCGCCCGCGTGCCGTAAAATGCGCTGAACAAATTCACCTTCAGCACCATTTCCCAATCGGAGTCTTCCATCCGCATCAGCAGACCGTCGCGTGTGATGCCGGCATTGTTTACCAGCACGTCGATCCGTCCGAAGGTCTCAGCCACTTCGTCGACCATGGCGGAAAAGCCTTCGCTGTCGGTCACGTCCAGCACGCGGGTGGCGAGCTTGTTGCCCGGGTCGCCCAGCTTGCCGGGCAGTTCAGCCAGCAGCTCTTCCTGCAAGTCGACAGCCACTACCGTCATGCCGTCAGCCAGCAGAGCCCGGGCTATCTCCAAGCCGATGCCTCTGGCGGCGCCGGTGACAATTGCAACTTTCGTATCTTCAGCCATGTCATTCCTTATCGTTGTAGCAGCTAGAGCTGTGCGTTGAGTTTCTCAGCCGCAGCCAGACTGTTCACTGAGGCGACCTTTACTTGGCGGCTTATCCGCCGCATCAGCCCAGCCAGCACACGTCCGGGGCCGACTTCATACGGCGTTTGCATCCCTTGTGCAAGCAAATATTCCATGGACTCCCCCCAGCGAACGGGCGAGGTAAGTTGGGCGAGCAGTTTGTCCTCTATTTCGTCGGCACTTGCGTAGGGCTTGGCGTCGACGTTTGCTATCACCGTAGCATCCAGCGGGGCGAATTGCACGTCGGCGAGCGCCTCGGCGAACAGCTCGGCAGCGGGGGTCATGATATCACTATGAAAAGCGCCCGCCACCTTCAACGGAACCAGTCCACTAGCGCCAAATTGCTCTGCCATTTCCACGGCGCGCTGGCAGGCATCGGCTTGGCCTGATAGCACAATCTGCCCGGGGCAGTTGAAGTTAGCACACGTCAGCACCTGTCCGCCGGCGGCTGCATCGCAGAGCTTGCGGGCCTGGGCCTCGTCCATGCCCAGCACGCACACCATGCCCGAAGGGACGGCGGTGGCGGCCTGTTGCATCAGCTCGCCGCGCCGGGCGACAAGCTTAACACCGGTCTCAAAATCCATCGCCCCCGCTGCGTATAGGGCTGTGTATTCGCCCAGGCTGAGCCCAGCAAGGTACCTCGGCTTGATTGCTTCGTACTGGTCGGGCGACAGCAGGCTTTTCGTGGCCGCCAGCATGGCCGCTGAGACCGTAAAGATAGCCGGCTGGGCGATATCCGTGCCGTTGAGCTTATCCTCGGGGCCGGTCAGGCACAGTTTGGTGATAGGCAGGCCCGTGGCCTTGTCGGCGCGGTCGAAGATATCTTTGGCGGCCGGGACGTTCTCGTAGATGTCCTGGCCCATGCCGACCTGTTGGGCGCCTTGTCCGGGGAATAGAAATACAGTGCTCATAACACCTCTGCTATAATGTGATTACAGACGAATGACAGCACCCGCCCAGGACAGCCCCGCCCCGAACGCCACCAGCACGATCGTCGATCCGGGCCCAATCCGGCCGGCATGGAATGCTTCTTCCATCGCCAGCGGAATAGACGCCGCCGAGGTATTGCCATACTTGTCGATGTTCACGGCGATCTTTTCCATTGGGAAGCCGAACTTCTCCACAGCCGCCTGGATGATGCGAATGTTGACCTGGTGGGGCACGATCAGGTCCACGTCCTCGGCCCGCAGGCCGCACTTGGTCATGCAGTCGCCCATCAGCCACTGCATCTTCTCAACGGCAAAGCGGAATACCTCTCGCCCTTTCATGTGGACATAGTGCATCCCGTCGTCGACGGTCTGGTGGGTGGCAGGATGTCGGACCCCACCGGCGGGAACGTGGAGTAAGTCCCACTTCGACCCATCGCTATGGAGCACCGTGTGCTGGATGCCCTTGTCGAGCTCGGCAGTCGGCTGGAGGACCACGGCGCCGGCGGCGTCGCCGAAAAGGATGCAACTGCTGCGGTCCTTGTAGTCGGCGAACCGGCTGAGACAGTCCGCCCCGATCACCAACACGTTGCGATATGCGCCGGTGCGAATGAACTGCTCGCCGGCGGACAGAGCGTAAATGAAACCGCTGCAAGCTGCACTCAAGTCAAAGGATGGTATATCCTTGGCGCCAAGAGCGTTCTGAACGAAGCACGCGGTGGCCGGAAAGAGCATCTCCGGCGTAACCGTCGCACAAATGATCAGTTCCACTTGATCGACCGTCATGCCGGCATCGGCAATCGCGCGCCGCGCCGCCTCGGTGGCCAGCGTAGCTGTCGTCTCGCCTTCGCCTACGACCCGCCTCTCCCGAATGCCCGTACGCTTGATAATCCACTCGTCAGAGGTATCGAGCGTCTTTTCAAAGTCCGCGTTGGTGAGAATCGTCTCGGGGACGGCCGACCCCATCCCTGTTATGGCCGCTCTTACGGGCTCAGCCATTGGATATCCTTTGGTCTCGGGTCAACAGTTCGGTGATCCGGTCATTCACGTGATGGCTAACGAAAGCCTTGGCCTGGCGAACGCCATTTCTTATGCCCCGCGCGTCGCTGGCGCCATGGCAAATTATGCACGTGCCGCCCACGCCAAGAAGCGGCGCGCCGCCGTATTCATCGGAATCGTACTTGTGTTTCGTTTCCAGGACGGCCTTTTCGCCCGCCTTGGCCGCTTCGGGGCCCAGGGAGGCCAGGGAGGACTTGACGTTCTGCAAGATCTCACGCAGCAGGCCGTCGCCCATGCCCTCGATCAGCTTCAGCACGACATTGCCGACGAATCCGTCGCAGATCATTACATCGCAAGCGCCGCGGAAAAGGTCTCGGCTTTCGACGTTGCCTACAAAGTACAAGATGTCATCAGCCTTCAGCAGCGCCCGGGCGTCCTTGACGAGGATATTGCCCTTGGAGTCCTCCTGGCCCACGCTCAGCAGGCCCACGCGCGGGTTGGAAACCTCAGTTACTCGCTCGGCATAAACCGACGCCATCACCGCATATTGGTACAGATGCTGCGGACGGCAGCTGACGTTCGCCCCGACATCGCAAACGACCACCGGGCCGTGAAGCGTCGGAACGACTATCGCAATGCCAGGCCTGTGCACCCCGCGAAGACGACGCAACCTCATCGTCGCCGCCGCAACGAAGGCACCAGTGTTGCCCGCCGATATGCATGCGTCAACTTCACCGGCCGCGTGCAGCTCCACGAGAACCATCAGTGAACTGTTGGCCTTGCTGCGGAGCGCCTCGACGGGGCTTTCAGCCATGCCGACCCGCTGGGAGGCATGGTGAATATCGATGAAGTCCCGCCAGCCGTTTTCGCTGGGCAGGACGGCTCGAATTTTCTTCTCGTCGCCGACCAGTACTATCCGGTCGCCGTCGTCCAGCAGGCTGCGCGCAGCAAGTGAGCCCTTTACTTCCGAGTCCGGCGCGCGGTCGCCGCCCATTGCGTCAATACCGATTCGCAACGGCTAGCCCTCTTTCTGGACCTTCAGGCTCAGGCCTGGACGGACGTAGCCACAGTTCTGGCAGGCCGCGTGGGGCAGCTTCGGGGAATTGCACCGCGGACAATCCGCATAGTTCACCGGCTGGATCGCGTGATGACTCCTGCGAAGCCGGGTCTTGGCGCGGCCCGTTTTGCGTTTGGGCTGCATAGCTTATTTCCTTCCTAACTAGCTTCTTACCCGGCACGCCGGGCGCGAACACGCCCGGCCATGCCGGGCGAACGCAAAAGGGTAGAGACCTGGCCAGATATTGTCAAGCAAAAGTGAAAGGCCCAAATCGCGCCGCAGGCAACATCTAGCCGAGTTGGTCGCGAGCGTAATCGGCGGCGGCCTGGAGGGCGTCGAGCAACTTGTCGGGCTGCTTGCCACCGGCCTGGGCGAGATTGGGCTTTCCCCCGCCCCCGCCGCCAACTATCGGAGCGATGGCCTTAACCCAATCACCAGCCTTCAACGAGCCGGATTTCACCAACTCGTCGCTAACCATCGCTATCAGCATGACTTTCGACTCATCAACGCCGCCGACGAACACTGCCGCCGCTCCTTTTTGTCGCTGAACGTCGCAGAAGGTCCGCATCGCACCGGCATCCCCGCCGGGCGACTGGGCGACCAGAACATTGCCCGATGGGGTCTCGATGGCGGCAATTGTGGCGAAATCGTCCCCGCCCGCCGATTTGCCGCCCGCCTTGCCGCCCTTGCGGAGTTCCTTGAGCTCCTTGCTCATCGCCTCGACCCGCTCGGGGAGTTGTTCGGGCTTGATCCGCAGCAGCCGCGCCGCCGCGACGGCCGTGGCCTCCAGTTGTTGCACATATTCCAACGCCGCCGCGCCCGTCACTGCCGTGATACGCCGGACGCCCTTGGCGACGGATTCCTCGCCGATAACCTTAAACAGGCCGATTTCGCCCGTCCGCCCCACGTGCGTGCCGCCACACAGCTCCAGCGGATGCTCCGTGCCCGTCAGCTCAGCCGCCTCGCCCGCCTCGCCGACCATCACCACGCGGACGGGGTCCGGGTATTTCTCGCCGAACATCGCCCGCAGGCCTGGCAGGGCCATCGCCTCGTTGAGCGGCACGGTGCGGTCGCTGACGGGCTGATTGTTAACCACCCACCGGTTGACCAGCCGCTCGACCTCGACGATCTGCTCGTCAGTGACGGCCTGGCTGTGCGAAAAATCGAACCGCAGCCGATCCGCCGCCACCACGCTTCCAGCCTGGTTGACATGCTCGCCCAACACCTCCCGCAGCGCCCAATTCAGCAGGTGCGTGGCGGTGTGGTTGCGCATGATGTCCGCGCGAGTGGGCCCGACGACGCATTGCACCGCCTGGCCGGGCGAGAGCTTGCCAGCCGTCACCTGACCTATGTGAAGGGCACCCGCACCTGCCAGCTGCGTGTCGGTGACGGTCATGCTGCCGCCGTCCCACTGCAGCTCGCCAGCATCGCCGACCTGCCCGCCCTGTTCGCCGTAGAAGTTCGTCCGGTCCAGCACAACAGCCGTCTGCTCACCGGCCGGAACATCGCCAGCCGTGATAAACTCGCCCTCGCCAACAAAGCCGAGTACCTTTGCATCGGTCGGCCCGCAAGAGTACTTGGCGGCATCGTCCGTGGCAGGCAGGTCCGGCACGTCGCCAGCCTTGAACGCCGACCCGACCCCCGCACCGGAGATTTCCTTGTGCGTCGCCATCTCAGCTTCAAAGCCAGCCATGTCCACCGTCATGCCGCGCTCAGCGGCCATCAATTGTGTGAGGTCGACCGGGAAGCCATATGTCGCGTATAGTTCAAAAGCCACTTCGCCGGAAAGCTCCTTGCCGCCGGACTCCGCCAGCTTGTCCCCCTGGCGGGTGAACAGCTCGATGCCGCGGTCCAGCGTTCGGCCGAAAGATTCTTCCTCGCCGCGGATGGTGTCTATTACGTACTCCTGCCGTTGGCGGATTTTGGGGAAGGTGTCGGCCATCAGTTCAACTACCGTCGGCACAAGCCCTGCCAGGAACGGGCCTTCTATGCCCAGGCTCTGCCTGCCGTAGCGGGCCGCCCGACGGAGGATCCGCCGCACGACGTAGCCGCGGCCTTCGTTCGATGGCATGATGCCGTCGGCGATGGCGAACGTGAGGGTGCGGGCGTGGTCGGCGATGACTCGGCAGGCGACGTCGCCGGGGTCGTCCTGGCTGCTCACGTCGAACCGGTCAGCCAAGCCTGACGATTCACCGTAGCGATGGCTGCATAGCGTTTCGATCTTCTCGATGATGGGCGTGAACAGGTCGGTGGCGTAGTTGCTCTTCTTGCCCTGCATCACGGCCGACACCCGCTCAAAGCCCATGCCCGTGTCCACGTGCTTGGCCGGCAGCGGCGAGAGCTTGCCCGCCTCGTCGCGGTCGTACTGAATGAATACGAGGTTCCACAGCTCGATCACCCGCGCGTCGCCGGCGTTGACCAGGTCCTTACCCGAGCCATCGTCCGTGAGATCGATGTGGATTTCGCTGCAAGGCCCGCAGGGGCCCGTCTCCCCCATCTCCCAAAAGTTATCCTTCTTGTCGCCATGCAGAATGTGCGATGGGTCGATGTCCGTCTTCTCTCGCCAGAGCTGGGCTGCCTCGTCGTCGGCAGCCAAGCCGTCGGCTGAATCCCCGCCGAAGACCGTAGCGTACAGCCGATCCTTGGGCAGCCCCCACACGCCCGTCAGCAACTCCCACGCCCACTCGATGGTCTCCGCCTTGAAGTAGTCTCCAAACGACCAGTTGCCGAGCATCTCAAAGAACGTGTGGTGGTAGCAGTCGTGGCCGACGTCTTCCAGATCGTTGTGCTTGCCGCCGGCGCGGATGCACTTTTGCGTGTTGGCGGCGCGAACGTAGTCCCGGGTTTCCGTGCCGAGAAAGATGGCCTTGAACTGGTTCATGCCGGCGTTGGCGAATAGCAACGTCGGGTCGCCGCCAGGCAGCAAGGGGCTTGATGGCACGAGAATATGCTCGCGGCTGGCGAAGAACTCGATGAAGTCGCGTCTGATTTCGTTACTGGATTTCATATGTCGAACATTCTATCGGTCGCGCCAGGAGGTGCAAAGGTGCAATTCGGGGGGAGGTGATGCGGCGCGCCCACAGGACTTCGCAAGGCGGACTACTCGCCCGCGAACTCCGCTTCCAGTTGCTTGAGGGCCTTGCGATTGCCGAGCTTGGCGAGTTGGCCCATGCGGTCGACGAGCAGTCGGCCGTCGAGGTGGTCTATCTCGTGCTGAACGACGCGGGCGGCGAAGCCCTCCAGATCCCACCGGACGGCCTGACCGGTGAAGTCCAACGCCTCAACGACAATGCTGAGGCGACGCTTCACGTTGCAGTAAATGCCCGGGAAACTCAGGCAACCTTCCTCCTGCTCCTCCCAGCCGTCTTCGGCGACGATTCGCGGGTTGATTAGGCACAGCCGATCCGTTGCCTCGAATGTCGGCGAGGCCACCAGCAGGCGAACCGTCACGCCGACCTGCGGGGCAGCCAGGCCCACTCCGCTCGAGGAGAGCATCAGCTCGAACATCCGCTCAGCCATCGCGCGGACGCGGTCGTCGACGACGTCGACCGGCGTGCATATCTCCCGCAGGCGCGGGTCGGGGTAGCGAACGACCGTGAGAGCATCGATATCAGTGGCGGCGATTTTTTCGGCAGAACTCATCGGCCCCATTCTAGCAGGCGACGGCGGTTACGTTCAAGGCTCGGGCAGCGCGTACGAGATGATGTGGGGAACCCATGCCTGCCGGCCTCGGACGAACATGCACGCCAACTGCTCGGCAATGGCGAAGCCTCGGCTATCTTGAGGGCGTTAAGCCGCCAACTCGCTTAAAGGAGGGCCGTTAGGTGCAACAGTCTTGTCCAGCGTGTCCATTCGCCCAGAAATAACGCAATGCTTTCTGACCGGACTGAGCATGTCCCTAATGAGGGCAGAAATATGGTCCAAAAGGGACTTTGTTTCGAACGACATTCGTTTCACAAGTCTTACGATATAGGCAATCACCAAGAAAGGCCCCGCCAGCAGCACGACAATCCATCCAAAAATAGAGCCGAACAACAAATACCCCGCCGCCGCGAGGAAGAATTCCTCTTCGTAGGTGGCAAAGAGCCTCTTCTCGTCTTCGGGCAGGGCGTTTCTTGACTCCTTGAAGCGCGCTTGAGACTGCTGCACATCTTCCTGGGACACTGGCACAAGAAGGAATTGAAACAGAGTAATGTGCGCAGAGAGCCTGATCGTAGTTTCGATCAGAGAAAGGAGTCTCGAAGCGGCAGGGCCAGCTGACAGTCTATTCGCGAACGTATCATCGACGATCCTGTCACGAAGGCGCCAGAGGCGATACCGAAACATGCTTCTGACATTCCGTGGAACAACAAAGAGGAAAAGAGCCCACGTTAACACAGCCGCTGCAGAAGCGATAAGGATAAGCAGTATCTCTGTGGTCATGGCTTATACTCCATCTTCATAATGAGGCGTACTGCCTGAGTCTCTCGTGTCGTCCAACTGCTCACGCAAAGAAATAATCTCTTTCTCTTTCTCGGTCAATCGCTCTCTCAACCTAATCAGTTCCTTGCCCTGCCCCCGCTTCCGCACCAACGCAATAACGGCGGTCAACGCCGCACCACCGAGCATTATAGACACGGTCATAACACATTTTACAGACAAAGTCGTTGTTTCGCCTGCAAAGGGCGTGACCGTTCCCTTGACAACGTAGAGGGGAAAGACGAATGAGACGATCTTGAGGGCCGCGCCACAATGCCCCCAAAAGACCTGCTGGTTCCTGACCTTCGCCAGCTTGACGTCCCACTCGGTCGTCCCAACAGGAAGCTGTGACTGGTCGTCCTGGCTTGTTTCATCCAGGGTCGTGCCGTCATTCATAAAGAGCCCCGTTCAACATGGCACGGATCGCCGAGCAGTGTTGATAACCGTAGTCTCGTGAACTGAATATGGCAACTACTTCCAAACAATAACATTATCCAGCGTGCAGGGCAACAGGAATGTGAGTCGCATTTCTGTTTGCTTATGGGCCGCGAAGGAGGCGGCTTGTGACAACTCACGAAAACACTACCGACGCATACCCTACGGTCGTGTCATCGGCCTGGCCTGGGAAAAGCCGGTGGGTTATCTCGTAGCTATTGTCGTATTCCAGGCAGCGGCCCGTTGTCGCGCCCATGGCGCGGCAGGCGGCTATCGTGGCGGCGACGGCGCCCGCTCCGCATGCGTTCTGGCGAGCGGCGGACTCCGTGACGATGGCCTCGGCGACCATCTGCTCCATAAGATCAATCATCCGCCGATCGTTGGCGACTGTCCACTCCACGCCGACTCGGCCCTTCCCGCCTGGCGAGGGGAAATGCCCGCCGTGGTGGGTGAGGTCCGTGCTGCCGACTATGACGATGGGCCAATCCTGCGCGGCTGCCACGCTGGCGGCCGCCCGACCAATGCTCTCGCCGATGGCGACGGCCCGGGCGGACGGAGCGACGAGAATCGGCACGATACTCGCGCCCGGCCAGAGCACCTGGATAAACGGCACCTGCACTTCCAGCGAGTGCTCCTGCGCGTGGGCGGCGGGGTTGGCCAGCAGGTCGCTTCCTGCCAGTATCGCCTCGGCGAGGGGCTCATCGATGTCTACCTCGCCCAGCGGGCTGGCCCACGCGCCGCGGTCGTATACCTCGCCCCCGCGGGCCGTGCCGCAATGGTCCGCCCCCAGCAGAACGACGGTGGGCGGCCTAGCGCCCCTGGCGAGAGCTTTGAACGTAACTGCCGCAAGTTTGCCTGAGTACATCCACCCGGCGTGAGGCACGATGCCGCCGTAGAGCTTCTCCGGCAGGTCGTCCGGCAGGACGGCGCTGTCCAGTATTTCCGCCGCCTCGGCCCGACAGACCGTCGGCGATGCCTCGTAGAAACTACCCGCTCGAAACGGCTGACGTACCTTCATGCTTAGCTCCCTATTGCAGGATCCGCCCAAGACGCAGTAGAATTGTAGTGCTCCAGAGCCTGCAAGGAAAGGTGTTCGATGGCGAAACGCGGCAAAAAGAAAAAGTACTCCGACGCAATGGACGCTCTGTCGTCGCTGGGCGGAGGCGAGCCCCCAGCCCAACAGCCCCCCCAGGCGCCTCTGCCTGTCGAGCCGGCGCCAACTCCCCAGCCACCAGCCACCAAGCCGCCGGCGCCTCAGCTGCCGGCCGGCCAAAGGCCGCCCGCGCCCAGCGCGCCGCCTGCCCGGCCGCAACAGCCCATCGCCCCAGCTAAGCCCGCCCAGGCTGCTCCCGCTCCCATCAGCACCGACGCGCTGGGCCAATTGGCCACGGGCCGCACCGCTGCCAGACCCGCACAAGCCGCTCGCCGAGCGGGCACGGCTCGCCGGGCCGGCTCGCGCACCGTCGCCCGCAAGACGACCGGGCGGGGCAAGAAACAGGTCCCTGCAATGGATCTGGCCGGCTACAATCACAGACAGACAATGATACCCATCCTGCTTGTCACCGGGGTAATCGTGCTGATCCTCGCGATCACGCTGGCTCTGATGCTGCCGTCCGGCGAGCCCAAACCGAATGGCATGGATATGCCCCCCCATCCGATGCTCGCCAAGGCGGGGATCAAGTGGATAGTAATGGTTTTGTTCCCCATCAGTGCGGGGATATTGTTTGGCGCGTTCACGTTCATTATGCAGGTCGGCAAAGCGCCCGTCGGCCAGGATCAGGCCGACCAACGGCCTCGCCGCTATGACAGAGGCAGACCAACACGACGCCGCTAAGCGCAGCCGCCCATCGAGCGGCATTTGGCGGGCGCTGAACTGGCCCAACAGGATCACTTTGCTCCGTCTGCTGCTGGTGGCGCCCTTCGTGGTGGCGTTGCTGCACTTGCGTCAGTACGAACCGGTAGCCAGATATGCTGCGCTGAGCATCTTCATCGTGATGGCGGCTTCGGATCTCGCGGACGGCATCCTCGCCCGCCGGCTAAATCAGCGCACACGCCTGGGGGCCATACTCGATCCGCTGGCGGATAAGGTGATGATCGTCTGCGCCACGGTGTTGCTGGCGCTGCCCAACTCCTCCGTACAGGGCGCCATGTTGCCCAAGTGGCTCGTGGTGGCTGTGGTGGCCAAGGACCTGTGGGCGACCATCGGATTCGTGGTGGTCTACCTCGTGACCGACCGCCTTTGCGACACAGCCACCCGGACCGGCAAAAGCAGCACCACTGCCCAACTGGCCATGGTCACGGTGGTGCTGCTCTCACCGGAGATCAACCGCCTCGTGCCGTCGCTCTCTCCTCTGGGCCGCCCGCTGGGCTGGTGGACCATGATGGCCTCCGCCCTGATGGTAACCACCTTGTGCGTGCTGGCGGTAATGAGTTACACTCGTCAAGGCATGGCCATGGTAGCCATGGAAGCCAAACCCCTGGAGAGCACCGAAACTAATGATCCCTGATGCAAATGACAATCTGGACCCGATTCTCGACGACCTTCGCGCAGGCAAAATGATCGTCCTTGTCGACGACGAATCGCGAGAGAACGAGGGCGACCTCGTGATGGCGGCGGAGAAGGTGACCCCCCAGGCCATCAACTTCATGCTCACCCACGCCCGCGGCCAGATATGCATGCCTGTGACCAACGACCACGCCGACAAGCTCGGCCTGCACATGCAGACGACCGACAACACGTCGCAATTCGGCACGGCCTTCACCGTGTCGGTCGACGCGGCTACCGGCATCACCACGGGCATCTCCGCATTCGACCGCTCCAGAACAATCGAAATCGCCTGCGCCGACGACGCCAAACCGTCTGACCTGGTCCGCCCGGGGCACATGTTTCCCTTGCGGGCAGCCGGTGGCGGGACGCTTGTCCGGGCCGGTCAAACCGAAGGCTCGGTCGACCTGTGTCGCATGGCGGGCCTAAAGCCCATGGGCATCATCTGCGAGATCATGAACGAAGACGGCACCATGGCCCGCCGAGACGACCTGGAAGCCTTCTGTGAGAAGCACGATATAAAGATATGCTCCGTGGCGGACGTCATCCGCAGACGACTGCGCTCGGAAAAGCTGATCACCCGTGAGGTAGAGCTGCAGATCCCGCTGGAGATGGGCGAGTTCAAGCTGGTCGCTTACACTTCCATGGTGGATAAGGACCCGCACGTGGCTCTGTGTTACGGCGGCGTGGGCGAGTTGGACTCCGAAGGTGAGCCCGTCATCCACGATGAGCCCGTGCTCGTGCGTATCCACAGCGAATGCCTCACCGGCGACGTGCTGGGCTCGCTACGGTGTGATTGCGGGCCTCAGCTTCACACGGCTTTGCGCCGCGTCGTCGAGGCGGGCAAAGGAGCGGTCGTCTACATGCGGCAAGAGGGGCGAGGCATCGGGCTTATCAACAAGCTGCGAGCCTACAAGCTGCAGACCGAAGAAGGCATGGACACCGTCGAGGCGAACATACACCTGGGCTTCGAGGCGGACCGGCGAGACTACGGCATCGGCAATCAGATTCTCCGCGACCTGGGCCTGACGCAGCTTCGCGTAATGACCAACAATCCGCGTAAGATATACGGCCTGGAGGGCTACGGGCTGAAAATCGTCGAACGTGTGCCGCTGGAGATTCCGCCGCACAACGACAACCGCGACTACCTCCAGACCAAAAAAGACAAGCTCGGGCACATGCTCGACGACCTCTAGCAGCCGGCCCTCGCCAGCCATCCAAAAAGGACCCGCAATGCCAAAGATCACTTTCATGGGAGCAGGTAGCTGTGTATTCGCCAAGAGCGTACTGGGCGATTCTATGTGCACCCCCGCTCTGCAGGACTCGCACATAGCTCTCTATGACGTCGACCCCGTCCGCCTGCGCGAATCGGCGCGGATGCTCAAGGCGATTAATAAGAACGTCAACAAGGGCCGAGCCAAGATTACCACCCACTGCGGCAAAGGCGAGCGGCGCAACGCCCTGCGCGATGCCAACTACGTCGTCAACGCCATCCAGGTCGGCGGGTACAAGCCCTCGACGGTGATCGACTTCGAAATCCCCAAGAAGTATGGCCTGCTGCAGACAATCGCCGACACAGCCGGCATCGGCGGGATATTCCGCACGCTCCGGACCGTGCCTGTAATGCTGGATTTCGTGCGAGACATGCGGGCCGTCTGCCCAGACGCGCAAATGCTCAACTACACCAATCCGCAGGGCTCGCTGGTGACGGCCATGGCCGAGGCCGCGCCGGACGTCAAGGTCGTCGGCCTGTGCCACTCCGTGCAGTGCTGTGCGAGCAGCCTGCTGAGTAACCTCGGCATGCTAGACGACGTCGAAAAACTCCAGTGGCAGGTGGCGGGCATCAACCACCAGAGCTGGCTGCTGGAAGTAACCGACGGCGGCCGCGACCTGTACCCCGAGATAAAGAAACGCACCCGCAAGCTGCTCCGCGAAGCACGCAAGAAGGGGGCTGACAAAAACTGGGACATGGTCCGCCTGTCGATGATGATGCACTTCGGGCATTACATTTCCGAAAGCTCGGAACACTCAGCCGAGTACGTGCCCTACTGGATCAAGCATCGCTACCCCGAGCTGATCGAAGAGTTCAACATCCCCATCGACGAGTACCTGTTCCGCTGCGAAAGCCAGATATCCTGGTGGAAAAAGCAGAGCAAGGACCTCGTCAAGAATCCCAAGCTCGGCCACAACCGCAGCCATGAGTACGCGTCGTATATTATGGAAGCGATGGAAACCGACGTGCCCGCCCGCATCGGCGGCAACGTGATGAACACCGGGCTGATCACCAACCTGCCCAGCGAAGTGGCTGTGGAAGTGCCTTGCATGGTAGACCGCAACGGCGTGCAAGGCTGCTACGTGGGCGACCTGCCCCCGCAATGCGCAGCCCTTACGCGAACGTTCGCCAACGTACACATACTGGCTGCCCGGGCGGCTGTATCGGGCAAGAAGGAGCACGTGTACCACGCTGCCATGATGGACCCGCACACGGCGGCTGAGCTGAGCTTGGACGACATCGTCAAGATGTGCAACGACCTGTTCAAGGCCCATGGCAAGATGATGCCCGAGTTCAAGTAGCTCGTCGACATCGCTGCAAGCCAAGAGGAATAGCTCCGTGGACGACAGCACAATGGTCCTGGCCGTGACAGCCTTCGGGTTGGGCGTGTTTCACACGCTCATTGGACCCGACCATTATGTTCCGTTCGTCATGATCGCCAAGGCGCGTCGGTGGTCGCTGTGGCGGACGAACTTGCTGACGCTGGTTTGCGGGGTGGGGCACGTGCTGTCCAGCGTTGTCCTGGGTTTCCTGGGCATAGCTGCGATTGTGGCTATGGAGAAAATCGAATGGCTGGAGGGCGTCCGCGGCAATCTGGCGGCCTGGCTGGTCGTCGCGTTTGGGCTGGTCTACATGGTGTGGGGCGTGCGCCAGGCCATCCGCAACAAAACGCACACACATGGCCATGGGCACGTCGATGGCGGGCAGCACCTCCACGAGCACGCGCACGTCGGCGGGCATACGCACGTGCACGCCAAGACGAAATCCATCACGCCGTGGGTGCTGTTTATCGTTTTCATCTTCGGGCCTTGCGAAGTGCTCATCCCCACGTTGATGGTGCCCGCCGCAAACCACAACTATGGCGCGGTGGCGCTGATAGCGACGGTGTTCGGCACAGCGACTATCGGCACGATGCTGCTGACGGTCACGCTGGCAACCAGCGGGCTGAAGCTTGTTCGCCTCGGCAAGGCTGAGCGATTTTCACATGTGATCGCCGGAGCAGTGATCGCCGCCAGCGGACTGGCGATTCAGTTCCTGGGGATGTAACCCACGGACAAGCAATGTGTCCAAGGCCCACGGACAGCTGTCCGTGGGCTTTAATGCAGATGGGCGCACCGCACGATCCGTCCCCCTCAACATTGCATCTCTCTACGCCCTCGATGTTACATCTCTCCACGCACTCGACCGTACGTTTTTCTACACTCACGACAATCGATCTTTCTACGCCTGCGCCAGGGCCTGGTCGAAATCCGCGATGATGTCGTCCACATCCTCCAGGCCCGCCGATACGCGTACGTATGCGCCGGGGATGGCATTGGGCTCCCACTCATTGCAGATGCCCAGCAGCGTCTGCACGTCGCCGAGACTCGCCCAAGGCTTGGCGAGCTTGACGTGCGTGAGAAAGTCATTCGCACACTCCTGCCCGCCGACAAGCTCAAAGCCCAGCATGCCACTGAACCCATCCATCTGCTTGCAGGCGAGCGCATGCTCTGGGTCGTCGGGCAGGCCGCAGTAACGCACTCGCGCCACCTTGGGGTGGCCCTGCAAATGCGTCGCGATCGCCATCGCGTTGCGGCAATGGGCGTCCATGCGGATTGGCAAGGTCTTCAGGCTGCGGAGAATCGTCGCGGCGCTGGCTGGGCTCAGCACGCCGCCATGGATCGTCATCACGTGACGGATCTGCTTGGCAAGCTCTTCGTCACGGCAAACCGTCACACCGGCCAGCACGTCGCCATGGCCCGACAGGTACTTTGTCGCGCTTTGCACAACGACGTCCGCCCCATGCTCCAGTGGCCTGCACATGTACCCGGTGGCGAAAGTGTTATCGATCACCATCTTCGCCCCGGCCTGATGGGCGATGTCCGCCGCCGCCTGAATATCGAATATCTCCAGGTTCGGATTGGTTATCGTCTCGCCGTAAACCACAGCCGTCTTGTCGCCCAGCACAGCCGGCAGCGCATCCAGGTCTTGCAGGTCCGCCAGCACGACCTCTATGCCGAACCGGTTGAGCACCTCGTAGAAGAATTGGCACGTGCTGGTGTACATGCAGCGGTGGGTGACCATCCGCGAGCCGGCGCTGAGCAGCGTCAACAGCGTCTGCGCGATCGCCGCCATGCCCGAAGCTGCCACGATGGCATGCTCGCCGCTTTCGAGCATCGTCATGGCCTGTTCGAGCAGCGCCAGCGTGGGGTTCCAGTCTCGCGTGTACTCGCCGTTGTCGTTGGTCACGCCCGGATAGATCGGCGCCGACGAGCAGTTGTCGACATTGGTCGCGCGCACGAGCTTGGTGGCAAAGGCTTTTCGTCTGTCGGTGGAATCAGTCATGGCAGCAATTCCCTTGCTACAGTTTTGCAGCCGCCCGGCCTACTGGTCAGGCTGGTCGAACCACTGACGCCAGTCCTCGCTTAACTCGTACTCGGCCACGTTGGCAGCCATGGTCTTGTCGCACTGGCAAGTCATGTCTTTTTCCGTCAGCACACAGGCTATCCGTGCGAGCACATCTTTCATCGCGCCGATGGCCTTGGACAGCCTGAAGGCGTCGTCTTCCTGCGTCAGGCCGCCGAATAAATTGCCCGCCATGAAAGGCGTGTGTCGCGAGCCGCTCTCGGCGTAGTTGACGATGTAGCAGATCCCGGCGTAGCACATCTCCAGTTCCTTGGCGAGGAACACCTCGGGCACGAAGGCATGGGTGACGACTTCCGCCCCGTGATGGGCCAGCAGTCGCACCTCAGCCGGCGTTTCCAGGCGCGGGCCCTCGCTGGCGACAATGGTTCCGCCGTCTCTGTGGGGCAAGTTCATCTCGGAGATGATCTCAGCCGCTGCCTGTCGCAGCGACGGGCAGAACACCGGGAACTGCCGCAGGAAGCCCAGGGGCGAGTCCTCGAAGAACGTCTTGTCCCGCAAGTAAGTCTGGTCGATCAGGTCGCTGCAGATCACCAGTTCGCCAACGGCCAGGGTGTGCGTCACCGCCCCGCCGGGCGACCAGGTGAGCACACACTGAACGCCGAGATCTTTCAGGGCGTACATATTCGCGCGGGCGTTTATTTTTCGCGGCGCTACTTTTCGCATGCCGACGCCGTACCGCGGCAGCACGTAGAAGGGGCAGTCACCGTTTACGAGGAACATCTCGCCGCTCTGTCCGAACGGCGTAGGCCTGGAGCCGACGTGCTGGCCGATGATTTGCTCGGCGTCGTATTGACGGTGAATCTCCGCTCCGGCAATGCACGCAAAATTGACATCCATGTGTTTCGTTCCTTGCTAGCCGGTGGGCCGCTGGCGGATCCTGAGCAGCAACGACCGGATTATGCGGAGGCGGGCCTCGGATTTCAAGATGCCTCCTTCGCTGCCGATACCTCGCGTCTAGCTGAAGGCGTACCGGCGGTCGCCGGTCTCGGTATCTATGGTGTAAAACTGCCCCGCCACGAGGCGGACCTTGTTGATCGCCTGCGGACAGCGGGCCTGGATTTCCTTCAGCAAGCCGCCCTTGAGCAGCGTGTTCAAATTGAACCGATGGCTGGCGGAGTCCACGGTCACCGTCAACGTGCCACGGTAGAAGCCCTCCAGGGCTGTGTGCTCGCGGATGGAAGCCGGGATTACCTCGTCCCACACAGTCGCCAGGGCGCCAAGCTGGCGCACGCGCTTGGCCAGCGTTTTGTTCATCAGCTGTGCCAGAGGGAGGGACAGGTGCGTGGTGCGGTCGGGCCGCTGCCGCTGCTGCCAGACTGTATGAAGAACCGCGTCGTCCATGACATCCTGCCGCTATCGTAGTTGGGCCTGGCCGCCGATTCCGTTCCGCCCCATCGCAGGCGACCACATGGGCCACACTCTACATAGCTGTCATCGGCCAGTTCAACAAAATTCCACCAAGCCGCGCCCGAAACGCTCGCCCCCAACCGACCAACCCGCCGCCCCAAAGCCCAGCCGCTGCGCCGGCTGGGACATCTATCTCCCGTGCAGCCCCATACATAAAAGAAGCGACGGGCCGATCGACCCGCCGCATGGTTCAATACTATGCAGTACTTCGTCAGCCCAAATCGACGGGCATAATAACGTACTGGAAGTCAGCCCCCGCCTTAATCAGCGCAGGCCTGTTCGTCGAGGAGAGCTCAATGTTCAAATCGTCCGTGCCCACCACCCGCAGGGCGTCCAGCAAGAACGTGGGATTGAAGGCGATCTCCAGGGCCGGGCCTTCCAGCTTGATCGGACAGGTGACCTCCGCCTCGCCAGTCTCCGGTGCCCGGCTGGACAGCGTCACCTTTTCCTCGTCAAACGCCAAGCGGACGCTGCGGGAATCTTCATTCGTCAGCAAGGCAGCCTGACGGATTCGATGCTCGAACTCAGCCGTCGGAATCGACACCTTGGAGGTGTTGTCCTTGGGGATGACGTCCTTGTACTTGGGGAAGTTGCCCTGCACCAGCGAACTGACCAGCACCGCCCGCGACGTGCGGATGATAATCTGGTTCTCGTCGACCTTGATGTCGAGCATCTCATCGCTGTCACCGGTGACCCGCTGAATCAGGCCCATCAGCTTGCCGGGCACTATGGCGCTGACGTCTTTGCCGGCCGCCTTGGCTAGCGACCCCTTCACCAGCGCGAGCCGATGGGCGTCAGTGGCGACGAGCTTGAGTTTCTTGCCGCTCGCCTCCCAGAGCACGCCGCTGATGGCATAATGGCTGTGGGCCTTGGCCGTGGCGAACAGCGTCTTGTTGATCATCCCGCCAAGCGCCCCGGCCGATATCTGCAAATCGCCATCGGCAGGGAACTCCGCCACCGCGGGGTACTCGCCCGGGTCGTAGCCGAACACCTTGAAGCGGCTGGACGCCCCGCGGACGACAACCGCGTCGTTGTCGGTCTCGATGGTGAGGCTCTCTTCGTCGCTGCTCTCGCGCACGATGCCGCTGAAGCGGTCAGCCGGCACGAGGGCTTCGCCTTCCTGCTCGATCTGCACAGCCGTGATCTGATACCGCGCGCCGACTTCCAGATCGGTAGCCAGCAACGTAAGTTTCTTGTCCTTGGCGATAAGCTTGATGCACTGCAGGACCGGCTTGGGAGTGCGGACGGCGACGATGCTGCCGATAAGCCCCAACGCCTCGTGCAACGCGGCGGTCTGTGCTATGACTTTCATAACGCGCATACCTCTATGAGTAGACTTCTGCACACTCTCTCTGCCGGGCGGGCCCAACATGTGGGACCACCCCCGACCGTACACCGCAACTTATACGGCTGAGGCCTGACCGACGCAAGCGGCAAATCGCTCGGCGGCGAGCGGGCCGTTGCGGGGGGGGAGGCCTGACGTTACGATCTCCACCGGCCGCACGATAACATCCACACGCCGCGAGGCATGAAGCAGCTAAAGGACGCTCCCATGAACCGATTCCACGGAATGATTCTCCGTCAGCCAACTCACAGCCGCTGGCAGGACGCACTGCCCACCGGCAACGGCGCTATCGGCGCGATGGTCTACGGCAACATCTACGATGAAAACATCCTGCTCAACCACGAAGACCTTTGGCTGAGGCAGGACCCGCCGGAATTGCCGGACGTGGGCAGCCGGCTCGGCGAGGTGCGACAGCTACTGGACGATGGGAAGTACATGGCGGCTGAGGGATTCATCGGTGAGCTCTTCACCGAGGCGGGCTACCGACCGCAGATCGACCCCTACCACCCGCTGGGCGACCTGGTGCTCACTCAGAACACGGGCGGCATCTTCAGGCATTACCGCCGCGGGCTGGATTTCGCCACCGGCGAGGTGTCGGTCACCTGGAACGCCGACGGCGGCAGCTTCAGCCGCAAGTTGTTCGTCTCGCGAGCTGACGACGCGGTCGTGCTGAGCCTCGATGGGCCGGCCGGCTTGATAAGCTGCGACCTGCGCCTGGATGAACACGACAAGTTCGACTCGCCCCGCGAGATCCCGATCGACTACGTCTCGGGCGTAGATGGCGATTTCCTGACGCTGTCAGCCACCTATGAGCGCGGCGGGCAGTTCGGGGCCGTCGCCCGCGTGATCGCCCGAGGCGGCGCATTGCGCCAGGACAAGCGTCAATACTTCCACAACGATCTACTTCGCATCACGGGCGCCGACGGCGCGCTGGTGCTGATAAAACTGTTCGCCAACGAAGATGCCGAGCCGGCCATTGTGCGGCTCAAGGCCGAGCTGGCCGACTTGCCCGCCGACTATGACGCACTGCTCGCCCGCCACACTGAATCGCACGCGGAAATATTCGGCCGCGTCAGCCTGGACCTCGCCGGCGACGATCGCGACGAGACCAACGACCAACTCCTCGCCGACGCCTACGAAGGCGACGTGCCGACCGCCCTGATCGAGCGGATGTTCGAGTTCGGCCGATTCCTGCTGATGTGCTCGTCGGCCCCCGGCGGCCTGCCCGCCAACCTGCAAGGCGTGTGGAACGGCAGCTACGCCCCGCCCTGGGCCAGCGACTTCCACAACGACGAGAACATCCAGATGAACTACTGGCAGGCGCTGCCGGGCAACATGCCCGAGGCGACGCTGCCGTACTTCGACTACTATGAGAGCTTCCTGGCCGACTACCGGGCCAACGCCGCGAAAGTGTATGGCTGTCGGGGCATCTTCATACCCATCGCCCAGAGCACCCACGGGCAGATGACGAGCATGCCCTACGGCAACTGGACGGCCGGGGCGGGGTGGATCGCGCAACTGTTCTGGGAGTACTGGCTGTTCACGGGCGACCGCGATTTTCTCGCCGAGCGAGTCGTGCCGTTCCTCAAAGAGACAGCCGCGTTCTACGAGGATTTTTTGCAGGAGGGCGACGACGGGAAGCTCGTGTTCTCACCGTCGATGTCGCCGGAGAACACGCCGTCCATTCCCGATTGCGGCATGGTGACGATCAACGCCACGATGGACGTCGCGATCGCGCGGGAAGTTCTGGCCTGCTTGTGCGAGGCGTGTGAACTGCTCGGCGCGGAGGCAGACGGCGTGGTCCGGTGGCGCAGCATGCTGGCCAAGATGCCTGCCTACGAGGTCAACGCCGACGGGGCCATGCGCGAATGGCTGCACCCCGCCTTCCCGGATAACTACCACCATCGCCATCAGTCGCACCTGTACCCGCTGTTCCCGGGGCTGGAGGTCACCGAGGAGACCGACCCCGAGCTGTTCGAAGCCTGCCGCGTCGGCGTCGAGAAGCGCCTCGTAATCGGCCTGACCAGCCAGACCGGCTGGTCGCTGAGCCACATGGCCAACATCTACGCCCGCCTCGGCGAAGGCGACCGCGCCCTGGAGTGCCTGGAAATCCTCACCCGCTCGTGCACAGCCTGCAACCTGCTGACGTACCACAACGACTGGCGCAAGCAGGGCCTAACGCTGCACTGGGGCGAGAGTTTCCCCCCCTTCCAGATAGACGCCAACTTCGGCCTGACCGCCGCGGTAATCGAAATGCTACTCTTCAGCAAGCCGGGCTTAGGCAACAAGCCAGGCCTAATCAAACTCCTACCCGCCCTACCAACCAAATGGCCCACAGGCCAAATCCAAGGCCTGGTCGCCCGCGGCGGCGTGGAAGTAGACATCCAATGGGACATGCAAGCCGGCACACTGCAAGCCAACCTAACCGCCCGCACCGCCCAAACAGTAACACTCAAACTCCCCTTCACCCCGAGCAAGATAGAATGCGACGGCGGAGAACTAACCCCGTCTGACCTGGGCGACGCTTACCGGCAGATCAGCCTGCCAGTTGGGCGGGCCGCTACGGTGCGAGCTGTCCGGTAGTGCCGTGCTGACAATTGCTGGCCGGTAGGTACGATGGCGGACAATGGCCATCTGGCTATTGAAGTGCCTCTGCTATAACACGCGGCAGGTCCGCGTAGTCTCCCACCTTCACAACCGAATTCACCACCTCTGTCAGCTCTGGTGACTTGCTCAGGAATTGCTGACAATATGCAACCGTTCGCTTGTCGGCCACAACAACATCAGCGTAGGGCAACAAGGCCATAAGGAAGGAGTCAAGAATGTCACTGCCTGCGACATGCTGTGCACGGCGCGAGATTGAGGCGATCCCCCGCCGCAGTATCCATGAGGGGCAGAGCTCCGGCGGAACATCTCTGATCGTCAGGGGGTGAGTTAGGCCTAAACAATCACTCACGATTCTCAGATTGTTGGCGTAGATCGCCAGCTCACCGACCTCGTCTAGCGAGGTGTCGGACTGGACGCTCTCCGGGGGGATGCCAAAGGACTGTAGCAGCGCTTCGTGAGGGTCCTCCTGTGCGACCACTCCCTCCAAGCCATCTCGTATCCTTTCGGACCATTCGCTAGCAATCTGATTATGATTGTTCAGACGACGATCCCCATGCTCATGAAGCTCTCTCAAAGTTTGCTTCCTGATCCATGCCTCATGCGATGATAGGTCGATGTCTCCTTGTCGACTCTTAGAGCAAATATTGGTGTTGCCATCGGCGTAACGGATTCGTCCCAGAGACGCTAGCTCCCGGGATTCCATGCTGTGCTCGCGCGCTCGCTCCTTGAGCTGTGCTAGGTCTCGTGAAATCCACTTCTGAAGTGTGAGTCCGTCGAAAGAGCTGAAGAGACGGGGCCTGACCTCTTCGCGAACAGACTGTGCGTCTGTCAAACTCTTAGTTATGATTGCTTCTGCCTCGAGCGATAGAATGTTCGCTGCTATTGCCACAGGGCCACGCTCTGCCCCGCCACATGGGCTCGCAAACAGTGGCAGCTCCGTCAGTAGCCGGATGCGAGTATCAACTACGTCGTCGTTATGATGAGCAAGCAGCTCGATGATCTGCTCACAAACAAGCACTGGCAACCATCCTTGCTCCTGTAAGTACGTCCAGCATCGTTTGGCCTTCTCGCGGCCAGCTAGCACGGACCCAAACATGTCTCGGGCAATATTGGCGAGGATTGACGTGTCCAAGAGGACGTGGCGTACTCTCAGGATCCCCATGCTGACACATCCTTTCTTTGTCAATCAGAGAAGGTGCCGCCCCACTAGGGCGAGGGCACTATTATCCCGTTCCGCCCCAGCGCAAACAAGAGGCGCGTTTGCTAGTCCACGACCTATGCGTCGCCGTTCACTCGTAATGCACGCACACCATGCTCAGGCCGTCCGGGGGGGCTGTGGGGCCTGCGTCGGCGCGGTTTTTTGAGGCCAGGACCAGGTTGATGCGCTCGGGGGGGAAGTGGGAGCGGCCTATCTCCATCAGCGTGCCGACTATGTTGCGGACCATGTTGTACAAGAAGCCGTTGCCCTGGACGGTGACGTGAATCTCCGGGCCTGCCTCGGCCACCTCGCAGCGGAAAATCGTCCGCACGCTGCTCTTCCGCTTGTCGGCTGACGTGGCAAAGCCGGCGAAGTCGTGCGTGCCGATCAGCCGCTCGGCTGCGTCTTGCATGAGGCCCACGTCCAGCGGATGGAACGCGTAGTAGTACACCTGCTTGTTGAGGCTGACGGGCCTGGCCGGCGCGACGTATATCCGGTAGCGGTACGTCTTGCCGGTCGCGCTGCGGGAGGCCTGGAACTCGTCGGGGACAAGCGAGGCCGAGCGTATTGTGATGTCACCGGGCAGCTTGGAGTTTATCGCCCGGCGCAGGCCCAGAAGCGGAATGGCCATGTTCGGCGTATGGAAGTTGGCCGTCTGGCCGTCCGCGTGCACGCCCGCATCCGTTCGGCCCGCACCGTGCAGCACAATGCGATGTCCCATCACTCGCGTGGCGATGGTTTCGATGGTTTCCTGCACGGTGAGAACGCCTAGGGCCTGCTTCTGCCAGCCGTGGTATGCGGCGCCGTTGTAGGCGATGACGAACTTGATGTTCCGCGTAGGTGTGTCGGAGGAATCGCACATGGTAGGGAGATCAGCCGTCGGCCGGTTCGTCGGCGACGGGCTTCCACTTGGGCGTTGGTAGCACGACGCCTTCGATAACGATATCGTCGTAGCCGGTGGGGTTGGACTTGGAGGCGTTGCGGCCCTGCAGCGTGATCGTCACGTACCCGTCGGTGGCGAGTCTGTCTCCCGAGGCAGGCTTGTATTCGTGGACGAGCGTCCCGTTGATCGACCAGGTCATGCCCCCCTCGCCATCTATGGCGACGACCATTTCGTAAACTGCCTTCGTGTTCAACTTGACGTTACTGTCCACCCACCTGTCTGTATTGTAGGGCGTGGTCAGGGCCAGTCCGCCGGCCGCATTGCTATTCCGCCTGGGCCGGCGAAGCCGCCCGCCCTGGAACGAGGTCTGGTAGGTGGCGACGGGCCTGCCGCTGTCGTAGTTTGCAACGGATAGCCCAATGGCCAGCCAATCGAAGGCGTTGGCCCGCAGACTGACGCTCACGGGTCGATCGGCGCGGAATCGTAATTGTGTGGTCACGAGTGCCGTGCCGTTTCCGCCGCCCGAGTAAATCAGTGCATCGGCGACCTGCCATTGATTCCGTTGGATGTTCCAGTCCTGCAATTGCTCGGCGGCCTGGAAATCGTAGCTGATTCGCACGCGCTGGTCATCGAGCAGTTGCAGCTTGCCCTGGAGGGCCACGCCATAATTCTCAGATAGCTCCGCCAGCATTACATCGGCGGGGCTCAGGCCCAGCAGCTTGTCTATCTGCATGCGATACAGCTGGGCCTTGACGCGTTGCTCGCCATCAGTGGCGGCGGCGAGGTAGGCGTCGCACAGTTCTACGGTGCGTTGGCCAATGCGGGTGAAGGCGGGCTCGTCCAGGTCGGCCATGCGGTCGCGAAGGGCGAGGATGGCTTGGCCGATCTGCTCGGGGTCCTCTGGCGATTCGTTCGCTTGCAGGGCCACGACGGTCTTGACGGCCTGTTCGAGCAGATGGCCCGTGCCATCGATGTACTCGCCGGCAGTCAGCAGATCGCCATCGTAAGCAATGTAGGCCTCGGCAAGTTGCCTGCCTGCCGCGACGACGGCGCGCGGATTGTCCCGCGCGATAGCTTGGGCGAGCATAGTTTTGGCGCCGGCGATGGCCTTGTTTCGGCCTATCATCCAACGTAGCTGCTCTTCGGCGACGGCCAACTCATCTTCCAGGCGAGTCAGCCTGTAGCGCTTGACCAGCGCTCGGACATCGCTCAGGGCCTCGCGGGCGAGCTGGGCAGAATCCGGCTCGGAAAGGAGTGCCTCGACGTAGTCCATACCAGCCCTGGCCGCTGCGCTGGCAACGGGTTTGACAGCGGGTGGTCTCGCGCCATTCTGCCGCATTCGCGACAGCTTGCCGGATGCGATTTGCAAGCGACGTTGCGCCTCGGCCGATGGGGTGTAAGGCAAGATGCTGTCGGCGAGCGTCATGGCCTCGCGGGCCAAATCACCGGAGCTCTGTGTGCCCAGCGGCGCCAGCAGTTCCACAGCCGCATCGGCCAGTGCGAATAGTTCCGCATCGTCGCCGCCTTCGGCGCGAGCGGCGGCGATGAGTTCCTCAGCCAGAGAAATGTCGTCGCTGTCGGTCTCGGTCTTTCTCGCCGCAGCCAGCCGCTGGCCGTACGTGTCCTGCACGGATTGGCGGGCGGCGGTGAGTGCCGCATCTTCGGCGCTGGCCCCGGCCGTGCAGGCCGCCAATGCCAGCACGGTCACGATCGTTATTCTACCGAATGTCATCGCGTCGGTCCTTTCGCTAGGCCCACGCCCCCCGCGGGCCCCTACAGTAGTTCGGCGATTTGTACAGCGTTCAAAGCGGCGCCTTTGCGAATTTGGTCGCCGCTGACAAACATGTCGATGCCGACCGCTCCGTCCTGAGAGATATCCTGGCGGATGCGCCCCACAAGGATGTCGTCCTGATCGGAAGCGTCGATTGGCATCGGGAAGTAACTGTTCTCGCGGTCGTCGACAATTCTCACGCCGGGGGCATCTGCCAGAATGTCGCGGACCTTCTGCTCGGGCATGGGCTGGGAGAACGTGATGTTGATCGACTCGCAGTGGGCCCGCAGCACGGGCACCCGCACGCAGGTTGCTGATATTCGTATGTCGGGAGCGCCGAATATCTTTTGCGTCTCCACGAGCATTTTGCGTTCTTCTTCGTTGTATCCGTCTGGCCCGACGGTGCTGTTGTGGCTGAACACATTGAAGGCCGCCGGGTGAGGCAGGACCTTCGGGTGGAACTGCTCGCCGGCCAGGTGGGCGCGTGCGCCCTCTTCCAGCTCGGCCATGGCCGCAGCGCCGGCGCCGCTGGCGGCCTGGTATGTGCTGACGATAATCCGCGTGATCGGGTTGACCTGGTGAAGGGGCCAGACCGGCACGTTCATGATTATCGTTGAGCAGTTGGGGTTAGCGATGATGCCCTTGTGCGTCTTGATAGCTTCGGGGTTGACCTCGGGGACGACCAGCGGGACGCTCGGGTCCATGCGGAAGGCGGATGTGTTGTCCACGACCACGGCGCCCTCGGCGACAGCGATGGGGGCGAACTTTTCCGAAAGGCTCCCGCCGGCGGAGGCCAGCACGAGATCCACGCCCTTGAAGCTCTTTTCCGTGAGCTCCTCGACGACGAGTTCCTCCGTGCCAAAGCGCAGCCGCCTGCCAGCCGACCGGCTGGACGCCAACAACTTCAGGCTCGACATCGGGAACTTCCGCTCGTCGAGGATTTTGAGCAACTCGCTGCCAACGGCGCCCGTGGCGCCCATTATCGCTACATCGTAAGCCATACTATCTCCAAGGAACATCGCCGGGCGAGCCCGACAGATTACAGGGCGAGCATCATACCATCGTTCGGCAAGAACGCCAAGGGCTTGGTGCCCTCCAGGCCGCCGCGGGAGATCGGAAAATATCGCCTCCCCTTGGGCGCAAGCAAGCGGGGCCGACCCGTTTGGCCCGGCCCCGCGTCATTTTTGCCCTGCGGCTGGTGGGTCTTACTCCTCTGCCGGCAGGTCGGGCAGATCCTCGCCTGGCAAGGCGAACGGATCGTCATCGTCCGCAGCCGGCTCGTCGCCTGGCTCGACAGGCATGGTGATTTCCACGTTTCGCCCGCTGGTCATTCGCCTGACGTGCAGGCTGAGTTTCGCCTGATCGGCTATGGCCGCCTCGAAGTCCTCGACGTTGTACACCGCCTGTTGATTGACCATGACGATAATTTCGTGTGGCTTCAGGCCGGCCACGGAGGCCAGGCTGCCCGGCTCGATCTTGGAGATGACGATACCTTCGGCATCCTCGTCCTTCTTGAAATATCGCCTTACTTCGAAGGTCATGTCGCGCACGGTTATGCCAAGCGTTTCGTTTTCGTACCGAGGGGCGGTATCGTAGTGGGGCGGGGACTGGACGACCTCAAACTGTTTGGTGATGACCTCGCCGTCGACGAAGAATTCCGCCTCGTAGGCCGTGCCGTAGCCGATGTCCGTGAGGGCGAGCGTCAGGCTGTTCTGCATGGCTGGCCAGGGCGTGGGGTAACGGTCGTAATCGGCCTCCGGCAGCTGGTCCCAGTTCTCCCATGGGAAGGCGTAGGTCTCCCAGTACCATTCGCTCGTTTTCACTTCCAGGGGTTTGGGCTGGCCTACCACATTGAGTCGCAGGAGAATCCAGCGAGGCTGGACGCCGGCCTGGTCTGCGGGCGAGCCCGGGTACAGGTAGGACACGATCGCGCCGCTTTGGCCATCGTTGGTGATGTCGGATACTTGGTACGCGCGGGCCAGTTGGGTATTGAGGGGCTGGAGGCGCACGCCAAGCCAGGCCACGCCGTTCTCTTCCATCTCGCTGAGCGGGACGTTGTTGGCGTCGAAGGCATCGGTGAGGTCGTCACCGTTGACAAATGCGATGTCAGCAGCGGCCGTCGACATTGGCGAAATACCGTAGCTGCCTCTGGCGATCGTTGTTTTCAGGCGGCGCGCGATTGGCAGGACGATCAACTTGCCTTCGCGGTCGAACAGGAACAGGCCTTCCTCGTCGCCCGGCAGAACGGGGTACAGAACGCGCTGCCACCCAAGCTGGTAGCCTCCTATTCGGCTGTGGGCGTAGTAGGCTATCCGATTATCGCCCTGCACCTTCACGTGGGCGAGCATCAACGCCCGATTGCGATAGTCCTGTATGTCGTCATCGGCGAGACTTACGCCGCCGGTAAGCGGGGTGTCGAGCTCCACGATAATCGCGCCGACGTCCTTCAGCGAGCCGACGAAGGTCGCACCCACCGGGCCGCCCTCGGCCGGGTATACGTCGATCCGCTCGAGCAGGCGGGTGATGTTCTGCCGCATGTCAGCCAGGACAAGCACACGCTTATCGCCGATGATTATGCCGATTACGTTCCGCTCCGTGCCGCCCTCGGCGGAGACATCCTCGTTGGTCTGCAGGCCGGGCCGTTTCATGGGGCTGCGGAAATTCAACGCTACGCGCACCAAGGCGGCGCCGGCAGTAGCTTCCACGTCGGCTAGCCTTTCGGCCATTTCTTCGGCGGAGATCACGTCCCAATCCAACGGCGAGCCCTTCCAGGAATCGTCGACGGGCATTATGTCGTTCATCGCTACGCCGACGGGCGTGCCGTCCTCCGAGACTAGAACAACGTTCGTCGACGACGGGCTGTACGCCCGCCCGGTCTCATCCAGCGATACCAAGCTCCTCGTGCCGCTGACGATGACAGACCATCGCCCTTCGGTAAGCTTGAACAGAGCGCCAAGGTATGGCTCTTCGACCGTCGCATCGAACTCCAGCGGCGTGGTGTCCGGCAGGGGCTCGTCCATTTCCAGGAACATCGCCGGATGGTCCGTAGCGTAGGCTTTGGGCTGGGCAGCGACAGTATTATCGCCCGATCGTATGGCGATCGACTTGATGAACCTGGGATGGATAACCAGATCCGGCGTGAGAACGGTCGTGGGCGATACGAGAAAGCCGCTGATCTCGAGCGGCCTTTCCTGCTGTATCATCGCGCCGGGGTATGAGCCAGCATCACTGCCGTAGGCGCGAGGTCTCTCGCTCTTGTCAAACCGCAGCGTGTACTCCACGACGACCATGGACGGACGGATCGCCTCGGCGACGGCGAGCTGCTTGACGTGGGCAGGGATGTCGTCCTCGTCCTCGTCTTCGTCGGCATCGGCATCGGCTGACCCGTCGTCGGCAGCCGGCGGGTCCAGCTCGCGATGCCTGCCATCCCCCGGCACCATCTGGCCGCCCCCGTCATCCTGGGCATACAGAGAAACTGCCATCGCGCCGACGGCAAGTAGGACGATCATCAGCAAGGACATTAGTCTGCGGAAAGTCATTGATATCTCCTGTTGAGGCACGCGGGCCTACTCTCGTTCGTAGTCTTTGGAAAAGTCCAACACCAGCTGTCGTTCTTGTCCGTTGCGAAGGACAACGACGCGGACCTTATGCTTTGTGTTGATATTTTCCATGGCTTGCTCGTAGATCTGCTGGAAATCCTCAAGCGTGGTCACTGGCTCGCCTTCGATATCCAGGACAATGTCCTGCACTCGCAAACGAGCGTTGGCTGCATTGCCGGGCCTCTTTATGCCAAATATGAAGACGCCCTCGTTGCGGTAGAAGTACAGATCCTCGTTGTCGAACTGGTTGATCTCCTTGACGGTCATGTTCCACCGCGGGCAGGCGAGTTCCTCACCTTCCACCTCGCCCTTGGCCCGGGCGGTGAAGGTCAGTTCGATCTGTTCATCATTTCGGCGAATCGTCAGCGTCGCATCTTCCTGCTTGGGCAACTGTGCGAGGGCGAGTCTGACGGCGGGCAGATTCTCTTCGAACCTGGCGCTGATCGGCTGGCCGTTGATTGCCAGTATGCGGTCCTGCGGCAGGACTCCCGCGCGGCGAGCTGGGCTGGCGGGGTCCGTTGCGGCGACTATCACGCCGTCGTTGCCCTCGAAGTATATGTTGCGGTTGAAGTCTTTCAGCGGCTGGAGGCGCAGGCCGGTCCAGCTCCAATTCACGCTGCCGTGCTGGCGAAGCTGATCGATTATCATCTTCACGGTCGCCGACGGCACGGCGAAGCCCGTGTCCCCGCCGCGCATTATGCCTCGCGTATTTATGCCGATCACCTCGCCGTCCGTGTTGACCAAAGGCCCGCCGGAGTTGCCCGGGGAGATCGCTGCATCCGTCTGCAGCCAGAGGCTGTACTCGCTCTTGGTGGTCAGGTAACGGTCCGTGCAGGAAACAATGCCGATGGATACCGACCGGCTCAGTCCCCACGGCGCGCCCATTGCCATCACGAAGTCGCCTTCTCTGAGCAATTCCGAATCGCCTATCACCGCGTGGGGAAGCTCGCCGGCGTAATCGTCGGGAATGTCGAGCTGGATCAGCGCCAGATCGGTGTCCTGGTCCGAGCCGATCACGGTGGCGTCCATTGGCGTGCCGTCGAACAGCAGGCAGCGAACTTCGACAGCCTTGTCCACGACGTGCCAATTCGTCACCACCTCGCCGGTGGCGGAAATTATCACTCCGCTGCCGGTAATCGTGCGGGTGACCTTCTTGCCGGATTCGTAACTCTCCTGCAGGACCAGCACGAAAACCGTCGCGGGAAAGACCTTCGTCTTCGCCTCGCTGACCACCTGGCGAAAGTCCAAGCTGCCCGTGGCGTTCATCGCGTTGGCCGCCGGGTCGACATCGCAACCTATCGTGAACAGGACAGCAAACATACCGAGCAGCATACGTTTCATAGTGTCGCACTCCATTTCGCGGCCTGCCCGCCGAATGCGGGCCCTTGGCGATTACTTTCCGGCGGACAATCGTATCTGCCCGGGCCGGGGGGGTACAGTTCTTTCTATTTCAGTCGTGCCGGCCGAAAACGAACGGCCTTCTTACGGCTCGGGGCCTAACATGGTTCCCGCCATTCCGTCTGACGGCCGGGCTCAGACTACCTGGCGATTCTCATTCTCGTGGTCAGAGTGCTCGGCCTGGCTTCGGCCCTCGTCCTGACGATTGTGATTGATCCCCAGTTTCTTGGCGTACAGAGCGTAAACATCCTGACACGACAGGCCCAGAATCTGACATAAGCTCACCCAGAAGAACAGCATGTCCACCGCCTCGACGCGAGCGTTCTGCAGGTCCTGAAGAATATGCTGCTTGCCTTCCTTGGCCTCGCTGTACCAATGCTTCCAGGCAAGGCAGTCCTGCATCTCGTGGACCTCCGAACCCATCGCGTCGATGTAGTTTTTCAAGGCCCGCCCGACGTCCACGCGCAACTGCTCGGCGGAGTCCAGGCCGCCTGCGCTTTCAGTGGCGGCGAGGGCTTGGCCAAGGGCGAGGGTATCGAAGCCGGCCCGTTTGTTCAACTGGGCCTGCAGAGGCCAAATATCTTCCAGTGATCCGATGCTTGTTTCGCTCATCGCCGTATCCTTTCGTGCCCTGGTCAGGTGTAACCTGGCGGGAGGCCTCCCTGACCAAGGACGGATTGTAGTCTACGAAGAATCGCGCGGCAATGCTGTGAAGCATTTGAGAGATGTTCTCCATGGGTGTACAATGCTCCAGCTTGGTCGATCCGCAGTCTGGCGCATCTGATGGGGTTGATGACTATGGACAGGTTCTTGAGGTACTTATATGTGTGGCAGTTGCCCCTGGCGGGGCTGTTCATAGCCGGATGGATACTGGGTGGCGGATGGCTGCTGCGCAGCGGCGCGCGAAAGAGCAAGTCTGCCAAACTCCGACAGATCACTCTCGTTCGTTGCTGTCAGTTGAGTTTTCTTTCCGGCGTTTTTGCCATGGGCGCCGCCGGAGCGACTCTGGGCATTTTTGTCGGGCTTTCACGGATCACGGGATCCCGCTTGGTGGCAGTCGGCGGATTGCTCGCCATCGCCCTGGCGATTTGCCTGGCCTTTCTCGTGTTCCACGCCAGCAGACCGGGCGGCCTGCGGGAGTCGCTGGCCCTGGCGATCAAGCCTATCTGCGCGGTCTTGCTCCTTGCCGTTGCACTTGGCGCGTGCGCGTACTTCCCAGCTAGATCACACGTAATGGAGAGGGCCCGCTACACCCGCACTTTCGCCAATCTCGCGCGCATCCGCGACGCCCTCAACGCCTACCACCGGCGGTATGGCCTCATGCCCGAACGCCTTGAGCAATTGGCGGCCGCTGATGACATCTCCGCTGATAAGCTAGTTAGCGCCATCAATCCGCACCTGCCCGTGGGATATTACTATGTCCGCCCCCAACGAGCCAACGACCAGCCGGCGATGCGACTCGTGGTCGTCAGCTTCTTCAGCGAGAAATACCCCGGCGGACGCGCTCTGCTGTTCGGCAACGGCCTACGCCGCTGGTCGGCGATCGCCGAAGCGGAACTCTTCCTCTCCGACGAGATCAACGAGGATTTCACCGCAGGGCTGAGAAGAATCGAAGCCGACCTCCCCCCGCCTCCCTGACCCGCCGCCAAGCCCGCGCTACCAACACCCGGCCAAGCCGCTACAATGCCCCCATGTGTGGATTCGCCGGAGAGTTCCGTTTCGCCCCCGCTCACCTGACCGTCGACGTCGCGCGAGCGATGGCGGACAAACTGACCCACCGCGGGCCCGACCAGCGCGGGCAATACCTTTCGCCCGATGGCCGATGCGCGATGGGCGTCTGCAGGTTGGCTGTGCTGGACCCGCCCGGCTCGCCCCAGCCAATGACCAGCGCCGACGGAAATGTCACCGTCGCCTTCAACGGCGAAATCTATAACTTCCGCCAACTCCGCCAGCAACTCGCCGCCGAAGGGGCCACCTTCCGCACGGCCGGCGACACCGAGGTGCTGCTGCACCTGTACGCCCGCGACGGGGCGGCCATGCTCGATCAACTCGATGGCATGTTCGCCATAGCCATCCACGACTTGGCGGCTGGCAAGCTGCTGCTGGCTCGCGACCGCATGGGCCAAAAGCCCCTCTGGTACGCCTTCACGCACGACCGAATCGTCTTCGCCTCCGAAGCCAAGGCGATTCTCACCCATCCCGATATTACTCGGCAAGTCCGGCGACAATCTGTAACCTCTTATGTTACCACTGGTTATATAAGCTCGCCCGATAGTGTCTGGGCGGATTTGCTCAAGTGCCCCCCTGCCGGTGTGCTCGAGCTGACGGACAAGCCCGCAAAGCCAAGCCGGTTCTGGCAGCCTGGCCTGATCGACCTGCCTGCCTCGCCGCGTGAGCGGATCGAGCTGGTCGGCCAGTCTGTCCGCGGGGCGGTGGCTGCCCGGCTGGCCTCCGACGTTCCGCTGGGGGCGCTGCTCAGCGGCGGGTTGGATTCCGCCATCGTCGTGGCGCTGATGAGCGAGTCAGCCGGGGCCGGCGGCGGCGTGCGGACGTTCACTGCCGGGTTCGACGACGGGGACTACGACGAACGCCCCGCCGCCCGCATGCTGGCTGAGCACTGTCGCACGGACCACACGGAGTTGCTCATCCACCCCGAGCCGGTGGGGGCGCTCGACCGAATCGTGGCGATGTACGACGAGCCCTTCGCCGACTCCAGCGCCCTGCCGACCTGGCTGATATGCCAAGCCGCCCGCCAGCACGTAACCGTAGCCCTCACCGGCGATGGCGGCGATGAAGTTTTTGCCGGCTACGACCGCTACCGCGCCCTGCTGATGGCTGAGCGAATGGGTTCGCTGAAGTACTTCGCCATCCGAGCGGCCGCGAAGGTTATCAGACGTTCTGCGCCGACAGACGAACGAAATTGGCGGCGCCGGCTAGTGCGATTCGCAGATGCCATCCCCCTGCCGTATGCCATGCAGTACTTCAGCTATCGCAGCTTGTTCACGGGCGACGACTTAGCCAGGCTGCTGACCGACGATTTCGCAGCCGGCCTGGACCTCGACGAGCCGACCAACCGCTTCTGCGATATCTACGAGGACTTCGATGTCGACGACGAACTGACCCGCGCCCAACTGCACGACATGCGGTCCTACCTGCCCGATGGCCTGCTGGTCAAGACGGATATCGCCTCGATGGCGTCGTCGCTTGAGCTTCGTTCGCCGCTGCTGGACCACCGCGTGGTGCAGATAGGCCTATCGCTGGGCGCCGACGAGAAGATATCGCGCGGGCGAGGCAAGGCCATCCTCCGCCAGGCCTTTGCCGACTTGCTGCCCGGGCAGATCCTCGCCGCGCCCAAACGGGGCTTTGGCGTGCCGCTGGCCAACTGGCTGCGGGGCCCGCTGCGGGATGAGATGTGCGACGTACTGCTGGATGATAGCCTGACGGCGCGCGGGATATTCCGCCGGGAGTCCCTGGAGGGGCTGATCAACGATCACCTTGCCGGAACCGACGATCACCACCATCGCCTGTGGGCACTGATGGTCTTCGCCCGCTGGCTGGCGATGCAGGACTAGCCGGGTGCCGGCAGGCCGATGTTCCACGTGGAACACGCCTCGGCCCCCGACCATCATTTTTCTCTTGCACGCCGATTCGCTTGTGCTATGTTTTGACCATCGCATGATGGTGTGTTCCACGTGGAACATTGCCAGCAAGCCCCGCGATTGGAATGGAGACCCGACATGGCTGACACACAAACGGACAAGACCCCGCGCGCCAGCAAGAAGAAGCCCCGCCTCGGCAGGGGGCTGGCCAGCCTCATCGTCAACTCCACGTCCCCTCCCGCCGATGGACAATACGCCCCAACCGGCACCGACACACCGGCCGCCCCCGCTACCAACCAGGCCGACGGCCAGCCGCGGGAGATACCGCTCAACCAGATCACGCCCAACCCCTACCAGCCGCGCCAGCAGTTCGACGATCAGCACATCGCCGAACTGGCCCGGTCGATCGGCGAGCAGGGGATACTCCAGCCATTGCTCGTCGCACCCGCCACCGACGGCGAGGCCAGGCCTTTCGTGCTTATCGCCGGCGAGCGACGTCTGCGGGCAGCCGCGCTTGCCGACCTGGTGACCGTGCCATGCGTCGTCCGCCAGGCCACTCCCCAGCAAATGCTCGAGTGGGCCATCATCGAGAACATCCAGCGGGAAGACCTCAACCCCGTCGAGCAGGCCAGGGCGTACCGCGACTACATGGACCGCTTCGGCCTCACCCAGGCCCAGGTGGCTGAGCGACTGGGCCAGCCCAGAGCAACCATAGCTAACTATTTACGTCTACTGGACTTATCAGATGCCGTCCAGAAAATGCTCCTCGCCGACCAGCTCACGTTCGGCCATGCCAAGGTCCTGGCAGGCCTAGCGGGCCAGCCGGAGAAGCAACTGGCAATAGCGAAGATGGTAGCACGTAAGGGTCTATCAGTGAGGCAGTTAGAGGGGATAGTAGCCGCCGCCCGTACGGACGTCGCCAAAGCCAGGTCGGGCCGAAGCAGGGCAGATAAACCCGCCTACATAAGAGACTTACAGGACCAGCTAACCCGCCAGGTCGGCACGAAAGTCGACATAACTCCCGGCAGGGCAAAGGATACCGGCAAACTCACCATAGAATACTACAGCCTCGACGACTTCGACCGTATAGTCGGCAATCTCGGCGTAAAGCTCGACAGTTAAAGGGCTTGTCTCCCATGTCGCCGCACGGGATTGCGCAAGAAGAGGCGTGAAAAGACAAATTCAAAGACCTGCCGGCAGGCAGGTACAAGATACAAAGAAGTAGCGATTCGCAGGCCACGCCGCACGATCGGCTTGCCTTTGTATCTTGTATCTTGAGATTTGTAGTTAGCTTCTTGTCGTAGCTCCCCTTACGCCTTCTCGCCAAGCGAGTCTATCACGTGGTGCACTGCCTGCGTGCCGCATTTGCCGTAGCCTTGGGCGGAGGCAGCCCGCATTAGCGTCGTTGCAAGTGCTGTTGCTGGCAGGGGTAATGACAGCTCGTCGGCTGCCTTCTCCGCCAGTTTCAGGTCCTTCAGTTGGTAGTCCACGAAGAACCCCGGCGCGTCGTCCCCGCTGGCCATCTTCGGGCCTAGGTTGCTGAGGATCCAACTGCCTGCTGCACCTGAAGATACCGCCTGCAGCATCGCATCCAGATCCACGCCCGCCGACCGCGCCAGGGCGATCGCCTCACTGGCGGCCACCAGGTGGAGCCCGCCGAGTATCTGGTTGCACAGCTTCACCGTGTAGCCCGCGCCGCTCGCGCCGCAGTAGGTCACCGTCTTGCCCATCGCCTCCAGCACCGGCAGGGCAGCGTCGAAGTGTTCCCGCTGCCCGCCGACCATTATGCTGAGCGTGCCGGCCTTGGCGCCGACGTCCCCGCCAGATATCGGAGCGTCCAGAAAGCCTGCGCCCTTGGCTGCCAGCGCGTCGGCGCACGTGCGAGCCACGGACGGCGAGACCGTCGAGTGGTCCACGACGATCGCACCGGCGGCCGCACCGGCGATGATACCCGTCTGCTCATCCAGCACGACTTTCAGCACGTCGGCGTCGGCGGTAACGCACAGGCATATGATATCCGCGCCCGCCGCCGCGTCGGCTGGGCTGTCCGCCACGGTTGCGCCGGCCTCCGCCACAGGCCCGCACTTGGCGGCTGTGCGGTTGTGGACCGTCACGGCGTAGCCGGCCTTTATGCAGTTGATCGCCATGGGCGCGCCCATGATGCCCATACCGATAAACCCGACGCGTTTAGTTTCGCTCGTCATCGCACAGTCTCCTCGCGGCCGACCTCGGCCGGGGGCACTCTAGCAGCGCCGCCCGCGCGTGACAATATGCAACGTCGGGGATATAGTATCCTCGACCGAAGGCAACAAACATCACGGAGACGACAACGATGCTCGCGACATTTACCGAGTGGCTCAATACGGCAAAGGCCCTGGACAATACGCTGTGGCAGTGGGGGGCGCTGTTCGGCACGCTGCTTGGCAGCCTGGTGTTCGGCAAGGTGTTGGCGTTCGCGCTGGTGCACCGCGCTAACCGCCTCGGCGAGGTAAAGGGGTGGCGCGCTCTGGAGCTGACGATCCGCTGCGCCCACCGCCCGCTGATGCTGCTGATTTTCGCGGGCGGCATGGCCATAGCTGAGAACTTCATGACACTCGGCGTGGTGGAGACCGACGGGCGAGTGGTGATCAACCTTGCCGACGCATGGGCCAAAGCGGTTACCGTCATGGTATCGCTCGGGCTTGGCTGGCTGGTCTATCGCCTGGTGGATGTGGGCGAGCACATGCTGCTGCTGTGGACGGCCCAGACCAAAACACTGCTGGACGACCAACTCGTGCCGCTCCTTCGCAAGACGGTGCGTGTGTTCGTGGTGATCATCGCGGCGTTGTTCATTGCCAAGAACGCGTTCAAGGCCGATATCGGTGCGCTTATCGCGGGGCTCGGCATTGGCGGCTTGGCGTTCGCACTGGCAGCCAAGGACACCATCGCCAACGTGTTCGGCTCGATAATGATTCTGATCGATCGCCCGTTCGCCCTGGGCGACCGCATTCGCGCCACGGGCCAGTACGGCACGGTGGAGGAAGTCGGCTTCCGCTCCACGCGCCTCCGCACGCGGGAAGGCTACCTGGTGACCATACCCAACGCACTGCTTGCCGCAAGCGACATCGAGAACATCACGGGCAGGCCTTCAATTCGGCGCGACCTGAACGTCACCATCACCTACGACACGCCGCCGGAAAAGGTGCAACGCGCGGTGGACATACTGGAAGAAATGCTGGCTGCCCGCAGCGATAACTTTGCTTGCGACAGCCCGCCGAAAGTCTTCTTCAACGACTTCAACGCCGACAGCCTCAACATCATCGTCTACTACTGGTACGCCCCGGCTGAGTGGTACGACTACCTCGCGTTCAACCACGAGTTCAACATGGAACTGCTCAAGCGTTACAACGAAGAAGGCATAGAGTTCGCCTTCCCGACACAAACGCTATACGTCAAGCAAGACTCAGAGCTGTCGGCGGAAATAACAGTAAAGCCGAAACAGCAACCAGGCCCGCCGACGAACTGATAACGCAGCACGACTTGAAGGGGATGTAAATGACTGAACGAAGACAGCACTCGCAGCGCGGCGGAGCCCTGCTCAGTTTCATCGTGGCGGCGCTTATAACCAGTGTCATAACCCTTGTCGTATTGGCCGTGGGGGGAGTGGGGCTTTATATCCTAGACGGGCGCGGGGGGTGGGGAGGAAGGGGCACCAACTACTTCACCCCTTGCCAGTCGAATCTCCGTTCGATCGGCACGGCGATGGCGGCGTATCGCCAGGACAATAATAATCGCATGCCGGTCATCAAGATGCGCGAGGCAGTTGCCGGCGGCGCCAACAGCGCGCCGACCGCCGCCAACCAGACCGATGAGCCGTTTTCGTCAGGCCAGTGGCAGGCGATGCTCGGCGACCAGGCCATGCAGAACGTTTGGCTGTTGATCGTTAATGACAACATTGAAGAAGGCATGTTCCGGTGCCCTGGGGATAAGGACTGGGTGGAGCGCCCTGCGCACGCCGCCAAGTACGGCTGGACCGATCCGCACCAGTACTCCTACGGCATGCAATGGCCCTACCAGCAGGACGCCGCCGGCAACGCGAATCCCGCACGGCTCGGCACGCCCAGTACGGTCATGCTGGCTGACCGCAGCCCCGGCGGGCCAGTCGGCGAATCGCGCCTGCCGTCGAACCATCCCAAGAACGGTCTGAACGTCGCCCTCGCCTCTGGCGGAGCCGATAAGTTCACTGACACGGCCTCCTCGACTGCCGGTTCCGGCGACGACGAAATCTACACCAACGCCGCCGGCGAAGTGGGTGGCCTGCCACAAGCGCGGAAGGACACCAGCATCACGCTTTCGGGCCGCGAGACCAATTGAAGGGGCTTCAGATGGCTGACCGAAGACAGCACTCGCAGAGCGGCATGGGCATCGTTGGTGTGATCGTCGTGGCGATCATTGCGCTCATGACCGTTATTATGCTCCCGTATCTCCTGAGGACCACCGGCCATCGCGACGGCTTCCTCACCTACTGCCAGCAGAATCTCCGTTCGATCGGTATGGCGATGGCTGTATACCGTCAGGGACATAATGATCGCATGCCGGTCATCAAGATACGCGAAGGAGCTGCCGGCGGCGCCAACAGCGTGCCGACCGAGGCCAACCAAACAGATGAGGAATTTTCCTCAGGCCAGTGGCAGGCCGTGCTCGGCGACCAAGCCATGCAGAACGTTTGGCTGTTGGTGGCGACCGATGCCATCGACGAAGGCATGTTTAAGTGCCCAGCCGACGACTGGGTGGGGCGCCCCGCGGACGCCGCCAAGTATGGCTGGACCGATCCGCGCCAGTACTCCTACGGCATGCAATGGCCTTACCAGCAGGACGCCGCCGGCCGCGCGAATCCTGCGCGGCTGGGCACCCCCAGTACTATCCTCATGGCCGACCGCAGCCCCGGCGGGCCGGTCGGCGAAACGCGCCTGCCGTCGAATCATCCGAAGAACGGCACGAACGTCGTCCTCGCCTCAGGCACAGTCGCCACGTTCCGTGACACGGCCGCCTCGACTGTCGGGTACGGGGACGATGAGATCTACACCAACGCCGCCGGCGAAGTGGGTGGGTTGCCACAAGCGCCGAAGGACACTAGCATAACGCTTTCGGGCCGATAGTCGGCCGGGGCGATTGGCCTGTTTGAGAAAGACTAACACATGACCGACACGCGAAATCGATCTCACAGCCAGCGGGGCGGCAGTGCCGTCAAGCTGACAATCATTATCCTCGCCGTCATAGCCGGCGTGGCTGTCGGCGGCGGGCTGCTGCTGTCGATGTTCGGCGGCAACGGCAGCGATGGCGGCTCGGGCTCAGCCGACCGCTCGCCCAACACCGACCCCGTCGAGGCCATAACCGAATCGTTGGCGGCCGCGCGGCTGGCCACATGCCAGGCCAACCTCAAGTCACTCGGCATAGCTATGCACACGTATCGGATGGACGCCAACGACCGCATGCCTGTCATGAGGCGTCAGGAAACCGTCGCGGGCGGCGCCAACAGCACCCCGACGGCCAGCAACGTGACCGACTTCCCCCCTAAGTGGGAAGCCCTCGGCGACCAGGCCATGCAGAACGTCTGGCTATTGATGGCCAGCGACAGCGTGGCCGAAGGCGTCTTCAAATGCCCGGGGGACAAAGACTGGGAGAACCGTGATCGAGACGTCGCCAGGTACGGCTGGACCGACCCGCGCCAATACTCCTACGGCATGCAATGGCCCTACGCACAGGATGCCGCCGGCAACAAGAACCCTGCGCGGCTGGGCGCGCCCAGCACGGTCATGTTCGCCGATCAGAGCCCAGGCGGGCC